>Ga0256406_1000087_pt1 | contig 164977 bp, 127 predicted proteins | sample RumenRJG_03DNA_FD_185986 | JGI IMG/M metagenome (GOLD analysis project Ga0256406, IMG submission 185986) | Bovine rumen microbial communities from Lethbridge, Alberta, Canada - RJG_03 | ecosystem: Host-associated > Mammals > Digestive system > Stomach > Rumen | place: Canada: Alberta... | reverse complement strand
GCACCACTGCCACACCGTCTGCACGTTGAAGCCTTCGCGCTTCGCCCAATCGCTTACTCGCATGACTCAATCATAACACACGAAAACAAACAGAATCAGGCATTACAGGTAGCCGATAAACGCCCCTATCGCTTCGTGCTGACGCCCGACGTATCGCAATACGCTGACCTGCCGCCGTGCTGGCAAATCACGGCCGTGGAGCGGAACCGGATGTGCGGGGCCATGTGGCAGCAGAACGGGCTCGTGGTCATTCCCACGGTCAGCTGGGGGTCGAGGGATTCCTATTCCGTTTCCTTCCTGGGAATCGAGAAAGGATCCATCGTCGCCGTCGCCACATACGGATGTCGGAAAAGGGAAAAGGCATTCCTGGAGGGATACAAGGCGATGCTCGAGGCCATCGAGCCCTGCGCCGTCATCTGCTACGGCGCCCCGTTCGATGGCATGGAAGGCACGATATTCGAGGTCGACCCCATGGCCTCGAGAAAGGTGGATCGAAATGGGAGGTAGGGGAGCCTACTCCACCGGGCAGGAGCCCGAACAGAAATACCATGCCGTGGGCGAGATCGACGGCGTCAAGATCCTGGAACCCATCGACGGGAAACAATGGAAGCTGCCGGAGGAAAACCATTCCAGTACCGCGTACATCCTCCTGCATCCCGACGGCACCTTCAAACGGTACCGCGAATACAATGAGGACCACACCGCCAAATTCGACATCGACTACCACCCCGAAGACAAGGCACTGGGCACGGGCAAACGCCCCATCCTCCACATACACGAATATCACATGAAGAAAGGCACTTTAGTCCGCGAACCTGCCCGCTTCATGACTGAAGAGGAATACACCACTTACAAGCGATTCTTCGTCAATGTACCGGAAGGAGCATACCTGCCATGAAAAACGAATCACACGCCGAATTCGTAGAGGACCTCCACTTTCAGGAACTCGCCATCCAGTACAAGGACCAGAAATGGTTCCTCGACTGCGGACTATGGTGCAGGCAAGGCCTGAGCAAGGAATACCCCGAAGAACACTTCGAAACGCATGCCTTCGGTCTCACCGACAACGTCGCGGACAAATCGTTCACCTACGTCGGGGAAACGATCGAGGAGTGCTTCGAGAACTTCATCAATGGATTCCGCGAACTCGACGGCAAGACCATCTTCGAAGCCGAACCCGAACTCGAAATCGTCGACGACACCCCCGAACTCGAAGACATCGACTGAGCAAACCGCATAGCTTCATGCCAATGCCATATTCGGAGCCCCCTATCGGACTCCGGGAAAGGTCAGCATCATGGGAGGTAGGGGCACCTATTCCACCGGGCAGGAGCCCGAACAGAAATACCATGCCGTAGGCGAGATCGACGGCGTCAAGATCCTGGAGCCTATCGACGGGAAACAATGGAAACTGCCCGAAGAGAACCATTCGAGCCACGCGTACATCCTCCTGCATCCCGACGGCACTTTCAAACGCTACCGCGAATACAATGAGGACCACACAGCCAAATTCGACATCGACTACCACCCTGCGAAAAAGGAACTCGGGACCGGACGGAAGCCAATCCTGCACATCCACGAATACCACGATGAAAATGGCACGTGGAAACGAGGAGAAGCCCGATTCATGACCGAAGAGGAATACACCACATACAAGCGATTATTCGTCAACGTACCGGAAGGAGCATACCTGCCATGAAACGCGAGTCACACGCCGAATTCGTCGAGGATCTCCATAACGAGGGATTCGCCATCCAGTACAAGGACCAGAAATGGTACTTGGATTGCGGGATGGCGTATAGCGCAGGCGCCGACAAGGAGCATCCAGAGCCCCATATCCAGACCAATGTCTGGGGCCTGACCGACAACGTCGAGGACAAGTATTTCACCTACGTCGGCGCGACAGACGAGGAGTGCTTCGAGAACTTCATCAACGGATTCCGCGAACTCGACGGCAAGACCATCTTCGAAGCCGAACCCGAACTCGAAATCGTCGACGACACCCCCGAACTCGAAGACATCGACGACTGACCGGAAACCGCACCTCGCAAGGGCACCGCGCCACGACGCAAACACACCCAGGGAACCACACGAACCACACCAAGGGAACGGACCATGGAGAAGAACATCATCGACATACAGATGCTGGGATACCGCATCCGCCAGGCACGCACCGAGGCCGGCTACGCAACGGCCGAGGATTTCGCCCATGCCATCACGGAGCGGACGGGCGTCCCCGTGTCGAAACAGACGATCTACAACATCGAAAGCGGCAAACAGGAGCCCCGTCTGACCCTCTACCTCGCCATGCTCCGCCTGCTCCGCCCCGACGAGCAGCTCCCCATCGACGACATGCTGCGCAGCACGCTCCCGTCGCGCTGGCGCATACCTCTGAACGCCGCGCAGGCCATCGAGGACATGCAGAACGCCGCTGCCTCGGAGACGACGGACGAAGAGGCCGAAGCGGCGGACGATGCGCATGACGAGCACGATGGAACCGCACACAGCAGGCTGACCATCGACAACGTTGCGAAAACCTACGATGCGATCAACGCCATGGCGATGAACACCCTGTACAACGCCAACGTGCAGAACGCGCTCAACGAAATCACGAAAAGCGTAGGGAAATACCTCATGCAATCCGGCATGCAGAATACCCTGCAGAATTCCATGTCCCAGATCAGCGCAAGCGTGTCGAAGCTGGCGCTCGGCAACATGACGAAGGCGTTGGAGAGCGCCGACACCCCCGGCAACAGAACCGACGGGGCGAAAGACAAGAAGTAGGACGCGCCTCTACCCCGCCATACCTATTGGCACCGCCTATCGGCACCACCCGGCTTGCGAGCAGCCATCGTCACCCGTCACTTCCATGCGCGGTTCAGCGACGCAATGCCCTTGGTGAGCGGTCGGCACTGCGGATGGCGCAGACCCACGACGCGCATCATATGCGCCACGCCGCGCCGCCCCGGCCACTGCTCGATGGTCTGCGTCAGGTAGCGGTAATCCGACGGATGCCCCGTCAGAAGGCCGCCGACAAGGGGCAGGACGATGGCGTCATACAGGCGGTATGCGTTCGGCAGAAGGGTGCCCGAGGGCATGTCGAAGTCCAGGGTCACGATGGGCGCGCCGGGCCTGGCGACACGGCGCATCTGCTCCAGGGCAGCGACGGGGCTGGGCATGTTGCGCAGCCCGTAGCAGCAGGTCACGGCATCGAAACGGTTGTCTGCGAAACCCATGTCGCATGCGTCCGTGATGCAGTAGGTGACGGCGCCGCGACTCCCGTCCGCGCGGGCGGCGACCACGTCGCGCCCCGTCTCGAGGCGCCTTGCCTCGGCGACCATGCCTTCGGACACGTCGCATCCGATGACGTCTGCCCCCAGCCGTGCGAGCGCGCGGCTGCTGGTGCCCGTGCCGCAGGCGACGTCGAGGATATGCAGGCCCCGGAGCGGAAGCCGATTGAGTGCAGGGCGGTCGAGTGCAGGGCGGTCACCGGGGCGCCCTTCCGCGCGGTCCACGCTCGTCGCGTCCGCATCCGTCCCCTCAGCATCCGCGGGCCCCGCATCAACAGACTCCACGACGGCGCGGGCGAAGGCGCGCGTCCATCGCCGGCTGCACCCCAGGGAGGCCACGTCGTTCACCAGGTCGTAGCGGCCCGCGATGCGGTCGAAACGATGCGCCTGGCGCTCGGGGTCGCGCGACCCCTCGTCGAAATACGCTCCGAACATCCAATCCTCCTTCTGCACCTTCGTCTCGCTACTGCGCCGTCGTCTCGAAGGGACCGAGCTGGTCGACGGCGCCCACCCTGTAATCGGCGAACACCACGTCGGAGCCCTCCTGGGTGGCGTCGAGGTCCACCCATGCGTCGATCGCCCAATCGTGGTCGCCATCCCAGTCGGCGAGGATCTGGCGCACATGCCAGACGTGGCCGGAGCGTTCACGCGAATCGTCGAGAAGCACGTACTTGGAGCTGCGCGCGTCCATGTCGGTGTCGAGACCTTCGTGCGCGTCGTAGAACATGTCGAGCGCGTCCTCCCACGCGTGCACGCCCATGCCCCAGTCCTTGTCGAGCGCGCCAAGCGCCTCGGGGTCGTCGTTCGCGATGAGCTGGACGCGGCGGAACAGGGCGTTGCGCACGAGCACGGTCAGGCCGCGACGGTCGGAGACCACCTGGTCCTTCGGCACGGGCGGCGCGCCCGCACCCGCGGAACCGGCGGCGCCCTCCCCCGTTCCACGCGGCGCCCCGCTGACGGCGCTCTCCCATTCGTCCACGAGGCTGGAGTCGATGGAGCGCACCATGACGCGCAGCCACGAGATGATGTCGCGCAGGTCATCGTTGAGCTTGTAATCGGGAATCGTGCGGGACAGCGAACGATACGCGTCCGACAGGTATCGCAGCAGCGTGCCCTCGCTGCGCGCGATGCCGTAGCGTGCGATATACCCGGTGAAATCCGACGCCGTCTCGATCATGTCGCGCACGACGGACTTGGGGCTCAGCTCGTAGTCGTTGGCCCAGGGCACGTCCTTCTTGTACCGGTCGAAGGCCTCGTCGAGAAGCTCCTTGAGCGGCATGGGGTACGTGACCTCCTCGAGGCGCTCCATGCGCTCCTCGTAGTCGAGCCCCTCCTCCTTCATGCGCCCCATGGCCTCGTCGCGCGCCTGGCGGCGCTGCGCCTTGAGCACCTGCTTGGGGTCCTCGAGCGTGGCCTCCACCATGGAGATCAGGTCGAGAGTGTAGCCGGGCGACTCGGGGTCGAGCAGCTCGATCGCGGCGAGCAGGAACGGCGAGAGCGGCTGGTCGAGGGCGAAGTCCTCGGGAAGGTCCATCGTCGTCGTGTAATCCATACTTCCGTCGTCGAGCTCCCACTTCTCCACGACACCCGAATCCATGAGAGTGCGGAAGATCTCCGCGGCGCGCTGGAACAGACGCTCCTTGCGCTCGTCGCTTTCATCGGATTCGTCGATAAGTGCGCGCACGCGGTGCCACGCGTCGCCTCCCTGCGCCACCTCGGCGAGCACCATGGAGTGGGTGATGCGCATCTGCGGGACGAGGGTCTCCGGCTGGGCGTCGATGAGCTTGCGGAATGTGGCTTCGCTCCAATTGACGAAGTTCTCCGGCGGCTTCTTGCGCTTGATCTTCTTGAGTTTCTTCGGGTCGTTGCCCGCCTTCGCGAGCGCCCGGCGGTTCTCGATCTCGTATTCGGGCGCCTCGGCGATGACGAGGCCCTCGGTGTCGAATCCGGATCGGCCGGCGCGTCCGGCGATCTGGTGGAATTCACGGGCCTTGAGGCGGCGCATGCGCGTGCCATCGTATTTGGTCAGGGCCGTGAGAACCACGGTGTGGATGGGCACGTTGATGCCCACGCCGAGCGTGTCGGTGCCGCAGATGACGGGCAGGAGGCCCTGTTGCGCGAGCTGTTCGACGAGCCGGCGGTAGCGCGGCAGCATGCCGGCGTGGTGCACGCCGACGCCGGTGGTCAGGAGGCGGTGCAGGAGCTTGCCGAAGGCGGTGGTGAACTTCGTGCCCTTCATGGCCTCCTTGATGGCGTCGCGCTGTTCGCGCGTGGTCACGCCGGCGGCGCTGAGGTTCTCGGCGGTCTCGAGGGCGGCGTCCTGCGAGAAGTGCACGACGTAGATGGGCGCATGCCCTTTCGACAGCTCGTCGGACACCGTGTCGACGAGCGGCGTGTCGACATACTCGTAGCTCAGGGGCACGGGGCGGGGCGCGTCGGCGATGATGTCGACGGCGCGGCCGGTGCGCCGCTCCAGCGACTGCGCCAGGTGCGACACGTCTCCCAGCGTGGCGCTCATGAGCAGGAACTGCGTGTGCGGCAGCGTGATGAGCGGCACCTGCCAGGCCCATCCGCGCTCGGGGTCGCCGTAGTAGTGGAACTCGTCCATGGCGACCATGCCGATGTCGGCGCTCTCGCCGTCACGCAACGCCTTGTTGGCCACGATTTCGGCGGTGCAGCAGATGATGGGCGCGTGCGGGTTGATGCTCGAGTCGCCGGTGACCATGCCCACGTTGCGGGCGCCGAACACCTCCATGAGGTCGAAGAACTTCTCGTTGACGAGGGCCTTGATAGGCGCGGTGTAATACGATGTCCTGCCCTGGCACATGGCCTGGAAGTGCATGGCGAGGGCGATGAGGGACTTGCCCGAGCCGGTCGGCGTGTTGACGACGACGTGGTCGCCCGACAGCAGGTCGAGCGCCGCCTCCTGCTGGTGTTCCCACGGCTCGATGTGCTTCGTGTCGGAGACCCATGCGAAGAAGCGTTCGAAGATCTCCTCGTCGTCCAGACGCTCCCCCTCGTCGGGCAGATAGTTCACGATGGTCCCGGTCGCCGCATCCGGCGGCGCCGTCCACCCGTCGCCGTCCTCGTCCTCGTACCGGCGCTTCGCCGCGTTGTCGAAGGCCGCGAAACGGCCGTCGTCGATCTGGTCCATGTCACTCATGCCTCCCAGTGTACCGAGCGCCGCGCCGGGCGGGCGGAGCCCATGCTCAAAGACGAGCCCTTGCATGAAGACGAATAGAGACAAAGGGTGCCCCACCATGCATCACATGATGGGGCACCCTTGAAAAACGGAACCGCGGGATGGCGGACCGGACTAGTCCACTAGTCCGAGTCCTCCCCAACTAGTCCTCGTCCTCCTCGTCGGGGTCGTAGTCGACGCCGGTTTCGGCGCGCTGCTCGTCGGAGATCGGGGCCGGGGCGCCGGTCAGCGGGTCGCGGCCGCCGCCCGCCTTCGGGAAGGCGATGACGTCGCGGATCGTGTCGGTGCCGGCGAGCAGCGACACGGTGCGGTCCCAGCCGAGAGCGATGCCGGCGTGCGGCGGGGCGCCGTACTTGAAGGCCTCGAGCAGGAAGCCGAACTTCTCGTCGGCCTCCTCCTTGGAGATGCCGAGCACCTTGAGCACACGGTCCTGGATGTCGTCGCGGTGGATACGCACGGAGCCGCCGCCCATCTCCTCGCCATTGCACACGATGTCATAGGAGTCGCTCATGGCGTGCTCCGGATCCTGGTCGAAGGTGTCGATCCAGTCCTTGCTCGGCATCGTGAACGGATGGTGCATGGACGTCCACTTGGAGTGGCCCACGGCCACGTCGTCGTCATCAGGGTCGTCGGTGGGCTTGAACAGCGGGAAGTCCACGACCCACGTGAAGGCGAACTTCTTGGGGTCGAGCAGGCCCTCGCGGCGTGCGATCTCAACGCGCGCGGCACCGAGCAGCAGCTGGGAGGACTCCTTGGCACCGGCCGCGAAGAACACGGCGTCGCCGTCCTCGGCGTGCACGGCCTCCTTGAGGCCTTCGCGCTCGGCATCCGACAGGTTCTTGGCCACGGGGCCCTTGAGCACGCCGTCGGCGGTGAACTGCACGTAGGCCAGGCCCTTGGCGCCGCGCTGGCGCGCCCACTCCTGCCATGCGTCGAACTGGCGGCGCGGCAGGTCGGCGGCGCCCTTGTACACGACGGCGCCCACATACGGGGCCTGGAACACGCGGAACGGGGTGTCCTTGAAGTACTCGGTCAGGTCGACGAGCTGGTTGCCGAAGCGCAGGTCGGGCTTGTCGGAACCATACTTGTCCATCGCGTCCTTCCAGCTGATGCGCTGGATCGGCAGCTGCACGTCGTAGCCGGCGACCTTCCAGATGGCGGCGATGACCTTCTCGGCCATGGCCATGACGTCCTCCTGGTCGACGAAGCTCATCTCCATGTCGAGCTGCGTGAACTCGGGCTGGCGGTCGGCGCGGAAGTCCTCGTCGCGGTAGCAGCGGGCGAGCTGGTAGTAGCGCTCGACGCCGGAGACCATGAGCAGCTGCTTGAGAAGCTGCGGGGACTGCGGCAGCGCGTACCAGGAGCCGGGCACGAGGCGGGCCGGCACGAGGAAGTCGCGGGCGCCCTCCGGCGTGGACTTGATGAACGTCGGGGTCTCCACCTCGGTGAAGTCCATCTCCTCGAGCGCATGGCGGGCGGCGCGGGCCATGTCGCTGCGCAGCTTGAGGTTGGCCTGCATCTGGGGACGGCGCAGGTCGAGGTAACGGTACTTCAGACGCGTCTCCTCGCCCGGCAGCTGCTGCTCGGTCTCGTTGGCCAGGGCCGTGGAGACCTGGAACGGCAGCGCGGCGGACTTGGCGAGCACCTCGATGGAGTCGGCCACGATCTCCACCTTGCCGGTGGCGAGGTGGTCGTTCTCATTGCCCTCCGGGCGCAGGCGCACGTCGCCGGTCACCTGCACGACGAACTCGCTGCGCAGCGGGCGCGCGAGCTCCTCGTCGTAGACCACGACCTGCACGAGCCCCGAGGCGTCGCGCACGTCGAGGAATGCGACGCCGCCGTGGTCACGGCGGCGGTCGACCCAGCCTGCGATCGTGACTTTCTGGCCGGCGAGGCTCTCGTTCACCTCGTCGACATGATGCGTTCTGTAAGCCGTCTGATGGCTCATCGGTTCCTCTATTCCATTGTGTCGTTGATGCGGTGGGCGGTGCGCTCGCGCCGTTTGCCGCGTTAACCGCGCACTACCCTACCGCAAGCCCATGAAGTGGGCCAATCGTCGGTGTCATTGCCCCGCGCGCGTGGCGCGGACGCCCGGGGTCACTCTTTCCCGAGCACGACGCCCTGGGCGGCGTAATCCTCCGCGGGGTTCCAGGTGGCGGCGTCCGCCTGCTCCTGATCGCCGGTCACGATGTTCTTGACCTCGTCGGGCGCCCCGGCCTCGTCGTTGGCTCCGTTGGGGAACCACACATACGGGATGCCCAGCTTGTCGGCGTACTTGATCTGCTTGCCGAGCTTGGCGGCGGTGGGCGCCACGTCGGCGCTGATACCGCGGGCGCGCAGGGCGGCGGCGATGCGGTTGGAGTCGAGACGATGCTCCTCGTCCCACACGGCGACGAGCACGGAGGACGGGGAGACGCGCGTGGCCGTGGCGTGCGCGGTGTGCAGCATGTACGACACGAGGCGCGACAGGCCGATGGACAGGCCGACGCCCGGGTACTTGCGGTTGCCCTGGGAGGCGAGGTTATCGTAGCGGCCGCCCGAGCAGATGGAGCCCAGCGATGCGGCGCCGTCGAGGAAGGTCTCGTACACGGAGCCCGTGTAGTAGTCGAGGCCGCGGGCGATCTTGAGGTCGGCGATGACGGAGCCGGGGCGGATGGCGGCGGCTTCGTCCACGATCATGGCGAGGGTGTCGACGCCTTCGGATGCGAGGGCGTAGGCGTCGCCGTCGCGGGCGATGGAATGCGCGTCGCACAGCGCGTCGAATTTCTCGCGCAGCTGCGCGCCGTCGGCCGCGGTCATGTCGGCCAGATCGAGGCAGGCGGCGGCCTGGGCCTCGGTGGCGCCGCATTCGGAGACGAGCAGCTTGGTGACCTCGTCGGGGCCGATCTTGTCGAGCTTGTCGATCTCGCGCAGCACGCCTTCCACGTCACTCAGGCCCAGTCCGCGGTAGAAGCCCTCGGACAGCTTGCGGTTGTTGGCGTGCACGGTGGCCTTCGGCAGGCCGTACTCGCGCAGGGCCTCGAGCGCGGAGACCATGACGAGGGGCAGCTCCACCTCGTAGTGGTCGGGCAGGCTGCCGTTGCCGACGACGTCGATGTCGGCCTGCACGAACTCGCGGAAGCGGCCCTCCTGCGGGCGCTCGCCGCGCCACACCTTCTGGATCTGCCAGCGCTTGAACGGGAAGGCGAGGTCGCCGGAATGCTCCACCACGTAGCGGCTCAGCGGCACGGTGAGGTCGAAATGCAGGCCGAGCCTGTCCTCGACCGGGGTGTCGTTCTCCTCGCCGGCGGTCACTTCCTGGAGGCGGGACAGCAGGTAGATCTCCTTGCTTGTCTCGCCTTTCTTGAGCAGGCTCGCGCCGGTTTCCACCGCGCGGGTCTCGATTCCTATGAAACCGTTGAGTTCGAATATGCGCCGCAGGGTGTCGATGACGCGCTGTTCGACGACGCGTTCCTGCGGGAGCCATTCGGGGAAACCAGATATTGATGCACCTTTAGCCATGATTCCATATAATAAGTTATGTTGTGGAAATCCGCGGCCCCGCGAGGCCCCTTCGGACACCCGGACATCGTCCCGGGCACCGCCCCGCCGCGCCTCTTCCTCCCCTCATCTATGCCAAGGAGATGACCATGTCCGAAGAGACTGTCACCACGCCCGATAACGAATCCGCCGACGCCGCGCAGGCGGCGGGAACCACTCCCGCCACGCCCAAGGCAGCGAAGCCCGCGCAGCCGGCCACCCCGAAGAACACGCCGAAGCCGGGTGCGCATCCGTCGCCCGCCGCCTTCGCGAAGAAGGCCAAGAAGGCGTCCGTCAAGCCCGTCGCATCCACCACGTTCTCCCCCGAGGACGTCAAGGCCGCCGAGGCCTTCGGACGCGTCGGCGACGACGGCACGGTGTTCGTCAAGGACGGGGACAACGAGCGCGCGGTCGGCCAGTACCCGGGCGCCGAGAAGGACAAGGCACTCGAGCCCTACGCCCTGCGCTACCTCGAGCTCAAGGCGACGCTGGAGCAGTTCGCGGCCCGTCTCAAGGGCTCCTCCGTCAAGCCCGGCGAGATCACCCGCACTCTCGCCCAGCTGCAGTCCGACGTGGCCGAGCCGCAGGTCGTGGGCGACCTCGACGCGCTGCGCACCGTCTTCGGCGAGATCAAGGTGGCCGGCGAGGCCAAGCGCGCCGAGCTCGAGAAGTCCCGCAAGGAGGCGTACGACAAGGCTCTCGCCGAGCGCACCGCCATCGTGGAGAAGGCCGAGGCCATCGTGGCCGGTCTGGGTGACAGCACCAACTGGCGTAACACGGGCGACGAGCTGCAGAAGGTCTTCGAGGAGTGGCAGCACCACCAGAAGACCACGATCCGCCTGAACAAGCAGGACGCCGACGCCCTGTGGCACCGCTTCTCCTCCGCGCGCTCCACCTTCGCCAGCCGCCGCCGCAAGTGGAGCCAGGCCCGCGACGCGCAGCGCACGCAGGCGAAAACCGCCAAGGAGCAGATCATCAAGGAGGCCGAGGAGCTCAAGGATTCCAAGGAATGGGGCGAGACCTCCCGCAAGTTCAACGACCTCATGGCCCGTTGGAAGAAGGCCGGTCACGCCGGCCGCCAGGAGGACGACGAGCTGTGGTCCCGCTTCCGCGCCGCCGCCGACGTGTTCTACGGCGCCCGCCAGGCCGACCGCGACAAGGAGAACGAGGGCGAGAAGGAGAACCTCGCCAAGAAGGAGGAGCTGCTCAAGCAGGCGCAGGCCCTTCTTCCGGTCAAGGACGTCAAGGCCGCCAAGCAGGCGCGCCAGAAGCTGAGCAAGATCCAGGAGCAGTGGGACGAAATCGGCTTCGTGCCGCGTTCCGACGTGCACCGCATCGAGTCCGCGCTCGACGACGTCGACAAGCAGATCAAGGCCGTCGAGGACACCGAGTGGACGCAGTCCGACCCGGAGACCGAGGCGCGCAAGTCCGACTTCGAGCGCCAGCTCGAAGAGCAGCTCGCCGAGCTCGACAAGAAGATCGCCGCCGAGACCGACCCGAAGAAGAAGGCCGACCTCGAGGCCGAGAAGGCCACGAAGGAGAAGTGGCTGTCCGTCGTCAAGTGATCGGCCGCGCCATCAGGCGCGCCGCGGCCATCGTCGCCGGCGCGGCATCGTCCGATTGCATTCGCGCAGCGCGGCCCGGGGCCGGGCCCGCCGCGCGAATGGGCGCGGATGCGACCGGCAGCCTGCGGCAGTGCGACGCATGACGAGTGGCGATAGGGAAACGAACGGGGCGGGTTCCGCATTGCGGGCCCGCCCCTGTTTTTGCCTGTTTGGCGTTGTCCGGCGATTTTCGTTTTCCGTTTTCCGCTCTCCGCCCGACGGATCCGGGTCAGTGGATGTTACGGATCCTGAGGGAGTCCTGCGAGGACTGGCCTGTCAGGCGGTAGCAGTCGAAAACGCCGTCGATCTTGCGGATGTCGGCGAGCAGGCGGTCGAGGTTCTGCGGATCGGCCATCTCGAAGGTGAACTGCTCGATGGCCACGCGGTCCTCGCCCGTGGTCTGCGAGCCCGACAGGATGTTGACGCCGTGGTCGGCGAGCACCTTGGTGATGTCGCTGAGCAGATGCCCGCGGTCGAGCGCCTCGGTCTGGATCTTGACGAGGAAGTTGCCGCGGTTGCTCGTCCACTCCACCTCGACGACGCGGTCGGGCTGGCTTTTGGCGAGGTTGATCATGTTCACGCAGTCGGCGCGGTGCACCGACACGCCCTGCATGCGCGTGACGAAACCCATGATCTTGTCTCCCGGAACGGGCATGCAGCATTTGGCGAGCTTGACCCACACGCCGTCCACGCCCTTGACGGACACGCCGACGTCGTCCTTGCGCTGGTTGTGCTTCGGGGCCGACGGCAGCGCCGCGTGCTCCACCTCGCGCACCGCCTCGTCGGAGCTCGAGTCCTTGACCATATGGGCGATGACGTTCTGCGTGGAGATGACGCCTTCGCCGATGTTCGCGAACATCGTGTCGGAGTCCTGGAAGCCAAGCTCCTCCGCCACGCGCGTGACGCTCGCCGCAGACATGAGGATGGCGACGGGCATGTTGCGCCGGCGCATGGCGTGCGTCAGGTCGTCGCGGCCCGTGTCGATCATCTCGGTGCGGCGCTCCTTGGTGAACCACTGGCGGATCTTGTTGCGGGCCTTGGGGCTTTTCACGAAGCTGAGCCAGTCATGCGACGGGCCGGCGTTCTCCGCCTTCGACGTCAGCACCTCCACGGTGTCGCCGTTCTGCAGCTCCGTGTCGAGGGGCACGAGGCGGCCGTTGACGCGCGCGCCCATCGTGTGGTGCCCCACCTCGGTGTGCACGGCGTAGGCGAAGTCGACGGGCGTGGCCTGGGCTGGCAGCGCCACGATCTTGCCCTTCGGCGTGAACACATACACCTGCGCGGAACCCAGGTCCTCCTTGAGGGTTCCGAGGAACTCGTCGGAGTCCGGCGTCTCGCTCGTCCAGTCGGCGAGCTGCTGGATCCACTTGAGGTTGTCGGCCTCGCTGAGCTCCTCGCGCGAGGCGGAATCGGCGGACTGAAGCTGCTTCTCGCGCTTGCGGTCGGAGGTGTCGGGCTTGCTCAGCGCGCGCCCCGCCTGCCCGTTCTCCTTGTACTTCCAGTGCGCGGCGATGCCGAACTCGCTGCGCCGGTGCATCTCCCACGTGCGGATCTGGATCTCGACGGGCTTGCCGCCGGGGCCCACCACCGTGGTGTGCAGCGACTGGTACATGTTGAGCTTCGGCATGGCGATGTAGTCCTTGAAGCGCCCGGGCACGGGGCTCCAGCGGGCGTGCACGGCGCCGAGGGCGGCGTAGCAGTCGCGGATGGAATCGACGATGATGCGCACGCCGAGCAAATCGTAGATGTTCTCGAACTCGATGCCGCGCACCACCATCTTCTGGTAGATGCTGTAGTAGTCCTTGGGGCGGCCCGTCACATACGCCTTGACGCCCTGCTCCGCGAGATCCTCGGTGATCTCGTCGATGACCTGCTTGAGGTAGACCTCGCGCTGGCCGGCGCGGTGCTTGACGAGCAGCACGATCTCGTTGTAGATCTTCGGCTCGAGCGTTTTGAACGAGAGCTCCTCGAGCTCGGTCTTGATGGCGTTCATGCCCAGGCGGTTGGCCAGGGGCGCGTACACGTCGAGCGTTTCGCGCGCCTTGCGCTGCGCGCTGGAGGTCTTGACGTAGCGCCACGTGCGCGCGTTGTGCACACGGTCGGCGAGCTTGACGACGAGCACGCGCACGTCGCGGCTCATGGCGACGACCATCTTGCGGATGGTCTCGGCCTGGGCGGATTCGCCCACGTCCATCTTCGTCAGCTTCGTGACGCCGTCCACGAGGCCGGCGACGGTGTCGCCGAACTCCTCGCGGCACTGGTCGAGCGTGTAGTCGGTGTCCTCCACCGTGTCATGCAGCAGGCCCGCGGCCACGACGGTGGGGCTCATGCCCAGGTCGGCGAGGATCTGCGCGACGGCGAGCGGATGGATGATATAGGGTTCGCCCGACTTGCGCCTCTGCGAACTGTGCTGCCTGACGGCGCGCTCGTAGGCGCGCCTGAGGATCGACAGGTCGACGTTGGGATGATGCTCCTCGCACATGCGCCAGATCGGCAGCAGGGGGTCCGTGGGATCGGAGCTGATCTCGCAGCCGAGTTTGCTGGCGGCGATGCTCATGTTGTCCTTCAGGTCTTTGTTGTCGCCCATGTCGCTGCTCTCCTTGCTCCACCGATTCGCATCGATTGTTCACATCACATCATAGTGTGCCATACCGCGCGCCGTTCATCGTGATGCGGGTATGAGAACACGCCAGCGCATGCGTGGCCGCGTTGCGCGGCGCGCATGCCCTGGCGCGAGTTCGGGACCCGTCCCCGTCAGTCCTTGGACGACGAGCTCGCGAACGACGACGAAGAGGACTGCGAAGAACCGTCCGGCAGCTGCGATTCCTCGCCGGGCAGAAGGATTTCCTGATTGTTCGAGTCATACACGATAACCGTGTAGTCGGGCCATCCCTGCTTGGCGAAGGAGCGGATGAAGGTGACGGCATTCTGCTGCGCCGCGTCCATGGCTCCGTTGTTGATGGCATCCCGCTCGGCGGTCTCCTTGAGCTGCTTCACGGCATCGTTGTTCTCCTGAAGGGAGATGTTGTTGAGCGGGCTCTCGTTCTCCTCGTAAACCGTCAGCGAGTCATAGTCCACCTCGTCGCTGAGCACTTCCGTTTCGGGAAGATGCACCGAGATGACCTTGCTCTCTTGGTCCACGTCCTCCGTGGCTTTGGTGAAGTCATACCCGAACTTGATGACGACGTTGTAGCTGTACAGGTATTTGCTCTCGGTAAACGGAAGCCCCCAGCTGAAAAGATGCTTCGAATCATCCGTTTGGTTGACAACCGTCATGTAGGCGGATTCCGTGGCGAACTCGCCGATGTTCTTAAGGCCCAGCGACACCGACTGGCTCTTGCTCTCCGGCTCCTCGACCTGCTGCGTCTGGTCCGTGTGCATCTTCGAACGGACATACAGCGCACTCCCGGCCAGAAGAGCGATCACAACCAGGAAGACGATCAGCTTCCCCTTCCACGAAAGCCGCTTCCACTTTCTTGTGAACCAATTGGGTCTCTTACCTACCCACCGGCCGCATTCATAGCGATCGTCATAGTAGTCATCGTCATAGTCGCTCATTGTCTTCTCCCCTGTCAGTTCTCTTCTTCTCAGTTGTTCCGCCCGAGGCGCCATCGGATCGTCGCCGATCCAACCGCTCCGCAACGAAACGGTTAGAGTATAGCGCCGGATTGCAACCATCTGAATCGTCATGCGCACGACGTCAAGCGACGCATTCACTCACCTGTAATCCCCTGCGACCACACCCCGGCAATGCCTTCGCCTTGGCAACCGACATATGCACGAGGCCCGCGTCGATGAACGCTGGCCTCGCGAAATCGCCTCATGCGAAATCCATGTGCCGGCTGTTCCCGTCTCACACTCCCGTGGATCCGAAGCCGCGCTCGGCGCGGTCCGACCCCGGCAGCGTGACCGCGGGCACGAAGCGCGCCTCGACGTAGCGCTGGATCACGAGCTGGGCGATGCGGTCGTTCCTGTGGAACACGGCGGTCGTCTTCGGGTCGAGATTGATCAGCGGCACCTTGATCTCCCCTCGGTAGCCCGCGTCAATCGTGCCCGGGGCGTTGAGCACCGTGATCCCCTGCTTCGCGGCCAGGCCAGAGCGGGGATGCACGAGGCCGACGTAGCCGTTGGGCAGCGCGATGGCGATGCCGGTGGGCACGAGGCGGCGTTCGAAGGGCGCGAGGGTGAAATCCTCGGCGGCGCGCAGATCGACGCCCGCGTCTCCCGCGTGGGCGTACACAAGATGCGCGGCGTCACCGCCGTCGGAAAGGAGGTCCTTGACGAGAACCTCGACGTTCTCCGGCTCGCAATAGGCCTCGTCGTACATCAGGCGGCGCACTCCTTGCACACCATGTCGCCGTCCTCGGTGGTGTAGGCCAGCTGGGTGCGGTGCTTGACAAGGAAGCACTCGGAGCACACGAACTCGTCGCCCTGCATCGGCACGACGGTGACGGAGGTGTCCTCGTTGCTCAGGTCCTCGCCCGGCAGCTCGTAGTTCTCGGCGATGGCGGTCTCGTCATCGTCCATATCCGTGCTTTGGTTCTGGCTCTCCCCACTGAGGGCCTCGACGGCTTCCTGGTCGTCGTCCTTGTTGCGCGGAGCATCGTAATCCTGAGCCATGCCAGGTCCTTTCGATAAGTGTCTGTACTTGCTCTACGCGGCATAGAATACACGATTTATGCACCGGTACGTGCGGCAGTTCCCCTTTTGCATCAAAAACGCTCCCGCAACGGATAATATAAAGGGAGAAATTCAAGGAAAGTTGGTGCACAGGATGACCGAAGATTCGCTGCAGCGTGCGACCTTCATCCGTACGGACGAGGACGGGCTTCTCGAATTCCGCGTCGACGACGGGCGTCTGATCTCCGTCGAGGTCACGGATGAGCTGGAGCGCGGCATCATCGAATCCAAGCAGATTCTGGCGGAGCTGCGCGGCACGCCGTCGCCCCATTCCGAGAAAGCCCTGCCCATCTCGACGATCCAGACGCTTCTGCGAGCGGGCGAGGACCCGCAGGCCGTGGCGGAGGAATACCATCTGAGCGAACCGCTCGTGCGCCGTTTCGCACGCCCCGTGGATATCGAGAAGCACTACCAGATCGACCAGTTCCGCCATGCGCATATGCCCGGCTCGTCCGTGCCCCACGAAACCGTGGAGTCGGCGCTCCAGGCGCAGCTGCTGCAGTCGGGCGTGCGCTTCACCGACGTGACGTGGGACGCCACGCGGCACGGGCACGAACCGTGGCGCATCAAGGCCAGCTTCCCGCAGTCGGGGCGCACGTACACGGCCGAGTGGGCCTTCGACACACCGCGCGGCACGATCACCTGCCTCGACCAGGTCTCCAAGCGCCTGTTCTCCGCCCCCACGATTCCCGCGGCGCTCCCCGAGTCCGAGGATGACGACACACGGCAGGACGCGCAGTCGCGGGGCGTCGTCGCCTCCGACGAGCGCCCCGTGGCCTCGTCCCAGCAGCGCCGTGCGGCGCAGGATCCGCGCGACGACACGGACCCGCGCCCCGTCACCCTCGCCTCGGGCATCACGGTGGCGCAGGGCGTGGGCATCGTATCGGACGAGGACCTCGAGTCCACGCAGCGTATCCCGGGCGAACCCGCGCCCGTCACCCTCGAACCGGCGCACGCGACCGACATACCCGCCGTCATGCGCCAGGGCCGCCCCGTTGCCTCCGATCGGCGCGACGGGGCGGCGACGGGCGCCGATAGCGCAGCCGCCGGCACCTGCGAGACGGGGGCGGCGGATGACGACGCGGCCGGCGACGGGACGGCGCAGTCTCACCAGCCCAAGCGCCCCGTGTTCCGCAAGTGGGACGACATCATCTTCGGCGAATAGGGTTTACGCGTCGGATAGGGTTTACACGAGGTCGACGAGGAAGGGGATGTCGACCTCCATCGTGGTGCGCGAGCCGTGGACGCTGGGAAGGCGCGTGGCCTTGTCGCTCTGGCTGCGCGAGTCCACGATGGTGACGCGCCCGTTCGCCGTGGCGATGACGTCGCCGATCATCGGGCGCACGTCATCGCGCACGGGGCCGTACATGCCCTTCGAGATCGCCTCGTCGCGCGTGAACACGTCGGCGTCGTCGCCGAGGCTGTCGCGCCATCGCGCCGCCACGTCGGCCGGATCCACGCCATCCTCCACGTAGAGCATGGGGGCGCGGGGCTCGCCTCCCACGAGGCGCACGCCCTGCGCCAGTTCGCGGCGCTCGGCGATGTCGATGCGCCGCTCGGGATCGGTCTGCACCATGCCGTGGTCCGCCACGATGACGATCAGCGTGCCTTTCGGCGCCTCGTCGTGCAACTGGCGCAGGTATCCGTCGAGGCGTTCGAAGGTGCCGACCCATTCGTCCGACATCCACCCGTAGTTGTGGCCGATCTTGTCGCAGCGGTCCACGTACAGGTAGGTCAGGCCCGGTTCGCGCGCCGACTCGGCCGCGACGCGCACAAGCGCGTCCATGCGGCGGTTCGCCACGTACCGGGCGCCGTGGAGTGCGGCCACGGTGAGGGCGGAGCCGGCGAACTTGGGCAGGCCGCTGAAGGTGACGCGCACGCCGCGGTCCGCCAGCGTCTGGAACACGCTGGGCTGCGTCTGGAGCTCCTCGGGGCTCATGGCGTCGCGGAAGGCGATGAGCTGGCAGATCTTGCCGTTGCGCGGATTGAGCTGGGAGTAGCCGGTCATGCCGGTCAGCCCCGGGCAGGTGCCGGTGCCGAAGGTGCCCATCGCGGCCACGGTGGTGGCCGGGAAACATGTGGAGATGGGGCGCGCGCCCGTGGACTCCCCCAGCAGGGAGCGCAGGTAGGGCACGTGGCCGCGCCGGATCGACAGGTTCCAGAAACCCAGGCCGTCGACGAGAACGACGATGGCGGAGCGCACCTGGGGCAGGCCCAGTTCGCGGCGCAGGCGGTCGGGGTCATCGTGCAGCGCCGTGGCCACCGGGGAGCCGATGGCGGCGGACAGGGCCGGAAGGACGCAGCTCAGATGCCTCGCTCCCCCACGCGGGGACGGTGCGACGGCATCGTCGTATGACACAATCGGTTGCAGCTCGTAAAGTCCTTCGGTCTCGGTATCCATACCCACCATTGAACCACCGCACGTGCCCGAACGGGACGACGGGGCCATGGAGCGGCACGACACGGCCCCGTGCGACTCCCCTGAGCACGGTGCTTGGAGCCGCGTCGTGGTAGTTTGTAAGACCGGGACAAAAGGAGCTACATGGCACAGCGCAAGAAGAACGCATCATCGTACGATCCGCGCCAGATCACGGAGAAAATCGTCGACACCCCGCTCAGCGAGGAAATGAGCACATCGTTCCTCGAATACGCGTACTCGGTGATCTACGCCCGCGCCCTGCCCGACGCCCGCGACGGCATGAAGCCGGTGCAGCGGCGCATCGTCTACCAGATGGGGCAGATGAACCTCACCCCCGACCGCCCGTACATGAAGTCGGCGCGCGTGGTCGGCGAGGTCATGGGCAAGCTGCACCCCCACGGCGACTCCGCCATCTACGAGGCCATGGTGCGCCTCGCCCAGCCCTTCGCCATGCGCCTGCCCCTCGTGGACGGCCACGGCAACTTCGGCTCCCTCGACGACGGCCCCGCAGCCTCCCGATACACCGAGGCGAGGCTGGGGCCGGCGGCGCTCGCGATGAACGCCTCGATCGACGAGGACACCGTCGACTTCACCCCGAACTACGACAACAAACTGCAGGAGCCCACCGTGCTGCCCGCCGCCATCCCGAACCTCCTGGTCAACGGGGCCTCCGGCATCGCCGTGGGCATGGCCACGAATATGCCCACGCATAACCTCGCGGAGGTCATCGGCGCGGCCAAGTACCTCATGAAGCACCCGGACGCCACGGTGGACGAGCTCATGGAGTACGTGCCCGGCCCGGACCTTCCGGGAGGCGGCATCATCATGGGCCGCTCGGGCATCCGTGACGCCTACGAGAAGGGCCGCGGCATGTTCGTGACGCGCGCCCGCACGCATATCGAGAACGTGACGGCGCGCAAGAAGGCCATCGTCGTCACGGAGCTGCCGTTCATGGTGGGCCCCGAGAAAGTGCTCGAGAAGATCTCGGAAGGCGTCAAGAACAAGAAGCTCGACGGCATCTCCGGCGCCATCGACCTGACGGACCGCCACAACGGCACGCGCCTCGTCATCGAGATCAAAACCGGCTTCGACCCGCAGGCGGTGCTGGCGCAGCTGTTCCGCCACACCCCGCTCGAAGACTCCTTCGCCATCAACAACGTGGCCCTTGTGGACGGCCGCCCGCACACGATGGGGCTCAGGGACCTGCTCGAGGTGTGGGTGGGGCACCGCCGCACCGTCATCACCAGGCGCAGCGAGTTCCGCAAGCGCAAGGCCGAGGAGCGCCTCCACCTCGTGGACGGCCTGCTCCTGGCGCTTGTCGACATCGACGAGGTGATCCAGGTGATCCGCACGTCGCAGAACGCGGACGAGGCGAAGACGCGCCTCATGGCCGTGTTCGACCTCGACGAGCAGCAGGCGCAGTACATCCTCGACCTGCGCCTGCGTCGCCTGACGAAGATGAGCCGCATCGAGCTCGAGGCGGAACGCGACGACCTGCGCCGCCAGATCGAGCAGCTGGGGCGCATCCTGTCGTCCGACGCCGAACGCGACGCGGTGGTGGTGCGCGAGATGGACGAGGTGGCGCGCGACTACGGCACGCCGCGACGCACCGTGCTGCTGGACGTGGACGAGGACGGCGGCATGGAGCCCGTCGTGTCCAAGGCGGTGCCGGCCCAGCTGTCGCATACGGATGCGCTGGAGTCCGCCGTGGCGTCGGTCAGCGCCCGCGTGACGCGCGAGGACGCGAAGGGCTCGGCGCAGCTGGAGGACGAGCCGTGCGTCGTGCTCATGGGCGGCGACGGCCTCGTGGCGCGCGCGCCGGACAGCGCGTGGGACGCGTTCCACGCGCGCAGCTCTTCCACCCCGCGGACGTCCGGCGACACCGTGACGTCGATCATCCGTACCTCCACGCTGTCGACCTTCGGCATCGTGACGAGCGCGGGGCGCCTGGTGGTGGCGCATGTGGCGGACCTGCCGGCGCTTCCCGGCGGCGGCCCCGTGACGGTGAACGGCGGCGTGAAGGCGGACGAGCTCATCGTCTCCACGCAGAGCACCGAGCCCGTCGAAGGCGAGCACGCCGTGTGCGTGGTGGCGCTCTCCCCCGCCCCGTCCGCGAACGCGGCGGATGGCACGGGGCGCAATGGCGCCGATGGCGCTTCGGATGGCGCTTCGGATGGGGCGGCGGCGCAACTGGCGCCGTTGGCGATCGGAACGCGCCACGGCGTGGTGAAGCGCTGGAACCGCGAGGCCCCGACGACGATGGATTCCTGGCCCGTCATCGAGCTCAAGGACGGCGACGAGGTGATCGGCGCCGCGGATGCCGCGGACGGCGACCGCATCGTGTTCATCTCCACCGATTCGAACCTTCTGACCTTCGACGCCTCGTCGGTCAGGCCCCAGGGTCGCACGGCGGGCGGCATGATCGGCATCCGCCTCGCACAGGGGGCGCAGGTCGCGGCCTTCGCCGTCGTGCCCGCGGGGCAGGTGTCGTGGACATATGACGCGGATGACGAGGGCGTGAGCTCCATGTCGGGCGCCGTGGTGCTTACGGTGGCCGGCGACACCGACGCGCTTCCGGGACTTGACCCCGGCTCGGCCAAGGTGACGCCGCTGGAGCAGTACCCCACGAAGGGCCGTGGCACGGGCGGTGTGCGCTCGCACCGCTTCCTCAAGGGGCAGAACGCGCTGATCCTGGCCTATGTGGGGGCGTGGCCCCTGTTCGCCTCCACCGCGTCGGGCTCCCCCGTCGACCTGCCGTCGGTGGATATGCGCCGCGACGGGTCGGGAACGGAACTGCCGACCGCCATCGCCACGGTGTCGTGATTGCTGCGGTGTCGTGATTGTGACGACGATTGTTGCGGCGCTCCCCATGATGCGCCGCAACAATCGTGAAGCTTCGTCAGCCGTGAAGCCTCGTCGGCGCACCGAACCTTGTCGGCGCACCGTCTCCTGCGCAACCGTACTTCAACGCGACTTTAGCGCGACAGCCTCTTCGTGCTTTCGTAAACGGCGGCCTCACGCAGCACATTGGCCATCTGGTCGTCCTGCGGCACGCCCAGGCCTTGGTCGTAGAGATCCGCGAGACGCATCATGGCGTGGAACTCGCCGGCCGACGATGCCTTGGCCAGAAGGTCGGCGCCTTTCTCGTAGTCCTGCTCCACCCCCTTGCCACGCACATACATGATGCCGAGACGCCACAGGGCGGTAGGGTCGTTGTGCTTGGCGGCCTCCTCGTACAGCACGCGCGCGTTGTCGAGGTTCTTCTCCACTCCCATGCCTTGCTCGTAGAACACGCCGAGGTTCGTCTGCGCCTTGGGATCGTCGAGCTCCGCGGCGCTGGCGAACCAGTCGAAGGCGAGGTCGTAGTCACGCTCCACGCCTTCGCCGAAGGCGTACATCATGCCGAGGTTCGTCTGCGCACGGCCGTCCCCGTGCGCGGCCGCCTCCTGGTACAGGTCCACTGCCTGGCCGTAGTCCTGCTCCACGCCGGTGCCGCGTTCGTAGAGCACGGCGAGGTGGAACTGTGCATCGGTGTCTCCGTGCTCGGCGGCCTTGGCGTACCACGAGGCGGCCTGCGTCATGTCCTTGCTCACGCCGTGGCCGAGGCGGTACATGTCGCCGAGTGCGCCCTGGGCGATGGCGAAGTCCTGCTGGGCAGCCTCCCAGAACCAGTACCCGGCCTTGCGGAAATCGCGCTTGATGCCGCGGCCCTCGTAGAAGGCGCGTCCGAGCGCGGTCTCGCCGTGTGGCAGGCCCTGGTGTGCGGATTCGATGAACCACGCCACGGCGCCCTCGAGGTCACGCACCACGCCGATGCCCGAGTATTTCATGATGCCGATCTTGAACTGCGCGATGGCGTTGCCCTGCCGGGCGGCGCGTTCGAAGTACTCGGCGGCCAGGCCGAGATCCTGGCGGCCGGCGCGTCCGTTGAACAGCAGCGTTCCCAGCCCCAGTTCGGCTACGGCGACGCCCTGGTCGGCGGCCTTGGCGAACCATTCGGCGGCGGCCTGGGAGTCACGCTCCACTCCCTCGCCGCCGTCATACAGCAGGCCGAGGTTGGCCTGGGCGCAGGCGTTGCCCGCCTGGGCGGCGGTGCGGAAAAGCTCGGCGGCGCGGCGCTTGTCCTGGTCGGTGCCCTCGCCACGGAACATCATGATGCCCAGCGCGTTCTGGGCGTCGGTGTTGTTCAGGTCGGCGGCGCGGCGGTACAGGTCGTAGGCGGTCGACAGGTTCTTGCGCACGCCGATGCCGAGCGTGTACAGATCGGCGCTGGCGAGCATGGCCTGGCTATCGCCGTATTTGGCGGGCTGGCGCAGGCGCTCGACGGTTTCGGCGGCCTTCACCGACAGCGCGATGTCGCTGGCTTTGGGCGTCGTGTCGGCCTTCTGCGTCCCGGTCGCCTCCTCGGGATCGGGAATGCGCGGCGGAACGGGCATGAGGTCCTCGGGCACGGCGTAGACGCGCGCGAAATCGAAGGCGGGGAAGGAAATCGTGTCATGGGGCATCTCCGCATGCTGGGCGGAATGGCTCATGTCGTCATCGTTCGTGTCATGCCCCGACAGCGCGCCGCGCGTCAGAAGGCCGAGCCCATGCGCGAGCCCGTCCGAATCCTGCGGATCGATGCTTTCCGATTGCAGGGCCTGGTCCGCGTCCTCGCTATCCGCCGACATGTCGCCGGCCGTCGTCGGGCCGGATTGCGACGGGTTCGACGCAATGCCGCCATGCTCCGATGCATGGACGTCATCCGGTCCCCGATCCGGGGTTCCCTGTGTAGTGGTCATGTCTCTCAGTCCCTCGGTACGTTCCCTACGTTCCCTGGTCGGCCCTGCGAGGCGCGGCTTGTGCCTCGCAGGGCCCTTTTCCATTGTAGGCCATGTGTGATGCATGTGTGAAGACGGCGTTCATCGTGTCGCGGTATTCCGCCGTGTTCCACGCGTGTTCCAGGCGTGGCGGCGCCTGTCACTCGCCGAAGGGGTTCTCCCACTGCGGGGTCATGGCGAGGGCCGGGCCGCGGTTGTAGAACAGCAGCCTCCAGCGCTGGCCCGCCGCCTGGCTTTCGAAGGGTATGAGCTCGGCCCAGTGGTCGTTGCGCATCGTGGAGAAATTCGCGATGCCCGACGTGGAGCCGACGGGCTCGAGCATGCAGTCGATGGTTTCGGCGATGCATGCGCCGTGTGAGAAGAAGAGAATCGTCTGGTCGTCGCTGGCGCGGCGCGCCCAATCGTTGACGGCCTGCATGCCGCGCTCCCCCAACGCCGCGCGGGACTCGGCGCCGTGGCGCAGCTCGCCGCCCATGCCGTCGCGCCACGCACGGTAGTCCTCGGGGTACTCGGCCTCGGCCTGCGGCAGCGGTACTCCCTCCCATTCGCCGAAGGAGCGTTCGCGCAGGCGCGGCTCGGGATGCACCTCGAGGCCCCAGGGGTCGGCGAACGCGTGGGCCGTGGCCATGGCGCGGCTGAGGTCCGAGGAGACGACGAGCAGATTGGCGGCCGGGTCGAAGGCCTCCCCCGTGTCGGGCAGCGTGGCGCCGCTGGCGGGGGCGATGTGCTGGTTGAGGCCCAGCAGCTCGCGCAGAGCCTCGCCGGTGCGCTCGGCCTGCCATCGGCCGACCTCGTCGAGGGGGATGTCGATCTGCCCTTGGAAGCGGTTCTGCGCGTTATACGCGGTGCGTCCGTGACGGATGAGCAGGATGGAGCGAACCATGCGTTTCCTTTCCCCGGCCGTCCGCGGTGGTGCGGCGGCGTGCCGGTGCGTGTCGATATGCCGGCGTGTGCCGGCGATGGCGTCGCCTTGTGGCGGCGTCCCTCGGCGTGGCCCCGTGTGGCGCCGCGCATGTCAGGCGTCGATGTTGGACCTGTCGAAATCCTCGGCGTTGTCGATGATGAACTGCCGGCGGGGCGGCACGTCGTCGCCCATGAGCAGCTCGAAGATCTGGGATGCGTGCGCGGCGTCCTCGAGGCGGATGCGGCGCAGCGTGCGGGTGCGCGGGTCCATCGTGGTGTCGGCCAGCTGGTCGGCGTCCATCTCGCCCAGGCCCTTGTAGCGCTGCACGTCGGGGTTGTAGTCGATGCCCTGCGCGCGCAGCTTGGCGAGGCGCTCTTGGAGCTCCTCCTCGGAATACGTGTAGACGTACTCGCCCTTATGCCTGCCGGCGAGCGCGATGCGGTGCAGCGGCGGCACGGCGGCGTAGACGTGGCCGGCGGCGACGAGCGGGCGCATGTAGCGGTAGAACAGCGTCAGCAGCAGCGTGCGGATATGCGCGCCGTCCACATCGGCGTCGGTCATCATGATGATCTTGTTGTACCGCGCCTGCTCGAGGTCGAAGGTGGAGCCCGACCCCGCGCCCACCACCTGGATGATGGCGGAGCATTCCTTGTTGCCCAGGATCTGCGCGGTCGAGGCCTTCTGCACGTTGAGGATCTTGCCGCGGATCGGCAGCAGCGCCTGGAACATGGAGTTGCGCGCCGCCTTCGCGGTTCCGAGGGCGGAGTCGCCCTCCACGATGAACAGCTCGGCGATATCGTCGTTGCCCGGCTGGCAGTCGGAGAGCTTGGCGGGCATGGAGGCTGACTCCAGCGCGTTCTTACGGCGCGTGACCTCCTTGGTTTTGCGCGCCTGCACGCGGGCGTGCATCTCCCCGGCGATTTTGCCGAGCACACGGCCCGACTGCTCCTTGTAGCCGCGCTTGGAGCCCGACAGCATCTGGCCGAGCTGCTCGTCGCACATATGCGTGACGATGGGCTTGACCTGCGCGGTGCCCAGAACATCCTTGGTCTGCCCCTGGAACTGCGGCTCGGCGATGCGCACGCTGACGACGGCCACGAGGCCGGTCATGACGTCGTCGCGCTCAATGCGCATCGAGGAGTCCTTGAGGTTCACCTTGAGCTTGCGCGCGTTCGCCTCGACGTTCTTGCGCACCTGCTTGACAAGCGAGGCGAGGAAACCGTCGAGATGCGTGCCGCCGCCGGGGGTCTCGACCACGTTGACGAAGCTGCGGATCGTCGTATCGTAGTCATCCACCCAGCGCAGGGCAATGTCCACGTCGCATCGGCGCGTCACCATCGCGGCGTGCAGGCCTCCGTCGGCGTCGACCTCCTGCGTCTCCTCCTCGTAGGTGTCCTGCCCCGTCACATGCCACACGTCGCACACCGGGGTGCCGTGCGAGAGGAAGTCCACGAAGTCGACGACGCCGCCCTCGTGGAGGAATTCCTGGACGCGCGGATGCGAGGCGGGCGCGGGGACGGCGGAAAGGGAGGCCTCGGCCGGCGTGTCGGCGGCTGCGGCGCCGTCTGCGTTATCGGGGGTCGCGTCGGCGGCGGCCGTTGTGTCGGCAGCGCTGGCATCGTCGGCGCTGGCATCGGTGGCATTTTCCACGATGGCGCCATCGTCGGTGGTCTCGGCAACGGTGGTCTCGGTGCCGGAGGCAGAAGGTGCGTCCAGCGGTTCGTCCACTTCGCGGCGGTCGTCGATGGAGGCGTCGCCGGTTTCGGGAATGGTTTCGTCCACGACGATGATGCGCAGGCCAGGCACCAGGAATGTCGTCTGGCGCACGCGGTCGATGAGCTCGTCGTATTGGAAACTGGCGCCGGCGTTGAAGATCTCGGGATCGGCCCAGTAGCGGATGCGCGTGCCCGTGTGCTTGCCGCGGTAGGTGCCGACGACGCGCAGCTCGGTGGGCCGGCCCTTGCGTGTTTTCTTGAACGGGGAGTCGGGCGACGGGGCGGCCGGGTCGGCATCCGTGTACACGCCCGGATGCCCCTGGTGGAACTCCATGCGGTACGTCTTGCCGCCGCGGTCCACCTCCACGTCGAGACGCGAGCTGAGCGCGTTGACGACGGAGGAGCCGACGCCATGCAGGCCGCCGGACGCGTTGTACGCCTTGTTGCCGAACTTGCCGCCGGCGTGCAGCTTGGTGAGCACGACCTCGACGCCCGTGAGCTTGGTCTTGGGCTCGATGTCGACGGGGATGCCGCGGCCGTTGTCCTCCACGGTGATGGAGCCGTCGGCGTGGAGCGTCACCTGGATCCTGTCACAGAAGCCGGCGAGCGCCTCGTCGACGGAGTTGTCGATGATCTCCCACAGGCAGTGCATGAGGCCCTGCGTATCGGTGGTGCCGATATACATGCCGGGGCGCTTGCGCACGGCGTCGAGTCCTTCGAGGACCGTGAGGTCCGCCGCCCCGTATTTCGGCTTCTGCGATGTTTCCTGCTTGCCCTGTGCCACGGTTTCCTTTCCCTGGTGTTCCGGTCTGGTGTTCCGGCGCGTCCGCCCCTGTGCGAACGAAGGCCCGCCGAAGCGGGCCTGGGGACGACGGAGTGTTACTTGCTGAGGAAGTCGCGCAGCGTCTGCGACCTCGAGGGGTGACGCAGCTTCGACATCGTCTTGGACTCGATCTGGCGGATGCGCTCGCGGGTCACGCCGTACACGCGGCCGATATCGTCGAGCGTCTTCGCCTGGCCGTCCTTGAGGCCGTAGCGCATCTCGATGACGCCGGCCTCGCGGGGGCTGAGCGTCTCGAGCACCTGCTTGAGCTGCTCCTGGAGCAGCGAGAAGGCCACGGCGTCGGACGGGGCGATGGCGTCGGTGTCCTCGATGAGGTCGCCGAACTCGGAGTCGCCGTCCTCGCCGAGCGGAGTGTGCAGGGAGATGGGCTCGCGGCCGTACTTCTGCACCTCCTGCACCTTCTCCACCGGCATGTCGAGCTCGCGGGCGAGCTCGTCCGGCGTGGGCTCGCGGCCCAGGTCCTGCAGCATCTGGCGCTGCACGCGGGAGAGCTTGTTGATGACCTCGACCATATGCACGGGCACGCGGATGGTGCGAGCCTGGTCTGCCATGGCGCGCGTGATGGCCTGGCGGATCCACCACGTGGCGTAGGTCGAGAACTTGAAGCCCTTCTTCCAGTCGAACTTCTCCACGGCGCGGATCAGGCCGAGGTTGCCTTCCTGGATGAGGTCGAGGAACAGCATGCCGCGTCCCGTGTAGCGCTTGGCGAGGGACACGACGAGCCTGAGGTTCGCCTCGAGCAGGTGGGACTTGGCCTTCTGACCGTCGTTTGCGGCCCACTTGAGCTCGCGGCGGCGCTTGAAGCTCAGGTCGTCCTCGGTGTCGAGGAGATGCTGGGCGTACAGGCCCGCCTCGATGCGCTCGGACAGGTCGACCTCCTGCTCTGCGGTCAGGAGGTTGACGCGTCCGATCTGCTTGAGGTAGTCCTTGACCGGGTCGGCCGTGGCACCCGTCGCGACGACGCGACGCTTGGGGTTGCCCGTCGGCGTCAGGTTGTCGTCGTCATCGTCGGTATCGGAGACGACGAAGGCACCCTTCTCCTTGGGCTGTTCGGGGACTTTCTTCTCGTCGTCATCCTCATCGTCCTCGTCTTCCACGGCCTCGTCGATGACGTCGTCATCCTCGTCGCCGTCCTCGTCCGTGACATCCTCGTCGGTATCGGAGAACTCGTCCTCGATGTCGTCGAAGTCATCGCCGAGCTCGTTCTGCTCCTCGACAAGGTCGTCGCTGAGATCCTCGTCCTTGGTCTGCGCCTCCGCTTCCTCGGCCTCCGCCGAGCGACGACGAGTGGCGGCCGATGCCGACTTGGCGGAGGACTTCGCCGTCGTACGGCGGGTCGTCTTGCCCGTCGTCTTCTTCGCGGCAGCGGTTTTCTTCGTCGTGCTCTTGGCGGTGGTCGACTTCGCACGCGTCGTACGGGTTTTCTTCGCCGTCTTCTTCTCGGAAGACGCCTTGTCAGAAGACGCGGCCGTCTTGGCGGTCTTCTCGGTGTCCCGTGCGTCGCTGCCCGTCTTCGCGGTTGCTTTCTTAGTGGCCAAAGCCCCTCCTCACGCGCTCGCCGTCCTTACGCTCGCAAGGCAGACTTATGGCAAGCGCAACATTCCTTCACAAATATAGCGCATCCCTCCGTCTAGGCCTCACCTCCCGCCGCGATTGCGTCGTAAGCGTAATCCAGCCACGCCGGCACGACGCCGAAATCCACGGCCGTGCGGATGATGCCGGCAAGGGAACACGACGGGTCGTTCCGCCGGGCGCGCAAGCTGAGCTCCGACGCCTCGTCGGTCAGCCCCAGCCACCAGCACACATACGCCGTCGACGCATAGGCGTTCGCGCGGTCCCTTCCGGGAAGCGCCGCGGCGAGCCTCTCGTACAGGCGCAGGCCGGTCAGGCACCTGAACACGTCGGGACGGTTGGACCTGCGGCGGAACACCCCGTTGAGGGATTCGAACACGATGTCGACACTGACGGCGTCATGCGGGTCGCCGGCAACGCGCAGCATATCCGATGCGCCGACCGGCGCAAGGACGGAGACGAGCAGCGCGTCGCGGATCGACAGCGTCTCCCGCGCGCCCGCGCCGATATCGAGGATGACGTCATCAGACAGCACGGGGCGCCCTGACTCCAGCGCCGCGGCCCATTCCCCGACCGCCGCGCGGAACCATGCGGTGTCCGTGGCGACGATGCCTTCCTCACTGCGGCGCTCGTGGAAGCGTCGGCGCCGTTCCGCGAGCGCGTCGTTGTCATACACGCGCCCCGGCGCTTTCGGACGGTCGCGCCTGAGGCGTCCCACGCAGGCGAGGATGTGCCGGAAGGCGTCCATCAGGTCATGGTCGTCGGGCCACGGCCGCAGCCCGCCGTCCTGGGGGCCGCGCCCGGACGGATTGCCGCCGTCACCGGCGGCACCGGCACCGCTGTCAGCGCCATCGGCGCTTCCATGCGCGCACAGGCGCAGGGCGGAGACGACGAACCCCGCCTCCTTCATCTCGTGGGTGCTGTCCCGTATCCCGATGGATGGCGCCGCACCGGCATCGGCGACTGCCGCGGCGTCCGGTGTTGCAGCCGCCTCGGTGTCCGCTGCGGCGTCCGCATGCGGCGGGGCGTCGCAATCCGACGCGCCCTCCAGCCCGCCGTCCTGCGAGGCGCCGCGTGCCTGAACAGGGTCGTGTGCCTGAGTAGGGCCGGCCGTCTGCGCAGCCCGTTCCTCCTGCGTCGGCCGATCGTCCTTCTCGCCCCGCGGATGCGCGGAGCCCTTGGCGTTCCGTGTCATGGTCTGTCCTTTCTCGTCGCGGGACGTCGCCCGCATATTCCGGGCCGTGGCCCGCCGGCGCACCGTGCGACCGGTGGCTTCACGATGCCATCGTGCGAAACGACACTCCGGGGCATCCGGACAATGTGGACGAAGGTCACGCGCATGCACGGCCCTGTGGATAACCTGCCTGAGCATTCCGCCCGGCCGCCGCGTGGCATACGATGGGGGTGTGAAACTCTTGACGCGCGGGCAGATCGACGCCCGCATAGAAGACCTCGTGGCCCGCTACTGCGCCGTTCCTGACGCCGACGGCGCCCAAGCCGTCGTGTCCCTCGTCGCCGCGCAGGCGGTCGCATCGTCGAAAGGCGGCAAGCGTCTGCGCGCCCTGCTCGAGCTCGGCGCCTTCGCAGCCGCGGCGCCGGAAGACGCCGACCCGACGCCCGCAGCCGACGTGGCGTGCGCCATCGAGATCTTCCAGACCGCCGCCCTCGTGCACGACGACATCATCGACGACTCGGACCTGAGGCGCGGCGCCCCCTCAGCGCACCGCGCCCTGTCGGATGCGTTGAGGTCGCGCAGCCGCGGCGACGGGCTCGGCCTTATGCTCGGCGACCTCCTGGCCACTGCCTCGGTCCACGTGCTGCATGACGCGGCGCGCACACTGCCGCACGGTGACGCAATCGACTCGGTGTTCCTCGCAATGCAACGCGAGGTCGAGGTGGGCCAGATCATGGACGTGGCGATCGAGACGCTGCCGCTGGACGACGACCGGACGCTGCTCGACACGGTGCTGCGCACGGACCGGAGCAAAACCGCCAGCTACACCACCATCGCGCCGCTGGAGCTGGGGCTCCTGTGCGCGGGAACGGACCCCCGGGCGGCTCATGAGGCGGCCGTCCGCATCGGCGAGCCGCTGGGCGTGGCGTTCCAGATCAACGATGACCTCATCGACGTAACCGGTACGACGGCCACGACCGGCAAGCCGGTGGGCGGCGACATCCGCGAAGGCAAGCGCACGGTGCTTCTGGCCGACACGCTCTCCCACCTGTCCGGGGCCGAGCGCGAAAGCCTGATCGAGGCCTACGGTGCGCCGGACGAGTCGGCGCGCGACACCCAGGCCATCATCGGCCTGTTCCGCTCCAGCGGCGCCATCGACGATTCGCGGCGCCGCATCGCGGGACTGTGGACGGCGGCCGAGACCGCCTTGGACGAACAGTCGCGCCTTCTGGGGCTCGACGCGGACCGGGCCCGCGTGTTGCGCGACCACTGCGCCGCGATGCTCCCCGGCTTCGCGCTGTAGCTGCCGGGCGCCGCGCCGCCCGGCACAGCGACCTGGCAGAACGAAGAAAGACCTGACAGAACCGAGAAAGAAAGAAGACTGTGGATTCCTTGGGCGCGTTCCCCCGATCGGCCCCGCGAATCCACGCCATCCCCCTACCATGACAGACATGACACCAGCGAACAACGGGCCGATAGGAGAGCTCATCGACGGCCGCTACTCCGTCGTGCGCCGCATCGCCGACGGCGGCATGGCCACCGTGTACGAGGCGACCGACGTGCGCTTGGGACGCACCGTCGCCCTGAAGATGATGCACACGCAGCTCGCCCAGGGCCCGCACCGGGACCAGTTCATCCGCCATTTCCGCCGCGAGGCGCGCTCCGCCGCGCGCATCGCGAACCCGCATATCGTGCAGGTCTACGATTTCGGCGAATGGCGCGGCCTCGACTTCCTCGTCATGGAGTACGTGGACGGCAGCAACCTGCGCTATGAGATGGCGCGACAGGGCCGCTTCAGCGTCGAGCGGATGCTTCATGTGGTGGGCGAGACTCTCGACGGCCTCGCCGCCGCGCATCGCGAGGGCGTGGTGCACCGAGACATCAAGCCGGAGAACATCCTGCTCAACCGGCGCGGCCATGTGCAGATCACCGACTTCGGCCTTGCGAAGGCCGCCTCCCAGGCCACGATGGCGACAACAGGCATGCTGCTGGGCACCGCCTCGTACCTGGCGCCGGAGATGATCGAACGCAACCTCGCCACCAAGCAGGGCGACCTGTACTCGGTCGGCGTCATGGCGTGGGAGCTGATCTGCGGCGTGGTTCCCTTCGAATCCGACAACGTCATGACGGTTGTGTTCAAGCATGTGCATGACGACATCCCCGACCTGAAAACCATCTACCCCGATATCCCCGAGAAGGTCTCCGCCTTCGTGCGCCATCTGACGATGCGCGCGCCCGAGGCGCGGCCGAAGGACGCGGACGCTGCGCTCGAGGAATACCACGCCCTCGTGCAGGCACTGACGCCGGGACAGCTGGCGTGGCGCGCGCAGCAGGCTCCCTCGCCCCAGGCCGTGGGCTCGACGATGTCCGGACTGGCGGGCCTCGTGGCGAATCCCGCCACCGACGGGGCCGCGGCGCGCGGCATGGCGATCAACCCCACGACGGGGCAGGTCGAGGACATCGCGGTGGCGACCGCCGCAACAAACGAAACGCCCGCCGTGCCCGCCCCTCCCGCATCGCCGGCCGACGGCGCCGGGCGGAACGGCGCTGCACAGGCCGCAGCCGACCAGGCCGGCGCGAAATCGACGGACGGCGCGGCGGAGCAGATGGTCGATACGGCGCGCATCCCCCGCACCGCCGGTTCGCGCCCCGCCCACATGCCGACTGTGCATGAGCAGGACGACGATACGGCACAGTACGACACGCCGGACACGCCGGCAAACGGGGCGCCGACCCCCACCCCGTCGGCATCCGACACGCCGTATGGCACTCCGGAGACTGCTCCGGCCGACACGCCGGCGTCCGGCCCCTCGGCTCCCGTCCCGCCCCGCTCCGTCCCCGCTCCCCCACGACGCAGCACGCCCTCCGCCCCGTCCCCGGCGGCGCCCCTTCCCGACGGCATCGTGGCGGACGCCTTCACCTTCGCAAGCGACACCGCGCCGGATGCACCCGGCGCACCGTCGACGTCGGCGCCTGCGCCCGCCCCGTCCCACGCCTCCTCCGGCGTGTTGCCCTCCACGGAGCCCGGGGCCACGACGCGTCTTCCGAACGCCGCTCCGCTGCAGCGCACCACGCTGCTCGACACGCCAAGCGGCACGACGGCGCCGCAGGATTCGCGCACGCTCGTCTACGCCGCCTCGTCCGATGCGGAGGCGGCACGCGACATGCCGACCGAACCCATCGACAGGAAGGCTGCAAAGAAGCACACCGGGGTCAAACTCGCCGTCACGCTGCTGCTCACTCTGCTCCTGTTGGCGGGAGCCAGCGCCGTATGGTGGTTCTTCTCCGGCCCCGGCAGCTACAACGAGCTGCCCGCGGCATCCGACGTGGAATGCGCCGCCGGCGCGCAGTGCACGGTGGAGGGAGCCGGTTGGGATTCCTACCGGCAGACGCTTGACGGCCTCGGCATCGTTTACCAGGTGACGGAGCGCAACGACGACACGGTGGCCGCAGGCCATATCATCTCCACGACGCCGTCCACCGTGGGCAGCCATGTCTCGATCCGCGGCGGCATCGTCGACGTCGTCGTCTCCCGGGGCCCCGTCATGGTCACGGTGCCCTCCGACATCCTCGACGCGTCCTCTGCGAACGGCTCCGACCCCGTGACGGCGCTGACGAACGCGGGATTCACGAATGTGGTGCATGACGGGTCGAACGACCAGTACTCGCTGACCGTGCCCGAGGGCGCCGCCATCTCCGTCGATCCGGCACCCGGCACGACGGTGGACCATAACACGCAGGTGACTGTCGTGCTTTCGCGCGGCCCCAAGCCCGTCACCTTCCCCGACGTGGTCGGCAAGACGCGTCAGGACGTCGAGAAGGCGCTGTCCGATGACCAACTGAACGTGACGTGGAAGGAGGAGTACTCCGACTCCGTGGAATCCGGCGTCGTCATCTCCGCCTCGAGCTCCGCGGGCGACACGCTGCACTGGGGCGACTCGGTGACGGTCACCGTTTCGAGGGGCCCCGAGATGGCGACGGTGCCCAACGTGGTGGGCAAGAGCTACGATGACGCGGCCGCCACGCTCAGCGCCCTGGGCTTCCAGGTGCAGAAGAAGACGACGATCCTGGGCGACTGGACCGACCAGGTGCGCCAGCAGTCCGTTTCGGCGGGCGACACGGTGCGCGTCCGCGACACGAACGGCAATCCCACCGTTATCGAGCTCACGGTGGTGTGATGAACCACGCCGGCGGATGCGGAAGGGCCCCGGATGCCAGCGGCATTCGGGGCCCTTCCATTCGAGGCCTCACGCGGGAGGTCGGCGTCATGGGACACGCCGCAATCGTCAGGCGTCTGCCGCGCTCTTGCCATCGCCGTCTGATTCCGCTGTGCCGTCCTTGAGCATCTTCTTGTACGTCTGGGCGTACATATCCACGTATTCCTGTCCGCTCATCTCCTGGATGCGGCGCATCATGCGGTCCGTGAGCTCGCGGATCTCCTCGTGGGTGAGCTCGGAGGCATCGTGTTTCTCCACCTCGATGGGCTCGCCGTAGATCACCGTCACATGGCCTTTGCTGGGCATGACCTGGCCGGGCTGCTGCAGGTCGCGCGTGCCGATCAGCGCCGTGGGGATGATGGGGGCGCCGGTTTCGAGCGCGAGGCGCGCCACGCCGGTGTGCCCGCGGTACAGGCGTCCGTCGGGGCTGCGGGTGCCCTCGGGGTGGATGCCGAACACGTGGCCGTTCTCGATGATCTCGCGCGCCGTCTCCATGGCGCCGAGCGACTTGGAGCCGCCGGAGCGATCCACGGGGAACACCCCGGCCTGGGTGAACCACCACTTCTTGAAGCGACCCTTGATGCCCTTGCCCTCGAAGTACTCGGCCTTGCCCATGAAATGCACCATGCGGGGCGACGTCATGGGGATGACTGCGTCATCGATGACGGCAAGATGGTTCGCGGCGATGATGGCGCCGCCTTCCTTGGGGATGTTCTCCACGCCCACGCAGGTGGGATTGAATCGCCGGCGGGCGAGGGGGCTCAGCGTCTTGACGAAGAACCAGTACAGCATCGTTCCTCCCTTACGCCGCGTGCTGCCGTGGCGATACAGTTGTTTCATGACCGAATTCAAGAATACCAGCGACCACGGCTATCCCGACGACGGGCAGGCGGCGCGCGGAACCGACGCCCGGGGCGCGGCCTCGCCCGACGGCGCGGCACAGTCCCCGGCGGATGACGACGCGGCGTGGGAATCCTTCCTCGCCGACCATGCGGACGATCTGGGCGCGCTTGACGGATCGCGCGCGGCGCGCCGTTTCGAACGCGAGGCACAGAAGCAGGACCGTCTGCGCCACGAGCGCTACAAGGAGGAGGCGCGCCGGGAATACGAGGAGATGTCGCGCCCCGACACCGGCGATGGCCCGCGCGACTTTCGCACCAGTGCGCTCGATGACCATCCGGACGATCACTTCACTCCCCCGGATCCGAAAATCGACACCGATTCCTACACGGTGGCGTATGTGGCGCTGCTCGTCCTGGGTGTCGCCATCACGCTGGTGGCGCTGCTTGTGCCCGCCGTGCCCCATGCGCTGTGGACGGTGGGCGGTCTGCTCATGCTGCTGGGCGTCGTGGCGCTTGTCATGCGCCGGCGCTGACGGCGCCGCGGCCGCCTATGCCCCGGCGGTGACGCCACGAAAACAGCGACGCCACATTGACAGCGACGCCACGATGGCGGAACCACGATGGCGATGCCGCGGGCACAGCCGGAACGCGAATGCCCGGCCCCGTCACCGACGGGGCCGGGCATTGCCGTTGTGATTGGGAAAGATGCGACCTCCGGCGCGTCTCAAGCGCGCTCCGGGCCTCTCGGACCTACCGGACGGACAGGTTCGCGGCGCCGATCATGCCCGCGTCCTGGCCGGCCTGGGCCGCCACGATCTGGGCGTGCGGACGGTAGGCGCTGGCCTGGAGGAAGCGGTCATAGGCCTGGCGGGCCGGCTCGAGCAGAATGTCGCCGACGGCGATGACGCCGCCGCCGATCACATACAGGTCGGGGTCGAGCACGGCGGAGATGGCGGCCATCGTGCGGCCGAGCCACTCGCCGATCTTGTTGAACGCATACAGACCCAGCACGTCGCCTTCCTGGGCGGCGCGGGAAATCATCGGTCCGCGCAGGTCCTCCACGTTGCCGTTGCACAGCTCCATGAGGCGCGTCGCGTCCTTCGGACGGCGGCGGATGGCCGCCTTGGCGAAGCGTTCGAGGGCGGAACCGGAGACATAGCGCTCGGCGCAGCCGCGCAGACCGCAGCCGCAGGTGTCGCCGTCCGGCACCATGGGCAGGTGGCCGAGCTCGGCGGCCATGCCAAAGGAGCCGCGGTACAGCTCGCCGTTGAGCACGATGGCGCCGCCCAGGCCGGTTCCGACCGTAAGCATGACCATATTCGTGCTGCCCTTGCCGGCGCCGTGCACATATTCGCCCCAGCCGGCGCAGTTCGCGTCGTTCTCGACGACGACGGGCACCTTCTTCGACAGAAGGTCCTCGATGTGACCGGACAGGTCGTAGTTGATCCAGGCGGGGATATTCGCGGAGAAGTTCACCGTGCGGCGGTCCTGCTTGACGTTGCCGGCGGCCGACACGCCGATGGCGGCGATGTCATCGAAGGACTCAAGGGCCTTCTCGTAGAGTCCGGCGATCGTCTCGTTGATGCGGTCGGCGTCGTTCTCGGTCGGCACGGTCCACGAGCGGACGATCGTATCGTTCTCGTCGCAGACGCCGACGGCCACCTTCGTCCCACCGATATCAACAGCAAGCGTATGCATAGTTCCCTCCATCTGGGCATCGATTACACGGTCGGTCTTCCTTGGGCGGCCGCGACACATTCACCATACCATGAGACACGCCGCGCCACGGCCGCGTTCCGGGGTTCGACCCCACATCGTGTCAACGAGACCGCGCCTTCTTACCCCCACGCGCTGAAGCCGCGTCGCGTCGGGCAACGCAAACGGGGCCGGGAATCGTATCCCCGGCCCCGCCGTCATGCCGTCGAGACCTCGGCGGCGCCTCGCTCAGGCCTTGGCGGCCTTCGCCGCGGCGATCCACTCGTCGAGCTTCGCCTCGGCCTTGCCGGAGGCGACGGTTTGCTTCGCGATGCCGTAGGCCTCGCGGAAACGGTCGGCGATCGGCGCGTCCTGGTCGGACAGCAGATGCCCGTCGACGACGATGGCGGCCGCCGCGTTGAGCAGGATGGTGCTTGTGCAGGGCAGCTGCTTGCCGGAGATGACGTCGCGCGCCACCTGGGCGTTGTATTCGGGCGTGTCGCCGCGCAGGTCCTCCACCGTGACCTTCGTAAGGCCCAGGTCGGCGAGGGGGTCGAAGGACGCCGTCTCGACCTTGCCGTCGCGCACCAACCACAGCGAGACGGGGCCCGTCGGCGCGAGCTCGTCCATGCCTTCGGAGGACGTGAACACCATGCCGCTGGCGCCGCGCTTGGCGAGAACGTCGGCGATGATGGGGCTCATGGCCTTGTCGGCGCTGCCGATGGCGAAATGCGCCGGCTTGGCCGGGTTCGTGATGGGGCCCAGCAGGTTGAACACGCACGGCACGCCGAGCTTGGCGCGGATGGGGCCGACGAAGCGCATGGCCGGGTGGAAGGTGCGGGCGAAGGCGAAGGTGATGCCGGTTTTCTCACCGACGGCGGCGACCTGCTCGGGCGTCAGGTCGAGCGGGATGCCGAGGGCCTCGAGGCAGTCGGCAGCGCCGGACTTGCTGGAGGCGGCGCGGTTGCCGTGCTTGGCGATCTTGACGCCGGCCGCGGCGGCGATGATGGAGCCCGTGGTGGAGATATTGACGGTGGCGAAGCCGTCGCCGCCCGTTCCGACGATATCCGTCGTCTCCCCCGTCAGCTCGAGCGGGATGGCGTGGGACACCATGGCCTGCGCGGCGCCGGCGACCTCATCGGCGGTCAGGCCCAGCTGCTGCTGCGTGGCGAGGACCGCGGCAACGGGCACGGGGTCGGCGTTGCCGTCCATGAGATCGTTGATATACCACTCGCTCTGCTCCTCGGTGAGATGCTCGTGCCTGACGACGAGCTGGGTGAGAATCGACTTCCACGTGAATTCCGCCACGGCCATCCTCCTTCTTGTATCGATGTGTCCGGAAACGTCTTCATAGTAAACGCCTGTGTTAACGCAATATCACGCGTGACCACATTCCGGCAATCACCGCATGGAGTACGGCTGGAGTGCGGCGTGAGGGCGCGCATCACGATGCCGTCGCCCGGGAATACGACGCGGAACGCGACAGGAAAAGCGCCGCGGAATACGAAACGGCGGCCGCCCGGAGGCGGTCGCCGTCATCGTGTTGTATCCGGGGCCGGGGGCCCGAGGAGAGGAAAACCTTACTCGGCGGACTTCGCGTCTTTCTCGGCTTCCTTCTTCTCGTTGCGGCCGTGGCACATCTTGTACTTGCGACCGGACCCGCACGGGCACTTCTCGTTCGGCTTGGTGCCGGGGAACGTGCGTCCGTCCTGCCACGGCGAGTGGGCCTCGACGTTCTTCGGGCGCTTGTTGGCGGGAACCTTGGCGTCCTCGTGCGTCATCGGCTGGTAGCCGACCTGGCCGCGCGGAGCCGAGTAACCGTCGTCGTCCACGTCCTCGGTGGCCGGTTCAAGACCGAGGTCGTCGCCGTCAACATGGCCGTCGGCCAGATCGTCGACGGTGTTGGCCTCCGTCTGGTCACCGCTCGTGGCATCCGGATCGGACGGGGCGGAGTACTGCACGTCGTCGTTATCGCTCTGCTCGACGGCCTGCTCGAAGCGGGACAGGTCGATGTTGAACAGAAGCTGGACCGTCTCCTCCTTGATGCCCTCGACCATGCGGTTGTACATCTGGTAGCCCTCGCGCTGGTACTCGACGAGCGGGTCGCGCTGGCCCATGCCACGCAGGCCGATGCCGTCCTTGAGGTAGTCCATCTCGTACAGGTGCTCGCGCCACTTGTGGTCGAGAACGGCCAGGAGCACGCGGCGTTCGGCCTCGCGCATGGCCTTCTCCCCCACGGTGTCCTCGCGCTCGTCGTAGGCATCCTGGGCGTTGGCGATATACGCGTCGGCGACGATCTTGCGCGCCTTGTCGCCCTTCGGTCCCTTGCTGTGCTTGCGCGGGGCCTGGGTCTTCTCGGCGTCGTCAGCCTTCTCAGCGTTCTCCGCCTTGTCGTCCTCGGCGGCCTCGATCTCGTCCGGCTCGTCGACGACGATGCCGAGGGACTCCTCGAGCTCCTCCTCGTCCACGCCGTCCACCGGGCAGATCTTCGCGAGGTTCTCGCGCAGCTCCTCGAGATTCCAGTCCGACGGCTTGTCGGAGCCCTTGGTGGCCTCGCGCACGTAGGAGCGGATGGTTTCCTCGATGAACAGCTGGATGTCCTCGGACACGTCGGCGCCCTTGAGCACAATCTGGCGCTCTTCGTAGATGACGGTGCGCTGCTTGTTCATGACATCGTCGTACTTGAGGACGTTCTTGCGGATCTCGTAGTTGCGCGACTCCACGGCCTTCTGCGCATTGCGCACGCCCTTGGAGACGGACTTCGACTCGATCGGCTCGTTCTCGGGATACCCCTTGGCCATGATGCTCGCGACGAGCTGCGTGTTGAACAGGCGCATGAGGTTGTCTTCGAGGGACAGGTAGAAGCGGGACTCGCCCGGATCTCCCTGACGGCCGGAACGGCCGCGCAGCTGGTTGTCGATGCGGCGGGACTCGTGGCGCTCGGTGCCGAGCACGTACAGGCCGCCCAGCTTCTTGACCTCCTCGTGCTCGTCCTTGACCTGCTTCTTGATCTCGTCAAGGGTCTCGGGCCACAGCTTCTCGTACTCCTCCGGTGTGTCGTCCGGGGAGTAGCCCTGCTGGCGCAGCTTCTGGTCGGCGAGGAACTCGACGTTGCCGCCGAGCATGATGTCGGTACCTCGGCCTGCCATGTTGGTGGCGACCGTGACGGCGCCCTTGCGACCGGCGACGGCAACGATGGCCGCCTCGCGCGCGTGCTGCTTGGCGTTCAGCACCTGATGGGGGATGTCGAACTGGTCGAGCAGGTTGCTGACGAGCTCGGAGGACTCGACGGAGGCGGTGCCGAGCAGGACCGGCTGGCCCTTCTCGTGGCGCTTCTTGACATCCTTGGCGATGGCGACGAGCTTCTCCTTCTTCGTGCGGAAGATGAGGTCGTCCTTGTCCTCGCGGATCATCGGACGGTTCGTCGGAATCGGGATGACGCCGAGCTTGTACGTGTTCATGAACTCGGCGGCCTCGGTCTCGGCCGTACCGGTCATGCCGGCGAGCTTGTCGTACATGCGGAAGTAGTTCTGCAGCGTGATGGTGGCGAAGGTCTGGTTCTCCGGCTTGACCTCCACGCCCTCCTTGGCCTCGATGGCCTGGTGCAGGCCCTCGTTGTAGCGACGGCCGGGCAGGATGCGGCCCGTGTGCTCGTCGACGATAAGCACCTCGCCGTTGGTGACGACGTAGTCCTTGTCGCGCAGGAACAATTCCTTGGCCTTGATGGCGTTGTTGAGGTAGCCGATGAGGGCGGTGTTGCTGGGCTCGTACAGGTTGTCGATGCCCAGGTAGTCCTCCACCTTGGCGATGCCGGAGTCGAGGATGCCGATGGTCTTCTTCTTCTCATCGACCTCGTAGTCCTCGTCGCGCTTGAGCTTGGTGACGAGGCGCGCGAACTGGCGGTACCAGCGCGTCACGCCGCCCTCGGCCGGGCCGGAGATGATCAGCGGGGTGCGGGCCTCGTCGATGAGAATCGAATCGACCTCGTCGACGATGGCGAAGTTGTGGCCGCGCTGCACGAGGTCGGACTTGTTCCAGGCCATGTTGTCGCGCAGGTAGTCGAAGCCGAACTCGTTGTTCGTGCCGTAGGTGATGTCGCAGTTGTACTGCTTGCGGCGCTCCGCCGGCTTCTGCTGCGTGATGATGCAGCCGGTGGTCATGCCGAGGAAGCGGAAGACGCGGCCCATGAGGTCGGACTGGTAGCTCGCCAGGTAGTCGTTGACGGTGACGACGTGGACGCCCTTGCCGGTCAGCGCATTCAGGTACGACGGCAGGGTGGCGACCAGGGTCTTGCCCTCACCGGTTTTCATCTCGGCGATGTTGCCCCAATGCAACGCCGCGCCGCCCATGAGCTGCACGTCGAAATGCCTCAGGCCCAGCGTGCGGCGCGAGGCCTCGCGCACGGTCGCGAACGCCTCGGGCATGAGCTTGTCAAGGCTCTCGCCGTTGTCGAGACGATCCTTGAACTTGGCGGTCTGGCCCCGCAGCTCGTCATCCGAAAGCGCCTTCATGTCGCTTTCGAACTTGTTGGTCTCCTCGGCCACTCCCTTCAGCTTGCGAAGCTGAGCGCCTTCGCCCACACGCAGGACCCTGTCCAGTATTGCCACGTCTTACTCCTCGGACTAGGACACGACGCCCGACGATCGCCGTCGGGGCCGTTATGTACACAGACTTATTTCATAATACGCGACCCGCGGAAAAACAAATCCGCCGTCCGCGCCGCCCCGGGCACACCAATGCCCCGCTTTCGCGGGGCATTGGCTTCCAGGACCTTCGGCCGCCGGACTCCGAATCCCCGGATCGTCCGGCCGACCTATGTCAATTCGACGTCGTCACTTCTCCTTGGCGACGTTCTCGGGCGTATCGATCTCGAACACGCCGTAGCTCCAGCCGTGACGGTGGTAGGCGACGGACGGACGATTCGTATCCTTGTTCACGAACAGGAAGAAATCGTGGCCGATGAGCTCCATCTCGTACAGGGCCTCGTCGATGGTCATCGGCTCGGCGATGTGGAGCTTGCGGCGGATGACGATCGGGGTGTCGCCGACCTTGACCTCGACGGACTCGCCGGGGCCCAGATCGCCCGCGACGGCCTCTCCGGCGCTGGTGCTCGGCTCCTCCTCGACCTCGGTTTCCTCGACCTGCGACGGCACGTCCACCGGACCGTTGTCGACGATCTGCGTGTAGCCGCGGCGGTGGTCCTTGCGGCGGTCACGCATGCGGCGCAGACGGAGGGTCAGCTTGTCCATCGCGATGTCGAGGGCGCTGAACTCATCGCTGCTCGACGCCTCGGCGCGCACCACGGTGCGGCCTGCGATGACGGTAATCTCGACGCGCTTGGCGGTGTCCGCCTGACGGGGATTGCCCTCGTGGGAAAGAACGACTTGTGCACGCTCCGCATCCGGTGCGATAGCGGTGACACGGTTCATCTTGGTCTCGACGACGTCACGGAACTTCTGCTTCACCTGCGTGTGGCGACCGGTAACGACGATTTCCATGATGGACCTCCTTTACTAGGTACGGCCGAAGCCGCTTCGAACAATTGCACCCGGCCTCATTGCCAAGTGGTAGGTAACATCATAGCCCAAATTCCATGAATGTCACTTTTCGGAAGCGTTCGGGCGTGGCACGGCTCAGGATTGTCCCGGCCACGGCCTAGGGTTGTGCGCTCGAGACCCCGCGATGGCCGCGGCGCAAGCTGAGGAACTTCCGGGCTCCGCAGAGCACGATGGCGGATAACGTCCGCCCAGGGTGACCTGAGAGATAGCGCAGCAGAGAACAGACCGCCCGCCTCGCGCGGGTAAGGGTGAAACGGCGGTGTAAGAGACCACCGGGCCTCCGGCAACGGTAGGCCGCATGGCAAGCCTCATCGGGAGCAAGGCCAAGCAGAAGGCGTCAAGTGTTGCTCGCACGTGCCTTCGGGTAGGCTGCTAGAGCCTGGCGGCGACGCCAGGTCGAGATGGATGGCCATCCATCCGTTCGCGGATGACAGAACCCGGGGTATGCGGGGTCTCGTTTTCCTTTCATTGACATGTGGGCGGCGGCCGGAGCAATCCGGTCGCCGCCCACATGCGTCAGGGGTCCATGCATCAGGCCCTCATGTACCAAACCCTTATGCGTCGGGCTCGTCGAACACGCCGTCGTCCACCACGGCCCTTAGATCGGCGGGGCTATGCCCTTTGCGGCCGCCCGCGGACCAGAAGCGGCGCAGGCGCACGGCGCGGTCGAGCCCCTCGGTGCGGCCCGCGACCTGCCGTCCGAGACGGTAGGCGGAATCCACGAAAAGCCCCTGTTCCTCGGCCTCGCGCGTCACGCGGTCGGCCAGATGGCGGTCGACGCCTTTGCGTACGAGCTCGGCGACGGTTCCCCGCCTGCCCATGCAGCGCGTCAGACAGTACCTGACCGCGTCCTCGGCATACGATTCGTCGTTGAGCAATCCCACGCGCGTGAGATTCGCGATGACGGTGGCGATGGTGTCGGGCGCGTAGCCTTTGCGCGCCAGGCGCTCCTCCATGGCGCCCGTCGATCGGGCGGCCGCGTCGAGAAGCGTCAGCGCGGCCTCCTGGCACATGTCGACGTTCCGCGCCTCGTCCTCATCCAGCTCGCGCGGACCGTGCCTCCCCGACCTGCGAGAGCGGCCGCGGCCCGCCCTCTCCCCCGTCGGTTTGCCGAAACGGGATGAATCGCGCGACTCGGAACCCGCCGAACCAAAGGACGCGGCGGAACCGAAAGACGCAGAACCGAAAGACGCCGCGCCACAGGATGCGGAGCCATAGGACGCGGAACCATAGGACGCAGTGCCGACGGATGCCGGCGTGGCCCGGCCGGCATCCGATTCGATGCCTTCCGCCGCAGGACCGGCGGCCGCCGATTCCGCGGCAAGCGTTCCCGCAGCCGATGTTTCCGCAGCCGACGATTCCATGACCGTTGTTTCCGTATCAGGGCGCGATGTCTCTTCGACCGGAGGCACGGGGGTTCCCGTGCGGGCGAGGAATTCCTCGACGGAGATCATGCGGCGACCGGTGCCGACGCGGCGTCAGCGGGCTTGCTGCTTGCCGCCTTACCCTCGGCTGAGGCCTTACCCTCGGCTGAGGCCTTACCCTCGGCTGAGGCCTTACCGGCCTGGGCGGAATCACCGACGTTCTGGCCGGCCCTGCCCGCTTGGCTGTTCGCCGGAGCGGTACCGGCTTCGCCGGCTGCGTCGGAATCCTCGGCATCGGGATCGGAGATCAGGCCGTAGTGGATGCGGATCTTGCGCTCGAGCTCGTCGGCGATGTCGGGGTTTTCGCGCAGGTAGGTGCGGCATTTCTCGCGGCCCTGGCCGAGCTGCTCGCCGGAGGCGAAGGTGAACCACGAGCCGGACTTGCGGATGAGGTCCGCCTCGAGGCCCATGTCGATGAGGCTTCCCTCGCGGCTGATGCCTTCGCCGTACATCATGTCGAACTCGGCCGACTTAAACGGCGGGGCCATCTTGTTCTTGACGATCTTGACGCGCGTGCGGTTGCCCACGGCCACGTCGCCTTCCTTCAGCGTCTGGATGCGGCGGATGTCGAGGCGCACGGAGGCGTAGAACTTGAGTGCGTTGCCGCCGGTCGTGGTCTCGGGGCTTCCGAAGAACACACCGATCTTCTCGCGCAGCTGGTTGATGAAAATGGCCATCGTGTTCGTCTGGGCCAGCGCCGGCGTCAGCTTGCGCAGCGCCTGGCTCATCAGACGCGCCTGGAGGCCCACGTGGCTGTCTCCCATGTCTCCTTCGATCTCGGCCTTCGGCACAAGGGCCGCGACGGAGTCGATGACGATGACGTCGAGGGCTCCCGAGCGCACGAGCATGTCGGCGATCTCGAGGGCCTGCTCGCCGTTATCGGGCTGCGAGACGATGAGCTGGTCGGTGTCGACGCCCAGCTTGCGCGCGTACTCGGGGTCGAGGGCGTGCTCGGCGTCGATGAACGCTGCAACGCCACCCTTCTTCTGGGAGTTCGCGACGACGTGCAGGGCGAGGGTGGTTTTGCCCGAGGATTCGGGGCCGTAAATCTCGATGACGCGCCCGCGAGGCAGACCGCCGATGCCGAGGGCGAGGTCGAGCGCGATGGATCCGGTCGGGATGACGTCGACCTGCTGGTGGGGATGGTCCCCCAGGCGCATAACGGATCCCTTGCCGTAGTTCTTCTCGACGTTGGCCATCGCCGTGGCGAGTGCCGTGGCGCGGCTATCGCGCGCCTTGTCCGCGGCTTTCTTCGCCGAGGCGTCGGCTTTCTTGGATGTCTGGGCAGCCATAGCATCTCCTTTTCCTAAGTCTGTCCGTATATGGATGCCGTACCGCATATGGATTCGCATGTGGGCACGCGGGCGGCGGCCGGAGCCATCGCCCCGCGTGCCGACAACGCTACGCGAGGCGGCACGCCGACACGACGGGGCGCGGCCGATGTGGACAAGCGTCGACGTGACACGCCGCGCGCGGCGAATCTGTGGATAAGTATAGTCGAACGTGCGTTCGAGCGCACGCGCGACACGCCGTCATCGGCGAAAATTCCCGCGTACCCCTCGTCCCCGGCGCCATCCGGGAATCGTGTCGACGAAGCGTTCAGGCGGCGGGCATGGGCGGCGCGTTGTGGTCCTTGCCCCAGCGCCGGGAATCGGGGATGTCCATCTGGTCACACAGCACATTCCACACGACACGCGGCTCCTCGCCGTCCGCCAGCGCCTCGACCACGGTGCGGTCGCCCAAGCGGAACAGCCTCTGGTCGCGCGACAGCGACCTGCCGTAGCTGCGCCCGAAAACCTCTTCGAGCAGTTCCCAGAACTCACGCTCGCGCATGCTCATGCCAGGCCTCCCGCCTCATCGTATCCGTGCATATCGTACGCCCGCCGGTCACCGCGGCGAGTCCCGCCGATCCGCCGAAACCGAAAGGTGCGGCCGGCACGGAAAAGGCGGGCATGGAAAAACGGCAGGGTCTCCCCTGCCGCCGACAACGATAGGCGTAGTCGAACAGCCGCGTATCAGGCGGCGTCGTAGGCCTGAACCTGATGGTCCTCATGCGCGTGCAGATCGGGGCGCCCCTGGGCGTTCTCCACCTGCTCCACGCGCTGGGCGATCATGGTCAGGACCTGCGACAGACGTACGCCGAGGGCATCGGTGATGGACACGAGCAGTTCGGAACTCGCCTCCTTCTGGCCGCGCTCCACCTCGGACAGATAGCCGAGCGATACGCCGGCCTTCTCCGAAACCTCGCGCAGCGTCTTGTGATCGGAGGTCCTCAGTTCACGCAGCACCTCGCCCTGGATCTTGCGCAGCGAGAACATGGTCTCGCCAGGAACCGGCTGCTTGACCGGCGCCGCGGCATGCGGGGCGGGCGCATCCTCGCGCTCCTGGCGCTCCCAGACGCTGCGCGCCTGCTCGCGCTCGGCCTTGAGCATGCGGTTCTTCTGCGCGAGAAGAATCTGCTGACGACGCATGGCGACCGCTCGCCTCTGCTCGGGTGTCAGCTCGCGCGTCATCTGGCTGCGCTGCTGCTGAGAGGCGCCGAGTGTCGCACCGCTCTGAATACCCTCGCGCATCTGCATCCCCTGGTGCATCTGCGCGGCCTTCGTCTTCGTCGCTTCGTACGTTCCGGTCATATCGGCCTCCGTTCCTTTCGTCGTCATGTCTGTTTGCGTTCGCGGCGTCGCCTCGCGGCGGACCGTCGTGGTTCCCGGCGTGTGCGCGCCGGCCATGCGTTCTATGGACTCCGTTCATCCTCCTTGTGGTTGCTTAACCGGTGTGGTTGCGTACCGTGTCCATTGTACAAACCGCCGACACCCAAAGTCAAAACCTGAGTCTGGGTCTAGCAAGTTTTTGCATTGCGGCAACGATATCACGTTCCGCTGCGACACACCAGAGAAAAAGGCGTTTTTGCAAAACGTACACGATTCGTACACACGTTCGACATATTTCATACCCCCGGCGGTGTCCCGACGCACGCCATCGGCATGTCGGGCACCCCCATCGGCACGGTCGCTCCACCATAACGCGGCCGAAAGGACGGCGTGTCGCGTCAGGCGGCGAGGCGTGAGGCGAGGGACCTCAGCACATGGAGCACCGTGTCTCGGCGAATCTCGGCGCGGGTGCCGGACAGGTCGAGGCGCTCCGCCTCACTGTGCAGACCCTCGGGGCCGGGAACGGCGAATCCGATGTACACCAGGCCCTCGGGCTTGTCCCCGTCGGGGCCGGGGCCGGCGACGCCGGTGGTCGACAGACCGATGACACGGCCATCGCGGGAGGCGGGCACGCTGTAGGCGGCCACCGCCCCGACCGCCATCTGCTTGGCCACGTCGGGATGCACGGCGCCCTCGCGCTCGAGCAGGCCGGAGCTGACGCCGAGGATATGCGCCTTGGCTTCGATGGCGTAGGTCACGGCCGAGCCGAGGAACACGGCGGAGGCGCCGGGGATGCGCACGAAGGCGTCGGCGAGCAGGCCGCCGGTCAGGGATTCGGAGGCGCAGACGAACAGGCCGCGCGTCCGGCAGGCCTCGAGGATGCGGGCGGCGAGCTCGTCGCATTCCTTCTGCATCGTGGCAAGGGCGCGCGCCTCGGCATCGGACCCCGGCGCGTCATGCGCCGCGGGCGCACAGCCCGCGTTTTCCTGAGTCTTCGCGGGCTGAGACACCGCGGAATCAGCAATCGTGGAATCGGTCATCGTAATCCTTTCCTGCATGTCGCCCTGGCATGTCGCCGTGGCGTGTCGCCCCCCTCGGCGCGAGCCGTCGCGCAGGCCGCGCCGAGGCGTCTATACCCTGCGGCGGCGTCCGCCCGCGTCGTGCGCATCGCGTCCGCCGTTACGCCCGCCGTCATGGCTCCGGTCCGGACCGCCGTCATGGTCGGCCATGCGCCGGGCGCGCAGCACCTGGAGCACGTAGACGGCGCCCGAGTACAGGCACAGCACCAGCGCCACGAGGATGACGGCGTAGGTGAGCCAGTAGTAGGCGCGCTCGAAGGCGCCGCCGCGCGTGACGATGCTCCACATCGGGAAGATGAGCATGCCCAGGCCCACGCATTCGAAAAGGGTTTTGAGTTTGCCGGCCTGGTTCGCGGCGATGACGAGGCCGTCGGTGTCGAGCACGAACAGGCGCATGACGGTGATGCCGAGCTCGCGCAGGAGAAAGAGGACGGTGATGATCCATCCGCCGGGGTTGAGCTCGCCGAAGGCGGTGACCACGACAAGGGCGCCGCAGACAAGCAGTTTGTCGGCGATGGGGTCGAGCAGCTTGCCCAGGTCGGTGACCATGTCATAGCGGCGCGCCAGATATCCGTCGAGCTTGTCGGAGAGAGCGGCGAGGGTGAACAGGCCGAAGCCCCACCAGCGGGCGGCGAGGCTGTGGTGGCCGTCGGCCCCGGCGAGGGACAGCACGATGAGGAAGACGACGACGAGCACGATGCGCGTCATCGTCACGATATTCGGAACGGTGCGCCATTGGTCGGCCAGCGTCAGCCGACGCCTGGCCGGGGCGTCCGGCTTGCCTCTGCGCGACATATCCCCATGCGGCATCTTCCCATGTGGCATGCCGCTCCGGGCCGCATCGCGCTCCGTCCCGCGGCGCTCACCGCGACGTGCGGCGTTCCTGTGCTCGGCGCCATCGGATGTCCGTTCCGGCGCCCTGTGCTTCATGCCCTGTGCCATCGTGCTGTCGGCCCCTTCCCATCGTCCGTCATGCGCCCAGCCAAGTGTACGGCGTCACGCGTCATATCCGGCCCCCACGGGGTCTGCGTACGAGTCACCGTACGAATCGCCGTACGACCCGTAGTCGTCGTTTCCATAATCATCGTACGCGTCCTGCGGCGCATCGTCACCAGCACCCGCCGACGGCCCCGCGCCAGCGCCGCCGGCCGACGAGATCTCGTCGGCGTCGCCGCGGATGAAGGCGAGCACCTGCGGCAGGTCCTCGGGCTTGACGAGCACCTCGCGCGCCTTGGAACCCTCGGAGGGGCCAACCACGCCGCGCGATTCGAGCAGGTCCATGAGACGGCCGGCCTTGGCGAAGCCGATGCGCATCTTGCGCTGGAGCATGGAGGTGGAGCCGAAGCTCGAGGTGACGACGAGCTGGGCGGCCTCGAGCAGGTCATCCATGTCATCGCCGATGTCCTCGGTCATGGTCTTCTTCTCCGCCTCCTTCTCCGCGCGGTCCGCCATCTCCGCGATGTCCTTGCGATACGAGGGCTTGCGCTGCTGGCGCACGATGTCGACGGCACGGCGGATCTCGGATTCCGACACCCACGAGCCCTGCACGCGCGTGGGCTTGCTGGCGCCCATAGGCAGGAACAGGGCGTCGCCCTGGCCGATCAGCGTCTCGGCGCCGGTGGCGTCGAGGATGACTCGCGAATCCGTGGCCGAGGACGTGGCGAAGGCCAGGCGCGAAGGGATATTCGCCTTGATGAGACCGGTGACGACGTCGACGGACGGGCGCTGCGTGGCGAGCACGAGGTGGATGCCGGCGGCGCGCGCGAGCTGTGTGATGCGCTGGATGGAGCTTTCCACGTCGTTCTTGGCCACCATCATGAGGTCGGCCATCTCGTCGACCACGATGAGCAGGTACGGATACGGCGCCACCTTGCGCTTGGAGCCGGCGGGCGCGTGCACCTTGCCGGCGAGCACGGCCTCGTTGAAGTCCTTGATGTGGCGGAAGCCGAAGAAGCTCAGGTCGTCGTACCGCGCCTCCATCTCCTTGACCACCCATTCGAGCGCCTGGGCGGCGCGCTTGGGATCGGTGATGATGGGCGTGAGCAGATGCGGGATGCCCGAGTAGGCCGACAGCTCCACGCGCTTGGGGTCGACGAGGATCATGCGCACCTGCTCGGGTGTGGCGCGCATGACGATGGAGACGAGCATGGAGTTGATGAAGCTCGACTTTCCGGAGCCGGTGGCGCCGGCGACGAGCAGATGCGGCATCTTCGTCAGGTCGCATTTGACGAAATGGCCTTCGATGTCCTTGCCCACGCCGCAGACCATGGGGTTGGGGTCGTCGCGCAGGATGTCGCTGCGCAGCACGTCGCCCAGGTGCACGATTTCGCGGTCGACGTTCGGGATCTCGATGCCGATGGCGGATTTGCCCGGGATCGGCGACAGGATGCGCACGTCGGGGCTGGCGACGGAGTACGCGATGTTGCGCCTGAGGCTCGTGACCTTCTCCACCTTGACGCCGGGGCCGAGCTCGACCTCGTACTGCGTGACGGAGGGGCCGCGCAGGAAGCCGACGACGCGCGCGTCGACGTTGAACTGCTCGAAGGTGGTGTTGAGCGCGGTGATGACGCGGTCGTTCTCCTGGGTGCGCGCCGCGTGCGGCTTGCCTTTCTCGAGGATGTCGAGGTCGGGCAGGCGGTACGGCTCGAGGCCTTGGGCGTCGGCGTCCGCACCGGTGCGGGAGACCGTCTCGGCATTGGCGCGCGCGACCTGGGCAGCGGCTTCGGCAGCGCCGCGCGCCGCCTCGTCGTCATCGGAACCGTAGGCCCCGCCGGTAGCCACGACTGGCTCGGCGGGAACGGTGGCGTCGGCGCGGCGGGCGGCGGGAACGGTGGCGGGAGACTGCGCGGCCGGGCGCACGACGGGCACGGCGGAGCTTTCGACGCCCTGCTCGCGGATGCGCAGGGCCCGCGTGCGGTCGTCGGCGTCCGCGTCGGCGGCATCGGTGGAGGCATCCGCATAATCCGCGTCGTAGCCGTCACCGTAACCATCGCCATAACCGCCCGGCGTGTCGCCGTAGCGCGTGTCATAGGCGTCGGCGGGCGCATCGTCCCACGGGTCGCCTCCGGTAGCTTCGTCCGTCACGGCGCCGCGGCGGGGGCGCACGGACTGGCGGCGGTCCACGGCGTCGCGGTCAGCGGCGTGGTCGAAGGCGCGGTCGGCCTCGTAGGAGTCGAGGGAGGCGTCGTCGTCGGTTTTGCGGCGGCGGGAGAAGAAGCCGCGGATGGAGTCGAGCACGGAGCGGCGGGGCGCGTCCTGCACCTCGTCGTCGGTGCCGTCGTGGGCGGGGACGCCTTCGGCGAAGCGCAGCGAATCGTCGCCCACCTTCACCTCGGTGGGGAAATCGTCGTCCCCTCCGCGCGCGGAGGACTGCTCGTCGTCATCCGACATGAGGGCGGCCCGCATGCCTCCGGCGTGGGCGATGTCATCCACGTGGAGGTTCGCGATAAGCAGCACGGCGAACAGGGCGATGACAACGAACACGATGATGGCGAAGGGCTTGGTCAGGCCTTTGGTCAGGGGCGTGCCGATGATGAAGCCGAGCACGCCGCCCGCCTTCTGCACGAGGGGCAGGTCGAAGCCGGGCGCGTCGGCGGCGACGGCGGCGTCGATGATGGAGCACACCGACCACAGCAGCAGGCTCCATCCGCTGACGGCGTGCGGGTCCGAGATCGCCGCGGCGCGCCCACGGAACAGATGCCACGCCAGCAGGAGGAAGACGACGGGCACGGCCACCGACATGACGCCGAACAGCGTGGAGGCGACGGTGTGCAGGGCGGCGCCGAGCCAGCCCTGGACGCGGAACCATTCGGAGGCGATGAAAAGAACCGACAGGATGACCATGAGGAAGCACAGCCCGTCGCGGCGGCGGCCGGACGGGGCGGCGCCGAAGCCCAGAGCGCGGGGCACGGCGAGGAGGGCACGCTTCCAGCCGGGCTCGCCGGCCACGGCCGTGGAGTTGCCGTCGACGATGGTCTCGTCGTCGTCCGAGGGTTTCGCGGAACGCGCCTTCGTCGACCGGGACGAGGCGCTCGAGGACTTCCTGGGGTTCGATTCACCAGGCCTGCGTGAGGATGAGGTACGTGCTGCCATAACGTGGCTCAGAATACCAAATTCGCCGCACGAACGTCGTGTTCGCGCGGCGACATTCACGGGAACGTCCCAATATGCGGGCCCCGTGGCGGGCCCTGCATGCGGGGCCTGCGCCCGGCCGGGAGCGGCTCAGCCGAGGCGTTCGGTGCGCAAGGTTCCGAGGTGGTGCTGCACGTACTCGTCGGCGTGGGCGTCGATGGCGTCGTAGGCGCCCCGGTCGGCCTCGTGCACGATGGCGGCGGCCCGCTCGGCCAGACCCGGGGATCCGGCCGTCAGCCAGTGGATGCGCGGGTCGCGGCCGAACCACCCCATCTGCTTGCGGGCCAGACGGCGCGTTTTCTGCGCGATGAGGGCGAAGGCCTCGTCCTCGTCCATAAGCCCGTCGAGCACGTCGGCGATCTGCTGGTATCCCAGGGCGCGGGACGCAGTGACACCCAGATGCGGGCGCAGGCGCTCCACCTCGTCGACGAAACCCTGCTCGCGCATGAGCCGGGTTCTTTCATCGATGCGCCGGTCGAGCTGCTCACGGCTCATATCAAGCCCGATCTGCACCGATGGTATGACGTAGCGATACCTAGGCAGCGTGGAGGAATACGTCCGCCCCGTCAGCTCGATGACCTCGAGGGCGCGCACCGTGCGGCGCACGTTCTTCGGGTCCATATGAGCTGCCGCCTCCGGGTCCTTCCCGCGCAGGCGCTCGAACAGGGCGTCGGGGCCGATGTCCTCGGCCTCCTTCTCGAGACGAGAGCGCACGGCGGGGTCGGTGGGGGGAAAGGAGATATCGTCGATGGCGGCCCGCGCGTACAGGCCCGACCCGCCGACAAGGATCGGCCGCACTCCCCTGCCCTGCAGCTCGCGGATGCAGCGGCGAGCCATGTCCTGGAACAGCGCCACCGACATGTTCTCGTCCGGGTCGATGCAGTCGATGAGGTGATGCGGCACCTCGGCGCGTTCCTCGGGCGTCGGCTTGGCCGTGCCGACGTCCATGCCGCGGTACATCTGGTAGGCGTCGGCGTTCACGATCTCGCACGGGATGCCGTCGGCCTGCGTCAGACGGCGCGCAAGGTCGATGCCCAGGCGCGTCTTGCCCGACGCGGTGGGCCCCACGATCGACACGACGCGCACCGCCGCGGCGTCGGACGGCTTCGCATCGTCCTGGTCCGCAGTGCCCGCCTTCTCAGCATCCGCCTTCTCCATGCCCGCCATCTCAGTGCCTGACCTCGTAGGTCTGGCCGGCGGCCGGATCGGGGTCGGCGATGAGGTCGTGGCTGGCGGCATGCGTGACCGTGGCGGTCACGAGGTCGCCGGGACGCGGCATGGGGCGCCCCTCGGGAACGCCCACATGCACGAGCACGCCGGTGCGCTCGCGTCCGGTCACGCGGTGCGTCAGGGCGTCCTTCTTGCCCTGCTGCCCCGTCACGAGCACCTCGACGTCCCTGCCTTCGAAGCGTGACATGATGTCGGCTGTGATGGCCTCCTGGACATCGTGGAGGCGTTCGAAGCGCTCCTGCGTCACCTCGTGCGGCACCTGCTCCATGACGGCGGCCGGCGTGCCGGGGCGCGGCGAGTACTCGAAGGTGTAGGCGTTGGAGAAGCGCGCCTGGCGCACCACGTCGAGTGTCTGCTCGAAATCCTCGTCGGTCTCCCCCGGGAAGCCCACGATGATGTCGGTGCTGATCTGCGCGTCGGGCATGGCCTGGCGCACCTTGTCGAGGATGCGCAGAAAGCGGTCGCGCCGGTAGCTGCGGTGCATCGCGCGCAGGATGCGATCGGAGCCCGACTGCAGCGGCATATGCAGCTGGTGCATGACGTTCGGCGTCTGCGCCATGGCCTCGATGACATCGTCGGTGAAGGCCGCCGGATGGGGCGACGTGAAGCGCACGCGCTCCAGGCCCTCGATCTGCCCGCAGGCGCGCAGAAGCTTGGAGAAGGCGAAGCGGTCGCCGCTGGCGTAGCCGTAGGAGTTCACGTTCTGCCCCAGCAGCGTGACCTCCTTGGCGCCCTGGTCGACGCAACGCTGCACCTCCTCGAGCACGTCGCCGGGACGGCGGTCGCGCTCGCGGCCTCGCACGGAGGGCACGATGCAGAAGGTGCATGTGTTGTTGCAGCCCACCGAGATGGCCACCCACGACGACACCTTCGAGGCACGGTCGACGGGCAGATTCGAGGGGAAGTAGTCGACGGAGTTGAGGTCGGAGAACACGCCGACCTGCGGCCCCTCGCCGCGGCGGGCGGCATCCAGCATGCCCGGCAGCTCGCCGATGTTCTTCGTGCCGAACACGGCGTCCACCCACGGGGCGCGCCTGACGATGCGGTCGCGGTCCTTCTGCGCCATGCAGCCGCCGACGGCGATCTGCAGATGCGGGTGAGTGCGCTTGAGGTCGGCCCACTGGCCGACGGTTCCGTACATGCGCTCGGTGGCGTTCTCTCGCACGGCGCAGGTGTTGAGGACGAGCAGGTCGATGTCGCGTCCCTCGATCTGCTCGGGCGTGGCGGGTACGTACCCGTCGGCCTCGAGGACCCCGGCGATGCGCTCGGAGTCATGCACGTTCATCTGGCATCCCAGCGTGTGGATGGCGAACACGCCCTTGCCCCGGGCCGGGGCGGCGTGCGTGGCGTCGGACGGCGCGGATACGGAGGCGCGCTCTTCGTCGGTCATCATGTCTTCGTTCATGACTCACGATGATACGTCCGCGCCGGCGCGCAACGCCAGACGGGGCGGGAAAGGACGCTAGACAAAGACGACAGGGACGCCGGTCCGCCCGTCCGTCGCCGCCTCCACATGCCGTCCGTCTGCTTCCCGCCATGCACACGGTTCTGCGCTACGATGGAGGGGATATCGTTTTGCGCCGCGCCGCGGTCCCTCCGCCGGCAGCCGGCGCGCGATCGGACGCATGCCTCTGATTACATGTGCATGATCGGACGCATGCATGATAGGAAAGGAAGAATCGTGGCAGACAACTATCCGTACCAGGCGAACGACCCCGCCACGGGCTCCGCCGCCTCACCGGCGCAGATCCCCGCCTACGCCGCGCAGTATGCGCAGCAGCCGTACGCGGGAACCGCGTCGGGCGCGCAGATGGCCAACGCGCAGATGGCCAACCCCACAGCCGTGTTCGTCGCCCAGAACAACGCGATCACGCGCACCTACCTCGAGATGACCATCGCCCTCGTCATCACGGCCCTCACCTCGTGGGCCACGTATGCCAGCGGCATCGTCACGTCCATGGACACCGACACGCTCGGCGTCACCATGATCGTGCTCGCCGTCGTCGAGATCGCGCTGGCCTTCATCATCCCCCGCGTCGCCGAGAAGCTCAACGCAGGCGTCGCACGCGCCCTGTTCTACGGATTCGCGGTGCTTAACGGCCTGACGCTGTTCTCGATCTTCTACTATTACGACATCACCTCCATCGCGCTCGTGTTCCTTATCACCGCGGGCTTCTTCTTCGCGCTGACGATGCTCGCGCTGACCACGCGCAAAAGCATGCTCGGCCTGGGCCCGATCCTGCTGACCGCGCTCATCGTGCTCATCATCGCCGAGATCGTGCTCATGTTCGTCGTGCCGTCGGACGGCGTGACCAAGCTCATCGCCGCCATCGGCATCGTGATTTTCGCGGGCTTCACCGCCTACGACACGCAGAAGATGCGCGCCGTCTTCGCGCAGTGCGGCTCCGACACCAAGAGCATCGAGAGCTACTCGGTGCTGTTCGCGCTGTCGCTGTACCTCGATTTCATCAACCTGTTCCTCTATCTGCTGAGGCTGTTCGGCAGCAACAGGTGAGACGGCATCGCCCATGTCATGGACATAATGCGACGGCGGGGCGCTTCTTTCGGGAGGCGCCCCGCCGTCGTTTGCGATGGTGTCGTGTGCGTTGCCGTCGTTTTCTTTATTGTCTGGCTACCACAGAAGGCCGATGACGAGGAACACGATGGCCGCGACGAGCTCGATGCCGCCGAGAAGCAGGAAGGTCTTGGTCATCGAGGACGACGGGCACATGCGGATCACATACGCGCGCGACGGTTTGTCCGGGTCGTAGAACACCGGCACGCGGCGCCCTTCGGGGAAGGGCTCGGCCAGCGCGTTGCCCATGCGCTCGCGCGGGGCGTCGGAGAAATCGTAGACCTTCAGCCCGTCGGGAAGGTCGTCGATGTCGGTGATATTCGTGCGCTGCAGGCGGTGGCCGTCGCGCGTGCCGTCGCCCTTGACGGTGCTCGCCGTATAGGAGGCGAAGGTGGGGCCCGTCACCGTGTGGCTCTCCCCCGCCACGTGGTACGCCACGACGGGCAGGAAGGTGGAGCCGGCGATCTGCTGGGACGTGGAGTAGCCGGTCACCTTCCCCTCCGTGCGCTCGGTGCAGTGCGAACGCAGCATCGAGTCACGGCGCCAGCGGCCGATGCCCATGCCCAGGCAGAAAACGGAGCCGGCGAAGATAATCGCCGCGAGCCAGAACAGAAACGTGCTGAAAACCATGGAAGCCTTTCGGGTCTTTCGAACGGATGCCACGGCGCCGCAGGGCGCCCGCACCGAGCATAGGCCATGCGACTGGGAGGACGCGGACGTATTCCATGCGCGGCGCCGCAGGGCGTCACGATGCCGGTACGGAACGCCAATGACGGCGACGCGACACGCCGGATTTGCGTCATCGGGCGGGATTCGGTATCTTTACATTTCGTTGCGCACGACGCACATGCGGACATAGCTTAGTTGGTAAAGCGCGACCTTGCCAAGGTCGAGACCGCGGGTTCGAGTCCCGTTGTCCGCTCCCTCAAAATGCCGGCTTTTGCCGGCATTTTCCATATCCGCGGTTTCCTTCGTAGGTTCCCTTCGTATCCGTGCTCCCCATCGTGTTTCCGCCGCGTCTACCCCGTCGCCGCCTTCTCCTTCGCTTTCTCTCGACGGCACGGCGCCTAGCGCTTCCGAACCCAGCCGTGCGGCATGAGGTACAGCGCGAACGCCGCCATGTAGATCTGCGTGAGCTGCGTCACCATCTCCTGCGTCGTCTGCGACAGCGCGCCATGCAGGTAATGGCCCACCACGTCCATCGTCAGGTCCACCAGGAACTCGGCGTACAGCGCCAGCTCCCCGCGGTGCCCCGGATTACGCGCGTCGAGGATGTCGACGCAGATAGGAATGAGGCCGCCCCTGACGGCAGATGACAGGCACGCCCTGTTCTGCTGGTCGTCGACGAAAACGTGCGTGAGCAGAAGCGTCCGATCGCGGTCCACGGCCTCGATCAGCCTTCGTAGAAAGCTGCCGGGATGCCGCGGGTTCATGTCGTCGGCGGCCTCGAGCATCGTGGCGCGCGTGCGTTCGAGTACGGCGCCGACGAACTCCTCGAGCAGGTTGTCCGTGGAGGAGAAATGCGCGTAGAAGGTGTTGCGGGCCAGGTCGGCGCGCCTGGTGAGCATGGTCACCGTGATCTGCGGGAACGGCAGCTCGTTGAGAAGCGCGGCCAGGGCATCGTTGAGAAGCGCGACGGAACGCGCGGCGTTCCTGTTCGCGTTGCCAGCGCAATAGCGGTTCTTCACTACGTACCGGCGCCGCTCGTTGGGCCGCATCCGACGTGCCGCAGCAGAGGAATCCCGGAAGTGCACGGCCTGCGGCTTCGCAGGTTGCGCCGGGGCACACTGCGCCGGCGGGCCGACGGATTCGGATTGGGCGGACGGCTGCCGCTGGGCGGATCTCGATGCCGCTGTCTGCTGGCGTGCCCGGCGCGATGGCGCGCGTCGGGACGATGACCGCCTGGCGGATGGCTGCGCCCGGTACCGTGGCGCGGACGATGGCTGGTCGGCACCCTGTGCGGCTGAAAAGGAAGCCAAGGACGGCGTCTGCGCGCCGTCGCGACCCGCGTTGCCCACTGTTTCGTTGCGCCTCGTTCCGTTGCGCCCAATGCCGTTGTGCGCAGTGCCGTTGTGCGCTGCGTTGCGCTCTGTGCCGTCGTGTGCTGCGTCGCGTGTCGCGCGTTGTCTGCCGTGCTGTCCTCTGGCGGCGTCCATACGATTCCCCCGATCCTGCGACTGCCATGCCCGTCATCGGGCACCCGCATACCCCGGCCGCGCCGGATTCGCGTCCGTCACGCCCGTTGCGTCCCGGTCTTCCGGGCCGTCCATTCAGATTCCCACTCTACCTGCCCGCCGTGGGAGGAGCCGGGAACGACACGCCGGAAGTTCCTTCTGACGGTGAAATCCCACGCCGCTTTTGCAATAAGTCCAGACCCCACGTAAACTATGTGTGTGATCAGCGGTGAATCTGATTGGTTCCTTTCTCTCCCTCACCAACACCGTCTGACACCGGGTTCGTGCGGGACCGTCGAGGCGATTCTCTTCCCATCTATCCCCGACTCGCGGTACCCAAGTCCCAGTGCTTCATCGCTGTGGACACACCCCCGAGAAATCAGGGGGCGCTCGCATCCCTAGAGCGCCCCCATCTTCATACTTATCCCTACTTATAGAGAACCCCAAGCCTAGAGCGCGGAGACAATTCCGCCCCGCTCCCCGCCAACAGTGCCTCTCACTGGCACTGCGGTAACCAGCGAGACCGACCGTCGCGGGAAAACCCCAGCGTTCCCAACAACCAATCGGCCAACAGTGCCTCTCACTGGCACGGAACCGACCAGTGAGACCGACCGTTGGCTGGCCATGGATGATCGGGCGCTACACTCCCCGAGTCCAGGCTGTGGAACCAATAACAGAGGACCGGTCTTCGCACAACGAGGCGCGGATATGCCATGATGGAGGCGGCGAATCGTCCGCACGGAAGGAACGACATGGAACTCAAGCAGCTGCGATACTTCTACGACGTACTGCGCCTGCACAGCTTCACGATGGCGGCGCGCGCCAACCACGTGTCGCAGTCGGCGGTGTCGCAGAAGATCAAGGCCCTCGAGCAGGAGATGGGCGTCAAGCTGCTCAACCGCCAGGGCCGCGAGTTCAGCGCCACGGCTGCCGGCACGAGGATGTTCGAATATGCGCAGTCGATCCTTGCAGCGTCGCAGGAGGCGATCGAGGATGTCAAGCGCGCGGCGGCCGGCCAGGCGCTTCCCCGTTTCACCATCGGCATCCTCGCCTCGCGCAAGATCTGGGAGCCGGTGGCCGCCGCGTCGATGTTCGCACAGGCGCATCCCGAAACGGACGTCGCGATGCGCTTCGGCACAAGGATCCAATTGCAGCGCTCGCTGCTCAATGGCTCGATCGACGTGGTTTTCGCGGATTCCGGCAGCACCTTCGCGGACTATTTCGCCACAAGCACCGTGGCCACGCGCTACCCCACCATCGAAATCGCCCGCTCCGTCATCGCAGGTCTGCCGTCCACCACGCTGGTGCCGGCGATCGATGAGGTGGGCGTCGGCCCGCTCTCCGAGGTGGCGTGCATCATGCCGGTTCTGACGGATGACGAAGCGCAGCAGATCGCGCCGGACTGGGACCCGGGCATAGAACCCGAGCCCGCGCCGCTGTCCCCGTCCATGCGCATCCTTGGCCGAGACACGCGCGACACCGAGAAACTGCAGACGCGTCTGCTGCCGGACGGAACGTACACCGTGGTGCGCAACACCGGGGTCGCCACACCGGACGCCGAAGAGGACGGCGACGATGACCGGCCCGAGCTGAAACCGACGGCGCATGCGATCCGCACCGTGGAGCAGACGTATCTGCGCACGATGCTCGGCTTCACCTCGCCCATCACCGAGGCCCCGAGCCATATCGAGGCGCACCGGATGGTGGCGGCTGGCCGCGGCTTCATGGTGTCCGAATCACCCCGTCCGGTGCGCGGACACGGCGCGCTTATCCGCTATGTGCCGCTGGTGGACGCCAACGGCCCCATCAGGCACGAGTACATGCTCATCGCTGTGCGCGGGCACGGCGGAACGCATGTGGAGGAATACGAGAAGATGCTGCGCCAGATTTTCATCGACTCGCAGAGCTGACGATTTTCCCAACGCTTGTAGCCACGATTTTCGCTACGATGGCCGCGCCACCATCCCGGCCGGCCACGCGCGCCGAAGCACCCGTCGCGGAACGCATAGGGGGTGGTGACACACAGTGTCACCACCCCTTGTTCATGCCTGCAATCCGCGGCGTGTCTCCATGCGACCGGCTCATGCGGCGTGTCGTCATGCAGCCGGCTGCATGACCTGCCGGTCAGGAGGCCGCACCCTCCCCTGCCGACCGGTCCTTGCCGTAGATGTCGGGGATGAACCGGTGCTGGTCGTGGAGCTTGCCCCAGAGCACGACGGTGCCTTGGGCGAGTGAGGCGCGCACGTCGATGACGCGCTGGTTCCTCGACCCGCGGAACTGCAGGAGGGAGTCCTTCTGCGCGGCGATGAACCGACCGTCCACGAGCACGTCGACGTAGTCGAGCAGCTCGCGCTTGTCGGGCGTCTCGCCCGGGCGCATCAGCTCCTCCCACGTGTAGCCGGTCCAGCACCAGATGTCCTTGGTGTGGCCGTATTCCTCGCGCAGACGGCGCACGAGGCGCAGCAGCATCGGCGTGTTGAGCATGGGCTCGCCGCCGAGAAGGGTCAGGCCCTGGATGTAATGCGGCTTGAGGTCGGCGATGATGGCGTCCTCGAGCGCATCCGTGTACGGGTGTCCCGCCTGGAAATCCCAGATCGACGAGTTGTAACACTCGAGGCACCGGAACGGGCAGCCGCTGACGTACAGGGAGTTGCGGATGCCCTCGCCGTCGGTGACGACCATGCGCTTGTAGTCGGCCACGATGGACCGGCTCAGTTTGCGTCCGTCCCACTGGCCGGCAGCAGGGTTGTTGCTGCTCGCGTACGGGACGCCGGGCCCGCGCCCCGGCTCGCCGTCGGCGAAGTCGCGCCACGAGGCCTTGTGCCGGCGCCCGGCCTCCGCCTCGGTGCGGATCCATCCGTCGCCTTCGGAGACGATGGACGGATCGGCGCCGGAGGAATCGGAGGCCAGGCCGGACGCACCGGCGACGCCGTCGGAATCGTTGAGATCGCTCACTTCTTCCTCGGCTTTCCGACTACTGCTCGTCCTTGTCGTCCCACCACGTCTTGCTCGTGCCGTCGGCCAGGGTCACGTGGCCGGTCTCGCCCTCCATGTGCTTGACGCGATGCGCAATCTCCTCGTGGCGGCCGTGCACCATCGGACGCTGCACCGGGTTGCCCAGATAGCCGCACGTGCGCTTGGTCACGTTGCACTTGTCGGGATCGCAGTTGCCGCACTCCGGGCACTTGAAGCCGTCCTCGGTGGGTTCGAAGTCGCCTTCGTAGCCGCACACGAAGCAGTGGTCGATCGGGGTGTTCGTGCCGAGGTAGCCGATGCCGATCTGGTAGGCGTAGTCCCAGACGGCCTCGAGGGCCTTCGGGTTCTGCTGCAGGCTCGGGAACTCGCAGTAGTTGATGAAGCCGCCGGCCGCGTAGTAAGGGAAGTCCTTCTCGTAGTCGAGCTTCTCCATCGGGGTCGGGCGCAGCCACACCGGGTAGTGGAAGCTGTTGGTGTAGAAATCGTGGTCCGTCACGCCGGGCACCTTGCCGAACTTCTGCTGGTCCATGCGGCAGAAGCGGTCGGTGAGGCTTTCGGCGGGCGTGGAGTACACGGAGTAGTGGTAGCCCTCCTCCTTGGCCCACTTCTTGCACAGCGCATCCATGCGGCGCACGATCTCGAGGGCGAACTCCTTGCCGTCCGGGTCCCACGTGTGGTCGGTCATCCAGTCCTTGCCGTAGAACACGCTCGTGGCCTCGTACAGGCCGATGTAGCCCAGGGAGACGGTCGCGCGCTCGTTGCGGAAGAGCTGGTCCACGGAGTCGGTCGGCTTGAGGCGGCCGAAGGCGCCGTACTGGAACAGCGTCGGGGCGTTGATCGGCGTGGCCTGCTTGCAGCGCATGATGCGGAACTGCAGGGCGTGGTGGGCCACGGCCATGCGCTCGTCGAAGATATGCCAGAAACGGTCCTTGTCGCCGCGGGATTCGAGCGCGATGCGCGGGATGTTCACGGTGACGACGCCGAGGTTCATGCGGCCGTCCTCGACGTCCTTGCCCGTCTTGGGGTCGGTCCAGCCCTGGAGGAAGGAGCGGCAGCCCATCGGAGCCTTGAAGGATCCGGTGATCTTGACGATGTTCTCGTAGAACACCACGTCGGGGTACATGCGCTTGGTGGAGCACTCGAGGGCGAGCTGCTTCATGTCGTAGTTCGGGTCGCCCGGGTCGGCGTTGAGGCCGTGCCTGATGGTGAACACGAGCTTGGGGAAGATGGCGGTGTGGCGGTCCTTGCCCAGGCCGCGGATGCGCACGAGGAGGATGGCGCGCTGGATCTCGCGGGCGAACCACGAGGTGCCCAGGCCGAAGCCGACGGTCACGAACGGCGTCTGGCCGTTGGACACGCGGTTGGAGTTGATCTGGTACTCCATCGTCTGCATGGCGTCGTAGATGTTCTTGCGCGTCATGATCTTGGCGTAGATCTGACGCAGCTGCTCGAGCTCGGACACCGTGCCGTCGAAGGGCACGTCCGGCTCGATGGTCTGGCCCTCCTCGAGGTGCAGGCCCTTGGGCTCGCGCTCGCGCATCTGCTCGACGAGGCGGCGGGCGGCGTCGACGGGCATGCCGTCGGGCATGATGAGCTCGGCCATGTCGAGGTTCTTGCGGTAGTCGATCTGCGCGTAGCGGCTCATCATCTCGTCGCAGCGGTTGACGGTCTGGCCGCCGTACTGGGAGCTGGCGATGTCCTTGATGATCTGCGTGATCTGCGTGGCGGCGGTCATGATGGACTTCGGGGAGTCCATCATCGCGTTGCCCAGCGCGAAGCCGTGCTCGAGCATGTCGCCGAAGTCGGGCAGGGAGCAGTTGCTCTGCGCGGTGAACGGCGAGTAGTCGGCGTCGTGGAAGTGGATGTCGCCCTTCATATGCGCGTTCGAGACGTCCTTGGGCAGCATGCTGAAGGCGGTGGCCTTGCTGACGGCGCCGGCGAGCAGGTCGCGCTGCGTGGCGTAGACGTTGGAGTCCTTGTTAGCGTTCTCGCGCACGAGGGATTCGTCGCGGGAGGTCAGGCGCTTGACGGCCTCGTTGATATCGGTGGCCTTGGAGCGCTCGATGTCGCGGTTGAGACGATACGACGTGTAGGCGCGCGCGACGTCGTACTCGTGCTCGTTGATGAGCGCGTGCTCGACGAGGTTCTGGATGTCCTCGATCTTGACGGGCTTGGTGTAGCGGTCGGAGATCTCCGATTCGACCTGATCGACCATGGCGTTGATGACGCTGCGCTCCTGGCCACCGATCGGCTTGTTGAGCTCCTTGTAGGCCGCCGCGATGGCGTTGTAGATATTCACCGGGTCGAAGTCGACGATGCGACCGTCGCGCTTCTCGACCTTGATTCCGGTCGCGCCGGTGCCGTCAAGCACACCGACGCCGCCCGACTTATCGTCGATGGCGGTATCCGTCAGCACATTGATCTCCATGTCTCCTCCTGGTTTCGGTGTCGTTCCCGGGATTGGGCCGCCCGGTGTCGGCCGGCGCTCAGCGCGCGCCGCGCAATGCCATGTTTGTTTGGCAAGGAATACAATAGCGCAGCCCGAAGCGGAAAAGAACCCACATATAGGCCACGGTTTTTGCCCCTCCCCTACATCTAGTGTTTTCATGGGATTGAGAATCCCGGCGTTTCCCCGAGAACAGGCGGCGCTCCCCTCTGGCACGATTCCTATATGTGGTTTTCCGGCCTGCGGCGAAAATCGTCTCCCTAGGGCGTGTCGTGCCGTCGAACCCCAGATATAGGGGTTTGCGCTCGCACGAGGTATCACCGATGGTGCCGCGGACACAGACGACGGCGCCTTGGACACCATCTCGCCGAATGCCCCTGCGACGTCCGAAAAGGCCCTGAGAAACGCACGGGAGCCCCGGGAGGCATGCAAGAGAGGCATTCGGGGCACCTGGGCCCTCCGGAGGCATGCAAGGGCCCCGCACCCGTCGCACGGACGGATGCGGGGCCCTGGAGAGCACGAGGCCGGCACGTGGCGCCCTTGGGGTGCCGCCGACCGGCGCGGGACGCGCCTACTTGCCCTGTGCCATGAGGTTGCGCAGCACGTACTGGAGGATGCCTCCGTTGCGGTAGTAGGCGGCCTCGCCGGGCGTGTCGATGCGCACGGTGGCCTCGAAGCTCGTCACGGAGCCGTCGGCCTTCGTGGCAGTCACCGTGATGGTGCGCGGCGTGGGGCCGTCGTTCATGGCCTCGAGGCCCTCGATGGCGTACGTCTCGGTGCCGTCGAGGCCGAGGCTTTCGACGGACTCGCCCTCGGGGAACTGCAGCGGGAGCACGCCCATGCCGATGAGGTTCGAGCGATGGATGCGCTCGAAGCTGCGCGCGATGACGGCCTTGACGCCGAGCATCATCGTGCCCTTGGCGGCCCAGTCACGGGACGAGCCGGTGCCGTACTCCTTGCCCGCGAGCACCACGAGGGGCACGCCGGCCTTCTTGTAGTTCTGCGCGGCATCGAAGATCGTGCTCGGCGCGCCGGTGGTGAAATCGTAGGTGTAGCCGCCGGGGGTGACCTCCTCGCCCACCGAGGCGAGCAGCTGGTTGCGCAGGCGGATGTTGCCGAAGGTGCCGCGCACCATGACCTCGTGGTTGCCGCGGCGCGAGCCGTAGGAGTTGAAGTCGCGCGGCTGCACGCCGTGCTCCACGAGGTACTTGCCGGCGGGGCTCGACGCCTTGAAGGCGCCGGCCGGCGAAATATGGTCGGTGGTCACGGAATCGCCGAGCAGGGCGAGCACGCGCGCGCCGGAGAAATCGGCCACGGGGTCGGGCTTGGCGCCCATGCCGTCGAAGAAGGTCTGGCGGCGCACGTAGGTGGAGTCCGGGTCCCAGGCGAACAGCTCGCCGTCGGGCACGTCAAGGCCGCGCCAGCGCTCGTCGCCGTCGAACACGGAGCTGTAGTCCTTGACGAACATCTCACGGCTCAGGGAGGAGGCGATGGTCTGGGCGATGTCGGCGTTCGACGGCCAGATGTCGCGCAGGAACACGTCCTTGCCGTCCTTGTCCTGGCCGAGCGGCTGGGTCTCGAAGTCGAAGTCCATCGTGCCGGCCAGGGCGTAGGCGATGACGAGCGGCGGCGAGGCCAGGTAGTTCATCTTGACGTCCGGGCTGATGCGGCCTTCGAAGTTGCGGTTGCCCGAGAGCACCGCCGTGACGGCGAGGTCGTTGTCGTTGATCTCCTGGGAGATGGCCGGGTCGAGCGGGCCGGAGTTGCCGATGCAGGTGGCGCAGCCGTAGCCGACGAGCTGGTAGCCCAGCGCGTCGAGGTCGTCCTGCAGGCCGGACTTGCGGTAGTAGTCGGTGACGACCTGGGAGCCCGGGGCGAGGGAGGTCTTGACCCACGGCTTGGGCTTGAGGCCGAGACGATGCGCGTTGCGCGCGAGCAGGCCGGCGGCGATCATGACCGACGGGTTCGACGTGTTCGTGCAGGAGGTGATGGAGGCGATGGCCACATCGCCGTTCTTGATGTCGAAGTCGCCCTTGGCCGGCGAGGAGACGGGCACGTCGCCCGTGGCCGTGCGGTCGGTGACGTAGGCGGGCAGCGTCTTCTCGAAGGTCTGCTTGGCGTCGGACAGCAGGATACGGTCCTGCGGGCGCTTGGGGCCGGCGATGGACGGCTTGACGGTGCCCAGGTCGAGCTCCATGTACTCGGAGTAGGTCGGCTCCACGTACTCTGGGTCGGTGGTGTCGCCCCAGAGCCTGTTGGCCTTCGCATAGGCCTCGACGAGGGCGATCTGCTCCTCGCTGCGGCCGGTCAGGCGCAGGTAGTCGAGCGTGACCTGGTCGATCGGGAAGATGCCGCAGGTCGAGCCGAACTCGGGGCTCATGTTGCCGATGGTGGCGCGGTTGGCCAGCGGCACGGAGGCGACACCCGAACCGTAGAACTCGACGAACTTGCCGACGACGCCGTGCTGGCGCAGCATGTCGGTGATCGTGAGCACGACGTCGGTGGCGGTGACGCCCTCGGGGATCTCGCCCGTGAGCTTGAAGCCGACGACGCGCGGCACGAGCATGGAGATCGGCTGGCCGAGCATGGCAGCCTCGGCTTCGATGCCGCCCACGCCCCAGCCCAGCACACCCAGGCCGTTGACGGTGGTGGTGTGCGAATCGGTGCCGACGCAGGAGTCGAGGTAGGCGAGGGTGGAGTCGCCCTGCTGCTTGGTCATCACGCATTTGGCGAGGTACTCGATGTTCACCTGGTGGATGATGCCGGTCCCCGGGGGCACCACGCGGAAGTTGTCGAAGGCCTGCTGGCCCCAGCGCAGGAACTGGTAGCGCTCCTTGTTGCGGCGGTACTCGATGTCCATGTTCTGTTCGATGGCGTTCGGCACACCCGCCACGTCGATCTGCACGGAGTGGTCGATGACCATCTGCGCGGGAACCTGCGGGTTGATGACCTCGGGGTCGCCGCCGAGGTCCTTGACCGCGTCGCGCATGGTGGCGAGGTCGACGATGCACGGCACGCCGGTGAAATCCTGCATGACCACACGGCTCGGCGTGAACTGGATCTCGTGGCTCGGCTCCGCGTCGGCGTCCCAGTCGAGAAGCACCTTGACGTGGTCGTCGGTGATGTTCTCGCCGTCGATGTTGCGCACGAGGTTCTCGACGAGAACCTTCAGCGAATACGGCAGATGGTCGATGCCGGGAAGGTTCGCGATCGAATAGTAATCGAACGCCTTCCCGCCGACCTCGAGCCGGGCAAGCTGTGTATCGCGATAGGACATAGGGCCTCCGTTTGTTTGAATGTTCCTTACCATTATGGCCCATGCCGCGCATTATGTCGGACGATGGACGCATGGCGGAACGCTGCGCGTCGGACACGGCGCGCGACGGGCCACGGAGAGGCAGGCGGTACGATGGCCGCATGCACTGGGGTCGCAGCTTGAGGATGTCGAAGAAATCCCACATGCGGAAGAGCAGCGTGGTGTTGGAATCGTCCGAGACGAAGGCGACATCGTTGTTCGGCCCCATGGACATGAACGCGGCGAAAAGCAACGTCACCATGCACAGTACGCCGAGCAGGCGGCAGCGCCGCAGCGACGGCGTCAAGCTGCGCCAGTTCGGACGAGCACCCCTGGGCATGGCCTTCGTCGTAGACGGTCATCACCTCGTGCAGGGCGCATGCGGAGTCGGATTTCTCGGTCAGCTCAGGGGCGCCGTCCGCCCTCTGCCGCGCTTCCTCGCGCGCCTGCCTCGCGCGCCCCTACCGCGCTTTTGCCGCCGGTGCGACGCGGCGGCCGATGGCCGAGCCGATCAGGACGCTGGCGGCCATGATGGCGGCGCCGATGCCGAGTGCGGCGACGGTGGGCGTCACAAGCGCCCCGGCGGGCAAGGCCACTTCGAAGAAGGCCGCGACCTGGGGGATGACCATGCCCGCCAGGCCGGCGGCGGCGCACAGGGCCACGAGGCCTCCTCTCCACGAGGCGAGCGGGCTGGCGACGCGTGCGAGCACGATGAGGCTCAGCGCGAACAGCACGATGACGCAGGTAGCGCGCAGATCTGAGAGGTCGGTGGCCCAGGAGAGGTCCCAGCCCATGACGCCGGGCAGAATCCACGAGCAGCACAGCAGCGAGATGGCGATGCCCGCCCCGTTGGGTATGGAGAAGCGCAGCACACGTCCCAGGAAGCCGGGGATGTAGCGGCGCGTGTTCGGGGCGAGCGCGAGGAAGAACGCGGGGATGCCGATGGTCAGGGAGCCGATGTAGGTGATATGCCGCGGCAGGTACGGGAAGGGTATGCCGGTGAGCACGACGCCGAGGGAGACGATGGCCGAGTACGCGGTTTTCGTCAGGAACAGGCTGGCGACGCGCTCCATGTTGGCCATCACCTGGCGGCCGCGGGCGACGACGTCGGGAAGGTGGGAGAATTTCGAGTCGACGAGCACCACCTGCGCGACGGCTTTGGTTGCGGGCGCGGCGTTGCCCATCGCGATGCCCAGGTCGGCCTCCTTGAGGGCCAGCGCGTCGTTGACGCCGTCGCCGGTCATGGCGACGACATGCCCGCGCCGGTGCAGTGCCTGCACAATGGCTTTCTTCTGATTGGGCAGCACGCGGCCGATGACGTCGACGTCCTCGAGCACGTCGGCCAGCTCGTCCACGTCATCGGGAAGCGTACGCGCGTCGATGGCGCGCGGCTCGGCATCGCCGCGCAGGCGCACGCGGCGCGCGATGGCGGCAACGGTCAGCGGGTTGTCGCCGGAGATGACGCGGCAGCGCACGCCCTGCTCGCGGAACCACGCAAGCGTCTCCTGGGCGTCGCCGCGCACGGATTCGGAGCACACGGCGAGGGCGACGGGGCGCGCGCAGGCCGGGATCACGGCAAGCGCGGAGGCCGGACCGTCGGCGGTGCTGGCGCCCATGCCATGGGCGGCGTCCGCATCATCGACGGGGGCGGCGAGAAGCAGAAGCACGCGCGCGCCCGTGGCGGCGAGGCCGGCGACCGTGTCGGACAGTTCGGTCAAGGCAGGCGCCGGTGCCGCCGGCGACGCGGAGGAATGCGCCTCCTGCATGCGAGCCATCAGAACCTCGGGGGCGCCCATGAACCAGGCCGTCAGCCCGCCGTCTTCGCCGCGTTCGAGCACGGCGCTGAATTTGCGCGCCGAGGAGAACGGAAGGCGGGCCACCACGTCGCCGCGCGAGGCGACCGTCGGGGCGAGGCCGCGGCGCGTTCCGTCCGGGGACAGCAGATCGACGCCCCCGTTCGCGGCGGTGTGGCCGTCGGCGCCGCTGTCGGCTCCACGGCCCGCGCCGCGCAGGCCGTCGAGGATGGCGCGGCCGGTGGCGTTCGGCGTGTCTTCGTCGCAGGCGTCGTACAGCGCCTGGGCCACTTCGGCCACCGGGCGGGAGTCGTCGACGAGACGCAGCGCGTTGAAGTCAATGCCGCCGTCGGTGATGGTGCCGGTTTTGTCGAGGTTGAGGCAGTCGACGCGGGCGAGCGTCTCGACGGCCTCGAGCTCCTGGACAAGCGTGTTCTTGCAGGCCAGGCGCATGGCGGCGATGGCGAAGTTCAGCGAGGTCAGCAGCACGAGGCCCTCGGGGATCATGCCGACGACGCCGGCGACCGACGAGACGACCGCGTCGCGCCACTCGCCGCTGGCGATGGCGGCCGACCAGCCGCCGTAATGGTTCATCTGCGTGATGATGAGCAGGATGCACAGGGGCACGACGATGAAGGTCATGGCCTTGAGAATCCGGTTGATGCCGTCCTGCAGGTCGGAATGCGTTTTCGTGAAGACCTTCGCCTCGGCGGTGAGCTTGGCCGCGTACCCATTCGAACCGACGGCGGTGACGCGCGCGAGCGCGAGGCCGGAGACGGCGGTGGCGCCCGACAGCGCCATGTCCCCCGGCTTCTTGGCAACCGTGCGGCTCTCCCCCGTGAGCATGGATTCGTCGAGTTCGAGGCCCCACGATTCGACGATCCGCGCATCGGCGGGCACCTGCTCGCCCACGCGGATCCACAGGGTGTCGCCGAGCACGATGTCCTCGAGCGCCACCTCCACGTTGCGTCCGCCACGGCGCACGAGGTTCTTGGAACGCACGAGGATGGACAGCCTGTCGAGCGTGCGCTTGGACTTGAGTTCGGTGAACACGCCGATCAGCGTGTTGATGATGATGACGAAGCCGAAGACGGCATCCTTCCACCGCCCCGTGAGAAGCACCACGACCATGCAGGCCAGGATGATGCCGTTGAACAGGGTGAAGACGTTGGAGATGATGATCTGGCCGACCGTGCGCGTCGTGCGGGTGCGCTGCACGTTGGTCTCGCCGGCGGCGACATGACGCGCCACCTCCTCGGGGCCAAGGCCCGGCTCGTCGACATGAGGCATGCGTTCGCCGGCATCGGCGGCCCGTGCGCCCGGCCCGGCCCCCTGCGACGTCCGCTCCGTGACCTTCACCGCATTCCGCGTCACGCGCGTGCGATCGGTTCTCGCCATCGTTCCTCCTTCGGCGTCGTTATGCGCGCCATCGTCCGTACCCGTCCCATCCGCCCTGGGTTTCCCGGCCCGGGTGCTCCGTCCCTTCCCAGGCGCTACATCCGCACGTACATCTGCTTCTCATGCGCGTCGGCGTTGATGACGGCCGCGAGCGCATGGTAGAGCGAGTACACGTTGTTCTCGATGTCCTCGTCGCTGTCGGTGGGAATGAAGTCTGCGGCGTACAGAAGCTGGTTGTCCGGATCGATCCGGCCGTCAAGCAGAATGACGGGGATGCCGGCGTCACGCGCCACTCCAAGGGATTTCTCCCATGCCTCGCTTGTGGATGCGTCGGAGGTGTCGTCGGGATGCACCACGATGAACGTGACCTTGCGCTTGGCGAAGTCCTCGACGGCCTTGCGCTGCTGCTCCCCCGTGGCCGCCTGCGCGTAGAACACGGACAGGGAGCTGTTCTCGGCGCCCGTGCGGAATTTCTGGACGAGGTCGTCGTCGGTGCCGCTGCCGACGAGGGCGACGCCATAGTCGGAGCGGTCGATGTAATCATGCGAGATCGTGGCCTGCGTGTCCTGGGTGTCCCCCACGGCGCGGCCGCGCGGAGCACAGGACGACAGGCAGACGATGGCGCACAGAAGGGACGCGGCGAGGGCCAGCAGACGCAGGGGGCGTCCGGCGGCACGCACGGGCAGGGTTCCGTTTGCCGACGCGGATGCCTCGCGAGCGGAGGTTGCGTCTGCGGTGTGATGGCGATATCGCATGGCCGTCCTTTCGACGTCGCTGGGAATGCCCGGAACCGGACCGGATCTGCAACCCTACTCTAGTGGAAACCGGCGTCGGGTGAGCTTTTTCAGCGCTGCACGAAGTCCGCACGATATGGCGGAACCGGAACTATAGCGGAACCCCGGCCATGACGGAACCGGCCCGGATATGGCGAGAATACGACGAGGCCGCACCCCTGGAAGGGGCGGCCTCCGAGCTGTTTCCCCACGGCACGCCAAGTTAGGCACGTCGGGCCGAGCCTCGGCGGGCCGGGCACGCGCGCGTATTCGTCGGCGCATCGCCGAGCGCCTCGTTAAGCGCGTCCAGCACCTCGCGCAGGCTCGCGATCTCGACGGAGCTGCGTCCGCTTCTGGCCATGACCTCGCGCATCGTGGCCTCGACAAGGGGCTGGGCCTTGTCGAAGGCCCGGCGCCCGGCAGGCGTGACGGCGATCAGCGAGGACCTGCGGTCCTGCTCGTTCGGCTGCCGTTCGAGCAGCCCGTCGCGTTCCATGCGGTCGAGCACCTTCGTCATGCCGCCTGACGTGATGCCCAGGTGCGCGGCGATGTCGCCCGGCCGGCATGTCCCGAGACTCAGGAGCGTGCGCAGCACGTCATAGGAGGTGACCGATATCGCGTCGCCCTCCTCGAGACGCTGTTCGACCAACGCCCACAGGCGCGTTTCGACGCGCACCGTCACATCGAAGATATCCGTCAGATCGGTATCCGTGATGGCGGTATCCGGTTTCCCCTGCTCTCGCGCCGCCGGTCCCGCCGCACCATCATTGGCGGATGCCATGTGTCTGCCTCCTTGCCTTGCCGATCATTCTTTGATGTCGTTCTCTTCTTTGATGTCGTTCCCTGCTTACTTGAACAGGACGAAGCCGTCGGTCCAGGCGATCCGCTCGCGGGCGGCCAGGGAAATCTGAAGGTAGCCGAGCGCTTCCATCTCGTGGGCGCGCTGCAGGGAGCCGGCATCGAACACCGTGGCGCCGGATGCCGCGACGACGTCCGCAAGCGCCTTCTTGGCGTCCGCGTCGTCTCCCGCCACCATGACGCTCGTCTTCTGGCCGGCAACCTCTCCGGAAGCGAGGGTGGCGGCGAAGTTCGTGTTGAAGGCCTTGACGACATGGGCGTTGGGAATGAGCGCCTGCAGCTCGGCGGCGGCGCTGCCGGCCTCGACGGCCAGCGGTTCCATGGTGGAGAAGTCGACCGGGTTCGTGATGTCGACCACGGTCTTGCCGTCGAAGGCGGCGCCGGCCTTGGCGGCGATATCCGCGAGCGCCGGGTATGGGACGGCGAGGACGACGATGTCGCCGTACTCGGCGCTCGCGACCTCGTCGTGGCCGACGAAGGCGACGGTGGCGCCGGCGCGCTCGAAAAGCTTCGCGAGGGAGGTGCCCATATTGCCCTTGCCGATGATGGAGATTGCGGTCATGATGATCCTTTCGCTTGTGCGTGTGCCGGGTTGCCGGAAAGGCCACCGGAACTTGTCTTGTTGGCTTGTATCTTACTCGCAAGCAATCATCGTGTCAACAATCTCGCCCTCTCCCCGCCCTCCCGGCGTGTCGCACCCTGCGCCGCCTGCCCTCAGGCCGTCATGGCAAGCAGCAGAAGCATCGAGACGCCCTCGCTCACCAGCGGTACCATGCCCGCCACATACCCGTGCCTGCCGCGCAGACGGTAGTACAGCGCGTACATGACGACGCTCACGGCGAAGGCGAGGGCAAGCACGGCGTCCATCGCCACGGCGCCCGCATGCGTCATGCGCCCCGCGGAGCGCAGCACATCGACGGCGGCGTATTCGAGCGCCGTCCATCCCACGATGAGGAACAGCTCGCAGGTGAAGCGCCGCCCCAGGGCAAGGACGGTCACGGCGAGCAGGACGAGGAACAGCCCGATGCCGAGCGCGAGAATCGTGCTTCCGGGCACGATGCGCTCCCCCGGCGCGTCGAGAACGCTGACGAAGCTCATGCACAGGCCGGTTGCGCCCGTCACGATGGCGCCGGCAAGCAGGATGACGATGGCGGGAAGGCTTTGGCCGTGGCGCCGTCCGGGGCGGAACGCGACCGCCCACCACGCCAGGTAGAACAGACAGCAGACGACGAGCAGCCTCTGGCCCGTCACCAGATTCGCCACGGCATACGCGGGATCGTACAGATGCGACATGTGCCCTCCTTATGCGGCCTTACGCGGCGCCTCCCCGCGCCGTGCCTCCAGCATAGGCGCGCTCAGGCGAACAGGAGCAGCACGAGGCCGGGCGGGAACACGGCGGAGACGAGGGACATGGCGGGCGCGTACGTGCCGATGGTCCAGAACACCGGGCATAGCACGAATTCGCTGACGAGAATCGTGAAGGCGCAGCTGACGAAGGCGCCGCGCGAGCGCACGAGGCGTTCGAAGCACATGACCCACAGGTCGGCGAGCGGCACCAGGACGAGGATGCAGCACAGGTCGCGCCACCATGCGATGCGGTCCGCCTCAAGAAGGCGCATGGCGGCGAAGGCGACGAGCGCGGGCACGATGGCGTGCGCGAGGTTCGCCGCGTACTCCCATGCGAAGCGCGCCCCGCGCGTCATGGCCATGCCCGGCCCGCCGTGCCTCGTCCGCGCTCCGACGGCGAGGAACAGGTCGAGGAACACGAGGATGAGCGCCATGGATCGCACGGGCTGCACGCGAGCCAGGGGGCCGCCGGCCATGGCGGACGCCAGGCCCTCCACGTGCACGGTTTCGAAATCGGCATGGAACACGCTGCCCCCGGCCAGGAAGTCCCGGTAGCGCCGCGCGAGCTCCTGCCGCTCCTGCGGGCTTGGCATGCCCAGCTGGGAGGATGCCTCGTTTTGCAGCACCGTCAGCGCGCGCCGCTGCCAGATGACGGCGAAGACGGTTTCCTTGGTCTCGCTTCCCAGCGAGGTGAACGGCGAATCGACGTAGGTGATGGCGTTGGCGATGTCATACTCGTCACCGGCCTCGATGCGCGAGGTGGCGCCGGGCGAGATGACGAAGCCGCACTGTGCCTGCCCCGTCCGAACGTCATGGATGAGCTCCTGCTCGCTCGAGGCCTCGCGAAAGTCATACGACGAATCCGCGGCCTCGATCTGCTCGACGAGCTGGTGGCCGCCGTCGCCGTCCTCGTTCCACAGGAGCACGGTCCACGACGTTCCCGCCGGCACGGAGACGACGGAGATCATCCACAGAACAAGCGCCATGAGAATGGCCGCGATCCAGCAGGCGGGGCGGCGCAGCTGCCCCTTGAGCGACAGCGCGAACCACAGGAGCCCTTTCCTCATCGCACTCAACGTGTTAGTCACGTTCATCGGGCCGCCTCCCCGTCCTTCGGCGCCATGCCGCCGGGCGCCGCGGCGACGGCACGCGGGCGGCGCCCACGGCTTCCCCGGCGCCCTGTGCGCAGACGGGGCAGCTCATGGTGCCGCGCCTTGTCGCACACCACGGCCACGCAGACCATCAGCGCCCCGACTGCGAGAACCACGAGGACGTCGGCCACGGGCATGCGCCCTGCGGTCATCGCGTCGGCCGCATACCCGCGCTCGATCGCCAGGGGCAGCACATCGCCCACGGCCGCCACCGGTGCGGGCAGGAAGGTGGACGGAAGGATGCACCCGCCCGAGAACACCATCACGAGTCCGACGAGCAGGAAGATAAGCCCCGCGTGCTCGCTGCGGCGGGTCAGCGTGTACATCATGGTGTCGAACGCGCCCATCATGAGGGCGCCGGGAAGCAGCCTGAGCGCCACAAGTGGCAGTGGCGCACCGAGCACGATGCCGCCAGAACGCGTGAGCAGAGCGAGGAGCGGCGTCAGGAGCACGACGGCGACGGCCCACAGCGCAAGCCCGATGACGCCCGTCTTGACCAGCGCGTCGAGCCACGCCGACACGCCGTATACGCGCAGCTTGCGCTCCATCTCCTCGTCCTCACCCGTGAACAGGAAGCCGAAATTGAGGCCGATGCCGAAGGTGAGCAGCGCCACGACCACCGACAGATAGTATTCGTGCAGGCCCATGGTGCCGACCGGCGAATACGTGCGCTCGGAGAAGATGCCGAGGCGCGCTAAGCAGGCCTTCGCGTAGGCCATCGCGAAGATGCCGCCCATCTGCCCGGGGTCGGATACGTCCGCCCGTGTTTCGCGCACCTGCTCGATGGCCGAGTAGATGCCGGCCTCGGAGGCGCTCAGAAGGCTGACGAAATCGTCGACCACCTCGCGAAACAGGCGCGTGCCCATGGCGCCGCTGTCGGGAAGGTAGATGACGGCAGGCGTGTTCGTGCCGTCGACGAGGTCGTCGTAGAAACCGTCGGGAAGCCAGATGGAGGCGTCGCATTCGCCGTTCGCGACCATGTCCCGCGCCTCATCCTGTGTGTCGATGTACCGCAGGGTGCCGAGGCTCACTCCCTCCTGTGAGCCGGCGACGGTCTGCATGATGGCCGACAGACGCGGATCCGACGTCACTCCGGCCATGCACACGGTGATCGGCGAGACGGACGAGGAGCGCGTCATCAGTGACGACACCCCGAGCGCGGCGCCGACGAGCACGGCGGACATGAGCACGATTCCCACGAGCATATGCCCCAGCGAGACGACGACCCTCTTGGCCTCGATCCTCGCATAGCGGCGGACGATGGAGGTTCCGTCCCCGCGCCGGGTGTGTCGGTTGCGTGTCATGCGTCAGATCCTGTCAGCCACGGTCCTGCATCGAACGCGGCGGAATGTCCGGCGCCGCCGATAGGCGTGCACCGGCGGTTGAGTCAGTTGTACTACTCGAGCTGGTCCGCGGCGCGCTGCACCTGCTGCTGAAGGTCCTCCAGATCGCTCGAGGTGGCGGTGGAGAGGTCAAGCGCATTGCTCGCATCCACGGTTTTGATGGAGGCGTCGGGAGAGACGGAGATAGCCATGTTGTCGATGGATACGCCGTAGTCCGGCTCCACATGCGGCACGGTGAAGGTGAAGGCGTTGCCGTCCTTCTTCGTGGTGCCGCTGATGCTCCAGGTGTCGGCCCCGTCAAAGGACGTCAGGGTCAGCGTGCCGTTCGACGAATCATAGGAGTAGCCGTAGCCGGCGTTATCCGACGGGCCGTAGGAGTAGCCGTACCTGGCGTTATCCGACGGGAAGCTCGCAGTCCACGTCTCGGTGCTGCCGTTCGTCGACCCGCTCCATGCGAAGGTTTGGCTGTATCCGCCGTCGGTGTACGTCATCGTGCAGTTCTGCATCGCGAAGTCGCCACCCTTGAAGTCGATCTCGTACGACGGGCCGTCGGACGCAGACACGGCGAGCATGGCCAGCTGGCCGCCCTTGACGTAATAGGTCAGCGTGGCCGAGCCGTGGACGTCGGCGAGTTCCTGCTTCGCGGACGCGATGGCGGCCTGGAGCCTGGCGATCACATCGGCCTTGCCGCTGACGCCATACACCTCCTGCAGCATGGCGTCGGTGAACACGGTGTCGGATTGCACGATGCCCGTCAGCGCATCCGAATAGGTGCCCAGCCACGCCGACAGGTCGGACGCGGTGACCTGCGCCGTGTAGCCGGAGCAGCCGACGGTTTTGCCATTGACCTCAAGGTCCTTCTTGTCGGCCTTGCTCCACGTCAGCTTGTCGAGGTTCGTCTCGGTGGCGGTCAGCAGCTGCGAGAGGGCGTCCGCCACTTCCACGAACAGCATCGGGCTTGCGAGGCCGAAGGAATCGCCGACGGCCTTCGTCTCGTTGCTCGAATCGATGTCGAAAGTGTCGGCCACGGACTGGCTCAGCGAGCCGTGTGCGTAATCGTAGGTGATGGGGCGCGAGTACAGGGCGGGCACGTTGAGCGTGGCGCGCGAATCGTCGCCGTAGAGGGTGGCGTTCGTGGTGAAGCCACCGAAGTTGACCGTGCCGTTGAGCGAGTGCCGCTTGGCCTTGAGGTCATAGGAGTACGAGGCATCGAGCGTGCCGGATGTGCCGTCCGAGTCGATGGTGCCTGAGAAGCCGAGGTCGGCCGTGCGGTTGGCGAGGATTTTGTCGAGGTGCATGTCCTTGCCTAGCTGGCCTTCCTCGACGGATGAGAGCGCGGCCGTCAGGCCTTGCCGGCGCCCGGCTGCGGTACGATCGGCTGGCCCGTGGCGGGGTCGAACAGAGCCACCGTCTGGTATGCCTGCGTCGGCTGCGCGGAGGCGTCCGGCTGCCCGTAGGTTCCGGCGACGCCATACGATGTGCCCGGCTCGCCCGGCTGCTGTGCGTCATACTGCTGTGCGTCATACTGCGGTGCGGCTCCATACGATGCGGAGGCCGCGGAATCGTATGCCTGCCCCTGCTGGTAGGCGTCCTGCGCGTACTGGCCTTGCCGATACTGGCCCTGTGCATACGGATCGGCGGCAGCGGTCTGCGCCGTCTGTGCTGTCTGCGCCGCCTGCGGAGTCTGAACCGTCTGCGCGGCAGGCTGCGCATACTGCTGCGTCGCGTACTGCTGCGGCATGGGCGCCGTGGCCTCGGGATTGCGGGGCACGCCTGTCGACGGATCGAAGTTCCACCCCTGGTTGTCTGTCATCGTCCTCTCCTTTCATGCCCCGGTTCCGTTCCGGCCGTGTATTCTCCCGGCCGGGAATAACCGTCACAACGCCTATGATAGCGGCGGCTCGTTCCCGGCCGCGCCATCGGGCCGCCATAGGGCGTCCCCCGGCGTCCACGGCGTCAGGGTTCCGCCGTCGAGCAGATAGCAGCGGCTGGAGGCGCGGATCTCCGCGTCGTCGTGCGTGGCCACCACGATCGTGCCGTTGCCCTGGCAGTACCAGCGCATCCAGTCGCGGATCTCACGACGGTAGTAGATGTCGAGCGCGGCGGTCGGCTCGTCCATGATGAGAACCGGCGGCTTGCGCACGACGGCGCAGGCGATGCTCACGCGGCGCTTCATGCCGCCCGACAGGCTGCGCACGGGCTTGTTCAGGATGTCGCGCAGGTGGAAGACGTCGAGGATCGACGGGTCGACGGCGCGGATGCTGCCGCTCCACAGCGCCACGTTGTCACGCACCGTGAGCTCCTCGGCCAGCGGATTGCCCTGCGGCAGGTACCCGCAGAAACGCGTAAGCTCCTTGGGACGGCGCGTCACATCGTGCCCGTAATAGACGATGCGCCCCGCGTCCGGACGGATGATGCCCGCCATGATCTGCAGCAGCGTCGATTTGCCGCTTCCATTGCGGCCGATGATGGCGATCTGCTCGCCCGGCATCGCATGCATCGAGACATCATGCAAGATCGTGTGCCTGCCATACGACGCCTCCACGCCGTTGACGTCAACCGAATGCATCGGCTCCCCCGCCTGCCCGGCCGCCCCCGCGGGTTGCGCGGCCTCCTGGCGCCCGGCGCCGTCCTGTCCGTCCGCGGCGCCCCTGGAGCCGCCGTCCTCGCTCGTCGTCATCTGCCGCACCTCCCGATCGCCCGCGGCGTTCCGCGGCCCACAGCCGGCAGTCTAGCATCGCGCGGGAACGCAGGCCCCTTCCGGACCGCGGCGTGCGCAGGCGCAAAAGACGCCCGGCGGCTCCCCCTCCGCCGGGCGTCACGCGGCGCCGTCCCCTATCCGGCGACGCCGCGCCCTCATGTCAGCGCCATCATGTCAGCGCCATCGTCACAGCGCGCCGCAGGCACGCAGCAGCTTCTCGATTTCGGTGCCCTGCACCTTCTTGAGGAACTCGCGCAGCGCCAGCCTGTCCTTCAGCGGCAGGTCCATCTCGGCAAAGGTCTTGCCGTCGGCGAGCTTGACGGCCGAGGTGATGAGGTCGCGCAGATCGAACACACTGCCCCACACCTCCGGCACGCCGCGGTCCACGTCGCACAGCGTGTAGACCGCCTCCATGCCCGTGCGGATCGAGTACTCGGTGGTGAACACCGTGTCGCGCGGCGTCTCGGCGTACTGGCCCACGAAGGCGAGGTTCACGGAGCCGTCCGGCACCACCTTCGGGCGGTCGCCGTCGCGGCGCGGCTCGAAGAAGCTCGTCACATACGGCATCATGGCCGCGGTGGTGGTGCACTCGTTATGCGCCAGGAACGGGATGCGGTCCTCGGGCACGCCGATGTGGTAGAGCCACTCCTCGCACAGCTCGGCGCCCGTGCATTCGGCCATCGGCTTCTTGACGAAGTCGCCCGCGTCATGCCAGCAGTTCAGGCCGTACACCCAGATGAGGCAGTGGTCGTCGGGCTGGTCGGGGAACTGGCCCTGGCGGTTGATGGTCCACGACAGCAACCAGCTCGAGTCCTTCGCCGTCACGATGCCGCCGGTCACGATATGCCCCGACAGCGGGTCGCGGTGGCAGATCGCCTCGATGGCGTCGAGCACCTCCTTGTTCGCTGTGTCGACGGTCCACGATTCCCAGCTCGTCTCCTCGATGCTCCTGAAGAACTTTTCGGGGTGGCCGAAGTCGGAGGACTGCGCGGCGATGTTCTTCCACAGCTGGATGGACGGGCCCTCGCCGTTCTTGATCGTGACGGTCGGAACGGTGTCCTGTCCGGCGTAGGCCGTGCAATCGCCCTGCGAGCCGTTCGTGACGAACACGAGGTCGTCGGCCGTCAGGTCAATGGCCTTGGACTGGCCGCCCTGCGTGTACTCGATGCGCTTGGCGACCTTCTTCGTGGCCGTCACGTCGCATACCACGTTCGTCACCTGCGTGTCGTACAGGAAGGTGCCGCCGGCGTCCTCGATGTACTTGACCATCGGCTTGATCATGGAATCGTACTGGTTGTAGCGGGTGAAGCGCAGCGCGGACAGGTCGGGCAGGCCGTCGATGTGGTGGATGTAGCGCTGCATGTAGCGCTTCATCTCAAGGGCGCTGTGCCATTTCTCGAACGCGAACATCGTCTGCCAGTAGATCCAGAAATTCGTCTTGTAGAAGTCGTCGTCGAATACGTCGTCGATTGTTTTGTCGGCGAGATCCTCGTCGGTCGACAGGAACAGGTGGAGCAGCTCCTCGGTCGCCTTCGGGTTCATGGCGTACTTCTTGTCGGTGTGCGCGTCCTGGCCGCGCTTCTCGGTGACGCGGCACAGCGAGAAGTTCGGGTCGTCCTTGTTGAGCTTGTAGTACTCGGAGAAAATCGTCTCGCCGGGGTTCTGGATCGACGGGATCGAGCGGAACAGGTCCCACATCACCTCGAAGTGGTTGTCCATCTCGCGCCCGCCGCGCATGATGTAGCCGCGCGTGGCGTCGTAGATGCCGTCGCACGACCCGCCGGCCACGGGCAGGGATTCGAACACCGTGATGTGATCTCCGGGCATCTGCGCGTCGCGGATGAGGAAGCATGCCGCGGACAGGCCCGCGAGACCCGACCCCACGATGTAGGCGTGCTTGTTGTCGATGCCCTCCGGCTTGGCCGGTGTCGCGAACGCTTCGTAGTTTCCTGCAGAGTAATACATGATGACTCCCATCTATTCCGGTCTGGCGTCCCGCCGTTGGGGCGCCGGCCTCCGCTTCGAGACCACGGCCATTATCCGGCGGCCGCCGGGTGCGAATCCAGCGACAGGCGGCGCGCGTCTGTCCGAAATTACGACAGACGGGGCGGATTGTCCGAATCCGTGCCGCGGCGCTCCAGATGCGTCAGGGCGGAGCGGAAGGAGCCTTCGAGGGTGGCGGCGAGGTCGTCGACGATGGCATCGATATCCCCGGCCATCCCCGAGTCGAGCCAGTCGAGCATCACGCCGACGAACACGAACTGGTACAGGTGCGCGACGGTGCGGCGCTGCACATCGGTGACCTCGAGCCCGGCGGATTCCTCGCACACCACGCCGTACAGCAATTCCTCGGCCCAGGCGGACAGCACTCCGCGCAGCTTCTCGCGGTCGATGCTGTCATAGACGTTCGTGATGAAGGCGCGGTCGGCGTCCATGCCGCGCATGATGTTGCGCAGCCCCTCGGGCCAGCTGTCATGCGTGCGCGCGGAGCCGAGCGCCTCGGAGAACTCGCGCAGGGCGGTGTCCTCCACGAGTTCGTAGATATCCGAATAGTGGTAGTAGAACGTGGACCTGCTGATACCGCAATCCTCGGTCAGGTCGCCGATCGTGATGCGGTCGATCGGCTTGGCGGCCAGTAGCTTCCTCAACGAATGCTCCAGGGCCCTCTCCGTCAGCTGCGACATGCATCCCCTTCCTCCATATGGTCGTGGAATCCGCGCCCGGGCGTCATACCTTCCGGTCGTCGATGCGGTCCGTCAGATCCAGGCGAGCAAGCCGAGCGAGCGCACGAGGTCGCTTTTCAGGTATCCGCCGGCCACGAGCCGGGCCATGCGCCGCGGCTTGGGCAGCTCCCGGATGGCGAGGAAGCGGTCGAGCGTCCTCAGGCTGTCCTCGGGCATCATCGTGGCGTAGCGTTCCCTCAGCAGCGAGGCGAGCGCGAAATACGTGTTGGCGGACGAGCGGGCGGCGGGGTCGCGCAACTTGGCGAGACGATAGGACCAGCTGCGCACGTCCGTGGCGCCCACGTCGTTGTTCCCGTGCTGGCGGTAGTCCATGAGCTTGGCCGGCATATGGACCACATGCCCGATGGCCGCGCATACCAGCGCGATCCACCAATCGTGCATCGGGATGCGATCGTCGAAGGGCTGCGAAAGCACGCCTGCGGAACGGTCCACCATCATCGTGCATCCCGTCACGTAGTTCTGCACGAGCAGCCTGTTGAGCGACGTCCTGGGGTCGGCCACCTGCAGGTTTCGCTCGGGCACGTCCATCGGCCTGAGGTCTGCGTCCACCACACGGTAATCGGAGAACAGGCACAGCGGGCGGCATCCGTCGAAATGCCGCTCCTCCTGCTGGAAGCGGCGCAGCATGCGCTCCACCTTGGTGGGGTGCCACACGTCGTCCTGGTCGCAGAACATCATGTACGGCAGGCTCGTGTGGCGCATGATCTGCATGAAGTTGCGCGCCGGGCCGCCGCAGATGACGTCGTCCTTGATGATCTCGAGGCGCCCCGGATATTGGCAGGCGTAGCTCTCGAGGATGTCGACCGTGGCATCGGTCGAGCCGTCGTCGCGGGCGACGATGCGGAAGCCCTGGTAGGTCTGGGCGAACAGCGAGTCGAGCTGCTCGGGCAGGTAGCGTTCTCCGTTGTACGTGGCCAGGCAGATGTCGACCTGGGGTTCCATGATGCCTCCTTGGCTTGCTGCGCCTGCTGCGGCGCCGTTCTTGGCTTACGCTTGCGCGCGGGCGGGGATGCCGATATGCCGTTCCATCGCGTCTGCGAGGACGGCGCGGAAGCGCTCCTGCGTGAACAGCTCACGATAGCACGCGTAGGCGGATTCGTGCATGGACGGCGCGCTCACCGGATTCAGGGCCTCGGCGATGGCGAAATCCGCGGCGTCCGGCACATCGTCGCGGTCCACGTTCACGCCGATTCCCTGGCTTTCCACGAGGTTCCACGTGTCGCCGCCGATGGTGTTGAGCAGCGGCAGGCCGCAGTACAGGTAGTCGATGGACTTCATGCTCAGCCCCACTGTGACCGTCGGTTTCATGATGTTGATGCCGTAGGCGCAGTTCCCGAGGATGGCGTTCTTCGTGCGTTCGTCGTAGATCGCGCCGTGGCTGACCACCGGGACGGAGTGCGAACGCACGGCGGCGACGAAATCGTCGAGATGCTCTCCGGCGCCGATGACGTGCAGCTCCAGCGGATGGCGCCGCGCCATGGCCCCCAGGAGGTCGGCGATAAGCGGGATGTCGATGATGTTGTTCACGGCGCCGAGGTAGGCGATGCGCAGGGGCGTGCCGTCGGACATGTCACGCCATGCGGCGTCCGCGCGCAGGCCGGTCGGAGGCGCCACGTCGGAGGCGACGTCGCCAGACCTGGCGGCGCCGGACCCTGCCGAGCCCAGGTCGATGGCGGGCACCGGCTGCGGGTCGATGCCGTCGGTGCTTTTGTACCAGTACAGCGTCGTCGTGCGGTCCTGAGGAAGGTCGAGCACCTCGCGATACCGGTCGCACTCGGTGAAGATCTGGCAGGCGCATCCCAGATGCCTGTCGCGCAGGGAGCGCCACATGCGCACCGGCGGGGTCCATGACAGTCCGCGCACGGGAAGCGATTCTGGCCACAGGTCGATGATATCGAATACGACGGGCACGTCGTATCTTCTGTGCAGATCGTCGGCGACCGGTGCGAAGGAGTTGGCGGGCAGCAGGAACCACAGCAGGTCGAAGGGCTCGCTCCCCTGCATGCGCGCGTCGATCCACGCGCCCGCGTCCTTGGCGAAACGGCGGATGGACGTCATGCGGCGCACCGACAGGTTGCGGCGGAACGGCCTGAGGTGAAGGAACACGTGGTCGGGCAAGGACCGGCTGACCGTGGCCTTGGCATGGTGGTCGAAGTCGGAGAAGACGCGCGTGACGGTGTCCCCGCGATCCTCGAAGAATCGGGCGACGGCCTCGGCCCGGCTTTCGAACGTCGAGGAATGGGTGACGATCGCTACTCTCATGCCTGGCCTTCCTGCGGTGTGCGCATCTGCGCGGCGGGCGCGGACGGTCCGCCGCTCGCATCGTCATATTCTACCGCCGCGCCCCGCCCGCCGCCGTCATGCGACGACGGCGGGCAGCGGAGCCACGAACCGGGGAAGGATCCGAGGCATCAGGAGACGAGGGCGACGATCAGCGTGACGATCGGCAGGCCGCCCTGCATGAGGATGATCTTCGGGTTGCTCGTGAAGCTGCCGTACGCGGCGACGAACACGATGTAGCCCATGAGGCACACGAGCGCGGGTGTGCTGTGGAACGCGAACACGGCGATGAGAACGAGCACGGCGATCAGGGCGTTGTACACGCCCTGGTTTTTGAACAGCGTCGACACGGAGGGACGCGCGAGCTCCTCCTGCGTCATGCCGAACACCTTGGCCGTGCGCGCCGACGTGGTGGCGATGGTCTCCAGGTAGAAGATGAACAGGAACTCGAGTGCGACCAGCACGGCGAGAACCTGGGTTGCGATGGACATGACTCTCCTTCTTCGCGGTTATGTTTTCATTGTATCCGTACGCCTGCGCACCGCGTCACATGCGGTATATAGCGGTGATGTACTTGTCGGCCCAGTCGGAATCGGAATCGCTTCCGCGCCCGGTGCCGCTCTCGTCGAGCGGGCACCCCTGGTACAGGTCGTCCGCGAGGGTCAGCGTCACCTGCTTGAGCTCGAGGTCATCGAGATACTTGCGCGGGATTCCGGAAAGCCCCACGTTCGCTCCCACGATGGCGCCCGCCACCCCTCCGGTCGAATCGCTGTCGCCGTTGTGGTTGACGGCGGCGACCACCGCGGACTCGAAATCGTCAGGATATCGCAGCGCGCAATACACCGCGATGGCCAGGGTCTCCTCCGCCACCCGGCCTTCTCCCAGCTGGTGGATTGCATCAAGGTCGCCGTCGCCCGGCCGGGCCTCGTCGGCAAGGTCGATCGCCCTGCGCATGATCGTCAGGAACTCATCCATATGCTGTGCCTGCGGGAACAGCTCCGGCATCCGCGCCATCGCATCGTCGACCGCCTCGGCAATCGTATCGCCCCCGTGCACGATTCTGTCGATGATATGCACGAGCGCCGCCGCCGGGATATAGCCCAGCTCGTGGGTGTGCGTCAGGGCCGCGGCCTTGGCGCCGACGATGTCGAGGCCGTCATCGCAATGCAGGGCGGCCTCCCGGTAGAGCCCGACGGGGGCGACGCGCATGATTCCGCCGCAGCCTTTGCTGGTGTTGATCGAATGGTCAAGCGCCCCTGGTATGCCCTCTCCCAAGGCGAACATGCAGGTAAGACCGGGAGCCCGGCGGCTGAACAGCTGAGGGATGTTCACAAGCCAGGAGTAATGGCGTTCGTCCTTCTGCACCTCCTCGAACTCCCGCGTCTGCGTCTTCAGCCAATCCTGGTAATGGTTCCAGATGTACTCCTCGTACGGGGCCGTGGCTCCACGGGTCACCGCCACCGTCGTGCCCTGGAGCAGCCCGGTCGCGGTGAACAGCGTCATCTGGGTGTCATCCGAGATCCGCGCCACGCCGTTCATCAACGCGTAGTCGGTGATGCCTTCGGCTCCGTACTTCGCGAAAATCCTTTCCTCGCTCTTGAACTCCACCGGGTACCCCAACGCGTCCCCCACCGATACTCCGATCAGACAACCGCGGTACCGGTCGAGGTCCTTCGTGACTTCCGATTCGCTACGCTGCATATCCCTCTCCTCTCCTTCGACGATTCCCCTCTATTCTGGCATGCCCGACACTCGGCGTGTTGCGTCTTTACAACGGGTTAATAGTCATAATGTGTGTTTTATTTTCCGGGTTTGGCCTTGCGACAGGAGGCGTTTCGTGGTGTATGTAACGTCCGGGGCGTTGATCGGCGGCGGGAGGGGCCGGGGTGCGTGATGGCGGACGGCACCTACCTGCCCCATGGCTGGTGCCTGCTCGTCCTTACCGATGGGACCGGGACCCCGCTGGCGTGGCAATGGATGCGCGGGGAGACCGCGTCCCGCGGGCGTTCGAAACGCGCGCGCCTGCTGCGCGCCAAAACGGATAACCGGCTCGACAAGGAACTCGCCATGATCGGCAAGGCAGGGCTCCCGGTCATCGACGAGCTCGGCTACATGCCCGTCGACGAGGAAGGCAGCCGCCTGCTGTTCTAGGTCGCTGCCAACGCATACGAACGACAGAGCGTGGTCTACACCACGAACATCGAATTCAGCGGCTGGGGACGCGTGTTCGGCGACCCGAACATGGCCGCCGCCATCATCGACCGGACCGTGCACCACGGGCGCATGATCCGCTTCGACGGCGACTCGTACCGGCGCACCCACGCGCTCATGGAACAGCCACACACGACAAAAACAAACGATCGGCAGGAACCCCGTGCCCGAATGGACCAATTCCTGCCGCTCACTTGGACCAAAACAACACGCTCAAACGGACCACTTCAACTTGACAAAACACACACTTAACGTGGACGACGGGTTTGATTTCGGATACTACCTGATGTTCGAACCGGATCGGCGGCGCATCGAGTACCGCTCGGGGCTACGCATGTATGAGCAGGGCGGCTGCGTGTTCCCCTATGCCGTGGAGATGGAGCGCCCATTCACCATGACTGTCGGCGTACCGATCGACATCGAAATCTACATCCAGGGAACCCTCGGCCTGCTCTATGTCAACAAAGACACCGCTTTCGGCTTCCGTATGTACAACCACAGGAACCGTCGCATCGGAGTGTTCTCCACCGAAGGCGGACTCCACGTGAACGGCCTGCGGGTGCTCAAGGACAAGTGAGGCGGTGGGCTGTGTGGCGGGTCTCGGTGTGGCGGGGTGCGTGACGGGTCTTGGTGTGTGTCGCCGAAGACGGAAGTTGCACACACCAAAACAGGTCCCGAACCTCCACCATCGACGACCCACCAACCCAGGGACATTCACCCACTCACCTAGCGTTTGCTGCGATGCTTGGGACTACGACGCGTGGGACTACGATGCTTGGGGCATGACTTGCGGTAGGCGCGCCCGGAGTTGTGCGATCCGGTGAATTCGCGGGCGCTGCGGCTGCGCACGAACCAGATGCCGAGCACGATCAAGGCCGTGAGCACCAGCAATACCACGATGATCGTGGTGAACACCATGGTGGTCGGATCATCGTATTGCGTGTTGTCCGGCGTGGTCGGGTTCGGAATACGATGCCCGCGCACCAGCAGTCGATGCGAGTTCACGCCGTATGGCGTGCAGGTTATGAGCGTGGCGAAGTCCGCTGAAGTGCTGATGTCCAATGCGCTCAGGTCGTCCGGCAGGACCACTTTGATCTGATCGACCTGGTACGTGTAGGTGTCGTCGAGCACATGGAATGCGAAGGTGTCGCCTATTGCCAGTTCATCCAAGCCAGTGAATAGTCGCGCGGACGGCAGGCCGGTATGGCCGGAGATCACCGCGTGCGTGGCCGGCCCGCCGACCGGCAGTGAGGTGCCCGCCAAATGCCCGGCGGCAACCTGCAGCACGCCTTCATCGGTGCCGTGGTAGATGGGCAGCTTCACTTTGATGCGGGGAATGGTCACGTAGCCCATGATGCCGGTGCCGGTCACGTCGAGCGTCTCGTTGTATTCACGCTTCTGTTCGTCGGTCATGTGCCAGCGGTCGCTGTTGGCGGCGAGTTTGAGGTTGTAGGCGTGGGCGTCATCGAGGAGTTTTTTCTTCTCCGCTTTACTCATGTCGTTGGTTTTGGCCACATAACCGGCCACCGCGTAGGACTGGTGCATACGATTCCACCAGTCGGCCACGGATGGGTAGGCAATGAGGCCAAGTCCGCCGATAAGCATGATGACAAGGAAGCCGATAAGAATGTTCAGGCCAAGGTTGTCTTTGTTGCGTTTTTTGCGACGGTCGGCGCGAGTCATCGTTTCCGATTGCCGCGCGTCGGTTTCCGGAGCCGTTGCGTCGGTTTCTGGGTTCGCGGCGCCTTCGGATGCAACGCTTTCGGCATCGCTATCCGTTATCTGGCGTTCTTTCCGGCGTTTGCCGGTATGTTTCTCATTCGAGTCGAACATCACTCGCTATCGTCCGGGGAGGTTTGCGTCGCGGCGTTTTCCGTGGTGCTCTTCTTGCGTGCCACGACGGTGATTGCGATGCCTGCGGCGGCCAGTACGGCTACGATCACGGTGATGGTGGCAACGTTCGCGCCGGTTTTCGCCGGTTCGAGCTTGGCGGTGTTGGTGACGGTGTAATCGTTGTTTTCACGGTCAACGAGCGCGGTGTAGTTGCCCGGCACGTTCGCTTCGACCACGGTGTATTCGTGCTTGGCTTGCAAGCCCCTCCACGTGTATTCCCAGCCATTGGCCGCGTTGAGCACGATGGAATCGTAGATCTTGCCGTCTTGCAGCAGGTTCATCGTCACGCTTTCGGGGCGCTTGGACTGATCCGTGTCTTTCCACACTTTGGTGACGCTGACGGTGGTGGTGGGCGGGACCGCGCAGTCGGCTTTCGGTTCGATGCTGAGGGTGCGCTGTTCGTCGGCATCCTTGTGAACGTTCGGCAGGGCGACGAGCATGGCGGCGGTCTGACAGGTGAGCGCTTTGCCCTGGTAGGGGGCGACGACCGCGAGGTAGAGGCCGTCCTTCAGTTGGCTGAAGGTGGTGACGCCGGCGCTGTCGGTCTGCTGGGTGCTGGCTGCGGCGGGCTTGTTTACGGCGATGTACCCGGCCATGGTGTTGGCGAAATCGCGCAGATTTTGCTGGTCAGCGTTGAGAATATCCCAATCCACCGGGTATGCGGTGTGGTTGGCGAAGTCGCCGGTGGGCGTGTAGCCGCCTGTGGCGGACCAGTCGGCCAGGCGGTACAGGTTGATGTCGGCGTTGTTGAGCGCGGCTTCCTGGTATTGGTAGGTGACGGTGAGGCTGCCTTCCGCGGCTGTGGCGGATGCCGTGGTGTTGGTGGCGGCGGTGGCGGCGGGCGCGCTCAAGCCGATGGTTGCGAGCATGAGTGCGAACATGCAGCACAACGCCATGATGATGCGGTGCTTTGCCGTTCTGTTGTTCATCTCTGCCCTCTCGTTGTGGCTTGTCATTTCTTTCCCCTCGTCGGAAGTTCCCCAGTTTTCCTGGTCAGGGTCCTTAGGATGCGGACAGCTGGCAACCGTGTTCGGCGCGTTTGCTGGCCATTCGTAACATAAGGACAAGTTCAGGACACACGGCTCAACATATGTTGTGTTGGGCGACGCGGTTGGGCACAACGTCTGTTGTGTGAAGTTGGGTGCGGTTGGGCACTGACGGCCGGATCCGGTGCATAGCCGGATCCGGGTCATGTGCGTATTAAGTTATTTTGGCTTTTGCCGTGGGGTGGAATCAAGCGGATGCCGCAACAGCAGGCCCAAATCTTCACCCATTGAACGACCACTATTGAAGCATCGCGCTTGACCCACGTTTATTTTCTTGGTTGGCCGTGGCTACGCTCAGCGAGCGTTGCGACGACGGACAGCGAAGACGATGCCGAAGGCGGCCACCAGGACGATGACAGCGCCAGCAGCATACAGGATCTTGGTGCCCATGCCACCAGTGGACGGCAGCGAGGAGCCCTTGGTGTTTTCAATCTTGATCGCAACGGTACCCGTTCTGGTTTCGCCAGGATTTTCATTACCACCATTCACGGAAACAGCAATGTTGGTCAGAGCGGAAGACGGAATCTGATCATCCCACTGCTGATTGTTCTTAGTGGTTGCAGTGATCTTGACAGTGAAATCATTTTCCGGCAGGTTGTAGCCTGCAGGAGCCTTGGTTTCCTTCAGATAGTAGGTGTCATCGTCCAGACCGGTGACGGAGAACAGACCGTTACCATCAGAGGTCAGCGTAGTGCCGCCTTCCTGAGTATCAGACCAAGAAGTGACCTTGTTATTCGAATCGACCACTGCGTACTTGTTATTTGCATTCTTCAGCTTGAATTCAGCACCCGGAAGCCTGGTCTCATCCTTAGAATCGACCTTGGTGGTATCGAGCTTGTAAGTGAAGACGATGACCTTGTCATCCGGGGTCTTGTCGGTCGGAGTATTTTCACCCTCACCAGAATTGTTCGGGTTGTTGGAATATTCCAAGTTAACAGTGTTGGTATTGCCATCCAGGCCGATTACGGCATCGCTGTTCAGCGTGGCGCTGTATTCGACGATGATGAACTTGCCCTGCGAGACACCCTTAACCGTCTTCAGATTCTGGAAAGAGACAGTCAGATTCTGACCAGAAACAGCAACCGTAAGAGCAGGGTCAGTGATTTCAGCCTTGGTGGAGCCAGCCTTGTCATCAGCAACATAGACCTTAACACCTTCCTTATCGGTGGGCAAAGTCAAACCCTTGTCAGCAGTATCGTGGAAGACGTACTTATAGGTGGTGTAGCGGCTCATGTCCGGAACGGTACCGATCAGCTTGAATGGAACTTGATCACCGATGTTGTAGTCAGCAACGTCATTGTAACCTGCGCCGTAATCGCTAGCATCTTTGAACTTGTTGTTCTCCATAACCTTCTTTTCGACGGTCGGATAATCAACCTTCAGAGATGCTTCCACATTGCCCACAACCTTCAGAATGTAGGCGGTGAAGGCTTCACCCTTGTTGGAGGCAGCGTAGGAATCCTTGATCAGGTAGTAGCCGGCCTTCAGACCAGAGATGGCCACATCAGAGCCGGTTCCCAGCGCAGTACCGGTTGCTTGACTCGCCAGATAGCTCGTCGAACCATCCTTACCAGCAACGGTATTCGCGAAGTCCTTAGCTTCAGTGGAATCATTCTGCTTGCCGCTGAGGCTCTCAGCCACCTGGGCTGCGGTTCTACCCTCATACGGAGCTCCCTTTGCGGTCAGAGCAGTGCTGTCAACGCCGCTGCCCCACTCGATATCAACAAGAGCGGACTCGCTGATACGGCCCTTGAACACCTGATAGGCATCATAGGTGTGGCCATTGGCAGAGTTCTTGATGGTCAGTGTGTAGTCGGTTGTGGTGTCCGGAGCCGCAGTGGCGCTGGCTGCGCCGGCGAAACCGGCGATGGCCATTGCTGCGGCGGAGACCACGGCAACAAGGCCTTTTAGTACCTTATTCATTCTTTTTTTTCCTTCTCTTTGTTGGTTATATCTTCTCTGATGTTAAGTTTTCAGCCTCTTAGGAGAGGACGTTCATAGAACAGCTACGGGCCGACCTCCCCTCTCACAGAGTCGATAATCATAATTGCCGCCTCCTGAGGCTCAAGGCCAGACCGGCCACGGCAATCGCCACTGCGAGGAATCCCGCAGCGTACATCTTGTTCAACCCCTCGCCGCCCGTGTCAGGCAGGACGACACCAGGGGTGTTGGTAATGGATCCACCATCAACGGTGAACGCGGCGTTCGCATCGTAAGCGGCGGTGACAGTCGGCTTGAAACCGCTGGACGTGTACCAGTCGCCGGTCACATCGGAGCCTTCGGCGGGGCCAATGCGGAACGTGTGCGAGGTGCTGTCGAGGTTGTACCCTTCAGGAGCCGTGGACTCGATGAGTTCGTACTCGCCCCAGTCCAAGCCGCCGATCTTGAACTTGCCTTTAGCACTATCCAAATCGACGTATTTGTCAGTCCGAGTGGAGCAATCGGCAACGTTGTTCTCGCCGTTCACGCAGTCGGTAACCGTAGCGAGTGCGGTGTCAGAGGTGACGTCAGTGTACTTGGCCACGCCATTCTCCCAAGAGAAAGTCTTCGTCTGCTTGAGGGTCCACTGGGAGCCGGGAAGCGGGGTGGTAGTGTTGGAGTCCGAAGACACCTTGGTCCAAGTCACGGCACCGGTTTTACGAACGTTCGTAATCTTTGAATCCGTGATACCGGAACTCCAACTGGCTTTTCCGTCAGTGATGGTGATCGTGTACACCGTATCGGACTCTTCGTAACCGTTCGGCGCGGTCGTCTCCTGCAGGTTGTACGTACCGTCTGCGAGATCGGAGACCTTGAACTTGCCAGCCGCGGTATCCTCATCCTGCTTGCTGGAAGCAATGCTGTTTTCCGCCACGTTCACCACGTTGCTTTGGCTCCGCAACACGGAGGCGACCGCGCGATACTCGCCACTGCTGGCGGCAGCGCGACGGCTGCTGTATGCGACGGTGGAGATGACAGCGCAGCCGGAGGGCGCAGTGTCAAGTATCTCAGTTGCAGTGTTCAACGTCACAATGTCGCCTCCGTTGAACGCAAAGCCACTGTTTTCACCGGGACGATAGAAGGATCCCGGCGTAGTCCAGCCTGCCTTATCTCTGCGGATTCGGAAACTGGCGCTGGTAGGCATGACCTCGTTAATGGTGTACGACACGTAACCATTGCAGCCACTGGCAACCGTCATCTCTTTTCTGTTCGGCTGATCGCCGTTGTCTGCAGGCCAGTTTCCATTCGAGGTCTTCCATTCAAGAAACAGCTTCTGACCATTATTCTGGTTGAAGTTATCTTGCATCTTGAAGAACACCGTGGTGGTGGTTGCCGGCGGCTTGGTCACGTTCACCCTCAGGGTGACGGTCTTGCCCGTACGAGTTTCCTGCGCCGTAATCGTCACCGGCGAAGAAGTCACCTTGTTCGCGGTCAACGTCACGCTTGTGCCGGTAGTGGCGCTCAGCGAGACGTTATCCGCATTGGAAGTGGACCATGTAACAGTGTTGCCTGCAGGAGCCACAGAAGCAATCAGATTAAGGGTCTTGCCCTTCTCAAGACTGATTTCCTGACCATTGATATAGTCCTTAATCGACACGGAAGTCTCTACGGTCACGCCGGAAACTTCGACAGTGAACGATGCGGTGACCTTACCATCAGCCGACTTCACGGTAATAGTGGTATTGCCGTTGCCGGTTGGAGTGACCAAACCGTTTTCGCTCACTGCAACCACGGCGCTGTCGTCAGACGACCACGTCAACTTCGCATTGTCAATGGGCTTACTGTTCTGGTCATAGGCCACCGCATGGAATTGCTGCGCAGTGCTGTTCGTAAACGACGCGGAAGCCACTTCGTTATTATCCGCATCAAAGATCTTGACGGACTTGACCTCTGTGCCGGACTGGTCGTCAGTAATGTCCCAAGACTGCTCAGCAGTATCGCCACTCATCTTGGAGAGCGTCCACGTTGAACCGGCTAGCAACGTGCTGTTGTCGGTACCATCGACCTTCGACCACTCGATGGACGTGCCGCTCTTCTTATTGGCGATCTCAGCGTTAGTCGAATTGTCTCCCACGCTCGGAAGAAGCTTCTTGTTGGAGTCGGTTATCTCATTGCCTTCTGAGTCGTAAACATTCGTGACAACGCGAGCCGTAGACCCCTCACCACCAGCTGTAATGGTGTAGATGTTGGTGTTCGTGCCGTAGTCCGTGTTATTGGCGGAAACCTCACGGATGTAGTAGATGGCGCTCGGGTTCAAACCGCCGATGCTGAACGAGCCCTGCTTGGAGTCATCGTCACCATACGCGTTATCCGTAACTGTCTTAAGCGCGTTACTTTGGCTCTGTGCATCGCTGTTCGAAGCGTACACAGCCCAAGTCGTATCGCCCAATGCTGCCTGGTTAGAAGCATCGACCTTATCCCAAGCGATAGCCGCGCACTGCGTGGAGTACGAGCCGTTCCATGGCAGGTTATGGCGTTCCTGGTCCATATCCAGAGCCGAAGCGGAGTGGCTGCGCTCGTAATTGACAAACTCGTAGAATTTGTTATCTTGGCCAGTATTACCGACTGCTTCCGGGTTGTACATAGCAAAATTACCACCGACCCACACGCGACCGTTGGTGCTTACATGCGATTCGAAACTACCCTTCGGAACAAGAATGCTGCCCAGCATGCCTGCAGCCGGATCGTCATTCGTCGTCAGAGAGAAAGAACCAGCCCACACACCATCTGCGCTCTCCGCAGCGGAGTTATTACCCTTACGTGTTGTTTTGCCCGAACCCTGGCCGCCAAGAATGGTCACACTGCTGGCATCGGCAAAGTTCCACATAATCTGCTGAGCACGCTTGGCGTAATCACCGTCAGTGTACGAACCGCCCAATTCCTTCTTGGTGTTATTCATGTCGGTCCACCAGAACCGCCAACCGTTGTGGAAAACCACATCCCCACCGGTCACGTTAATGACCACGGAAGAAGTGTCCGGAATATTCTTGAACGAGAAACTAACACCAGTATACGTAGAAGAATCATTGAGCATGTTTGCCGGCAGATTGAACACCTGCATGGAGGATGTGCCATTGCCCACGAATTCGATGATCTTCTCGTGCACACTGCTGATCTTGAAGCTATATGTGCCATCAAATTTGGCGCGTATCAGATCATTGTAATCCTCGCTGTCGGTAGTTGTCTTAGCGTCAGCCACATAGACGCTCTCCGACTGCTGCTTACTGAGGTTGCTCAGGTTGCCTGACAAGGTCTTGATATACGAGCCGAAACCATCGAACGTCTCGCCTGTGGAACCAATCTGATTGTCATTCTGTCCCCAGTTGACGGTGCCTTGTGTACCTTCCGGAACATACACGGATGCACGATTGTCATACTTGTTCTTGTTCGTATTACTCGAACCCGAACTGTTGCCGAGAATATCATTTGACGAGCCGCCATATACCTTGGTCTGGGCGCCAGCGATATTAGCCGTGTAATTCGGCTCCGTGTCCTTAGTCTGGCCAATCCAGCCGGCGTTACCCCAAGACTGCGCACCGCCAACCCAGCCGATGTTGCTATCGGAGCTGTTGCCTCTCACCTCAAGTGTAGAAGAACCCGTTTTCGGACGGTACTGGCCACCGAAGCCCACAATGCCGAATCGGAAGCCTCGGTAATCCCATTCTTTGCACCATCGGCGTCCGTATAGTACGTAGTCCACACGCCCTTAAGGGGGTGCAGCAGCAGCTTGCCATTGACAGCGGTCAGGCCTTCGGCCTCCGCTGCATATGAACCAGCAGGGCCCGAGGTGTTCTTCATGTCGCCAGAAACCTTCTGACCCACATACATATCGCCACCTACATACGTGGCGATGCCAGTATCTTCCGTTCCAACGCCGGTGTTTATCCCTAAGCTCACGGACTTTGGCGTGCAAATACCCGCCTCGCTATTTGCAGCGTTAGCGTTACGAGAAGGGATGAGGGAGGTAACCGCCATGGCGGCCACCATGGCGACGGCGGCGAGGGCTGCGGTGAGCGCACAGACCGGTTTCACCCCGTGCTTCGGCGCTACGTGCTTCGGCCGTTTCACCTGATGCCTCATCGTTTCATGCTCCTCAAATATCTCTATGTACTGAATGTCATCGTCCCCGTTCTTACCCCTTCATCGGTGAACTTTTCACATCATCAGGGGGCGCTGAACCCAGTTATTTATTCCCAAGCATAAATACAAGAATATAGCGTTCGCTTGCATTGCGCAAATCGACTAACCGGCAAGTTTAGCGGGTTTACCCTGCATCCTGGTTTATTGCACCCACTCCGCCCCACAACGGCACAACAATGTGTTTTCGTTGGAAATTCGCGATTTTTACTGCCTGATACGCTGTCGCACAGGCATCGATGTCGTCACTCCCTTTCCTCCCGGGAACCTCGAAAACGGTTACCGGCACCCGGGAATCCATCAGGAAACCAGACGGCATCGATGCCTTATCCCGCAACCGACCACACCGTCCAAAATGAACACCACGACTGTTCAGAAATAGTGACGAAACCGTCCACATCCAAGCGAACACAAACACCGCCATCGGCGAACCGAAGACGGAGGTTACAGACCATGAAACATGACCCCAAACCTCCCTCTTCGGCACCTTATCAATCCACTCGCCGAAGACGGAAGTTACACCGTCTGAAAACAGGCACCAAACCTCCACCATCGGCGAATCCCCAAACCGCCGCTATTCCAGCTTCGCAAACACATCGCCGATGTCCCCGTTAATGCAGATGCTTCTGCCTGCAATCTCGCCCGGGCAAAACGCCTCGCCGTAATTGATGCAGGCGTACACCGCTTTTTCATTCGCCAGGGTCATCTGCCAAAACGGATACTTCACGATGACCGGAGTGTTCGCCCCCCCCCACGCCCAGCTCCAGATACAGCACATGGCGGCCCTCGCACCGGTGCAAAAGTCGGCATATGCCGCCGACGCCCTGTGCCAGCCGGCATCCTCGACAAAGGAACCATCCACACGAAGATTCATGGTCACATCGGACCCATCGTCGGGGCATTTCGGGATGAGCGCCGCAGGGATCCTCATTTTCAGTTCGCCGCTTTCGGGAACCTCAAACGCTCCATTCCCATCCCGCACGAACCCCTGTGCCTCCATTGCTTTCATCACCCATTCTTCGTTATCGTAGGTCTTCTGTGTGGATGGATTGACGCTCTGGAAAAGCCCGTAGTCCCCCTGAGTGTAGAACAGGCGATCTTTATCAAAGCCCGCCCTTTGGAACTGGTGATCCACGTTCGTGGTGATGACAAAGTAATCCTTGTCTTGCACAAGCGAGAGCAGCTGCTGATAGACGGGCCTCGGCGGATCCATGTATCGGTTGAAATAGATGTTCCGCGCCCACCACGCCCAGCTGGTCTCCGCATCGGGGAAGGGATAAAAACCGCCGGAATACATATCCTGAATGCCGTACTTGCGTGCGAAGTCAAAGAAATATCTGTCGAATCGCCCCCCGCTGTAGGTCATCCCGGCGGAGGTGGAAAGTCCGGCGCCAGCTCCGATCACGATGGCATCCGCCGTTTCGATCTCTTTCTTTAGCCGGGAGATTCGCTCCTCTTTTGAGCCTGTTCCGAATGACGTACTTCCACTGAAATACTGCACCGCGGCAAGTCCCTTCTGAATGCTCTCCTGATAGCCGTTCGGCATTGCGTCATACAAGTTCTTCATAGTATTTTCTGTCCTCATCCTTGAATACGTCGAAGATCACCCTGTCCATGGCGCCCGGATGCTGCGACAGCCAGCTGTTCACGGCGCTGACGGCGATGTGAGCCGCCCGCTTGTTGGGAAAACGGAATACGCCAGTGGAGATGCAGCAGAACGCCACGCTTTTCAGATTGTTTTCCACGCACATGTCCAAGGTGCGCAGGTAGCAGTCCGCCAGGTCCTTCTCAAGTTCCGGCGTCAAACCGTATTGCACAATCGGGCCGACGATATGGATGACTTTTTTCGCAGGAAGATTGTAAGCATCCGTCAGCATGGGCACTGCCGTCGGCTGCTCGTAATCCTGGCCGTATCTGCTGCGCAGCTGGTCCATCTGCCGGTTGCACTCCGCCCGGAGCTGAATGCCGGCAAAAGTATGGATGGAGTTGTCAATGCAGATATGCATGGGCACAAAGCAGCCCAGCATCTGAGAATTGGCGGCATTGACGATGGCATCCACGGCAAGCCGTGTAATGTCACCCTGCCAGATGGACACTGCGCCGCGGGTCACCGGGATGTCGGAAAGACGCACGATGCCTTTTTCTTCAGCCCTGCCTGCCAGATAGTCATCCTGCACGGCGAGCGCCTCTTCGGGGAACGGCTTCGGCATGCGGATGTTCATCAACGACCGAAGGACATGCCGCTTCCCCTCTGTGTCTTTCGGCGTTTCCAAATCCTTGTATTGGACGGAGTCTTTCTTGAATTCCTCCACGAGATAATCCAGCCGCTGATCCTGCGTCATTTTCTCTGTCATGCCGTTTCCTTCTTCTTTCTTCCCATCGCACTTTCTTCCCATCGCACCGACCGGATGAATCGTGGTGCAAATACCTCCTAAGCAGGCAACGATCTCGCTCAATCACGAATGGCATTGTGCGCTGAACAATACAATTGTGCGAACGGACCGTCTTCTCACATTCTCGCTAACGATTATCAGTTGTAGTCAGTTGCAGCCATGGCGGTTTCTCCTGCTCTGCGTAACCTAGTGCGGCAATGTTGAAACGTCAATGGGTTTTCGAAATTTGCGTATAAAAATTCCGGATGCTTATTGCGCATCCGGACTCCACCATCAACAAGCTCCCGCTGCAGGATGTCGCGATCAATGCCATCAATCAGATACCGTCTTTGCCGGCCGCTTCACCGTGGAATTCAAGCCCGGCATCACAATTGACATCGAAGCATAAAAAGGCTCCTCGCCGCCGACGCATTTGCCGGCAGTGAGGAGCCTTGGTCTTGTTTAGATTATCTGTCCCGGAAGTTTCAACTTCTTCTTTGCGGGAATCCCTTGTCGAATTTCTCCACATCGGAATCATCCACATAATATCCCTGCGGCGTCAGGTATACAACAGTAATGCCATCGAGGTATCCCGGAATCAGTTCCTTGCAGAGGAAAAAGGAGTCATCCACGCCTTCCGGCAGGTCATGGTAGCGGGGATGCCAAACTCACGGGCATAAGTAAAGCCGCACTTGCCGTAGAATCCGATATTGCCTTCAAGCAGAACAGCGCCATAGCCGAGTCCGGTCGCCTTCTCCAGAGAGTAAGCAAGCAGCGCCTTTCCATAACCCTTGCGTTTGAGTTCTGGAGTGATGCTAATCGGCCCCATTGTCAGGACAGGAATCACCTTGCCATCATCCGCTTCGATAACCGTCTTCATGAGCATATTCTGCCCGATCAGTCTGCCATCCTGCTCCATGACGAAATCAAGTTCCTTGATGAAAGCCGGATCATCACGCAGCACATGGAGCACATAATGCTCACTGCATCCCGGACGGTACACGTTCCAGAACGATTCCCTGACGAGATTCTCAACTTCTCTATGGTCTTCAGTTCTTTCTAAACGAATGATGTAGTCATCTGCATTCATTGTTTTTCTTCCTGAAAATCGTTGACTGCAATAATAACCGTTCTCGCGCCTATGTGCACATCGTAATATGTTCGACCAGCAGCTTTCTGTTTTGCTATATCGTTTGATCTGCCGTGCTCATTTGCATAGTTTACGAATGCTGTCCAGAATTGCAGTTATTGATCTTCTCCGGAGCCTTCTGCACTTTTTTCGGATTCCAGTACGTTCACCTATACTTCCCTCAACTTCTCCGGGATTTCTCGTCCATCTTTGACGAATGAAATACCAATCAGTTTTTCCAGCTGTTCCTCGTCAAATTGCAGGTTCCAGTGTTCCTGCATAAATGCAAGGAGTTTTTCTGTTCTGTTGTATATCTCAAATGCAGTCCAATCCTGCAGTTTGGATACCTCTATCTCTGAGTGAGATCCATTCTCGTACCCGCGACGTCCCGTGGTTTTGGAATGCTTCTTATCCTCAAAACTATCATTCTGCAAAGCCGAGTTTATACTCCGAGACAACAGCAGAAGGTTCCCAAGGGCTCCGGAAAGTATCTTGATTTCGGAATCATTAAACTGCCGGTACATATTACGCCAGTAATACTTCGTCGGCGTCTGAGGGAGGATATGTTCGATGGACACTTTATCCTTCTCGGACTTTGTAAACATTGACCACGGATGATCTGTGTCGAAATGATTTATATTATTTTTCTCTATCAGCTTAGCCTCATATTCATAAAAGAAGTAGCGCAGACCGTTCCAGTCGTAGTAGCCATTTCCTGTAGAAAAATATTTCTCAATTCTGGTAACAAAGTTCTGCGTGGCATAAGGGATGTTGTTCGTAGTCGTGTCATAGATTTCTTTGCAGAGGTCATCAACATCTGTTTCTTTCACATACACCTGATGCGCAGCTCGATTATAACGACTGCGGCCCTGGGATGCATAAAAATGACCCAAGCGAAATGTAACAAAGATAAAGCGTTCGATAGCTTCAAAAATTTTAACTCTGCTGTTCGCAGAAATATCCCGCCTACTGATGACCGCAGTGACCAGAGGTCTGAAATATCCGATGCCGATACGGCTAAGTCTATCAACTCGTTTTTGCTCTTCAGGAGTAAGATTAACACTTTCAAACGGAAAATGGGTGTCATACCAGTACTTCGCCATATCTTTGAGGCTGTTGACATAGTCCTCGATTTCTTTTGGCTGAAGTTTGGATACCTCTATGTTTTCCTGTTCTTCTGTTTCGGTAACTTCCGTGTCGTCTGCATCCGTGACATCATCGCTGATAACCGACTCAGTCTCCGGATCAACAAAACGGGCGACTTTTTCAAATATGCCCTTTGATGAGAACTTGTTCAAAAGGAATTTGATGTAATCATCCCCACGTTTATGGGAGTCTCCGAAATAGATAATCCAATGGTCATGCAGGAAGTCATCATCGGAAAGAGATTCACTCTTGTTTCTACCAAGCTGATAGTATACTTCCTTCCAAGCATCATTTATCTTTTTTCGAAGTGCAGACTTGTCCTTCTCATCGAATACCTCATCATCATAAAGCGTGGTCAAATAAATCAGTCTGTTTTTCAACAGCTCAAGATTCGTCAGCTTCTTACCACGATTGTTCATAGTCTCAAAAACTACAAATACATCATAATCGTCGCCGATTTCATGGAGATTAAACATCAGGTGCTGTGTGAGCTTCTTATACAGCGCATTTACTGCCTCAAGGCCGCCTTCTCCGGACTCTTCATATAGCTTGCTGATGTTTTTTGCAAAAAAGTCCTTTGCAACCTTTAAATTCTTCGTATAGTAGGTTTCATTCACCGTGCCGGAATACGGCTCATCGAACACCTTATATTTCATGTATTCCGCGCTGGGGTTGTCGACCTCATAGCCGAAAAGGTATGTTGTTACTACTCCGTTTGGCGGTCTTTTTCGGCAGATGTATTTTGAAACGATTTCTTCGACCGTCTCATCCCCCAGTGTGATTTCTCTATCTGACTTGCCCTTGTTCTCATCCAAGCCACGCACAAATCCCACGACCTCATTCAAGAGAATGGCAAACGTGGTGATGCGCTGCTGGCCGTCAACGATATGACAAGGCTTGTATCCGTTCTCGACCAGCCACAAATCCTCGCCCCAACTGACGGTCTCCTTGCTTTCTAGTGGCTTAAGGGACAGGGTACCTGTATAGTGATCGCGATCAGACTGAAGATTTATAAGGTCATCCCAAAAATCCACCAACTGTTGCTGCAACCATGCATAGCCACGCTGATAATCCGGTATCCGGAATAATCTATTTTGAAAAATCCGAGACAACGGCTGCGGCTCATTTTCCATAATGTAGCCCCTCCTTTATCTTTTTCCCAGATAGTTACACTTTTACGAAGAGTTACTCTGCCGTATCTCTTCATCTGTTGGCCACTATTCCCTTTTTGTTGTTTAAGACAGTACACCTTAATCGGCTTGAATCCAAAACTGTTCAGCAAAGCTGGTAGAGAGATAGTCAACAGGAACTGCTCGATGTTAAATTCCTCCGATTGTCCGAAAACCGCAGTATTACTGGGCTTTCGCGGTTATTTTCCTTCGACCCGTGACATCAATGCCACCGTCTCAACGCGGCACGAGACAAGCACCTGAATGTCTGGATTCCGTACACATTTCCGCCCGTTCGCGGGAACTCCTCAAAGCCAAAAACGGCGCTTTTACAGGTGCTCTCCGTTTGCGGGAACTGGTCCACGTGTTTTTCCACCTATAACACGGCTGGCAGAAGGGAGGCCATCGTCTCAACATGCCCTCCCCTGCCCAATCGGTTTATGATCAAGGTCTAGGCCCAGTATGCCGTTAACTTGGGATCCGGCGGATCACCGTTCACGACGACCACCTTGCCGTCCAGTTCAAATCAGGGGCAAAGCATGTCATCAAAGCACTTGAGTGAACCCGTTGAGAGGGGTGTCTGGAATTTGAGAGCATATGACGTGAAATGTCCCATTTGCGGCAAAATCAATCAAGGAAAGGTCATTGTCATGAAAAATAGGCTGCGTTGTTGGTGCCTTTCAACAGCGCAGCCTTGTTCCTGCCGTTATTCGTCGATTATTCTAATGTAATCGCAACATCTCCGCCGCCAAGCATCTCTCCCATTTCCTGCTGCGACAGATCAACATGTCCCAGCCTGGTATAGGCCCAGGAATTGGAGCCATAGAAGATCACGATCTGGTTTCCGGAGTAAAGAACGATATCTCCATAGCTTGTTTCGGTCTGCACATCATTCCGCACGATGCTCTGCCCGATCGGACCGACCTGCTCAAAGCCGCCGTACATCGACATCTGAATTGTAACGGGGCTTAATTCCTTCAGCTCCTCTACAGACGCATTGTTTTCCCAGGTTACGGGAACCTCTGTCTCACCGATCAATAATCGCATGGCATCCTCCGCTTTCTGTGTTTCTTCATCGGACGGTTCTACCGGTATCACACTCTCTGTTTGGGAAGATGTCGTTTGAGGCTCCGTAGAGATACTCTTTTGCGCCGTGCATCCCGAAAGGACGAACAATATAGAAGCCATCAGAATAGCCGGTTTTCTCAATGCAGCTTACCTTCTGTAGAGTTCTTCCAGAGAGACAAAATGATTTTCATTTCAGATATTCCTCAAAGAAGCTCTGCAGCTTCTCAAAGGGGATCGCATCCTTACCGCCGCCGTCATAGAGGTCTGTATGAACCGCATCCGGAATGATCATCAGTTCCTTGTTGTCCGTGTATTTACTGTCCTTTACCATGTTGGCGTAGGCATCCCGGCTGAAATAGCAGGAGTGTGCCTTCTCTCCGTGAACGATCAGGACAGCGGAGCGAATTTCATTGCTGTACTGAAGGATCGGCTGATTTAGGAAAGACTCGCAGCCGACGACATTCCACCCTCCGTTGGAGTTCAAGGAACGGGCATGATAGCCGCGGCCGGTCTTATAGTAGTCGTAATAATCCTTCACAAAGAAAGGTGCATCTTCAGGAAGCGGATCGACTACGCCGCCGCCCAGCGCATATTCACCGGCCTTATAATCCACAATGCGTTGCGCGCACAGGGCAGCCTTCTTGGCATAGCGGGCTTCCTCGCTGTCCTCGGCGTCAAAATAACCTTTGGCATTGACCCGAGTCATGTCGTACATCGTCATGACTGCCGTAGCCTTGATGCGAGTATCCAGTGCTGCTGTATTCAGGGCCATACCGCCCCAGCCGCAGATACCGATGATGCCGATGCGGTTGGGATCGACCAGATCACAAAGAGACAGAAAATCCACTGCCGCCATGAAATCCTCGGTATTGATATCGGGAGAAGCCATGTAGCGGGGCTGTCCGCCGCTCTCGCCGGTAAAGGACGGGTCAAATGCAATCGTCAGGAACCCACGCTCCGCCATGGTCTGTGCATACAGTCCGGAGCTCTGCTCCTTGACCGCGCCAAAAGGCCCACTGACTGCAAGCGCAGGAAGCTTACCGTCTGCATTCTTCGGCACATACATGTCCGCCGCCAGCGTGATTCCATAGCGGTTCACAAAGGTCACCTTGCTGTGATTCACCCTGTCGCTTTTCGGGAAGGTCTTGTCCCATTCCCGAGTGAGTTTCAGGTCTTCTGTCTTCATCATGGTCATTGCCGCCTTTCTATTTTGCATGGCTCTCTTTTTGTTTTCCGAATGAGGTAATCGAGGCAACCAATCCTTTATTGGTGCTTGACGGGTTCTTTACAAATGGTTATATTGAATGTCGTGTTATTCGTTTTTGGAATATCATATCATATATAAGAGAAGCTTTCAGGATGGAAATACGGACGCTCAGATACTTTCTTGCGGTCGCGCGGGAAGAGAATATGACACGGGCGGCAGAAACACTGCATGTAACACAACCCACGCTGTCAAAATCGCTGAAAAGTTTAGAGGATGAACTCGGGAAGAAACTGTTTACCCGGCACAGCTTCAGTATCAAGCTGACGGATGAGGGAATCCTCTTGCGCAATCGTGCCGAAGATCTGGTCAGTATGGCAGACAGGATCGAGCAGGAGTTCATTTCCCTGGACGACATCACCGGCGGGGATCTGTACTTTGGACTGGCGGAGTCATTCCAGATCCGCTATCTTGCCCAGTCAATCCATTCCTTTAAACAGACCTATCCCGATCTTCGGTATCACATCACCAGCGGTGACACGGAACAGGTCATGGAAAAGCTGGACAAGGGGCTGCTGGACTTTGTGGTGTTGGCGGAATCTGCGGATGTAGGAACGTATGAATCCGTCGTCTTCCCTGAAGCCGATCTCTGGGGTCTTGTCATACCGGAAGATGACCCGTTGGCAAAGAAAAAGGCCATCCATGTGGATGACCTGATCGGACTGCCATTATTCTGTTCTGAGCAGAGCTGGGAAAACGATATTCCAAAATGGGCCGGGGATAAGATGAGCGATCTGCATCTTGAGGGATCCTTCCGGCTAGCATACAACGCTTCCATTTTTACAAAAGAGCATCTCGGATATCTGCTCACCTTCGACAGGCTGATCGACACCTCTCCCGAAAGCGGACTTGTGTTCCGGCCGCTTATGCCTTGCCTTGAAACAAAGCTGTACCTTGTGTGGAAAAGATATCAGACGTTTTCTCCAATCGCGGAAAGATTTCTAAAACAAATACAATCTACATTCACTGCCATATGATTACAATGACTCCCGGCGACTGCAAGTAAAGCTGACTTGAGATGTCTGCTATTGAAGCTGCTGTTATAGGCGCAAAAGCGGTCTACAACCAATTTCGCTGTGCACTCATGCCATGGTAATAAAGCGGCGTGGCAAAGACGACCGTATCCGATGCGAGGAGTTTTTGACGAATCATCTCCGCATCGTCTTTTTGTACACAAGGCCCTTCATAACCACAGGCCACGCATCCGCGACTTGCCGCTCCGGCACCAGGGCCCGTCCCTGGTGCCGGCGGATCAAGGCGGTGTGCCGGTGGTGCCACCAGCACACCGTGCATCCGGAACCCGACGCGTGGCTCGCGGCCAACGCCGTCACGGACGGACAAATCGAGGCGCTCTGCCGAGAAGCCTGGGAACACAGCCCGCTGGGGGCATGGCAGACGACCGGAATCCCGATGCGATACGGCACCGGCATCGACTGGGACGAATTCCACGCCCCAACCGAATACCACGGCACCCCCGACTGCCCCACCACCGGACACACAATTTGGCCTATAACCCAGATAATGCATCCCATATAGTAAATAGTAAAAGCCATAGTTCATGACTTCTTCCGGCGTATCATGATTATCCGGATCATAGAATTCCTCAAATGTGCTCTGGAAGTCGGCGAGCATCTGCTCAATCTGCTTCTGCCCCACCGGTATTCCCGCTGAAAATAATCGACGGTGTACTTGCGACCGCTCAGGATGTTTTGAGCGTGTCTGTCTTGTCAATTTTCTGCATAGTCTTTATTCCTCATCATTATTATCGGCTTCAAAAATCTCCGGTGAGTTCTGCCGTATGTAAATGACTTCATTACGTACATCCGTATTACCACACCAAGCAAGAGCAGGGCTGAGTTTTAGCTGCCCTGTGCTGCCGTCCCTTATGACATACTCGTGGTGCTCTTTTATGTAGCGAGCGGATTCTCTGGAAAAGCCGCTGCGCTGCAGCAGGATCGTCAGCGGATTCGTCGTACCGAATTCCGCATATTCATACCAATTGTTCCTTTCGACATACTGCAGTAGGAAAAGCGGCTGCCGTTTCCGACAGCCGCTTTGCAAAAGTTATCACTTATCAATATGGGATTTTCAGATTCTTCAAAAAGCTCTCAATATTTGTTGCAGTTCCCTCCGAAGCATCTGTCAGCAGTCCGTCATCCGTCAGCAGCGGTGTGTCCAAAACGGATTTGATACTCACAGCCACACTGGCGCAGGATGCAATTATCTTTTTGGAATCTGCACTGTAGCAACTGTAATCATCGCCCTCCGCTTTTACGATGTCGCTCATCTGGTAGATCAATGGCATAAAGTAAGAATCCAGTCGAGCCAGCAAATTGTAAAACACACAGGTTCTTCTGCGGATGGTCTCACATTGTAAGGATGCCGTGTTGAGCTGCGCTGCGATCTGCACTGCCTCAGCTCGGTTGGTGTATGCCTTTTCAATATCCTTCTTCGCTGCTTTCCTGGCAACCAGCCCCATAACCAATAGGGCGGGACCGGCTACGAGTCCGCCGAGTACAGCTGTCCCGCCGGCCATTCCAAGCCCACCGGCAGCAAGGGAACCTCCTCCGAAAAAGGCGAGTGTGGCATTCGTTGCAGCGGCACCGCTCAGCGCTGAAATCGCCGTTCCGGTCGAAGCAAAAGCCAGCGCTTGTGCAGCGCCATATGCACCGAAGGCAGCCAATGCGCCTCCGGCTGTTCCTGCGACTGCTCCGCCGACAACGGAGCCTGCAAAGTGTGCCATGCTGCGAAGTTCTACAAATTCCTGCTCGTCAATATGAAGCCGATGGAGTTCATCCAGCCCTTCCGCCTCCTTGAAATCCACATTTTTGATCTGTGTGAACACATTCAAAAAGTCGGAAATCGTCCCGTTCAAGACGGCCATTTTTTCTGCCCCCAGCTGGGTCAGCGAGTTTCCGCAGGCAAGCCGCTGTGCATTCAGATAATCGGTGGACTCCTGGACAAGCTCATTGGCACTCTTATTGATCTGCTTGGCATTTTTGGCATCAAAGCCAGCCTTTACAGTGCCGCCGATTCCGAGCATTCCACTGGCAGCAGCAATACCGATAAACAAAAGCGGTAACGGCATTTTCTTCTCCTCTCATCAAAGTGTGATCAAATCTTTGACACTGTCAAAGATCACTGCCTGGCGTTTTGTAAGCTCATTTACCCGCGCTTCGATCGTCAAGTACGGACGATCTGTCGTCTTAATCCACGCAATCTCTTTTTCAATATCCAGTATTGTCAGGATGCTGCTTTCCATTTCCAGAAAAACAGCTTTGTCGATTTGCAGCTTACGGACGATGTACTTGAGCAGTTTGCGCTCGGTTTCATCGTAGCTTTCATCACTGTATGCAATGGTCAACAGATTCCAAACCAATAGCTTGGGTGTGATGAAGATATCGGCTGTTTCGTTGGAGGACCGAATCGCATCTTCTACGCCGTCCTGCAAAACATCGTAATAGTCCTCCGGATCAATGACCTTTTCCAATTGTGCCTGACAGTCCTTGATGATAGCGGGCTTGCTATCTGCAAAATTGGGGTCAAGCGCTGCACCTATGGCATCAAACTTTTCCTCCTCGCTGTGGTAAACCGTTCCATCCACTGCCATCAGATAGTAGATGATCTGAAGTGCGTTTTGAGCAGCAATACTCTTCACCACTGGCGCAGCGCTCTTTCCCGATTCAGCGGCTGCAATTAGTTCCTTTGCCGCAGCCGCCTTCTGAGCATCGGCTTTTTTCTTCTCCCGACTTTGTTTTGCATCAGCTGCCATATCCTGCACGGCCAGTTTAGCTGCCTTGGTTGCATCGGCAGCTTTTTGCAAAGCCCCTGCAAAACCTGCTCCGATTTTCTTCTTATCCACTTCTGCCTAACCTCCTTTATAGGACCAATGGAGCATCGGACTCCATCAGAGCATCAAATTCTCTCTGATTTGTAAACTGCGGCTCTCGCCCAAGAACCTTCTGAATGGTAACGTTCCCCCGAATGACAAGATCAGAATCACCGGTCAGCATGCCCTGCTGCATATCAGCAAAGCCGGACATAAAGCCTCCGATGTCCTCGGCAAGATAATTGCTGACCTTCAGGTCCAGTTGTTCCTTGAATTCCTGAAGCTGCTTGAGGAACAATGCCGCTTTTGTCTCCGAAAGAATCATCTTCTCGTGAATGAGCTGTGCTTCCTTCTTCTCATTGGATACCTCACGAACGATGGAAAGAGCAGCACGCCCAGCCCCCACATAATTAAACCGGGTAACAAAGCGACCGGAAAACAACACCCAATTGCCGCCGGATTCGATGGCAGCGTGGATCGCCGCATCAGTGGTATCGGCTACGGCGAAGGTCATGCTGGCTATGGTGAGCATTCGGTCTACTGTGCGGTTTCGGAAAGGAATGATGGCTTTCCAGTTGATTTTACGGACATCGCTCCAGTCCTGAATGTCGTCTCTGGACAGTTCCTGCAGCAACCGGCGCAGAAGGAAAAACGACCGCACGATACATTCGTTGATGATCACAGGAATGGTTTGCTTCCCAACTTGCATGACAACGCCCATTTCGGTGCGAAGGTCAAATTTAAGAGGGATCAGATTGCCGTTTGAGTCCCGTTCTCCCAGCAGCGTTCCGTTGAACAGCTTGGATATGTAAACGGAGAATTCCTTATGCCCCTTAGCATCTTGCTTTTTGGACAAGCGAGTTGAAGAAAATTCCTTCAAAAGGGAGACCAGCGGCCCAGGCAGCCCCGTGCCAAAGCTGCCTTTCATAACGGTGCCAGAAGACCCGGCAACATCACTGACCATATGAAAAAACCAGTTTACAACGCCAAATGTAATCTTTTCGGGAAAACTTTTTCCCACGAGATTCAGGCCATCTTTGTTAAGCGGTACGCACTGAAACGCTCCCGCAACATCGGTACCGTAAACATTGCCCGTAAATTGCGTCAAAATGGAACAAACCAGTCCCACCGGGGTCGGGTGGTGTGAGAAGTCACGGAGATGGTGTTGCAAACCTCCACCAAAGGCAGCGGTTGCCTTGTCTGCGGCAATGGGGAACTGATGCTCCAGGTGCTTTATAGCCCGTCCAAGATCGGTTCCATCGTAGCCTTGATATTTTGCAACCTTTAGCACCAACTTTTCAACCTGCTGATTTCCCCACTGATTTGCATACTCAAGTGAGAATTCTCCGACAAACAAGCTGTCCACTAAACCGGCAAGAACGCCGCTTGTAACTGCGATGGCATAATCTGCCTTGTCGGCGTGATTGGTATAACGTTCCAGTTCCTGATTGACACGGGCCAGCTCCGCGTTCAGGTGATCAATGCTTGGTGCTTCGACTTTTGCCTCGGCAGATATGACATTCTCTGCCAACTCCTGATTGATCTCTTTTGTCTTGTCTGGCAAAGTGAATGTACCGTCAATAATTCCTGCGTACTGCGCTGATTGTGACCATTCATAGCACTCATAGGCACGGGTGGCCAATAGCGGATGGGTTTCATCCTGCACCAGCATCAGCTCCATCAGCTTGTTGGATTGTGAATCGTTGACAAAGGATTTTAAGTCAAGCGCCTGTTTCAGAAATTCTTTCCGATTCACATTCTTGCCATAGCCGTTGAGCCGGAGCAATACATCAATGGTTTTGTCCGCTGTTCCGTCGCAGAGAGCAGCAGCTCGGTCTGCGGACAACTCACTGCAACGATCCCAGAATAGAAGTGCCCTCACTAGTGTCGGCGTGAGATATTTGCCAATGGCCGGAATACGCACTAACGGGCTTCGGTCTATACCATCAACCAACTGCGCCGCAATGGAGTGATAAAGGGAATGTTTGCAGGCAATGTGGCCACATTCGTGCGCCAGAACACTGGGGAGTAGATTGAGCGGAAGTTTATTCACAAGCCCGGATGTCACATAGATACAAGGGTGAACGCTGCCAAATGTTGCTGCATTGGCCTGCCTGTCCTTCACATAATAAAGCTCCGGGGTATCAATGCCAAGCTGCTCACAGATCGGGGGCAAGAGACCGTATACCTCCGGCATCTGGTTTTCGCCGAGACGAATCGCGGTCGATAGAAGGTCGATTTTAGCGGCCTTCTCATCGTAATTGGCAGAATATGATTCCAGAAGCTTTACAAACTTTGGGAATTGATTCAAAGCGTCTGCGGCTTGCCTGTCCAAATCGTGTTTATAGAGTTCGGCACTATAGGCCATGTTGTCACGCCCCTTCCTTTCAATTTACTTTTTCTGTTCAGTTTCAAATTCGACAATGTCGTCCAGCTTGCAGTCCAGTGAGGTGCAGAGCTTTTCCAGCACATTCACCCGAACATCTTCGTTGCGCCCCAGCTTTGCCATAGCGTTAGTGCTGATCCCAGCCAAATGCGTCAATTCAGTTTTGTTGAGATTTTTGTCGATCATCAACTTCCAGAGCTTTTTGTAATTTACCGACACATTCCGCTCTCCTTCTGCGTTGCAGCGTTTTGCTTTACATTTTTAGTATTGTCAAGCTTACTCTAAACTCAAGATAATTTTGAGCTTTGCAAGATAAAAGACGTGTACATATTAAAATATGGCTTGCGGATGTACTCCCGCAAGCCATAGGTCTTTATGAAAAAATCACTTCCGCATTGACGATTTCATTCGCCCGATTACGGATGTTATTGCTTTTCCTAACCCATTCCCCTGGATTAGTCGCCTTGAAATCCTCTGTCAGGTTTTCATTTCGAGATAGTGCATTCACAAGTTCATCAAACATCTGCTGTGCCCAAGTTTTCACATCAACAAGATAATCATTCAATTTGCCGCTTGTTAGCAGATTGTAGTAGCGCACTCTGTGATACTGCTTTAGATACCACAAGTGCCGTTGTCCCCATATGCCGATATGTACTTCGCTTTCCTCCGGCAGTTTCAGGCAGGACAGATAGTAATCACCTTGCAATTCATACCAAAGCCCCGTTTTTTCTCGTTGCCGAAGAAACGCATGCAATATCGCGGCGAGTGCTTCTGTTCGCGCAACAAATGGTGACTGTGCTATGGCAACTGCCTCGACTGCGAATTCCACAACAACACGACCGTCTCTCTTGACGATCCGCCGCCTGACAGCGAAGGAACGCTCGCCGACTATGTTCCGGATAACGCTCCTCTTATTGAAGAGGTGCTTTCCGAGAAGACGGAGCTGGATCAGCTGTTCAAGCGTCTGCAGAATCTCATGCCGGAGGTCAAGCGTATCGGAGAGCTCCGCGAGGAAGGCTCCTCGCCGCCGACGCATTTGCCGGCAGCGAGGAGCCTTGGTCTGTTATTCCTCTGATTTGGAAGATGCCCACTCCATTGCTTTTTTCATTCTTTCTTCAAATATCTCTGCCGGAACGAGAGCTATGCCTTCCTTATCGTCACTGAGCACAATCAATCTTTGCCCTCCGGTAAGACCGAATGTTTCGCGAGCGGCTTTGGGAATTACGAGTTGTCCGCGCTCGTTTATTGTCACCGACCCCCATATATTTCTTCCTTTGGGCGCGGGTGGAATGCTCTCTTTCCCATCTATTGTTTCTGTTGTTATCAGACCGTCAATCGTGACACCATAGACATCTGCAAGACGCTTGCATTTTTCAATATCCGGAACGGTTGCGCCGCTCTCCCATTTCGCATAGGCCTGACGAGAGATATCTATTTTCCCGGCAATTTCTTCCTGGGAAAAACCATGTATGTTACGAAGCATAATAAGATTGTCTTTTAACATAATGCCCTCATTTAATGCCCTCATTTTGATAGCAGCGAGTTTACCGCTTCAATATAGAACGCACTATGAGCAGTATGAATCACATGATCACTGTTGTCGGTCTCGACCAACCGGCAATCGTCACCGATGCAGGCTACTGCCCTCTCAGCCTGCTCGCGGGATGCCGCACACAGATAGGTTCCGTTCTCGTGAACTTTCTCCTTCGCATGAATATAAACACAGGGAACTTCTATTGCAGATAGTATTTCCTCATGCGTCAGAGCGTGATTCCAACTCAGGTCATAGAATCGTTCGCCATACATAAAGTCATATTCCTTGGCATATTGAAAAACATTCCAGATCGAAGACGGCAGGAAACCTATCTGAACAGCCGCGTCAGGATTTTTCTGATGCTGCTTTTGTGCATAGTCTGCGATTCTCGGCATTGCATCAGCCATGTATAGCTGTCCCCAGTAGCAATGTCGCAAATAGTAGCTTTCCCAACACTCAGTTTTCTCTGAGTGATTCCAATCATGCAAAGGCTTATAGGTATCGAGATAGGCAAAGCTCTCTTCCCAGCCTTCTCCTTCAGTGGAGAATACCGGAGGATCTTCCAGCACAGCTCCGGCTATGTTTTGACCGCCGTGTGCTGCAACATAGGCAGCGGTAATAGCTCCGTTCGAATGACCTGCCACAACTGTGGGCGCGCCAATAACATGATCGACAAACCACATGAGATCATCCCCGTTTACATCAAGATAATACAGGCTTTTATCATGTGTTGATTCTCCATGGCCGTAGACGTCGACCGCGTAGATATGCCAATTTTTACTAAGCTCCGGCAACACAAGAGCATAGTCTTCCCAAATGCTCATCTGCCCGTGAATGAGCAGAAGTGCGGGTTTCTCATTGCTCACTTCACCATAATTTATGACATTACCGTTCGGAAGAGTGACCTGTTTTTCTTCAGCACCCGCCACCTTCAGTGCTTTTTCATACTTGTCAAACCAGTGCGTGTTATGGCGCCAATAAAGTCTGAAAGCGACAGCGGCACCAACAATTACAGCCAGGAAGACGATTCCAACAATCATCATAATTTCTTTCATAAGAACCTCCGTGTTTGATTCTTATGAAAATTGTGATGAAAAGTTGCTCGATTATCTACCAATCAAAGATGTCAGAAATTATCAATTTCTGTTATGTTTAGTTGCATAGTCGCCCACAAAACCCCGACTTCCGCCCTGGCTTCTGTCTCACAGCCACGACTATGGAACATCTAACTCGGCAACTCACATAGCGACATCTATCGCGGCAACTCAACTCTCACACTTGTCGAGCTGATTTGGCCTTGGCTAAGGCGCCGCGAAGCGTTCGTCCTCTTCGGTACCGAATGCGCCCAATTGCCCGAAAACCGCAGTATTACTGGGCTTTCGCGGCTATTGTTCTCAGGCCCGCGTGAACAGCGCCACGGTCTCCACGTGATGTGTCATCGGGTAGATGTCGTAGGCGCGGATATCGGTCAGGCGATAGCCGGCGGCGGTGAGCGTGGCGGTATCGCGGGCCAGGCTGGTGGGGTCGCACGCCACGTAGATGATGCCGCGAGGCGCGGCTGCGGCGATGCGACGGCACACGTCGGCGCGGGCGCCGGCACGCGGCGGATCGAGCACCACGAGATCAGGATGCGACAGGCGCGAGGGAACGGTGCGCAATGTGCGCGCGACATCCCCCACCAGCGCGTCCACGGCGCGCACATGGTAGCGATCGAGGTTGCGCTGGGCGTTGCGCACAGCGTTGGGAGCGCCCTCCACGCTGAGCATGCGCACGCGCGGGGCGGCAGTCAGAGCAAGCGGCAAGGTGAACAGTCCCGAGCCTGAGAACAAATCCCAGATGCACGCGGTCGTGGTGCCGCGCAGCACCGTCGCCGCAAGGTCAAGCACGTGCTGCACCAGCAGGTTCGGCGCCAGGCGATGCACCTGCCAGAAGCCGCCGCAGTCCACGCAATAGCTGAAACGCGTGGCGCTCTCAGCGCCCGGAAGCGTCACATCCACATCCTCCGTGAGCAGACGGCGACCATCCCGCTGCCTGCCATCAATCATGAGGGCGTAATCCGGCGCGTCGGCATCAGTGCGGTGGGCGTCGGCCGTGGCGCGAGCGTCGAACGGCGTCGCACCCGCCTCTTCCCTGGGTTCGGGCGCCACCACGCGAATCTGGCTGCCGGGTTCGAACCCGCCGTGCCACAGCTGGGTCCGCTCTGCCACGTCGAGCAGGGTGCGAGTGGCGAGCGGCATGTCGTCGATGGGCACGCGCGTATGCGACCCGCGGCGGCGCATGGAGGGATGCCCCTCGTCGTCGGCGATGAGCTCGATGCGGGTGCGCCAGTGCAGGCCGCCCTCCTCCTCGTCGCCGGGAGCGCGCACCACCTGCACGTCGGTGTCGACATGCCCCAGGCGCTTCATCTGGTCGTCTATGACCGCTTTCTTCCAAGCGAGCTGGCCGGGCAGCGACACATGGATGAGATCGGCGCCGCCCACGCCTCCCCCGTCAGCCACGGGTCCGGCGAGCGGCCAGACGGGCGTGACGCGGTCGGGACTGGGGTCGAGCACCTCGGTCACCTCTCCGGTCCAGAAACGGTCCTCGCGGTCATGCGGCTCGTCGAGGGTGACGCGCACGCGCTCCCCCGGCAGGGCGAAGCGCACGAATACGACGCGCCCGTCCACGTGGCCGACGCATCGGCCCTGGTCGGCATACCGTTCGATGGTGATCTCGACGTCCATGGTGCTCCTTGTGGTGATAGACGATATATGCGGCGCGCTGTGGCGGCGCGGCGTGTCTGACATGTCCGGCGTGTCCGACGGCGCGGGGCTTATGCGTGAATCAACTCCGCCCCTCCGGCATGTCCTTCGTATTCGGCGTATTCGGCGTATTCGGCGTGTCGGGCGTGTCGCCCTCCGCTTCGTGCGCGGCCTTCTCCGCCAGGCGATGCTCGTGCAGCGGCTCCTGAATGATGAGGTACGAGATCCAGCAGATAAGCGCGAAGCCCGGGACGCCGAGCGCCAGCGCGATGCCGCCGAGCCATGTCACGTTGTTGGTCAGGTACAGCGGAATCTGGAAGGAGTCGCGCACCACGAACAGGGCGATCCACACCCATGACACGACGGTGTAGGCGTGCACGAGGCGGGCGTCGCCGTGCCACGCGCGGTACCACTCGCGGTAGTTCGACGTGGGCAGGGTGCGCATGAATTCGACGACGAGGCCGATGCCGGGCACGCGGAAGGCCTGGGAGACGAGCAGCGCCACGCCGAACACGGCGTTGATGATGCAGCCTGGCAGGTAGTAGTTGCGAGCGTCGTTGCTGGTGAAGGCGGCGACGAGGCAGACGAGGACCATGACGGAGCCCGAAATGGCCCCCATGACGGTCTGCCGCTGGGCGAGGCGCACGATGACCTCCGCCACGCACAGACCCAGCGAAATCTCGACGGTGAGCGCCGTATCGTGCGTGACGAGGTACAGCGCGAGGAACAGGAGGCTGGGGACGACGGATTCGACGACGCCCCTGACTCCCCCGATGGCGTTGACGACGCTGAAATCGTCGGACGCCAGGGAGGCGATGCCCGTGCGCGGCTGCTGCGCCGCGCCCCGGGTCTCAGGCGTGCTGTCCGTCACGGCCTCCTCGGCATCCGTACGTTCCATGGGCCTAGCGCATCTCCGAGAACATGGGGCCGCGGCGCATGGTGGTCTGCACCTTGTGCTGCACGTCGTAGCTCTGCGGGACATCGGTGTCGTTCTTCGTGACGTCGGGCTTCTTCGAGGCGTTCTTGGCCGCGGCCTCGGCTTCGGCGCGGCGCTGGGCGGCGGTTTTCGGCGGCATGATCGGGATGATGTCGCGCGGGGCGAGCGGTTCGGAGCCGCGGCGCACGATGATGCGGGAGAAGTAATCCTCGATATGCGTGCGCTTGGGGTCGTCGGCATCGGCCGTGGCGGCGTCGCCGGAGAAAACGCCCTGGAGCATCCAGCGCGGTCCGTCCACGCCCACGACGCGCGAGGTCATCGTCTTGCCCTTGACGTCGACGGGGAGCATGACCTCGTCTCCGAAGCGTCCTTCCTCGATCTTCGCGCCGTCCTGCGACTCGAGCAGCTCGTCGGACAGCTCGTCCCACAGGCCGAGGGTCTTCGGCGCGGCAAGCGGGACCACGACGACGCTGGAGTTGTCGATCGTGACCGTGACGGACTGGATGCCCTCGTTCGTGCGGCGGGCGCGGATCGTCATGCCCGGCTCGATGGGAAGGAAGATGGAGCCGAAGGAGATGTAGCCGTCGTCGTCATCGGGGTCGACGCCGTCCTCGTCGTAATCCCACGGGCCGGGCTCGAGTTCCTCCTTGTCGTCGTCGGAATCCTCGGAATCGTCGTCGTCGGAATCCTCGGCGCCGTTCTCGGCGTCCTGCGCCTCCTGGTCCTCGGCATCCGCCGCATCCTTCGCCTCGGCGGCGTCCTCGGCCTCGTCGGCCGCATCATCCGCGTCCTGCGCCACGGTCTCGTCGGTCTGATCGGCGACGGCCTCCTCGTCCTTCTTGTGCTTCTTCCTGCCGAAACCGAAAAGTCCCATATCCGTTCCTTTGCCGTGGCGCGCACCTGGCCGCGCCGTCGTTGTCATGCGCCGCCCCTTCAGGCGCGACGCCCTTGTGTCGTGTTCATTGTGCCACATGTTCCCGTCAAAAGTCGACGGGATGGCCGTGGCGGGGCGAGCTACGGCGCCCCGCACCCCTCAGACGTCGTAGCTGACGGTGAGCGGCGCGTGGTCGGACCAGCGGGCGTCGTAGCTGGGCGCCTTGTCGATGACGAAGCCCCTCGCCTGCTGCGCGAGCTCCGGCGTGGCGAACTGGTAGTCGATGCGCCAGCCCACGTTGTTGTCGAAGGCGCGTCCACGCTGGCTCCACCACGTGTAGGGGCCCTGGATGTCGCCGGCGAGGTCGCGCACCACGTCGACGAACTCGAATTCATCGAGCCATGTGTCGACGTATGCGCGCTCCTGCGGCAGGAAGCCGGAGTGGTCGACGTTCTGCTTGGGCCGGGCGATGTCCAACTCCGTATGCGCGATGTTGAAATCGCCGCACAGCACCGCCTGGCGCCCGCCGCCGGCCGCCTCGTCGCGCAGCTGCGCCAGCCGCTCGCGCATCGTGTCGAGGAAGCGGTACTTCTGCGTCATCTTGACCTCGTCCTCCGCCTGGCCGGCGTGCACGTACACGCAGGCCACGGTGATGACGTAGCCCTGGGGCGTGCGCACGTCCGCCTCGATCCAGCGGCCCGAGTCGACGTCCTCCTCGAGGCCGGGCAGACCATAGCGCTTCTCCACGATGGGAAGGGCGCTGAGCAGGCCCACGCCGGCGCGCCCCTTGATGCGGCACACTTCGTTGAGACGGTCGAGGGCGGCGGGGGAATCGATCCTTCCTGCCTGAGCGTAATCGGCGGCGATGCTGTCGAAGATGGGGTCGACCTCGCTCTGGGGCGCGCGCACCTCCTGCATGCACCACACGTCGGGCGCGTGCCCGACGGCCCATGTCTCGATGCCTTTGCGCCGTGCGGCGCGTATGCCGTTCACATTCGACGTCGTGATCTCGATCATGCGTCGTTCCTTTCCGTTCGCCTCATCGTCGGCCCCATCGTAGCGCCTGCAACCGAAAGCGGCGCGTCCGCCCGGGCATTCCCCAGGTCGGTCGCGCCGCCCAGTCAGTTCCATGCGGTCGGTTCCGCGTCACCTGCCCCGCGCTCAGTCACGGCTCAGTCAAGGCCGAGCTTGAGGCTGCCGCCGGGGATGGCGTCGAGCAGGTCGCGCGTGTACTGCGTCTTGGGCGAGTTGAACACCTCGTCCGTCGTGGCATGCTCCACGAGCTTGCCCTGGCGCATAACCACCACGTCGTCGGCGATCTGGCGCACCACGGCGAGGTCATGCGTGATGAACAGGTAGCTCAGGCCCTGCTCCGCCTGCAGGTCGTTGAGCAGATGGAGCACCTGGTCCTGCACGAGCACGTCGAGCGCCGAGACGGCCTCGTCGCACACGATGACATCGGGGTTGAGCGCCATGGCGCGCGCGATGGCGATGCGCTGGCGCTGGCCGCCCGACAGCTCGTTCGGGTAGCGCGTCATCGTGGACTGGGGCAGGCTCACCATGTCGAGCAGCTCCCTGACGCGCGCCAGACGCGTCTTCTTGTTGCCGATGCCGTGGATCTTCAGCGGCTCCTCGATGGAGCGGTAGATCGAGTACATCGGGTCGAGGGAGCCGTACGGGTTCTGGAAAACGGGCTGCACGTGGCGGCGGAAGTCGAGCAGCTGCCTCCTGTCGAAGGAATGCACGTCCTTGCCCTCGTACAGCACGGTTCCGCTCGTCGGATCGAGCAGATGGAGCACCATGTTCGCCACGGTGGACTTGCCGGAGCCCGACTCGCCCACGATGGCGCAGGTGGTTCCGCGGCGCACGGAGAACGAGACGTCGTCGACGGCGCGGAACATCTCCTTGCGCCGCGGCATCTTGAATTCCTTGACCAGATGCTGCACCTCGATGATCGTTTCGGATCCGGCGATCTGCTGGGCGTTCTTGGCGGCGTGGTCGAGCGAAGCGTCGGCGGCGACAACGTCACCGCGCTGGCGCGCGGAGATGATGCGCTGCGAGGCCAGCGACGGGGCGGCAGCGACGAGGCGCTTCGTGTACGGATGCTGCGGGTGCTGGAGCACCTCGAGGCTCGGGCCGGACTCGACGACGCGCCCCTTGTACATGACGACGATGTGCTGCGCACGCTCCGCCGCCAGACCCAGGTCGTGCGTGATGAACAACACGGCGGTTCCCAGCGAGTCGGTGAGGAACTGCAGGTGGTCGAGGATGCGCTTCTGCACCGTCACGTCGAGGGCAGAGGTCGGCTCGTCGGCGATAAGCAGCTCGGGGCGCGCGGCCAGGCCGATGGCGATCAGCGCACGCTGACGCATGCCGCCGGAAAACTCATACGGGTACTGGCGCGCCCTCGTGGCGGCGTCGGGAAGGCCCGCTTCGGTCAGGAGGCCAGCGATGCGGTCGTCCATCGTGGCACCGACGACGTAGGTCGTCGCGATGCGCTTGGCCTCGTCCGCCGGTACACCGGCGGCGATGAGGTCCTCGCGTACCTGCCAGCGGGTGGACGAACCGGCCACCCACTGCTCGTTGAAATGCGCCATGGCCTTCTCGACGGCCTCGGCGTTATCCGTCACGGAGGCGACGGCGGCGCGGGCGTTCTCGATCAGCTGCGGCAGCTGGGCGGAGCCGATGAACAGCTCGTCATCGTCGCCGTGGTAGTGGCCGTCCGTCTCGCTGTCAGCCAGGCGCTGCGCCAGTTCGGAGCGCTTCTCGCGCTTGACGTCCATGCCGTTGGCGACGATCGCCTCCTTGACCTGGGTGCCGATGCGCCACACGGGGTTGAGGTTGCTCATCGGATCCTGGGGCACGAGGCCGATCCTCTTGCCGCGGATGGACTCGAACTGCTTGCTCGTGTAATGCGTGATGTCCTCGCCGTCGAGCTTGATGGAGCCGCCGGTGACGTGCCCCGTGCCCGGCAGGAGGCCCAGCACGGACATGGCGCTCGTGGACTTGCCCGAGCCGGACTCGCCCACGATGGCCACCCACTGGCCCGGGTAGACGGTGAAGTCGGAGTCGCGCACGGCCGTGAACGGGCCGGTGCTCGTGGTGAACTGCACCTGCAGGTCCTTGACCTCGAGCAGCGGGCGGGGTGCGGAATCGGACTGCGCCGCGGCGGAATTGCTCGACGACGCTTCGATGGTGGTATTGCTCATTGTCTTTCCCCTCTGTTGCTCACAGGCTGCGGCTCTTGGGATCCAGCGCGTCCCTCACGGCGTCGCCCATCATGATGAAGGCGAGCACGGTGATGGCGAGCGCCAGCGACGGCCAGAACAGCACGGTCGGCGCGACGCGCAGGAGGTTCTGGGCGGCGGAGATGTCACCGCCCCAGCTGACGACGGTCGTGGGAAGGCCGATGCCGAGGAAGCTCAGCGTGGCCTCCGACACGATGTACGTGCCGAGCGACGTGGTGGCGACGACGATGACGGGCGCCAGGGAGTTCGGGATGACGTGCTTGAACAGGTTGCGCCCACGCGACAGGCCAAGCGCCTCGGAGGCCGTGTTGAACTCGAGGTTCTTGGCCTCCATGACGGAGCTTCGCGTGATGCGCGCCACCGACACCCAGCCGAACAGCGCGAGCACGAACACGACCTTCCAGATCGAGGTGGATGTGCGGAACATCTGGAGCACCACGATGGCGCCAAGAAGCAGCGGGATGGCGTAGAAGATGTCGGTGATGCGGCTGAGCACGGCGTCGACCCATCCGCCGAAGTAGCCGGCGACGGCGCCGATGAGGCCGCCGATGATCACGACGAGGATGGTGGTGAGCACGCCGACGGACAGCGAGGCGCGCGTTCCGTAAATCGTGCGCGTGTACACGTCGCAGCCCTGCAGGTCGTAGCCGAACGGGTGACCCGGCGAACTGGGGTTCAGCGAGTTCTCGAGGTCGCAGTAGTTCGGATTGCCTTTCGTGAACAGGCTCGGGAAGATCGCCACGAGCAGCACGAGCACGATGAGCACGGCGGAGACGATGAACAGCGGGTTGCGGCGCAGCGTTCGCCAGGCCTCGCTCCACATACTGCGGGCGGGCTGGGATTCGTCAACGGAGTCGACCTCCTTGAGCGGGGTCTCCTCGATGGGGGCGACGTAGCGTTCCTGCCCGGGCAGGGCGCCCTGGGCGGACGGCGTCGCGATTGCGTGGTTCTGTGCGGTCATGTCCATTCCTCTCCCCTCACTCATAGCGGATACGCGGGTCGAGGACCGCGTACAGCAGATCGACGATCAGGTTGCACACGACGAAGACGAGCACGAGCAGCGTCACGATGGACACCGTCAGCGTTCCCTCTCCGCGCAGGATGGCCTGCCACAGCGTGTTGCCGATTCCCTGGATGTTGAAGATGCGCTCGGTGATCATGGCGCCGCCCATGAGGCTGCCCAGGTCGGCACCGAGGTAGGTGACGACGGGGATAAGCGAGTTGCGCAGGATGTGGCGCATCGTGACGGCGCGGTTGCTCATGCCCTTGGCGCGTGCGGTGCGCACGTAGTCGGCCGTCTTGTTGGAGGCCACCTCGGTGCGCGTCAGCCGGATGATGTACGCCATCGACACGGAGCCGAGGACGCAGGCCGGCATGAGCAGGTCGAGGAAGCCGGGGCTGCGTCCGGCGGTCACGGGCAGGATCTGCCACTTGACGCCGAACAGGTACTGGCCCACGAAGCCCGTCACGAAGGTCGGCACGGAGATGAGCAGCAGCGACACGATGAGGATCACCGAATCGTACCAGGTGCCCTTCTTCAGGCCGGAGATGATGCCGAAGATCACGCCGAACAGGCCTTCGAACACGAAGGCCATGAGCGCGAGCTTGATCGTGACCGGGAAGGCGCCGGCGATGACGTCGATGACGGGGCGGCCGGCGAAGGTGTTTCCGAAGTTCAGCGTCAGTGCGTTCTTGAGGAACAGCAGGTACTGGACGATGAACGGCTTGTCGAGGTTGTATTCGCTCCTGATCTGCGCGGCGACGGCGTCATTGACCGGCTTCTCGCCGAACATCGCCTTGACCGGGTCGCCCGGCAGCGCGAAGACCAGGGCGTAGATGAGCAGCGTCGTGCCGAGCACGACGGGGATCATCTGCAGGATTCTTCTCAGAACGTATTTTCCCATCTCGTCTCCTATTTCCTCGACACGTCCTTCGTGACGTCCTGGAGCACCGGGACGTTCTTCCAATTGGTATCGACGTTCTGCACGCCGATGGCGCTGACGACCACGGCGTTGTCATAGTACAGCGGCGTCGCCGGCAGGTCGCGCAGCAGGATCTCCTCGCCCTGCTGGTAGTACGATATCGCCTCCGCGGTGGACGTGGCCGACGCGGCCTTGTCCATGAGGACGTCGAAATCGGCGTTCTTGTAGTCGCCGTCGTTCGAGCCGTTGCCGTCGGCGGCGGCCGAATCGTACAGCTGCACGAGGTAGTTGTCTGCCGACGGGTAGTCGGGCTGCCAGCCAGTGCGGAACGCGGTCTTGAGCTGGCGGTCGGTGACCTCCTGGCGGAACTCGGAGAACGTCGAGATCGGGTTGGTCTCGGCGCGCACGCCCAGCGTGTTCGTCACGAAGTGCGAGACCGCCTCGAACAGCGACTTGGCGCTGGAGTTGTCGGAATTGTAGGAGAATTTCACGACGTCGTTGGCGTCATCCCACGGGGAGATGGCGTTGGCCTCGGCCCACAGCTCCTTGGCCTTGTCGGGGTTGTACGTCAGCACGTCGGAGCCCTCGAGGGAGTCGGAGTAGCCCGGCACCGTCGGCGAGAGGAAGTCGGTGGCCGGCGTGGCCGTGCCACCCTTGATCTTGTCGCACAGCGTCTCGCGGTTGATGGCCATCGAGATGGCCTGGCGGCGCAGGTGTCCCTCCTCGTCATCGCCGAAATGCGGCGTGTCGCTGGGGATCGTGTAGGTCTGGATGACGGAGCCCGGGTTGTTCACGGACTGCACCGTCGGGTCGTACTGGAAGGTAACGGCGGAGGACGACGGCACGGTGTCGAGCAGGTCGAGGTTGCCCGCCTGCACGTCGGCGTAGGCGGTGTCGACGTCGGTGTAGATGACGAAGTCGATGCCGTCGTTATGCGCCGGGAAGTTGCCGCGGTAGTCGTCGTTGCGCGTCACGAGGATGTCCTGGTTATGCGACCACGAGGCGAACTTGTAGGGGCCGTTGCCAATCGGGTGCTCGCCGTAGGCGGCGGGGTCATCGTAGAAGCTTTCGGGCAGCGGGTAGAACGCGTTGCAGCCGAGCATGATCGGGAACGACGCGGACGGCGCCGACAACGTGACCGTGAACTCGTAGTCGGAGATGACGTCGAGGCCCGACAGCTGCGCGTCGGACGGGGCGTCGCCGTTCTGCAGATCGTCGTAGCCCTCGATGGGCGCGAAGAAGCTCGCCTCCATCTGCGCGTTCGTGGCGTTCGCCGTGTAGCTCCACGCCTTCGTGAACGATTCGGCCGTCACCGGCGTGCCGTCGTCGAAGGTCCAGTCATCGTTGAGCACGATGTCGTACACGGTGTTGTTGTCCTGGGCGGTGATGCTCTTGGCCACCTCGTTGACGGAATTGCCGTCCTTGTCATAGCCGACGAGGCCGGAGAACAGCATGTCGATGACGTGCCCGCCGCCGGTTTCGTTCGTATCGCCCGGAATCAGCGGGTTCTGGGGTTCGCTGGCGTAGTAGCTGATGATCATGTCCTGCTGGGACGACTCCGATGAGCTACCGCACGCGCCCAGGGGCATGATGACCGTGGCGGCACACACCACCGCGGCCAGCACCTTCGCTGGCAAGCGCATATGTTCTCCTTCCAACTGACTTGCTGACGGCACGACGGCGTCGCTCCCACTCCGCCGTTCGGATCCGTACCGTGGCCGGAACCTTCCTGAACGGGCGTGCGCATGGGGAGACAGCCGCGCGTGGCGATTGTCACGAACAAGATACCGTACAGCCGTCGCTTGACGAAGGCAATCATCGCATGGATTGTGCGCGAAGGGGAAGCCGCATCTGCGCGGGGTGCGTGGTGTGCGGCGGGGGCGGGCGGCGCGCGGGGCGTTCAATGCACACGATTGCTCACAGCGAACGCGCCAAACCGCCGCGCAATCGTCTGAATCTCAAACAACTGTGTTCATGGCGAAGAATCCTCGCCATGAGGCGCAGCCCAAACCCAAAACCGCCATCTTTCCCCGAAAACCACCCCTCATGGCGAAGAAACCTCACCACGGACGAACCGGCTACGCTCTCGGGAAGGCCTGACGGTAGGTCTCGACGAGACGCTCCATGGAAACATGTGTGTAGCGCTGGGTGGTGCGCAGCGACGAATGGCCGAGCATCTCCTGGACTTCGCGCAGATCCGCGCCGCCGTCGAGCAGATGCGTCGCCGCGGAATGGCGCAGGGCGTGGGGCGCGATATCGGGCACGCCGGCCTCCTGCGCCAGACGATGCACCACCTCGCGCGCCTGACGCTGGTTGAGCCGCCCTCCCCTTGCGCCGAGGAACACGGCGCGGTCATCGGACGACGCGGAAGCATCCGGCGACGCGCCGGCCGCTCCCCGCGACCTTCGTGCACCGCCCCGTGCCGCGCGCGCTGAGCGCAGAATCTCGGGGCGGCCGCGTTCGAGCCACGCGTCGAGGGCGCGGCGGGCGGGTGCCCCGAAAGGAACGACGCGCGTCTTGTTGCCTTTGCCGGTGACGCGCATGGTGCGCTGGGCGTCGTCGATGTCGTCGATGTCGAGGGCGACGAGTTCGGCGACGCGCATCCCCGTGGCGTACAGCACTTCCACGATGGCGGCGTCGCGCAACTCGAGGGCGGCGCGTTTCCTTGCCGCCTCGTCGGCGATGTCCGCGGCATCCGAAACGGCGGTGGCATCGACGGCGCGTGACAGATCGCCGGCGGCACGGACAGTGGTGCCGGCCCCGGCATCCGCTTCGGCACGGCGGTCGGCGTCGTCGAGCATGACGCGCGCCTGGTCCTCGGTGAGGACGGTGGGCAACGGGGCGGCGAGTTTCGGCGTCGTCAACGATTCCGCGGGGTCGCCCGACGTGATGCCGCGCAACGAGCAGAAGCCGAAGAACGCGCGGACTGCCACGATTTTGCGCGCCATGCTGCTTTTCTCATGCGTGCGGGACTCGTGGCCGATCCAATCGCGAAGGTCGTCGAGGGTGACGTCGTCCAGGTGTGCAATGCCCCGGCGCGCGAGGATGTCGAGGCAGGCGCTGATGTCGGAGCGGTAGGAGCGGATGGTGTTGCGCGACAGGCCACGATTGACGCGCAGATACTTCAGGAAGGAATCCAGGGCCTCGTCGGCTCCCCGCACCGTCGGCAGGCCGGCCCGTGCCGTCTCGTCCGATTCCGTCATGGCCCCTCCTCTCGTCCGTTCCGATCGGTTCATGACAAGGATATCCCGCCGGTCGCCGCCGTGGAGAAGACACGACGGGACGGGGCGGGTTGGAGATATCGTGGCGGCATGGCTTTTGTCAATGATCGACACGATTCCCCCGCATCCGGCACCACGCCCCACCCAGAGGGCACGCACAACGACACGCCTCAGGTTTCCGGCGTGTCGCAATCATCTCACGCGGAGAACGCCGCCGCACAGCCGTACGGCTCCGTCCGTCTGCCCGCCGCCATTCCCATTGGCGCACGCATCGTGGTGCGGACGGATGACGGGGCGGATGAACGCACGGGGCGGCGCACCTACCGGGATTTCGTCGGGCATGTGCTGTCATGGGACGGGACGACGCTCGAACTGGAGCGCGACGCGTCGGCGAACGGACGGCGCCCTGCCGAACACGTCACGATTGACGCGGCCTCCATCGTGCGTCTCAAACCCGTCCCCGAGCGCCGCCTCCCCCGTCGCTGACGGAGGCGCCGGCGTCGCGCACCCCGTCACAGGGCGCGGTAGGTCACATCCGGTGTATCGGGCACGCGCTGCCAGCTGATATCGAATTCGCGAATCGCGCGCACATGGGTGATGCGCTCGCCCCGTCGCGCCGATTCCACGAGCTGGCGCCGCCACGAACGTGACTGCACCGTCAGCGTGCCGTTTTCCATCGGCTCCCCGTCGCGCTGCGCCTTCTTGTACCGGCGGTACGGGTCGGCCTCGGCGAAGAACGCGGTGAGGTCGATGGCGCGCCCCTCGGGGTCGTCAAGCACATCGGCCACGTCGAGTAGGCGCTGCGCCACCTGCCGCACCAGCGCCGCCACATTCGTCGGATTCTCCTCCACCATGGCCTGCGTACGCGCCGGATCGGTGAGGGCGACGCGCGTCATGTCGCGCCATGATCCCGCCGACAGGGCGACGCCGACCTTGCAGTCGGGAGAGTCGCACAGCGTGTTCGCGAGCGCCGTCGACACCACATGGGGCATGTGGCTGATGAGGGCGGCCGCCGCATCATGGGTGGCGTTGTCGACGCCGATGAACGTGTTGCCGAGCACGTCGGTGATGGTGCGGGCCATGAGCAGGTAGCGCAGGTAGTCGGTCTGGTCGTCGAAGGTCAACGCCCACAGCGCCCCGTCGAGCAGCTGCGCCGAAGAGGCGGAGAATCCGGAGAACTCGGAGCCGGCCATGGGGTGGGCGCCGACGTACTGACGGTCGAGCCCGGCGGCGGCGACGGAATCGTGGACCCTCGTCTTGACGCTGCCGACGTCGCTGAGCGTCGTCTGCGGGGGCAGGACCGGGGCGATGCGCCCCAGGATGTCGTCCATGGCGCGCAGCGGCGTGCACAGGAAGAGGATGTCGACGCCGCTGGCGGCGAGCCCCTCCACCGTCTCCACGCATTGGATGCCTTCGGCGCGCGCCGCCTCGTACGGCGTGTCGTGGTGGTTCCACGCGAGCGTGCGCACGCCCGCCCGGGCGAAACGGCGCGCCACGGAGCCACCGATGAGCCCCAGGCCCGCGACCCCGACGCTCAGGGTCGACAGATCCTTGTGCAGTCCGTCCACGATCATCTCCACAACAGTTCCCTTTCCTCCCGCTCTTGTCTGGTTTCCCGGTCTTCCCCGGCTGTCGGCGCGCCGTCGGCGCCGGGTGCTCCGCCCGCCCCGTCATCGCCGGGGCGCACTCCCCCGTCGGGCAGCATCCATGCGCTGATGGGCGGGTCGGGGCGGTCGCGCCGTTCGTAGACGGCGAGCGTCTTGGCCCATGTGTCGCTTGTCGTCATGCCACGCAGCGCCTCGCGGAAGGAGGGCTTCCATGGGGCGGCGTCGATGGTGGCGATGAAGCTGTAGGTGCCGTCGCGTCCCTTGATGGGGCGGGAGATGAAGCTCGTCATGTTCAGCCCCGCATCGCGCAGCACGTCGAGCATGGTGGCGACGGTGCCGGGCCCCGTGTGCAGCGGCACGAGGCCGAGGATGGACTCGTAATGGTCGGCGTCGGCGTCGAGGCGGCGTTCGGCCTCGAGGCAGGCTCGCGCCGTACCGCGGGGCACGATGACGAGGAAGTCGGTGCGGGCGCCCTGGAAGTCCTGCACGTTGCGCTCAAGGGTCTGCAATCCGTACAGGTCGCCGCATAGGCGCGGGCCGAGGGCCACCTGATGGGGCCCGATGTCGCGGCATGCGGCGGCGTTCGAATCGGTGGGATGGGGGCGCAGGCCGCGTGTGCGCAGGAAGCCGGCGCATTGGGCGAGGCCGTGCGGATGCGCGGCGGCCTCGGTGAGCTCGCCATGGTTGTCGCTCACGAAGGCGTCGAAGGCGATGTCGATGCTGACGCGGTCGATGCCCACCACGTCGCGGGCGTCGAGCAGCGCGTCGAGATTGGGCACGACGTACCCCTCGACGTTGTTCTCCCATGCGATGACGCCCCAGCCCTCATGCCGGCTGACGCGCTCGAAAATATCGGCGGCGGTGGGTGCCTCGACGATGGCGAGGTCGGTTCCGTCGCACGGGGCGGCGGAGGACGGAGCGGACGAGGCGGCACCACGGCGGTCTGGCGATGCGGCGGCCATGGCGCGTCGTATGGCGTTCAGACGCGGGGCGGCGAGCATGGCTGCCTGATGCGTGAAGGTGCCGCGCGGTCCCAGGTAATACAACGATGTCGTCATCGTGATCCCTCCGTCCCATCGGCGCGGGCGGCGGAAGCATCGGCGGCGCCATCCGCCTCGGCTCCGTCATCGTCATTCCCGGCGTCGCCGTCGCTCTCATCGCCGCCGTCATCATCCACGACGGAATCCACGGCGGAATCTTCCCTGGGCTCGATGACGAACCACCGGTGCGGGAAGAACATGACCACGAGCTGCACGATGACGGCGCCAAGCAGCCACACATACGAGACGTTCTGGCCTATCCACGTGGGGAACAGCGACGTCCCGACGGGCATGAGGTATGCGCGTCCCGAGTTGGAGCCAGCCAGATGCATGAGCACGCCCATCGACACCATGAAATGCACGACGAGCCCCCAGGTGCCCGACCGTGCGCGGGCGCTCCAGGCGGACAGCCCGATCAGCACAAGCGCCAGGATGAGGCCGATCGGAAAATCGTGGCGCAGCCCAAGCCGATGCAGCAGCGTGCCGACGAAGGCGGTGATGACGGCGCTGAGCACCGTGACCACGAGGGCGAGGACGATGCCGTGTCGGTAACTCCATGGCAGGCGCTGCGGGTCGGTGCCGCCCTGTTCCCCTTCGAAAACGCGGGGCGCGCGCATGACGGCCGGCGAGGCCGATGGAGCGGCGGACGGGGCGGAGGTTCGCTTCTTGTTGCTCATGCCCCCAGTATGCACCCACCCGCGACCGCGACGGAGCCCGCGGTCCACGCCCGCCCCGTCCGCCCCATCGTCAACGGAGTGCGTGGCGGTGAGCCAAAGGAACCACGATTCCAACACGCCCTGTTATCGGAAGCGAACCGTGGCGCCGAAGGAGAACCGTCACCGGCCGGCCCCTAGTCTTCAAGCTTCACGGTCAGGTCGTCTCCCTTAATGGTGAACGTGGCATACAGCGACGATGAGCCGTCGTTGCTCCCATCGTTCGAGCTGAAGGACGAATTATAGGAATACGTGTAGGCATAGGCAGCGTTCGCTGAGACGGTTCCGGTGACGGAACCGTCGCTTTTCGTCTCAAGGTAGAAGCTCGACGAGGTAATCTTGGGCTCCTGCGCGACGGTGTACTTCCAATTGGAGTAATTGGAATTGGTATGGTCCGAGCTTCACCAGATATCGCAGGATTCATCCGGCTTCCTATTGCTGGATGCGGTACTGATGCAGGAATCGTAGGCTGTTTTCAGCTGCGCGGTGATATCGGTCACCAGTTGGTCGGTGGCGACCTGGTAAACCGTCACAGAGCGTGGCTCCACATACGACCCATCGCTTTCACCCTCGCTCCTCGGACCGGGAACGTTGATATACGATGACGTGACGGTGGGATCGCTGGAGTCCATGGAGACCGTGAGATACTTTGCATTGTCGGAGAACGACAGATCGTATTTGCCAGGATATGCGGCGAAACGGTAGTAGGAATAACCTTTGGACGTGCTCATCAGGGAGGACACGTCGATGTCCTTGGGGTCATAGGACGAGTTGCCGGCTCCGACGGTCACCCCGTTGACAGTGATGGTGGGCGTGGTGGATGACGGGTAGCTGATGAAGATGTCGCTGAGCAACGATTTCTCGAACTTCCATTTATCGACAAGCCCCTTCTTGCCAGCCTTCTTGAGCACCACCGTGGCGCTCTGGCTCTGGCCGTTGAAGGTGTAGTCCACCTTGAAGCTGCGGGTGGCGCCGGAGGTCTTGCCGGTCGGGCTCACATCCACGTTCGAGATGCGGTCATTGGCATCCTGCGCCACGGAATTGGTGAGAAGCGCCTTCTGCGCGTCGCTCAGCGACGATCCCTCCATGGAGATGGCATCGCCGTAGCGCCCCTCGGACAGAGCCGTCACATAGTCGTTCACGACCTTGGAGGGGTCGCCCATGTTCCCGACCACCTTCGTAACCGCGATGATGGCGACGAGGACGACGACCACAGCAATCGCGATACCACCGACCAGACCCTTGTTGATCTTCGCCGTCGCGGCGGCGGGAGCCACCGGCGCCGCAGGAGCGATAGGAGCCGCCGGCGCGATAGGAGCCGTCGGCTGGGGAACGCCCTGCGGAATCTGCCCGGTCGGCATGGCCTGCTGCATCGGCTGCGGCGCCGGCATAGGCTGCGCAGACTGCATCGGCTGCGCAGACTGCATCGGAACCGGCTGCTGCGGAATCTGCCCCGTCGGCATCATCTGGGGCGCCGGCTGGGGCGCGGCCTGAGGAGCCTGCATGGGCTGCTGCGGCATCGTCTGCGGAACCATACCGGTCGGCATCTGCTGCGGTGCCTGCGCCTGCTGCGGCGCCTGCCCCAGAGGGTTGCCGCAGTTGGCGCAGAACACGACATCGTCGGGATTCTGATTCCCGCACTGAGCACAAACCTTCATGTGCTGTCCTTCTCTCGTCTCTCGGTTGTTTACCGTCTCTCCGTGCAACGGACATGAGGTCGACATGCAGACCGGAATCGATGGTCCCGGTACGCAACTTCTCCCTGTTCGGGATATTAACACGCACATTCCCCGGCGTGCTCCCGCCGCACCCCATTCGGCCCCGCCGCACGCGCATCGCGCCGGTTCCATACATACACAAGGTTCCATACATACACAAGGGGCGCACCCGCATTGCGGATGCGCCCCGTCCTGCGCCCTGCCAGGGTCAACCACCCAGGGCACTCCGGCACGGACTCACAGGCTCAGTTATTGGCCGCGGCCTTGTTGGCACGGCGCTGCTTGGCGTTCCACTTGTACCACGCCTCGCGGTCGAGGATGATCTTGCGCACGCGGATGGACTCCGGCGTCACCTCGACGCATTCGTCATCGTTCGCGAAGTCGAGGGACTCCTCGAGGCTCATGACGATCGGCGGGGTGAGGGTCTCGAGCACGTCGGCGGTCGAGGATCGCATGTTGGTCATATGCTTCTCGAGCGTGATGTTGACGTCCATGTCGCCGGGCTTGCTGGCCACGCCCACGACCTGGCCCTCGTACACCGGGGACTGCGGCTGCACGAAGAAGTCGCCGCGCGCCTGCAGGCGCTGCATGGCGTACGGGCTCGCCTTGCCCTGGCGATCGCAGACCATGGAACCGTTCTGGCGCAGCGTGATGTCGCCCGCCCACGGAGCGTAGCCCGCGGAGATGGAGGACGAGATGCCGGTGCCGCGCGTCTTGGTCAGCAGCTGCGCGCGGAAGCCGATGAGGCCGCGGGACGGCACGGTGAACTCCATGCGCACCCAGCCGGAGCCGTGGTTGGTCATGGAGTCCATGCGGCCCTTGCGCGCCGCCATGAGCTGCGTGACGTCGCCCATGTATTCCTCGGGGCAGTCGATGGTGGTGTTCTCCATCGGCTCGTAGATCTTGCCGTCCACCTTCTTGGTAACGACCTGCGGGCGGCCGACGGTGAGCTCGTAGCCTTCGCGGCGCATCTCCTCGGCGAGGACGGCCAGCGCCAGCTCGCCGCGGCCGCGCACCTCCCAAGCGTCCGGACGCTCGGTGGGCAGGACCTCGATCGACACGTTGCCGATGAGCTCGCGGTCAAGGCGGTCCTTGAGCATGCGGGCGGTGAGCTTGTGGTCCTTGCCTTCGGTACCGGCCAGCGGGGAGTCGTTCGTGCCGAAGGTCATGGAGATGGCCGGCGGATCGACGTGGATAAGCGGCAGCGGCTTGGGGTCGTTGGGGTCGACGATGGTCTCGCCGATCATGATGTCGCTGACGCCCGCGATGGCGACGATGTCGCCGGGGCCGGCGGAATCGGCCGGAACGCGGTCGAGGCCTTCGGTGCGCAGGATCTCGGTGAGCTTGAAGTTCTCGATGGAGCCGTCGACGCGGGACAGGCCGTACTGCTTGCCCTTCTCGAGCGTGCCGTTGTAGATGCGCACGAGGCCGAGGCGGCCGAGGTAGTCGGAGGCGTCGATATTCGTGACGTGGGCCTGGAGCGGGGCGCCTTCCTCGTACTCCGGGGCGGGGATGTTCTTGAGGATGCACTCGAAGAGCGGCTCGAGGTCGTGGTTGTCAGGCAGGCCGCCGTCCTCGGGCTGGTTCACGGACGCGTAGCCGGCCTTGGCCGCGCAGTAGATGACGGGCAGGTCGAGCAGGGAGTCGAGATCAAGATCGACGCCTTCCTCGGTGACGTCCTGTGCGAGGCCGAGCAGGAGGTCGGTGGTCTCGGAGACGACTTCGGAGATGCGTGCGTCGGGACGGTCGGTCTTGTTGACGCACAGGATGACGGGGAGCTTGGCCTCGAGCGCCTTGCGCAGCACGAAGCGGGTCTGCGGAAGCGGGCCCTCGGAGGCGTCGACGAGCAGCACGACGCCGTCGACCATGGAGATGCCGCGCTCCACCTCGCCGCCGAAGTCGGCGTGGCCCGGGGTGTCGACCACGTTGATGGTGATGCCGTCGGGCTCGCCGAGCTGTGCGGCCAGCGGGCCGGTGTAGCGCACCGCGGTGTTCTTGGCGAGGATGGTGATGCCCTTCTCGCGCTCGATGTCGCCGGAGTCCATGACGCGGTCCGGGACCTCCTCGCGCTCGTTGAAGACATGGGACTGCTGGAGCATTGCGTTCACGAGCGTGGTCTTGCCGTGGTCAACGTGTGCCACGATTGCCACATTGCGAATGTCCGAGCGAACAGCCATCGGTACCTCTTTCTGATTCCTTATGTCGTGCACGCGCACTACGCCCGGGGCGTGTGCGTCGGTGCTGTCCCCGCAGAAATCCGGGGAGAAAATATAGGTCACTGGAAAACCGAGAAAATTGTAAGTGCCGCACGCGACAGTCCGGGGGTCTTCATGCCTCGAAACACAAATTTCGTTGGAAATGCGCGGCGCAATCGTATGGTGTAGTACCTTGTACCACAGGTAGCGTGCAAATGGCCACTTCCCTTGGTAATCTATGGGGTATGCCTACAGATCTGCTTGGACGTGAATACGAAACGTTCCCCGCCCCGAAGAAGCTCGAATCGCATGGTCCCGCCACCGTCATCGCCATGTGCAACCAGAAGGGCGGCGTAGGAAAGACGACGTCCTCCATCAACATCGCCGGCGCCCTCAGCCAATACGGGCGCAGGGTCCTCATCGTCGACTTCGACCCCCAGGGCGCCGCCACCGTCGGCCTCGGCATCAATGCCAACAAGGTGGAGAAAACCGTCTACACCGCGCTGTTCGATACCTCCATGGACGTGCATGACGTCATCATGCACACGCGCTTCGAGAACCTCGACATCATCCCCGCCAACATCGACCTGTCGGCGGCCGAGGTGCAGCTGGTCACCGAAGTGGGCCGCGAGCAGTGCCTCGCGAGCGCCCTGCGCCCGCTGCGCGACGAATACGATTGCATCATCGTGGACTGCCAGCCCTCGCTTGGCCTGCTCACCGTCAATGCACTGACCGCGGCCGACGGCGTCATCATCCCCGTGGCGGCGGAGTACTTCGCCCTGCGCGGCGTGGCGCTGCTCATGCAGTCCATCGACAAGGTCAAAAGCCGCATCAACCCGGACCTCAAGATCTACGGCGTGCTCATCACGATGTACACGCATACGCTGCATTCCGAGGAAGTCATGCAGCGCATCTACGAGGCGTTCAAGGGCGAGGTCTTCCATACGGTGATCTCGCGCTCCATCAAGCTGCCCGACGCCACCGTGGCGGCCGCCCCGATCACGATGTACGCGCCCCAGCACCGCACGGCCCTCGAATACCGCGAGGTGACGCGCGAGATCATCGCCCGCGGCGTCGTCGCGTAACGGCGGCCCCGTCCATGGCGCAGCCCTCCCCGAACGCCGTCCCGTCCGACGGCGTGTCGCCCGATATCCCCGGCGTGTCGTACGCCCCGTCGCCTGCGGACGGGGGCGACGGCCTGGGCGACCTCGTGGCACGCGAGACCCCGGACGAGCGCGCGGCGGAATCATCGTTCGCCGTCAGCCTCGACGCCTACCAGGGGCCTTTCGACGTGCTTCTCAGCCTTATCTCGCAGCGCAAGCTCGAACTCACGGAGATTTCGCTGTCCGCCATCACCGGGGAGTTCATCGACTATGTGCGCGGCCTTGACGCCACGCATACGGCGGAGGAGATCAGCGCCTTCATCGACGTTGCCTCGATTCTCGTGGAGGCCAAGTCGGCGGCGCTGCTGCCCCATGACGAGGAATCCGAGGCTGCCGACGAGCAGACGCTCGCGGCGTTGCGGGAACGCGACCTGCTGTTCGCGCGCCTCCTGCAGTACAAGGCATTCAAACAGGCGGGCAACGATTTTCGCGCGCGCATCGCCGCCAACTCCGGCCGCTACCCGCATCCGGCGCAGCTGGACGCAGCAGTGGCGGCGCTTCTTCCCGAGCTCGTGTGGACCGTCTCCCCCGATGACCTGGCGCGCATCGCGGCGCGCGTCATCGCGAACGCCCCGGCGGAGCATGTGAGCGTGCACCAGCTGCATGTGCCGCTCGCGGATCTGCGCGAGCAGGCCGCCATCGTGCGCGCCAAGCTGCGCGAGGCCGGCGACCGCGTGGACGTGACCTTCGCCCGCCTCGTGGCGGACGCCCAGACGCGGGGCGAGGTGGTGGCGCGCTTCATGGCCCTGCTCGCCTTCTTCAAGCAGGGCGTCGTGCAGTTCCGGCAGGACGCCCCGTTCTCCCCGTTGCACGTGCGCTGGGTGAGCGCGAACGAAAGCGAGGACGAGGCGATGGTGACGTCGATCGACAGCAACGATTTCGACTAGACGGCGACCAGACGATGACACGAACGGACGGAACGGCAGATGACGCATAACCAGGGAGCGGATATGGACGACGGCAAGAACGATGACACCAAGAACGACGCGTATGCAACCGACGGGGCGCCAACAACAGGCGCCGCACGGAGAAGCAACGGGGTGCCAACGACGCCCGGCACGCCTGGCACGCCCCAGGTACCGGAGCAGCTCGAGCTGTCGGCCGAGGATGTCAAGCCCGCGATGGAGGCGATTCTCATGGCCACGGACCAGCCGCTCCATTCCGCGGATTTCGCCCGCGTGCTCGACTGCCCCGTCACCGAGGCGGACCGCCTTCTGACGGAGCTGGCCGACGAATACGACGCGCAGCATCGTGGCTTCGAGCTGCGGCGCACGGCACGGGGCTGGCAGTTCGCCAGCCGCGCGGAGTTCGAAGGCGTCGTGTCACGCTTCGTTACCGACGGGCAGACGGCGCGCCTGTCGCAGGCCGCGCTCGAGGCACTGGCCATCATCGCGTATAAGCAGCCCGTCACCCGCGCGCAGGTCGCCGCCATCCGCGGCGTGAACTCGGACGGCGTCATCCGCTCCCTGTCAGTGCGCGGCCTTATTCGCGAGGCGGGAACCGACCCGGAGTCGAAGGCCACGCTTCTGGCCACGTCGGGCCTGTTCCTTGACTACATGGGCATCGAGTCCCTGGCGCAGCTACCGCCCCTGGCCCCGTTCCTGCCGGCCCAGTCGGCGGCGAATTCGGACGAGGCCTTCGGCATGGATTCCTGACGGGCGGATTCCCGACGGGTCCGCCCGTTACCTGCGAACCTCCCCGCGGCCAGACCGCCCCGTCAGTGCGCCCGCGGGTGGCTCGTCACATAGGTCTCGATCAGCGTCTGCTCGCTGACATGCGTGTAGATCTGCGTCGTCGTCACCGAGGCGTGCCCGAGCAGCTCCTGCACCGTGCGCACATCCGCCCCTCCCTGGAGCAGGTGCGTGGCGCAGGTATGGCGCAGCGTATGCGGGTGGATCTGCTTGGTGATCCCTGCCCGCGCCGCGCAGGTGGTGACCACCTCCCACACGGACTGGCGCGACAGCCTTTTGCCCCTTTTGTTGAGGAACACGGCGTTGAGCTCGGGCTGGCGTCCCCGACAGGCACGCTGCAGCGTCGGGCGTCCGGCGTTGAGGTAGCGCTGGAGCGCGTCGATGGCATAGGAGCCGATCGGTACGAGGCGCTGCTTGCTGCCCTTGCCGGTCAGACGCGCCAGATGCGCCTGGGGATTGACATCATTGAGGTCGAGCCCCACGGCTTCGCTGACGCGGCATCCCGTGGCGTACATGAATTCGAGCAGGGCGCGGTCGCGCAGGCTCACGGCGAGGGCGGCGTCCGCACCCGATGCGGCGCCCGCCCCGTCCGCTCCCCCGGCGGCGATATCGTCGGGACACGCCGCCTGCATGAGGCGCGTCACCTCGTCGACGGTCAGCACATCGGGAAGCGCGGCAGACGCCTTCGGCGGCCTGATTCCCAGCGAGGCGTCGTCATCGGTCACGCGCTCCGACACGGCGAAGCGGTGCAGCTCGTGCACCGCCGCGAGACGCCGCGCGATGGAATGGGGCGCCTCCCCATCCAGTGACGTGACGAAATCCTCCACGTCGGTGCGCGTCACGTCGCCGATGTCGGTGATGCCGCGCCCCGCGAGAAACTCGCGGTACCGCGCGAGGTCGGAGGCGTATGCGGTTTCCGTGGCGCGCGCCAGTCCCTTCTCGGCAGTCACATATCCGAGGAACCGGCGCGTCAGGTCGGCCAGTTCGCCGCGTCGCCGTGCGTTTCCAGGCATTCCATGCCCTCCTTCCGGCCGCGTCAGGCGGCCGTGTCGCGCGGGAAGGCGCCGTCACGCGCGACGGGGCGCCGGGGGAACTCCACGCCGTCCGCCAGCGTGTGCAGGACGTCGTCCCGGATCGCGCCGGGTTCGAGGCGGTTGTCGTGCATGACCTCGGCCGGGTCATAGCGGTCGTAGTACGTTTTCGCGAAACCGTAGCAGAGCACACGCATCGGGGTGGGCGCGTAATGCGCGGCCACCTTCGCTCCGAAGCCTCCCGACAGCATTCCGTCCTCCAGCGTCACCACCACCGTATGGTCGTCGAGAAGCGAGTCGAGCGTCGCGGCGTCGACGCCGGAGATGAACTGCGGGTTGACCACGGTTGCGTCGATGCCCTCCTCATCGTGCAGGAGGCGTGCCGTGTCCTCGCCCAGACGCAGGAAGTCGCCGGCCGCGATGATGGCGACACGCGAGCCACGGTGCAGTGTGTCGAATGTGTCGAGACGGGAGTAGTCGCGGCGCACGGGGTGCGCGTCGTCGGCATGCCGCACCGTGCCGGCCGGCATGCGGATGGCGACGGGGTGCTGCGTCTGCCGCACGGCCCAGTCCATCATGGCGTTCATCTCCTCGACGTTCGTCGGCGCCAGGTACACGAGGCCCGGGATGTTGCCGATCATGGCGATGTCGAAAAGCCCCAGGTGGGTCACGTCGTTGACGCCCCAGATGGAGGCATTGCCGATGCAGAAGGTGGCGGGGCTGGAGTTGATGCACACGTCGTCCATCATCTGGTCGTAGGTGCGCTGCAGGAAGCTGGCGTACATGCCGACGATGGGCTTGCCTCCGCCCCGTGCCATGCCGGAGGCCATCGCGACGGCCTGCTCCTCGGCGATGCCGACGTCGATGAGCTGGCGGCCGGCACGGGCGCGGCGTTCGGGGGTGAGGTCGAAGACGGTGGGCGTTCCGGCGATGATGGCGGTGACCTCCGGGTCAGCCGCCATGAGGTCGAGCACATGGTCGCCCGCCTCGGTCAGGTAGGTGCGGCGGGGCGGGGCCAGGCTCACGCCCGTGGCCTCGTCGAAGGGGGCGTGCCAGTGCCACGCCTCCTTGTTTCGTTCGGCGGGCGCGTATCCAAGGCCCTTGCGCGTGCGGATATGCACCACGACGGGATGGTCGGTATCGCGCACCTGCTCGAATATGCGGATCAGCGCATCGATGTCATTGCCCCGGGGCTCATAGCGATAGTCGAGGCCGAGGGCGGTGAAGATATTGTCGGGGCTTGTGCCGCCCGATTCCCTCAGATGCGCGAGGCTGCGGTACAGGCCGCCGTGGTTCTCGGCGATGGACATGCCGTTGTCGTTGACCACGATGATCATGTTGCCGTTCAGCTCGCCGCCTACGAAGTCCAGGCCCTCGAGGGCCTCTCCCCCGCTCAGGGAGCCGTCGCCGATGACGGCGACCACATTGCCGCCGCGCCCCGCCATGTCGCGGGCCTTGGCCAGGCCGCTCGCCAGCGAGACGGATGTGGAGGTGTGCCCCATGCGGAACAGGTCGTAGTCGCTCTCGCTGGGTTCGCTGAAGCCGGAGACATCGTCGAACCGCGACTCATCAAGGAAGGCGTCACGCCTGCCGGTGAGCATCTTATGCGTGTAGCTCTGGTGGCTGACGTCGAACACGATTTTGTCATCCGGGTCGTGGAAAACATAGTGCAGTGCGATGGTGGCCTCGACGAAGCCGAGGTTCGAGCCCACGTGGCCGCCGCGCAGCGAGAGCTTGTGCAGGAGGGCGGCACGTATCTCCTCGGCGAGGGCGATCCGCTGGCGGCTGTCCAGTGCGAGCAGATCCTGCGGTCCGTCGATTGACTCGAGATACATACGTGTGACCCCTTTCCGTGTCCGTTGGGAAGAATAGCGCATTCGCGGCAGTCGAGGGCTGCGGTGGAGCCATCTTGTCAATATCCGCCCATTTCGGCAAAGAAAAATCCCGCACCGCGAGGTACGGGATTGCCGAAGCCGGGAAGACGTCGCGCCGCTTCGGGGCGGCGCCCCCACCGGTGGATATCGGTCCGATGCCGGGCCCTCAGGCTCAGGCGGCCACCGGAGCGTTGACGTCCTCGGGCAGAGCGGCCTTGGCCTGCGCCACGATGGCGGAGAAGGCGGCCGGATCGTTCACGGCGAGCTCAGCGAGAGCGCGACGGTCGAGCTCGATGCCGGCGAGGCGCACGCCCTGCATGAAGCGGTTGTACGTCATGCCCTCGTTGCGCACGGCGGCGTTGATGCGGGAGATCCACAGCTTGCGGAAGTCGCCCTTGCGTGCCTTGCGGTCGCGGAAGTTGTAGTTAAAGGAGTGGAGCAGCTGCTCCTTGGCGCGACGGTACAGGCGGGAGCGGGTACCGCGGTAGCCCTTCGCGCGCTCGAGCGTTGCGCGACGCTTCTTGTGGGCATTGACTGCGCGCTTGACACGTGCCATGTTATTTCCTCAGCTTTCCTTGTAAATCCTAGTGCTCGCAGCCAATCACAGGCCGAGCATGGTCTTCATGTTCTTGCTCTGCGGCGTGGCCAGGATGCCGTTCTCGGACATGTGGCGGCGCCTGCGAGAGGACTTGTGTTCCAGGTTGTGACGCATGCCGCTGCCATTGTGCACGAGCTTGCCCGAGCCCGTAACACGAACGCGCTTGGAGGCGGCGGAGTTTGTCTTCATCTTCGGCATTGCTGCCCTCCTTGTTGATAATCTTCTGTTGGAAGTCTGGTGTGGCGCTCTGCGTCACTTCGCGGGCTTGGAGGCCTTCTCGCCCTTCGGCTTGGCCGGCTTGGCGGCGGGCTTGGAGTCCTCGGCGGAGGCGGCGGCCTTCTCGACTGTTTCCTTTGCTTCCTGCGCGGCCTTGGCCTGCGCGCCCTGCTTGGCTGCGAGGCGGGCGGCCTGGCGGGCCTGACGCTCGGCGCGGGATTCCGCTCCACGGCGTCGCTGCTCGGACTGGGTGTGGACCTTCTTGCCCTTGGGGGCGAGCGTCATGATGATGTTGCGCCCCTCCTGCTTCGGCTGGGATTCGATCGTGCCGTAGTCCTCGACCTCGGCGGCCAGTCGGCGCAGAAGCTCGACGCCTCCGATCGGGCGCGACTGTTCGCGGCCGCGGAGCATGATCGTCACCTTCACCTTGTCGCCGCCGGAGAGGAAGCGGATCACATGACCCTTCTTCACTTCGAAATCGTGGTCATCGATCTTCAGGCGGAAGCGAATCTCCTTGATTTCGGCGGTGCTCTGGTTGCGGCGGGCCTCGCGGGCCTTGATCTTCTCGTTGTACTTGAACTTGCCGTAATCGATGAGCTTGGCCACGGGCGGCTTGGCGTTGGGCGCGACCTCGACGAGATCGAGATTCGCCTCACGCGCAAGGTTCAGGGCCACGCTGGTCGCAATGACGCCCACCTGCTCGCCCTTCGGTCCGATGAGTCGGACCTGGGGAGTGCGTATCTCCTCGTTTATGCGTGGTTCGTCGCTGATGATAACTCCAATCCTCGTGTGTGTGACGGATCGCCCCGGGATTCCATCCAGCCGTATGAGGATTCGAAGACATGGCAGACGGCTGCGCGCCGCGGCGTGGAAAGCCGCGAGCGACCGATGCATCCGGAGGCCGTGCCTCCCGCCGATGCCGGCGCCGTTCACGCACCGAGGCGTGAAGCCATGACCCGAAACCCTCAGGGCGACCAGGTGGGATTCCATGGAATCCGCTTTCTTGATTTCTCAAGCCTTGAACATGTTACCACACGATGCCTTCGGCGTGTCGCGGGCATCGTGGACCCACAAATCGTGGCCCCATAAGAAAGGAGGCGACGCAGGACGAACGCCCCGTCGCCTCCTGTAGTCTAGCGCAGGTAGCCGGTGGTGGGGCTCGACGGCACGGCATGGCCCTCCACCACGTCGCCCAGGCCACTCAGGTATGCTGCGCGACCCGCCTCGATGGCGTCGCGGAAGGCGCGCGCCATGAGCGGGATGTTCCCGGCGGACGCCACGGCCGTATACGCCATGACGGCGTCCGCGCCGATCTCCATGGCCTCGCATGCCTGCGACGGGCGGCCGATGCCGGCGTCGACGATGACGGGGACAGAGGAGTTCGCGATGATGACCTCGATGAAGTCGCGCATGCGCAGGCCCTTGTTCGAGCCGATCATGGCGCCCAACGGCATGACGCATGCCGCGCCCGCGTTCTCGAGGTCCTTGGCGGCAAGCGGATCGGGGAACATATACGGCATGACCACGAAGCCCTCCTTCGCCAGGATCTCGGTGGCCCTGATGGTCTCGGCGTTGTCGGGAAGAAGGTACTTCTCCTCGCGCTTGATCTCCACCTTGACGAAATCGGTCTGGCACACCTCGCGGGCCAGGCGCGCAATGCGCACGGCCTCCTCGGCGGTGCGCGCGCCCGACGTGTTCGGCAGCAGCGTGATGCCCTCGGGAATGTAGTCGAGCACGCTGTTCTCGGTGGTCTGGGCGCGGCGCAGCGCCATGGTCACGATCTGCGTGCCGGCGTTCTCGATCGTGGCCTTGATGAGGTTGAGGTCGTAGCGACCCGAGCCGAGGATGAAGCGTGACGTGAACTCGTGGCCGCCGAGCACGAGCAGCGTGTCCTCGATATGCGCATAGGCGCCGCTGCCCACGGGGTTGTGGGCGGTGTAGGCGCCCGACAGGCGCTCCGCCTCCCGCCGGTCCTCGGCGCTGAGCGTCGGGGCGGCCTGGGATGCGGTGCGGGTTGCGTCGGGATTCGTGGATTCCTGGGTCATTCTTCATTCTCCTTAGAGGGTCTGGCTGCCGGCGATCGGATGGCCGGCGATGGGGGGGCGCGGCGCTTAGGCGTCGAGCTCGCCGAGGATGATGCGCGTGACCATGTTGGCCTCGTGCGAGGCGACGACGCCGACGCGCGGCGCCATGAGGCCGGCGCCGGGCTTCGGTGCGGTTTCGCCGTCGCCGCAGAAGTAGAAGTTGCGCGCCACGCGCCTCGTGGTCACGAGGTTCGAGCTGCGGTAGCCGGCCATGCCCGACGCGCTGACGAGCGGCTTGTCGGGGAAGGTTTCGAGCACGGCGTTGACAAGGAAGGTCTTGTTCTCGGGCACGTCAAAGCATTCGGCCACGATGCCGTCGTTCTCGAGCAGCTCGCGCACGTTGCCGTCGTCGACCTTCACCTGGTCGCAGGTGACGTCGAGATACGGGTTGATGGACGCGAGCACCTGGCGCAGCGCCTCGGTTTTGGGAAGGCCGACATGCCACAGCGAGTACTGCTGCCTGTTGAGGTTCGTCATGTCGACCACGTCGAAGTCGATGAGGTGCAGGTGGCCCACGCCGATGCGCGTCAGCGCGACGGCGACGGTGGAGCCCAGGCCGCCGCATCCGCAGATGGCGACGCTGGCGGCGTCGAGCTTCGCCTGCGTGGCGGCGCCATGCCTTTCGAGCAGCGCGTCGCGGATCTCCTGACGGCTGGCGAGTGAGGCGGGGTCGAGGGCGCGAAGGGCGTCGAAGACGCGGCGGCGCTCGTCGATCTGCTCCTGCGTGGCGCTGGGGACGAACGGCGGGTTCGGCACAGGAGCGCCCGGCGCGGAGGCATTCGACGGTGTGGTGGATGAGACCATTTTCGGTTCTTTCTGGGGAACGATGCGATGGGTTGGCGATGCGATGTCTGACGATGCGATGTCTGACGGGATCAGCCGCCCTGGACGAAGGAGACGATCTCGACGACGTCCGAATCCTTGAGCTGCGTCGTGGCGCGCTGTGCGCGGGGAACGACGTTGCCGTTGAGCTCGATGGCCACGCGACGCGGGTCGAGCCCGCGCGCCGCGATAAGCGCATCCACCGTCATCGCTCCGTCGAGCGCGACGTCCTGTCCATTGACCTTCATGGTGTCCTTCCCGGCTCCCCTGCCGTCCGTTCCTCCGATGGGGCGCCTGTTATGAAAAAGGGTCGCCGAAGAAACCGTACCCTAGGTGGTGCGCCCCTCGATGACCCTGCATCTCTCCCCGGGATCCACCCTCGGCCAAAACCGGACGCGTATCCGAAGACACCACGCCCGGAAGCTCTAATGCGGAGTGCGCCGGCGCATCTTACGATGCGGGCGGCACGCCATGTTGTGCCCACGCATACGGAACGGCATGCGCCGGTCACAACGAAAGGGAAGAATCGCGAAAACGGACCGTCACCCCATGCATGCCGCGCATCCGCGGGGCATATGCCTGCGCCTGCGCGCCTCCATACGAGGGTGGATGCGGCGTCCGCCGGAATAAATCCGCCACCAGTGGCGGTGACTCGTTCCTTACGACGGCATTACCCGCATCAAGTTCGGTCGAAGCGATCGCTTCCTCTCAGCCTGAATGGCTCCCGTTGAGTTATACCCGCTACCGTAGCAACGCATCATGACAAACTCAACGCCGCTATCGTCATGCGGCTATCGTGGAGGCATGGCAGCCAACACGAACACACCGAACACCAACGAACCAAACGCCGACACCACAGCCAGCACAACCAGGGCCCGCAACGAGGCCACGGTGCGCGCCTTCCTCGCCTCCGGGCACGGCGACGCGCTGCTGCGCCGTCACGAGCTGTTCACCGAGGACGCCGTCAGCGGCCTGTGGACGTCGGACTCCGGCTCCCCCGCCTTCGCGCAGGGGCGCGACAACATCGCGGTCTACGATGTCTGGAGCTCCGAGCATTTCCCCGACTGGGAGTGGTTCAACGTGCGCGTATGGACGACGAACGACCCGGACTGGCTGTGGGCCGAGGCCGACGGGCGCGGCACGCTGATCCTGCCGGGTCACGACCCGGTGCATTACGAGAACCATTTCATCTACTCGTTCGAGATGCGCGACGGGCTGATCGCCCGCGAGCGCGAGTTCATGAACCCCGTGGTCGAGATGAAGGCGCTGGGCCTCGAGACCCCGACGATCGACCTGGGCGACTTCCCGCAGGCGTGAGCCGCACCGCCACAAGAAAGACACGAAAAGCCACAAGAAAAGAAGGAGACATACCATGACGAATCGCGACACGTCGCCGTCGTCGACAATCGGGTTCGCGGGGCGCGAGATCCCGCGCCTGGGGCTGGGCTGCATGGCGCTGGCCATCGAGGGCCACCCGCGCCGGGAGACGGCGATCGGCATCATCCACGCCGCGCTGGATGCGGGAGTCCGGTATCTGGACACCGCGTGGTCGTACTACACGCCTGGCGAATTCGACGGATGCGAGCAGGAGGGCGAGCGCATCGTGCGCGACGCGCTGGCCTCGTGGGACGGGCCGCGCGACGAAGTGGTCGTGGCCACGAAAACCGGCTATCGCCGTACCCTCGAGAACGGCGAGTACGGATGGGCGGCGGATTCGCGCCCCGAAACCATGATCCGCAACGCCAAGGAGTCCTGCGTGGCGCTCGGCACGGACCATCTGGACCTCCTGTATTCGCACTGCCCCGACCCCGCGGTGCCCTACGAAGACGAGATGGGGGCGCTGCGCCAGTTGCTCGACGAGGGCGTCATCGCGCACGCCGGCATTTCGCGGGCCAACGTGGAGCAGATCGACCTGGCGCGCTCGATTCTCGGCGACGGCCTGGCCGCGGTGCAGAATAAATTCAACCCCGCCTATCGGGACGAGGAAGAGACGCTGCGCCATTGCGAGCGCCTCGGCATCCCCTTCGTGGCGTGGAGCCCGCTGGGCGGCTATCTCGAGCAGGTGAGCATGACGCGCTTCGTGCCCTTCCGCCAGGTGGCGGCCGACCGCGGCGTGAGCTACCAGCGCGTCACGCTGGCGTGGGAGCTGCAGCTGAGCCCGTGCTTCGTCTCCATCCCGAGCGCGCAGAACACGATGGAGCTGGCCGACGATGTCGCCGCCCTCGGCACGCGGCTGACGGACGACGAGATGGATCGGCTCGGCCGTCTCGACTAGGGAGCCTCGGCTGAGGAAGGCCCGACCAACGTGCTCCGGGCAGGCCGCGCCGCCCGGGGCACGTCCCGCTCAGAGCACGTCGAAATGGCGCAGGGCGTTGAGGATGCCGTCATGGTCCACGTCGTCGGTCACCCAGTCCGCGGCGGCCTTCGTATCGTCGGTTCCGTTGCCCATGGCCACGCCGATGCCGGCGAAACGCAGCATGTCGATGTCGTTGCCGCCGTCGCCGAAGGCCATGACCTGGCTGGCGTCCCAGCCGTATTTCCTCATGAAGCGGCGCATGCCCGCGGGCTTGCCGCCGTCGCCGGGGCAGATATCGGTGAACGCTGGATGCCAGCGCAGCGCCTTCGAATGCGGCATCACCGCCATGATCTCGTCCTCCTGCTCCCCCGCCGGCACGTAGGCGGACAGCTGGTACGTGGTATGCGTCAGGGCGCGCTCCGGGTCGTCGACCACAAGCGCGGGCGCGGTCTGGCCCAGACCTTTCCACATATCGGCCAGGTAGCCGGTGATCTGGTTGAAGTACACGTAGTCGAGTTCGCAGAAGCCGGCGGAGACATCGGGCATCTTCTCGCGCATGAAATCGATGAAGTTGCGCACGTCGCCCTGGTCGAGCGCCTCGGCCTCCTGGTAGCCGTGGTCGTCGAAGCAGCACTGGCCGTTCATCGTCACGAAGCCGGTCCAGTCGTGCGGCATGAGGCGGCGCGCCGCGTCCAGCTGGGCAGGCGGGCGGCCCGAGCAGATGAAGGTCGCGATGCCCTTGGCCTCGAGCGCCTCGAGGGCGTTCTTCGTGGAGCGCGGCACCTCGTGGGTGACGAAACTCGTCAGCGTGCCGTCGATGTCGAAGAACACCGCCTTGATATCCGCGTCCATGATCTCGTCCATATGCCTCCTCACCCGATCGTCCGTATCCCGATCGTCCGTATCCTGCCATCCGCGTCTCACGGCCCGTCGGCTCCGCGCCGACGCCTGGCAGTGCGATTATAGAATTCACCGCAGGATGTCGCGCCGCGTCAGCGGACGGGTGAGGCGACGATACGATGCACACGATGAGAGGACGGCGGACATGATGAGCGACGATGCGACGGCGACCGACGCGGCGGCGGGAGCCACGGCACATGCCACAGCGGCGGGAGCTTCGGCGACCCCTCCCCTGCGCACCTCCGACGATCCGGCGCATGCGGCGTGCATCATCCTGGGCGCCGGGGAATACTACGGCAGCGAACGGCGCGCCCTCGAGCTGGCGGGGCTGAGCGGCGGGGCCTCGGATCCCCTGGTCATCGCCGCGGACGGCGGGCTCGACCACGCGCGCGAACTCGGCGTGTCGCCCGATTTCGCCATCGGGGATTTCGATTCGGTCACCTCGCGCATCAGCACCCGCCCCGTCGACGGCGCCACCATCCGCCATGCTCCGGGAAGCGCCGAATCCCGTCTCGACCGCTCCGTGCGCCGCGTCATCGCCTCGGGCCCCTGGGCCGGTCTGCCGGTCATCACGCTTCCCAGCCAGAAGGACGACGCCGACATGATGAGCGCCGTCAAGGCCGGGTGGATGGCCGGCGCGCGCCAGTTCCACATCCTCGGCGGCCTGGGAGGCAGGCTCGACCACACGATCGGCAACATCCAGCTCCTGGCGTACGTCAGCCGCGCCGCCGGTTTCGCCTTCCTGTACGGCGACCGCATCGCGGCGACGGCGGTGACCGACGGCGAGGTACGCTTCCCCGCCTGCCCCGTGCCGGATTTCCCCATGGTGTCGGTGTTCTCGCTGGGCAACGAATCGCACGATGTCGAGATCCGCGGTCTCAAATACGAGGTGAGCGGCTTCACGGTCACGAACACCGTGGCACAGCTGAGCAACGAGCTCATGGGCGCTCCCGGCGTCGTGCGCGTGGGCGACGGCACTCTTATCGTGACGTATCCGAGCGCCGTCCCCGCTCCCGTCGTCACGACGCGCGCGAGGGAAAGCGCGAGCCTCGGCGCGCTGTCGGACGCCGTGTCCGACAGGCTCTCCGACGCCGGGCGCCGTCAGGAGGGCCTCGCCTGACGTCCGGCAGCCCGATCGTTCAGCCTTCGGCGAATCGTGCGGGACAATCGTGTGGCATGACGCCACACCTGTACAGACATGGCACTAAAGTTGCAAGCGTTGGCAAACAAAGGTCGCGAGTGCCGACGTCCGGTCGGCAGCGTGGCCAAGTACCAAAGGATGACACATAATGACAGTTAAGATTGGTATCAACGGCTTCGGTCGTATCGGTCGTCTCGCATTCCGCCGCATCTTCGAGCTGCAGCAGCAGGGCGGCGCCGCCGGTGACATCGAGGTCGCGGCCATCAACGATCTGACCACCCCGTCTATGCTTGCTTACCTCCTCAAGTACGACTCCACCCACGGCCGTTTCAAGCACCTCGACGGCACCTACGTGGACGTGACCTCCACCGACGACTCCATCATCGTTGACGGCAAGGAGTACAAGGTCTACGCCGAGAAGGACGCCAACAACATCCCGTGGGTCAAGAACGACGGCGTCGAGTTCGTGCTCGAGTGCACCGGCTTCTACACCTCCGCCGAGAAGTCCCAGGCCCACCTGAACGCCGGCGCCAAGAAGGTCCTCATCTCCGCCCCGGCCAAGGATGACGTCACCCCGACCGTCGTGTACGGCGTGAACCACGAGATCCTCAAGCCGACCGACAACATCGTGTCCGCCGGCTCCTGCACCACGAACTCCATGGCCGCCATGGTCAAGCTGCTCGACGACAAGTTCGGCATCAAGGCCGGCTTCATGACCACGATCCACGCCTACACCGGCACCCAGATGCTGCTCGACGGCCCGCGTGGCAAGAACCCGCGCTCCAACCGTTCCGCCGCCGTCAACACGATCGAGCACTCCACCGGCGCCGCCAAGGCGATCGGCAAGGTCGTTCCGTCCGTGAACGGCAAGCTGCAGGGCCACGCCCAGCGCATCCAGGTCGTCGACGGCTCCGTGACCGAGCTCACCACCGTCCTTGACAAGAAGGTCACCGTCGACGAGATCAATGACGCCTTCAAGGCCGCCTTCTCCGACACCGATTACTTCGGCTACAACGGCGACGGCATCGTGTCCTCCGACATCATCGGCGACACCCACGGCGGCGTGTTCGATCCGACGCAGACCGACGTGAACACCGTCGGCGACACGCAGCTCGTTCGCACCGTGTCCTTCTACGACAACGAGTACGGCTTCACCTCCAACATGATCCGTACGCTCCTCTACTTCGCCGAGCTCTCCAAGTGAGCCTCGCCTAGCAAGCCATAGCGCGACGTAACAATCCGCCATGCCAAAACCCCTCGGAAGCGATTCCGAGGGGTTTTGGGGTTATAGGCCACAATGTGTCTCCGGTGGTGAGTCAGTCGGGGGTGCCGTGGTGTTCGGTTGGAGCGTGGATTCGTCCCAGTCGACGCCGGTGCCGACGCATCACGTCATGGAGCGCGCCCGAAACGGCCATGTTCCCGACACCGCCGACACCCCAACTGCACACGGCGTGTCGCTTGACAGCACAAGGGCTCAGCACCGTATGCCGAGCCATGTTACACAGTGTTACAAACCGGACCTATAACACTAACGGTATCGCGAGGCGGCAGCCCCGCCAGCGCGATCAGTTTGGACGATGAACATTGACGACGAGACATGAGAGATGGTTGAACATGAGCGAGTCGAAATATCGGGGAACGAATACGAATGAAACCGTCCACAAGGCGGTGCCGGATTCGGACCAGTCGGCGTACACGCACACGCATGGAGGCGGATCCGAAGCGAATGCCGAGCGTGCGGCGTCAAATGGAACATCGAGATTGGATAGCACCGGGGAGACACGCAACTAGCTATGTCAGCTATGTCAGATATGTCAGATATGTCAGGCGGTTCCGTGACTGCCGAACAATCCGCCCGCACACCGAATTCACCGCAATCCCCAGGCGCTTCACAGCCCTCGCTCACACGGCATCCAGCGCAACCTCATCCAGCGCAACCCACCCAACCCGCTCACAGCACCCACCACAGCCATGCACTCGCATCAATCCTCGGTCCCGCTTTCGTCGCGGCGGTCGCTTACGTCGACCCCGGCAATGTGGCGGCGAACATCACATCGGGCGCCCGATACGGCTATCTGCTGGTGTGGGTGCTGGTGCTGGCGAATCTGATGAGCGTGCTGATCCAGTATCAAAGCGCGAAACTCGGTATTGTGACAGGCAAATCGTTGCCGCAGATCCTTGGGGAGCGGATGGGCGATGCCGGCAGGTACATGTTCTTCATGCAGGCCGAGGTGATTGCAATTGCGACGGATCTTGCCGAGGTCATCGGCGGGGCGATCGCGCTGAGGCTGTTGTTCGGGCTGCCATTGTTCTGGGGCGGCTGCGTTATCGGCGCGGTGTCAACAGTGCTGTTGTGGTTCCAAGGTGGGCGTACGCATCGCGTGTTTGAGAAGATCGTTATTGCGATGCTGTTGGTGATTACGTTCGGGTTCATTGCCGGGTTGTTTGTCGATCCACCGAATGGCGGTGATGTGCTTGCCGGTTTGGTTCCGCGGTTCCGTGGCGCGGATTCTGTGTTGATGGCATCGTCGATTCTTGGCGCGACGGTTATGCCACACGCGATTTATTTGCATTCCACGCTGGTGAATGACCATTATGCTCCAGGCGAGGAGAAGCCGGACACCCGGCAGTTGCTGCGTGGATCGAAGATCGATGTGGTGTGGGCGCTCGCATTGGCGGGGACGGTGAATCTTGCGTTGCTTGTGCTGGCTGCGAATTCGCTGTACGGCATGAGTGGAACGGACACCATCGAAGGCGCGCAGCATGCGATTGAGATGGTGCTTGGTCCCGCGGTTGGAACGATTTTCTCGATTGGCTTGCTTGCTTCGTCATTGTCTTCCACGTCGGTGGGCACGTATGCCGGTTCGGAGATTATGCGCGGCTTGTTGCATATTCATGCGCCGATGTGGGCATGCCGTGTGGTGACGTTGGTTCCGGCGCTGGTGGTGTTGTGGTTTTCTGCGAATCCGACGTTCGCGTTGGTGATTGGCCAAGTGGTGCTGTCGATTGGTATCCCGTTCGCGATTATCCCGTTGATGCGTTATACACGTGACCGGGAGTTGATGGGGAAATATCGCGACGGCATGGTCAAGCATGTGGTGTTTTTGCTGGTTGCCGTGCTGATTATCGCGTTGAATGTGGTGCTGGTTTATCTCACGATGACGGGACAGAATTGAGATAGGCATCCTGCCGCCGAGCCGGTCGCCACCGAGTTTTCCCGTAACCGTTCCATGCCAGCCGTACAGGGCAGTTGCCGCCCGATTCTGTCCTCATTGTGCCAGCCACTGCCGTGCCGGCTATCGTTGAGCCGGCCGCTGCACAGCAGCGTATGAGTTCCCGCCGGAATGGGCCAAGCAGCCATGATGTCGGAGGCGAGTTCTGTCGCGATCTCGTCAAGTACGATGCCGGGGCGGCGCTTAACATGGTCGCTAATTGCTGAGAGGGGCATGGCACCGACCGCACACGCCGATTGTGACACGCGGCGTACTACTATCGGCACCATGGGCAAGAAGAAAACGAAGAAAGGCGGCGCTTCCACGCCTGCAACCGTGCAACTCGACGAGGCTGGGGTGCCGTTCACTCTGTATGAATACCATCATTCGGGCGACCACATGGACGAAGGCTATGGCAAGGAGGCCGCCGAGCAACTGGGCAAGGATGAGCGCCAGGTGTGCAAAACGCTGCTGGTAAGCACTGAGCACGGTCTCGTGACAGGCGTGGTGCCGGTGAACGGACACATGAGCATGAAAGGCATCGCCCAAGCCGTGGGCGAAAAGAAAGCGGAGATGGCCGAGCCGAAGGATGCCATGCGCGAAACAGGCTATGTGGTGGGCGGAATATCCCCGCTGGGGCAGCGCACCAAGCACCGCACGGTCATTGACGAAAGCGTGATGGCCTTTGACGAAGTGCTCGTTTCCGGTGGCAAACGCGGGCTGAGCCTTGGCGTAAACCCCCACGATCTGGTAAAAGTGCTGAACGCCGTGGTCGCTCCCATCGCCACCGACAAGAAGTCATACTGACCTCAAGTCTGCTTGGACCATGCACTGCGCGATGCATCGCGCAGTGCATCGCGCACAAAAACACGGGAGCCCGCTGTGCATCAATCGCCTCATGCGAGGTGGTCGATGCACGGCGGGCTCCCGATAACTAGCCGTATTAGGGCAGCCGCGACATCACAGCGATATCAGGCGTTCGGCCTCTTGCCGTGGTTGGCAGCCTTCTTACGACGGTCACGACGCATACGTCCGCGCTTTCCCATGATGACTCCTTTGGTTTAAACGTTTAAGCCTTTGGGATTATCGCACAGACGCCCGACGAATGCCAAACCGCGTCCATCGTCGGGCATTCCGGGCCTTGCGCCGCCGATACCATGGAGAGCGCACTGCCCGGGCCATCGCGCTCTCCATGTCCGCCACGGCGCCGCCCGCCGCTCCCTTCGCGCGCCCCGTCACGCTACGATGGCATCGTGACTTCGTTTACACCTACGCACACCGCAGACACAGCGGACGCAGAAACACCCACAGACGCCGCACGCCGCACGATCGTGCTCGCGAACCCCCGCGGGTTCTGCGCCGGCGTCGACCGCGCCATCCTCACCGTGCGCCGCCTCCTCGAGGCGCAGGCCACGGCCGACATCCCCGACGGGCTGCCGCCCGTGTACGTGCGCCGGCAGATCGTGCATAACAAGCATGTCGTGGCGGATCTCGCCGGCCAGGGCGCGGTTTTTGTCAACGAGCTCGACGACATCCCGGACGAGGCGGCGCGCGCGGGCATCCCCGTCGTCTTCTCGGCGCACGGCGTGTCGCCCGCCGTCAAGCAGGAGGCGCAGCGCCGCGGCCTGCGCATCGTCGACGCCACCTGCCCCCTCGTCGCCAAGGTGCACCGCGAGGTGCTGCGCTATGTCAAGGACGGCTACGACGTCATCTACATCGGTCACAAGGGCCACGACGAGGCGGTCGGCGTCATCGGCGAGGCGCCCGACCATGTGCTTCTCATCGAGCACGCCGCAGACGTCGACGCGCTCGAACCTCGCCCCGGCGTGCCCCTCGTGTACCTGACACAGACCACGCTGTCGTCCGATGAAACCGCCGACATCATCGCCGCGCTCACGACGCGCTTCCCGGGCATCGCCCAGCCGCCGAACTCCGACATCTGCTACGCCACGCAGAACCGGCAGCACGCCGTCAAGCTCGTGGCGCAGGAGTCCGACTGCATGGTGATCGTGGGCTCGGCGAATTCCTCGAATTCCATGCGGCTCGTCGAAGTGGCCCGGCAGGCGCTGCTCGGGCATGGGCGCGCGGGCGGCGCGCACCGCGTGGATGACGCGGGCCAGCTCGACCGCGCGTGGTTCGACGATGCGCGCACCGTCGGCGTGTCGTCGGGTGCCTCCGTTCCCGACGAGCTCGTGGACGGCGTGGTCGAGACGCTGCGTTCCTGGGGCTTCGATGCGATGCGCGACGTGCAGACCGTCGAGGAGACCATGCATTTCGTGCCCCCGGCCGCCGTGCGCGCGCTGCGCTAGACGCGGGGCGGCGTCGCCCTGGCGCCGGGCGATTGTCAAACAACCCCCGCACAATGGTGGGCATGACATCGCGCATTCTCGAACGGCTGGACGCGCTCCGGCCGCAGGCCCCCGACACCCCCCTCGCCCAGTCGCTGCTTCTCGGCTTCGACACGGAGACCACGGGGCTGTCGGCGACGAAAGACGCCATCGTCTCCGCCTCGCTGGTCCTGCGCGACCCCGCCGTCGGATTCGACGGCGACGTGAACGACGCGTGGCTGATCAACCCGCACCGTCATATCTCGGCGGGCGCCGGCGCCGTCAACGGCTTCACCGACGATTTCGTCATCTCCCACGGAGCGGAGCCGGTCCCGACGCTCGACATCATCGCCGACGCCATAGGACGCGCCCAGGAGCTGCGCATCCCCATCGTGGCGTATAACGCGCCCTTCGACATCCACATGCTCGAGGGCGACCTGGAACGCTGGAACCTCGCGGACCTGCCCTCGCGCAGCGGCGGCAGCGACCTGCTCGTGGCCGATCCGCTCGTCATCGACCGCTTCGTCTCCCACCGCAAGGGGCACCGCACGCTCACGGCCACGACGGAGTACTACGGCGTGCGTCCCCACGGCAGTTTCCACGACGCGGCCACCGACACCGTGGCCACGCTCGACCTGCTCGGCCCCATGACGCGCCTGTTCCCCGAGGTCGGCGCACTGCGCCTCGACGAGCTCATGGCATGGCAGTCCCACGCCTTCGCCTCGTGGAAAGAGGGGTACAATGCATGGGCGCGTGACCACGGCCGCCGCCCCCGCTCCGACACATGGTTCGACGGCGTTGCGGGAAACGGTGCCGAGGACGCCGGCACCCCGGGCGAGGCCACGGTCCAGGACGCCGAGTGAAGAAACGCCGCATTCTGCACGCCATGGCGCACGGAGGACGCCCCGTGGCGCGACAATAGGAGGCGCATGACGCCGCGGCGCCACCGCAGACAGATGACAAGACGATTGGAGACATCCATGATCGAGATTGCGAAGACCTCATACGCCGAGATGGAGAGCGCCGCGGCGAAGGCCGGGCTCACGCTCCCCATCGAGCAGACCGAGGCCTGGGCGCACTACCAGGAGACGATCGATGGGCGCATGCCGATCGGCGCGTTCGTCATCAAGCGCGACGGCGAGCCGATTGCGTTCCTCTCCCTCATGGACTTCCAGACGCACGGCTTCCACTTCGCCCGCTCCGCCCACGGCCCCGCCTATGTGACGCCGCCAACCGCCGAGGAGGAGCAGGAGGTCATTGACGCGCTCGCCGACTACGTGCACCGCACCTTCCGCTCCGTCAAGTTCCTGCGCTGCGCCATCGCGCACGAGATCCCGCAGGCGAGCGTCGTGCTGTCGACGGTTCCCTACGATTCCACCGTGGTGCTCGACCTGACGGGCGGCGATGATGCGATCCTGGGGCGCATGAAGCGCCGCGGCCGCCGCGACGTGCGCAAGGCGCTGCGCGAATGCTCCGCCACATGCGCGGACGAAACCGAGAACGCCATGGCATCGTTCGAGGAATACTACGACGTGATGCGCGAGACGGGCGCCCGAGACGGCTTCACCCCGGCCCCGATCAGCGATTACGAGGACATGATCCGCATCCTGGGCCCGGAGCATTGCCGCGTATTCGCCGCACGCCTGGGCGAGCATGTGGAGGCGTGGTCGATCGTGACGGCGAACGGCGACACCTGCGTGCGCTACTACGGCGCCATGCGCAACGGGGCGATGCGCATGCACGTGACCGACAAGCTGCTGTACTCCGAGGCGTGCGAGCTGGGCGGCCAGGGCTTCGCGAAATACGACCTCATGGGCATCGGCTCCGACTTTGCGCCCAGCCTCATGGGCCTCAACGAGTTCAAGACCAAGTTCACCGAGGAAATCACGCATGTGGCGCCCGAGCGCGACGTGCCGCTGCACAAGACGTACTACAGGCTCCTGCTCCTGCTCAAGAAGCTGCGCAATCGTGGCAAGAAGCAGAAGACCGCCGACGAGGTGAAGGCGGAGAAGGACGCACATGGCGGCAAGGGCGCGCCCGATTCCGCGGCGAAGAAGAACGATGTCGCGGCGAAGAACGACGCCGCGAAGAATGCAGCCGCGGCGAAGAACGCGACCGCGGCCGACACGCCGAAGGACGGGGCGGACGACGCCACGAAGCGGACGAAGTGAAGACCGCGTAGAATACGGCGCAGAGAATTCGAGCGATGATGCCGGGATGGGCCGATGGCCGTCCCGGCATCATCGTATCCGGCGCGAGAGCGCCGCCGGCATCACAAAGCCGGATGAGAAGAAGGAGCCGTTATGGTTTTTGTGTCTGGTTTGACTGTTCGCGGGGCGGCGCGCATCCTGCTGGACGCCGGACTCCTGCGCGAGGCCATCATGCCCGCCCGGGACGGCGCAGGCGACTGGACAAGCGACCCCGGCCGCCTGCCCGACACGCGCCTGACCGACGCCACCTACGACACCCGCCGCATCACGCCCGGCGCCCTCCTGTTCTGCAAGGGGAACTTCCGCCCCGAATACCTCAAGGACGCCGACCAAAAAGGACTGGCCGCCTACGTCTCCCAGACCGACCACACCGACCGCACCCACGCCACCGGACTCATCGTCACCGACGCGCGCAAGGCCATGGCCATCCTCTCCAGCGCCTACTGGGGCCGCCCCCAGGACAAGCTCACCCTCATCGGCATCACCGGCACCAAAGGCAAGACCACCACCGCCTACTTCACCCACGCCATCCTCAACCAGGCCACCGGCGGCAGATGCGCCCTCCTGTCCAGCGTCGACAACTGCACCGACGGACGCACCCGCGTCGAATCCCAGCTGACCACGCCCGACTCCCCCGACCTGTACCGCCTCATGCGCCAGGCCGTCGACAACGGCATGACCCACCTCGTCATGGAGGTCTCCAGCCAGGCATACAAGGTCGACAGGGTCCACGCCCTGCACTTCGACGTCGCCGCGTTCCTCAACATCTCCCCCGACCACATCAGCCCCATCGAACACCCCACCTACGAGGACTACCTGTGGTGCAAGAGGCAGATCATCCGCAACACCGACACCCTCGTGCACCCCACCGCCATGGACCACCTCCCCCTCATCCTCGAGGACGCCCGGCGCAACCACGTCACCACCGTCACCTTCGCCGCCCACGGCACCGCCACGCCCATGCCGCCCGCCGACATCGACGCCACCATCCCCCGCCCCGGCAGCCCCCGGTACACCCTCGCCGACAACCTCCCCGACACCACCGACGGCACCACCGCCCGCACCGACACGGCACGCGAACCCCGCACCCGCGAACTCGGCATCCCCGGCGACTTCAACATCCTCAACGCCGCGGCCGCCACCGCCATCGCCCGCGCCACCGGCATCCCCGCCAACGACCCCAGCCTCGACGCCCTCCAAGACGTCCACGTCCCCGGACGCATGGAACGCTTCACCGACACCACCAACCCCCACGTCACCGCCTACGTCGACTACGCACACAACCAAGCAAGCGTCACAGCCATCCTCGACTTCGTGTGGGAGCGGTACGGGGCGCAGAACCCGAGGATCACGCTCGTCACCGGATCGGCCGGCAACAAGGCCTACGACCGGCGCGAAGGCATCGTGAAAGCCGCACAGAACCGCGTGGCCCGTCTGATCCTGACCGACGAGGACACCGACACGGAGCCCATGGAGCATATCCTCAAGCAGATGGACTCCTACGTGACGAACCCCGACCTCGAGCACACGATCATCCCCGGTCGCGCCACGGCCATCGAAACCGCCATCGAGGAGGCCCGCGCCGACGCCGGACGCACGGGGCGGCCGAACATCATCCTCGCCATCGGCAAAGGACGCGAAAAGTGGATCAAGCACTGCAACAAGCATGTGGAGTACGAAGGCGACATCGATGTGATCCGTCGCATGTTCGGCCTGTGATGCATCGGTGACGCACGGGGCCTTCGCTACGCGCTGTCTGTTCCGTTCGCGTCGTCTGTCCCGTTCGCGCCATTCGCGCCATCCGGGCCCTTGCCGCGCTCCATCTTCGTCGACACCACGGAGGTGACGCCGTCCGCGCGCATCGTGACGCCGTACAGTGCGTCGGCGATGCTCATGGTGCGCTGCTGGTGCGTGATGATGATGAGCTGGGCGTGCTCGCGCAGGTCGTCGATGGCGTTGAGCAGCCTCGTGAGGTTCACGTCGTCGAGCGCCGCCTCCACCTCGTCCATGATGTAGAACGGGCTGGGGCGCGCCGTGAAGATGGCGAACAACAGCGCGAGCGCGGTCAGGGAGCGTTCGCCGCCGGAGAGCAGCGAGAGCTGCTTGACGCGTTTGCCGGCGGGGCTTGCTTCCACGATGACACCGGTGCCGAGCAGGTCGTCGGGATCTTCGAGACGCAGCCGCCCCGTTCCTCCGGGGAACAGCGTGGCGAAGACCTTTTCGAAGGCGGCGGCGGTGTCATCGAACGCCGATTGGAAGACGTCGACCATGGTGGTGTCGAGGTCCTTGATGAGCTGGAGCAGGTCGTCGCGGGAGGAGACGACGTCACGGCGCTGCTCGTTGATGTACTTGTTGCGCTTGTCGAGCGCGTCGTATTCCTCGCCGGCGAGCGGATTGACCTTGCCGAGCGCCTCGAGGTCGCGGCGGGCCTTCTTGAGGCGCTTCTCCTGTTCCTCTCGCACATACGGCACGGTGCGCACGCGCGTCAGATCGATGCGTCCGGAGGCGTCATACGCCGCTCCGCCGTCAGTCCCGGCGTCAGTCCCGCGGTCAGTCCCGTCATCAGTGTTGTCGGCGGCGTCGTCCGCATCGTCGAGAGGGATGGGGCGCCCCTCGTCATCCAGCACGGGAACCGGCAGGTCGGGGCCGAAATCGGCGACGAGGGTGGGGATGTCGAGGCCGAGGGCATCGGCCACCTTCTGTTCCAGGGCGCCGTATTCGGTGGCGAGGCGTTCGCGCAGCACGTCGCGGTCATGCTCGTCGTTCTGCAGGGCAGACACGATGGGCTCGAGCCTGTTGCGCTCCGCACGGAGCGTCGACAGCTCCCCATCGTGGGCCGAGGCCTCGGACTGCACGCGGTCACGTTCGGCGTCGACGGCGGATACGACGCCGCCGAGACGGTGCGCCGCCCGGCGCGCCAGTCCGGCGATGTGGGTGGCCTGCGCGGCCTGGTCCCGCAGACGTTCGTTCTGCTCGGCGATGCGTTCGCGCCTGATCCGCGCCTGCCGGGCGTTGTCGCGCAGCATCGCTGCCTGGCGCACGAGGGACTGGGTGTGCCGGTCGCTGTCGCTCCATTCGAGGCGCGCCGTGATCTCGGCCTCGCGCTGGGCGTCGAGCTGCGATTCGAGTTGTTTCTCTCGCGCCTGTACGTCGTCGAAGTCGAGATCGTCGCCCTGGGCGCTGGTGACGGCGTCGAGATCGTCCTCGAGGCTGGCGATGGTGCGCTTGCGCTCCTCGGCCTCGCCGTCGAGCTGGCCGATGCGATGGTGCAGGTCCTCGACGCGCCGCTCGAGACTCGTCACCGACGTGTTGGCGGATTCGACGGCGCGCTTGGCCTCCTGGGCCTTGACGCGGCGCTCCGTGACGCGCGCCTTGGCGGCGTCGAGAGCGGCGCGCGCGTCGGCGTATTCCCGCTGCGCGGTTTCCAGTCTCGCGCCGGCCTCGTCCCGCTGGGCGACGAGCTCGGCGTGTCGCGCCAGGGCCTTGTCTCGGCGCGAAGCCAGGGCGAGGTCGGACGGGGCTGCGCCATTGCCGCCATAACCACCGACGGATGTCAGGATCTGCCCGTCGCGCGTGACGGCCTGCGCATAGCGCGCGTCGTCCAGGGCACAACGTGCATCGTCCAGGGTGTCGACGGCCGCGACATCCGATAGAAGCACGCCGAGAGATGCGATGACGCCTGCCGCGAGCGCGGGGTCGGCGGCGTGGGGGTTCGCCACGATAAGCGCTGCGGCGGGACGGATGCCCGCCCCGTCGGCGTCATCCACCGGCGCCCCGTCGGCGCCACCGTGCGCCCCGTCGGCGCCACCGTGCGCTCCGTCGGAGCCATCAGCCGGCGTGCCACCGTGCGCCCCGTTCCCGGCGACGAGCACGGCGGCGGTGCCGCTTTTCTCCCCCGCCGCCGTCAATGCAGCCAGGACGTCATCGCGTCCGGGCACGATGACGGCACCGGAGAAGGGCCCCAGGGCGCTGGCGATGCCGTTCTCCCAGCCGTCGGCCACGCTGATGAGGTCGGACAGACGCCCGAGCGTGTCGAGGCCCGCCTCCTGGGTCAGGTCGAGGGCGTCGTCACGGCTGTTCAGCGTGTCTCGCAAGGCATCGGCCTTGGCTTGCATACTGATGGCCTCGCCGTCGAGACGGCGCTGCTCCTGGGCCAGCGAGTCGCGCATCGCGCGGGCGGTGTCTGCCGCGATGCGCGCCTCGTCCAGGGCGGCCGCCCCGTCGTCGCCGGTGATGCCGTCGACCTCGGCGCGCAGCGCGTCGAGGCGCTCCCTGGCCTCCGTCAGCTGCTGGTCGTATGTGGCACGCTGCGTGTCGAGATCGGCCCGACGCTGCGCGTCGGACTGCGCGAGTGCCTCCTCGCGGGCGATGCGTTCGCGCAGCTTGCCCATGCGCGCCTCGCGCTCCTGTGCGGTACGCCGCAGTTCGGTGAGGGTCTGGCGCAGCGAGGCGAGCTGCTTTTCGGCCTCGGCGCGGGATTCGGTCGTTTTCTCGAGCGTGAGCTTCAGCGCCGCCGTGTCGGATTCCTTCTCACGGCCCTGTGCCTCGAGCTCCTCGGCGCGCCGTTCGAGCATGTCGGGGTCTTCCCCGCCCACCTCCTGGATACGCGACTCGAAGGAGCTGGCGCGTTCCTCCGCAAGGCGCGCCAGGGATTCGAGGCGCTCCCCCGTCTGGGCCAGGCGATGCCACTGTTGGTTGAGTGTGCGCAGAAGGGGGCTCGACTGGCTGGTCAGCGCCTCGAGACGGTCGATATGCGCCTTCGTGTCGGCCAGCTCGCGGCGCCGTTCGACGAGCTGCTCGCGCACGGAGGCGAGCTGCGTGCGTTCCTCGTCGCGTCGTGCGGTGAGCTGGGCCGCGTCATCGGCGTACAGGCGGCACTGGGCGTCGCGCAGCGTCACGTGAATGCTGTCGGCTCGCTTGGAGACGCGAGCCTGGCGGCGCAGGGGCCCCAGCTGGCGGTGGATCTCCTTAAGCAAGTCGTCGAGCCTGTCGAGGTTCTCCTGCGTGTTCTGCAGCTTGCGCAGCGCACGCTCCTTGCGCTTGCGGTGTTTGAGAATGCCCGCAGCCTCCTCGATGAAGGCGCGGTTGTCGGCGGGGGTGGCGCGCAGAATGGAGTCGAGGCGCCCCTGCCCCACCACCACATGCATATGGGAACCCAGGCCGGTGTCGCTGAGCAGCTCCTGCACGTCGAGCAGGCGGACGGCGGAGCCGTTGATGGCGTATTCGGAGCCGCCGTTGCGGTAGATGGTGCGGCTGATCGTGACCTCGGAGTAGTCGATGTCGAGGGTGCCGTCGGAGTTGTCAATCGTCAGGCTCACCTGGGCGCGCCCCAGGGGCGGGCGCGTGCTGGTGCCGGCGAAGATGACGTCCTCCATGGAGGTGCCGCGCAGGCTTTTGGCGCCCTGCTCACCCATGACCCAGGCCAGGGCGTCGACGATATTCGACTTGCCCGAGCCATTGGGCCCGATGATGGCGGTGACACCCGGCTCGAAACGCAGCGTGGTGGGGTTCGCGAAGGATTTGAAACCGCGCAGCGTGAGTTCCTTGACGTACATGTTCCTAGCCTGTTCGTTTCTCGAAGGACGATGCAAAGACGGTGCCGGCGGAGCCGCGGTGCGTCTCCGCCGCGCCCGCCTTCTCCGCATCCGGCGGCGCGCCTCAGTCGGCGACGCGCTCCGACTTGGGCTTGAGCAGATCCTTGTTCGGTTTCTCCTCGAGCAGACGGCGCGCGTCACCGGCCGTCACGAAACTGCCGAACACAAGCACGCCGCGCCCGTAACCCACGCCCGTGTCATCGGCGGAGTCCACGCGGTCGACGGCGGTCTGGATGGCGTCTGGCAGCAGGTCGACGCGCGTGACCCTGTCGGGACCGAACACGCGGATGGCGATTTTCTCGAGGTCCTCCGCCTTCATGACGCGCGGCGTCCACGAGTTCTGCGTCACGATGACCTCCGACAGCACGGGCTCCATGACGCCAAGCACATCCTCGACCTCCTTGTCCGCCATCATCGACACGACGCCGACGAGCTGCTGGAAATCGTAGTTCTCCTCGATCGCCTTGCGCAGCGCGGTGACCGCCTGCACATTGTGGCCGCCGTCGAGGATGATCGTCGGCGACGTACGGATCGTCTCGATACGGCCCGGGATGCGCACGCCGCTGAGCGCCTGCGCCACGAGGTCGCCGTCAAGGGCTCCCGACACGGGCACGACCACCTCGGCCGCCGCGAGCGCCGACAGCGCGTTATGCGCCTGGTGCTCGCCGAACATGGCGATGGGGACGTCCTCGTAGGTGCCGTTGGGCGTCCGCAGCGTGGCGACCTGTCCGCCGACGGCGGGCATGCGGCTGACGACGTCCATCTCCTCGCCGTCGCGGATGACGGCGGCGGCGCCGACCTTCTCGGCCTCGCCCAGGAGAATCGGCATGACCTTCTCGGCGTGCGGCTGGGGGCCGATCACGACGGTGCTGCCCTTCTTGATGATGCCGGCCTTCTCACCGGCGATCTGCTCGACGGTGTCCCCGAGCCACTGCATGTGGTCCATGTCGACGGGGCCGATGATGGCGGCGTCCGCGTCGAGGACGTTGGTGGCGTCCCAGCGTCCGCCCATGCCGACCTCGACGACGGCGACGTCGACCGGGGCGTCGGCGAATGCCCAGATGGCCATCGTCGTGAGCACCTCGAAGAAGCTCATGCGCGGACCGCCTTTCGCGGTGCTGCGCTCGTCGACCAGCTTGATGAAGTCCTTGACCTGGTCGTAGACATCGATGAAATCGTCGTCGCTCAGTTGCTGGCCGTCGATGGCGATGCGCTCGGTGACGGATTCGAGATGCGGCGACGTGTACAGGCCGGTGCGCAGGCCGTAGGCGCGGCACAGGGCCTCCGCCATGCGGGCGGTGCTGCCCTTGCCGTTAGTGCCGGTGACGTGGATGACGCGGAACGACTGCTCCGGGTGCCCCAGCAGGTCGAGCACCATCTGCATGCGATCGAGGGAAGGGTCGAAGTCATGCTCCGGCGCGCGCTTCATGATGTCGCGGTAGACATCGGCAAGCTGCTTGTTCTCGCGGTTCGGATGCTCGAAGGACATGGATGCGGTCACTCTCCTTGGACTGCCCGCGGTCATTCCCCGCGGGCGCACACTCCATAGATATTAGGCTATCGAGATGATTTCGCCACACGAGTATGCCGCGGGCGGAGCACAAGGCGGAGCGGGAATACGATTGCCAGGTTCCGGGTCGCGACGGTTGCCGTCGGGGCATGCATCACCGGAGTTTCCGGCGATTCGGTTGCGGAAGGCCATATGTCTCCCTTTCGGGGTTGTGATTGGTGATTTCCCTGTGATTTCAAATCTCGTATCCTACGCTCGGATCGAAACCCCGGAAACCGTTGAAATCATTCGGTTTTCGGGGTTTTGCTTTGGTTCCTTCCGATTGTGGATTCCCTCCGTTCCGACACCTTTGGCCCCGGCCTGCCACGCGTGTCACATATCGGAACCGACGATTCCGAAGCGGACACGGCGATCCTGCTTGTCGGCAGGAAATACCTCCGAGGCGAAGGAGCCCGGATACTGCTGGCCTTGAACGAGACACGACTCACAACGGGAAAGGCGACGATCCTTCTGGCCCAAGGGGCGGAAAAAGACTACAAAGCCGTCCTGCCCGCGTACAAGCCCAGGTTCTACCGGCGATAGGCGATAGGCAAAGGCGCGAAGCGGCATTCCGGCGGCCCACCCCTTCGCCCCGGTCGCACACGCCCGGCCGGCCGCCTCGTCGTAATCCGGCCCAGCCACCGGCGGCATCCTGGTTGCCGCCGCCCGTGTCACCCGGGTCCTCGGCGTAGGCTGTGGAAGCCACGATACCGCCCGTGGCAAGAGTGGCAATAGCTGCGAGGACGGCAATACCCTTCCTCAACCACTTCGGCTTGCGCTCGGGCGGAGTCTTAGGATTATGCTTCTTAAACTGCATAACGCTCCTTAATCTTGACTACATAGGCAAAGCCACACAAGCGGCCTGCTCGCCTTCAAACAGGCAATCAAGAAGCGGGTATTACGCAAGAAGAATGAAATACTGAAGGCAACCATATCATTGGCAGGTCTACCACGCATATGAAAAGCCCCACCTTCGATGGGAAGGTGAGGCTTATCAGAGAAAAGAGAAAAGCAAAAAGAATGCTAACGCTGGATAGGAGCGTAATTACCAGTGGACATTTCATTAGTATTTCCGCTTGAACTGGCGCCAATCAGATCAGCAAGGTTGGAACCACTGGAGGAGCCGCCGCCATTATTGCTGGGCGCTGTGTAGGTCTGCTTCGGAGCGGTGTAAGTCTGCTTCGGAGCGGAATACCCGCGGCTGGAAGAGTAGGAGCGCTGCGACTGCGCGGCTGCTGCGACTGCCTGCGCCTGCGCCTGCGCCTGCGCCTGAGCCTGCGCTGCGGCTGCTTCTGCAGCTGCCTGCGCGGCGGCTGCGGCCTCGGCGTCGGCCTTCTCCTTCGCGGCCTTGGAATCGTTCACCTGCTTGACGGCGGCATCAAGCTTCGCCTTCTGGTCGGTGTAGGCCTTCGGGTCGGACACATCCTTCTCGTCGATGGTCTCGTTCGCCTCGTCGATGGCCTTCGTGAGGCTGTCGCGGGTGGCGTTGTCCGCCACCTTCCCATCCGTGTCCTTGAGGGTCTGGCTCGCGCTGTCAATACCCTGCTTGAGCTGGTCTTTCGCGGCGTCCAGATCCTTCGCCAGCTTGCTGTCCTTGACGTCCTTGAGCGCGGCATTGAGTGCCTCCGCCTGGGCATTGGCCTCGTCCGCGTCCACGGCGTTGGCCTTCTTCGCGGAGGAGAGCTGCCACGCCAGCCACTCACCCGGCTGGTCCTCGGGGATGCCCTTGAGCTCCCTCGCCTTCCCGATGGCGTCGTTAAGCTTGTCCAGCAGCTCCGGCTCCTTGAGCTGATCCGCCTTGTACTCGGTCGCCGTGGCCTCGTCCACCGCCTTCGAAAGCGCCTTGTCAGCCGCTTCCGCCTGCGCGACCGCCTCATGGTATGCGATGGCCTCCTGATGCGTGTAGTAGGCGTAGCCGCCGCCAATACCCGCCAGCGCCACGACAATGACAGCAATGATGATGGCGGTGAGCTTGGTGTGCTTGCGCTTGGGCTTCTCAGCCTGCACGGATTCGTTCCCCTCGGCCATTTCCGCTCCTTCTTCCCGTTCTTCCCGAATCCCTATGAGGCCACCCAAACATGGCCATACAAGGGGCAATGGGCCGCGGCCATAGCGTGTCGTTATGCCAAAGATTACTCCGGGCGGCGGATGGGCCCCTTACGCGAAAGAGCTGGGCCTGAGCATGCAGCGGCTGCGCGAGGCGCGCGGGCTGTCGCAGGAGCGGGTGGCAAATGCATGATTCTTATAATCCCGCGTGGAACAATCACCGGACAATCGTGCTCCGCCAAGCCGCTCCGGCGCAGGCCCCGCCCGCGCCTCATCGTTGCACCGTCGCCGCACCGCCGCCGCGCCATCGTTGCGCCATCGGAGAACGCGGCGCGCGGCCCTATAGTTGTGGTGGCAAGCGGCCGGCGCAAGGCCGGCCCCGCGCCCGCCGCACAGGATTCCCACGCACGGCTGCCGCACGCGGACTCCGACACATGGATTCCCGCGTGCCCCGCCCCGCACAGGCCGCGGCGGACGCGACACCACCGCATAACACAACCGAATACGACCGCAACGGCGCCCCGCAGAGGACGCCCGTACAGGAGGCATCATGACAGACCAGCACGAGGGCGAGGACCGCGACGGCGAGCTCGACCCGGGCGCACGCCGCCACAACCGCACGCTGCGTCCCCGCTCCGAGGCGTTCCGCGAATTCATGCTCACCGGATGGGGCCAGGAAGACAACGACATCAGGCCCCTCGAATCCAGCTCCTACACGCCGCGACGCCTGCGCGAGCTCGGCGCCGCGTTCCCAGGCAGGCGCATCGTGATTCCCGCGGGCACCACGAAGGTGCGCAACGACGACTGCGACTACGCGTTCCGTCCCGACAGCGCATTCGCCTACTACACGGGTCTGGGCGAGGACTTCGAGCCGGGCGCCGTGCTCGTGCTCAACCCCGTCGACCCGGATTCCGAGGAGGCGAAGACAGGCGCCACGCATACGCCGGAGCTGTTCGTGCACCCGCGCTCCGACCAGACCACGCAGGACTACTACATGAGCGCCGCCTACGGCGAGTACTGGGTGGGCGCCCGCCCCGGCCTCAAGGAGATGGCCGTCATGACCGGCATCCCCACCGCCGACGTGGCCACGCTGCGCGACGCACTTTCCAAAGACGTCGGCCCGGGCTCCGTGCAGCTGAGCGTGCTGGCGAAAACCGACGCCGAGGTGACCGACATGGTCGAGCAGATCCGTGAGCAGAACGGTTTTCCCGACCCGGATGCGAACGCCGCCGCCGACGATGCACTGTATGAGAAAACCTCCGAGCACCGCATGCTCAAGGACTCCTACGAGGTCGGCGAGCTGCGCCGCGCCATCGCCGCCACGAAGGACGGCTTCGACCGCATGCTCACAGCCCTGCCCGGGGCCCTGGGCAAGCCACGCGGCGAACGCATCCTCGAGGGTGCGTTCAACGCGAATGCGCGCGAGGAGGGCAACGACGAGGGCTACGGCACCATCGTGGCGTACGGGGACCATGCGGCGACGCTGCACTGGATGCGCAACACCGGCACCATCGGCGACGACGGCCTGCTGCTCATCGACGCGGGCGTGGAGGTCAACTCCCTGTACACCGCCGACATCACGCGCACCTTCCCCGCCAGCGGCCACTTCACGCAGTTCCAGCGCGAGCTGTACCAGGTGGTGCTCGACGCGCAGCAGGCGGGATTCGAGGCGGCGCAGCCCGGCCGCACGTATTCCGACATCCACGACGCGTGCATGCGTGTGCTCGCCGAAGCGCTGCACGAGTGGGGCATCCTCCCGGTGAGCGTGGAGGAGGCGCTGAGCCCCGAGGGCCAGCAGCACCGCCGCTGGCATGCGTGCGGCGTGGCGCACCACCTGGGCCTCGACGTTCACGATTGCTCGCAGGCGCGCTTCGAGCACTATCAGGGCGCGAAGCTCGCCCCGGGCATGACGTTCACGATCGAGCCGGGCCTGTACTTCAAGGAGAACGACCTGCTGGTGCCGCCGGAGTTCCGCGGCATCGGCATTCGCGTGGAGGACGATGTGCTCATGACCGAGAACGGCCCCGAATGGCTGTCGATCGGCATTCCGAAGACCATCGACGGCGTGGAGGCGTGGATGGCCGAACGCGCCGCTGCCGCGCAGACGCGCTAGGGACGCCGGGGGCGGCGGAGATTCCGAAGATTCCAAAAACGATGGCCCCGCCGTGCGAACGGCGGGGCCATCGCCGCGCGGATGCCGGGCGAAGCAACCGGCGCGCAAACGCCGGCCGGGGACATCGTCTCTTGTTTTCACGCCGCCGCGCGCCTACAGTGAAGGTGTCACAGGACCGGCGCCGCAGGGCAGGGCGCGCGCCGGGCCACCGTCGGTGCGCCGCGCCCGGGCAGGGACGCCGCGGCACCACGGCCGGGGCGTGACGGATCTTGGGGCAACCGTATCCGGGGCGAACCGAGCAGCCGCGCGGCCGGCCGTCTTCCATACTGGAGAGAAGCATCTTGACAGACACACACGGCTCTGCAACGGCCTCCGCTGGCACCTCGTCCGCCCGCCGCACATCCATCCTCGACAACTCCCTCATCTGGTTCGGCGCGGGAGTGTCCGTGGCCGAGATCATGACCGGCACGTACTTCGCCTCGCTCGGTTTCGCCCGCGGCCTGGCGGCCATCGTACTGGGTCATGTCATCGGCTGCACGATGTTCTTCCTCGCCGGCTACATCGGCGCGCGCACGCGCAAGAGCTCGATGGAGACGGTGAAGATGAGCTTCGGCCGCATCGGCGGGCAGTTCTTCGCCATCCTCAACGTCATCCAGCTCGTGGGCTGGACCTCGATCATGATCTACGACGGCTCCATCTCCGCGGCGGCCGCCTTCCCCGGCGCCCCGTGGGTGTGGGCGCTCGTCATCGGCGCGCTGGTGGTCCTGTGGATCGCCGTGGGCGTCGAGAACCTCGGCAGGCTCAACGGCGTGGCGATGGCGTTGCTGTTCATCCTCACCATCGTGCTGTGCAAGGTCATTTTCTTCTCCGGTGCCGCGGCGGGCGGCACGCTCGACGACACGTTCACCTTCGGCGCGGCGGTGGAGCTGGCGGTGTCGATGCCGCTGAGCTGGCTGCCCGTGGTGAGCGACTACACGCGCGAAGCCGAGAAGCCGCTGGGCGCCACCGTGGCGAGCACGCTTGTGTACGGCGTGGTGAGCGTGTGGATGTTCGTCATCGGCATGGGTGCCGCGATGTACGCGGGGTCGTCGGATATCGCGAGCATCATGGTCGGCGCCGGCATGGGGCTGGCGGGCCTGCTCGTGGTGGTGTTCTCCACCGTCACCACCACGTTCCTCGACGCGTGGTCGGCGGGCATTTCGAGCGAGTCGGTGGTCGGCTCCGCGAAGGGCAAGTGGGTCGCGATCGGCGCGACCGTGCTGGGCACCGCGGCGGCGATGATCTGGGTGATGGACGACATCACGAACTTCCTGTACCTCATCGGATCGGTGTTCGCGCCCATGGTGGCCGTGATGATTGCCGATTTCTACTTCCTGCACCGCAGCCACGAGCGCGCGACATTCGACTGGCCCAGCCTCGTGGTGTGGCTCGTCGGCTTCGTGGCATACCGTCTGCTCATGAACGTCGACACGCCGGTGGGATACACGCTGATCGACATGCTCGGCACGCTGGCGCTGGCGCTGATGGTCGGCGCCTTGCGCGGCAAGGTGCGTGGCAGGCGCGGGAAGTCCGGCGGCGAGGCGGCTGATCGCGAGGCATCCGGCGGCGAGGCTGCGCAGACGCGATAACCCGGCGGCTCCGTCGGTTCCTCCCCCGCGCGTTTCGCCCGCGGAGGAATCGACGAAGCCGTATGGCTTTTTCAGCACGATGCGTCTATTATTATTGAGTTGCGGAAATCCGCATGGCGGAAATTCGCATGACGATTGATAACTGAACGTGCATCGATTCACTCGATGGATGGTTCACCGGGGCCGATCGGTTTCGACGGTGGTCTGTTCGTCGCAGGGAAGCGCGCCGAGAACGCAGGGGTCCACTCGTTAACGTCCTCCTGTAAAAGAATAAGTGCTAAATCTAATCGCACTGAGTTCGCTCTCGCTGCCTAAGCTTCGCGCTAGGATTTAACCAGCGAGCAGCCGCTCCGCTCACTCCTCCATGTCTTCGGGAGGATGTTGAACGTCGTTAAGAAGACTTGCTGATGCCGCCGGGTCGCAGGACGGCGTCGGGACTTTTTCTGTGAATATGCTCGCCGCCGGTTGTCCGCGACACAGGCGGGGGCAGAAAAACTGCCGAACGGCCAGCGGACTACGCGCGTAGAAGACTGGGAGTACGGTCATCGGACCGGGGTTCAATTCCCCGCGGCTCCACTCTTTCCAAGGCCTCGCACCCGCAAGGGTCGCGAGGCCTTTTGCATTGCGATTACTGGGGTCCGGGGGTATGCGTGGTGTATGTCCGTGTGTATCCCGTGG
>Ga0256406_1000086_pt1 | contig 165584 bp, 132 predicted proteins | sample RumenRJG_03DNA_FD_185986 | JGI IMG/M metagenome (GOLD analysis project Ga0256406, IMG submission 185986) | Bovine rumen microbial communities from Lethbridge, Alberta, Canada - RJG_03 | ecosystem: Host-associated > Mammals > Digestive system > Stomach > Rumen | place: Canada: Alberta... | reverse complement strand
GTATGTACCAGAAGATGCTTAAAGACCATGACATCACACAAAGCATGTCACGTAAAGGTAACTGTCTGGACAATGCAATGATGGAGAATTTCTTTGGGCTGATGAAAAATGAACTCTTATATGCTAAAAAGTTTGAAAGTATAGAGGACTTTGAAAGAGCCCTAAGAAAATATATTGATTGGTTTAACAATAAAAGACTAAAATTGAGGTTAAAAGGAATGAGCCCGGCACAATACCGAGCTCACTACTATAGAGAGTTGAATAATTAATGTTTATTTAATGTCCAACTTTTCGGGGGCACATCAAGTTGAAGTATCGCATCCTTAAATTTTTTTGACGCTTTTAACACCTTCCCCATCCCGTTTTCTTCTTTGTTCCGTCCCAGTTGGTCAATTCACCATTAGAACCCCCTCCACCAACACTGCCTCTGCCGCCAGCGGCAAGGAGTAAGTTAGCCATCAAGTCTTTGGAAACTGTCATTGCATCACTGAATTGTTGGGTACGGGTAATGGTAAGATTGTTTTTGACTTCTTTGTAAAGTCGGAACATAAGGGATAAAAACACCAGCGGGATAGGCAAATATGGTTTGCTCATCCCGCTGGCGTTAAGTTGCTTGGGCTTAGACAAAAGCCTATCAATACTCATCCTCGTTGAAGAGGAAGTCTTCTTTTGTCGGGTAGTCGGGCCAGATGTCTTCGATGCTTTCGTAGACGTCGCCTTCGTCTTCTATTTCCTGAAGGTTCTCAAGTACTTCGAGTGGTGCTCCCGAGCGTATTGCGTAGTCTATGAGTTCTTCTTTTGTTGCGGGCCAGGGTGCATCCTCCAGTTTTGATGCTAATTCCAATGTCCAATACATAATGTTGTTGTTTTATTTGTTTTTGTTTTATTTTCCTTTTACTATTTTGTTGACAGTGGTGACGGCTTGCGTGCTTCTTTTTCTCTTACTCCTTCTGCGAAGTTGAGTTTGCGTGCCAGCACGAAGAGATAGTCGCTGAGTCTGTTTACGAAGTGCAGTATTTCTGCCTGTACGGGTGATGTTTCGTGCAGGAAGAATATTCTTCTTTCGGCGCGTCGGCATACTGTTCTGCATACGTGGCAGAATGCTGCCTGGTGTGTTCCTCCTGACAGAATCATGTGGTCGAGGCTCGGCAGGCTTCCGTTTATCATGTCTATTTCCTGTTCGAGCAGGTTTGTTTCTTCAGCCGGCAAGATAAAGTATTCGGCATATTTGCTTGTTGGTTCTGTGGCAAGGCTTGAGCATATTGTGAAGAGGTTTCTCTGCACGCGTATTATCAAGTCTTTGTCGTGTCCGTCTTTCATCCACGATGCCAGCAGTCCGAGCTGTGCGCTCAGTTCGTCGACAGTGCCGTAGGCTTCTATTCTCGCGTTGGTTTTCTTTACTCTTTTTCCACCAACGAGACCTGTCAGTCCTTCGTCGCCTGTTCGGGTGTAAATGGTTGAGAGTTTCATTGTCGTTGTTGTTTATAAGTTTATTGTATAATGTTTCTGATACATTTTCTGTTGCATGACGAGTATTCCTATACTTTTCATGTCGTATGACGTTCCTGCGCGTGGCAGTTGTTGCAGTGTGTTCCACGTCTTGCTGCCTGTCTTGCCGATGTTTTCTATCACTACTACTGATTTTTCCTTCAGCGTACTGATGGTTTCCACTGCCTTTTCTGTCAGCTCGTTGCTGTCTGCTATTATCATTGCCCTTGTGCCTTCTGCCTCGCAGATGTCGGCTGTTGTGCCTACTATCCTTCGGCTTGCCGCCTTCAGGTATTCTGCATATATGCCGTCGTCGCCGCACTTTATCACTGCCATTTCCGGTTGGCAATAGTTTGCCAGTCTGAAATACAGTTCGCAGAGCTTGCGTCTTTTTTTCTTCAACTTAGGAAATCTTTTCTTCATCGCTGCATAGGCGTAGTACGGCATGCGTTCTTTTATGACGTTGCGAATAAATTCGTAGTCTGAGGGCGACTGTACTCCATATCCGCGACTCTGCCGATAGCGATTGATTTTTCTTATCAGACTTTCCATCCGTTGTTTGTTTTATTTTTCAATCATCTGTCGAAAAAAGTTGTGCAAAAATAATATTTTATTTTTATTATGCAACATTTTTTCGGTTTTTTCTAATGTCGGCAATGTTTATATTATTTAATTTCGCATTTTGCAGAGTATAGAAGAGGCATGTCAAAATATATTATTTAGTTTTCGACATTTTTTGTTTTTTTTCAATAAATGTTTATTTTTGCACCATCAAAAACCATTTATTCACTTAAAGACAAATAACATGAATTCTAAATCACTATTCACACTTTTGGCAGCCTTACTGCTGATTGCTCCAGGAAAGGCTCAGACATTACGGAGGCTCGACATGGGCAAGAGTCATCAAGTCCGGCACTTCTGTATGCGTTCCCTGCCGCAACCCGCTCCACAAGAGCAAGAGAAAAAGAAAGACTTGCCCGATGATGCATCCTCTCATGGCATCATTACTAACGCGCCAGCTGGTGAGCGCCACTTCTATTCTCGCTCTGGTACGACCTACTATGTTCGTAATGAAGAAATCAATACCGGTGAGCAATCAGGCTCGATAGAGACAGTCGAATGCGGTGATGGCATCATCTACATCAAGGATATCATCTCCTCCTATACCGCTGGCTCCTGGGTTAAAGGAACCAAGAATGGCAATACCATTACCTTGGCTACCCGACAGCCCATTGCTTACAGCAAGGATTATGACATTACCTTAAGCCTGCGTAAAGGAATTGTCGACCCTGAAGGCAACTTTAAGGTCGATAATAATGCCAATGTCATTACCTTCGAGATAGAAGATGGTGTAATTAGACTTTTGGGGACTTCAGTAGACACAGAAGGAACGGAAAGCCAGTTTATAGGCATTTTCTGGGACGACAACGATAATGCTACAGGATATGGCGATGTGGAGACGGTATGGACACCGATTGAGGTCGTTACCAATGTCGACCAACTGCCCTATCTCAACATGTTCGAGACTGTGGAAGAGCAAGCTGCCTTTAGCATTATCGATGCAAACAGCGACGGTATCACCTGGAGCTACATCATGAACTCCAATAATGATCACTATGCCAGATATTCCTACAGTGAAAGCAATGATGCCGACGACTGGTTAGTGTCGCCAGCAATCCGACTCGAGGTTGGCAAGACCTACCTCATGGCCTTTGACACACGCATCACCGATAGTGAAGAGAGCATCGAGGTGAAGATGGGCAAGGAGGCTACTGCCCAGGCAATGACAACACAGGTTATCAACCCTACCGAGGTAACATGGGATGTAAACAAAACACTCAGTAACGACCATATCACAGTAGACGAAACAGGCTACTACTATTTTGGTATTCATGCCATCTCTGAAAGAGACAAATACCGACTTTATGCCGACAACTTCCTAACCGATGAGGTTGAGATGGAGGCTCCATCTGCAGTGACAGACCTGCAGGTGGTACCTACCACCGACAAGCTCGAAGCCACCGTTACATTCACAGCTCCAAGCACCAAACGAAATGGCAGCGCATTGACAGGAAACTTGTCCATCGAATTGCTACGTGGTGGTAAGGTGATAAACACGTTTAGCGACGTGGTGCCAGGCGCTACCTTGAACTATGTAGATAATGCCGGAGACATGACCATCGGCTATCACACTTATCAAGTGGTGGCATACAACGAGAAAGGTGCTGGTAAGATTAGCAACGAAGTGGCTGTCTTTATTGATGCCATCCTCGATGTACCATACACACACGACCTCACCCAAGAGAATGCCATCAATGCTTTCAAGGTCATAGACCACAATGACGACGGTTCTACATGGCAGTGGGAGGATGGCTACGGCACCTCTTATGTCTACAACTCCGACAATGAGGGCGACGACTACCTCATCAGTCCGCGCATCCGCTTGCAAGGAGGCAAGAACTACTATATGATTGTAAATGCCGTAACCTCCGGCTATACTGAGCGTTTCGAGGTGCTCTTGGGAAAGGAGTCCACTGTTGAGGCGCTTACTACTCAGGTAATGACTCCCACCGAAGTGACCAACTTCGATGCCCCGGGGGATATCTTTGAGCAGATTTTCTCTGTACCTGAGGATGGCATATACCATATTGCACTCCATGCCATCAGCGATGCAGACAAGGATCATCTCAGCATCAACTTTATCTCCATTGAGGACGGACCTGCACCTGCCTCGCCTGCAGCTCCCACTTTCGAAGTCATCCCCGATGCAAAAGGTGATCTCTCAGCCGAGGTGAAGATTACCATCCCTAAATTAGCTTACGACGGTACTTCACTCAACAATTCTTTTGACGGTGGGATTGACATTTATCGAAATGGCGAAAAAGTGGGCAGCATAAATGGTGTAATGTATGTTGGGAATACGGTTAGCTATATGGATTACCCCGACACTCACGGCTACCATGTATACCAAGTTATTCCTTTCAATGAAAGCGGCAATGGGCTTAAGAGCGTTAAGAAAACTGTTTATGTGGGTGTAGATATCCCAATCCCCGTCAAGAACTTTACCGCTATTGACAACATTGATCATGTCATCCTCAATTGGGATAAAGTAGGCGATGTGGGAGTTAATGACCTTTACGTCAATCCAGAAAAGGTATCGTACAATATTTGGTCTACCAAGTGGGAAGAGGGATGGTTAGGTAAGGAACTCATCTATGACCAAAAGCTCGCTTCACTGCTCGACGGCAACACATTCGATATTGCGACCAGCACTACGGACGGCGACCAGCAATGGACATATTGGGTAGTTGAACCAGAGACGGTTGCAGGTGTTGGCGAGAACTCCGTAACAGGTCTCGTGACGGGTGCTCCATACAACTTGCCGATTTCCGAGGGATTTGCCGACAATACCATGCACTGCTTCTGGACATCCGATGCCGAACAACTCATGTCGTCTGATGCCAGCGACGACGATGGTTCCGCATTGATGCTGCTAAACAGATATGAGGGTAAATGCTATTTCCTATCGGGCAAAATCAATGTCAAGGATGCCGCCTATCCCGTACTGCTTTTCGATGTAAAGGCACAGGGTATCAACCAACTCAACATAACAGGCAGTATCGACGGACCTGAAAAAGAGACGACACTTCAGAGTGGTGTTCCCATCACAGAGGAGTACGCCACCGTCTGCATCCCATTGACAACGCTGAAAAATAGCAATTATGCACATGTGGGCTTCACTGCAGAATTCATCAATCCAACAGAGTTTGACTGGATGGGTGAGGTGCAGAACTTGGGCGACGTATTGCTTGTAGACAACATCCGTATTGTCGACGACCAAGCTTTGGCAATCAGCGGTATAAAGGCAGACACCCAATCACTGCTCGACGTCTACACAACCGACGGCAAACTCGTGCGCAGGCAAGCCAAAAGCCTTGCTGGATTGAGGGGTACATTCATCGTGCGTCTGGAAGGCAAGGGTAAGACCATCATAGTGAGATAATCATCTACTATAAACTTAGGAGGGTGTGTCATTTGCTCGAGCGGAAGTCCCGTGCTCAATCTGAAAGGAAAGGTTGTTGCTGTCAACTTTGCAAAGCTTGTTGGTACTGAAAACTTTAATTTCGGTATTCCGAACAAGCAGATTCAAAAATTCATGAACGAATAGGATTTGACAGCATTGCTGACCGATAAAAATATTCCATGACACGTAAAATCAGGCTGAAATTCTCACTTGGATTTCAGCCTGATTTATATTCTACGAAAGAAACTTCTTGCAGCCTGTAATAAAAAAATGTGATTCTTCCTACATAAAAGACTAATCAATTTTCGGGTCATTTACTGTCGCGTGAGTGCCCTCGAAAGTCGTTTCTGAAATCTGAGGGGCAAAATACGCCCAAAATTCGCATGCTGCCGTAACTGTTTGGACGTCAGTTTGTTATCACAAAACAAAGGCGTTCTGCGCAAGAAATATAAGTGTTAAAATTGTCAAAGAGCATGTTTGACATTGTCAAACAGTGTGTTTGAGGCAGTCATACATAGTGTTTGGGGGTGTCGGGCACTGTGTTTTGCAGGGCGAAACAGGCGAAACAGGCGCGTCAAAGGTACTCTTTGACAATTTTAACAGTTGTGTCTGGTCAGGAAATTAACACATTTTTGCAGTTTCAGGGGCTAAAACTTTTCTATTTGAAGAGTTTTTGTCTGTCAAAAGTTTTCATACTTTTTCGGGACGAAACGATTTTCTGTTCATTTTGGCACGGTTTTTGCAGGACGATGACAACGGGGACGGGAACGATAACGGTTGCGATATAGTTAGCATACCAAGTGAGATAATGAGAATACTTTGTTATGAAACATTAAAACGTGACCGAAGTTCTAAACGTTTGTTAAATGTTTTGAGTAATAATATAAACATGCTTATCTTTACGAAAAATTATGCAAGAATATTACTTTATTTTAGCAATTTCCACATTGCTGATTGTTGGATGTTCAAACACAAACGAGGATTTTTCTGTTTACCGTTTGTAATTTCTTCGACTGCATGGATTGGGCAGACATCCGCATAGAAGAGCGATTACTGGAAATAGCAGGTATTGATTTTAAATTTGGAAATTGATGTTTAAAAAACTGATAAAAAAGATTATAGAAAATGGCTATGATAATATTATTAGCTCTATTTTCTATTTCATGTTTTTATTTTTCAGACTATTTAGCAGTATCTGGTGGTTTTGGCTGATGATTGCCATATCGGTAGTATCATTTATTCTTGCCTGTGCACATCTTTATTTTGATATTAAAAGCAAGAAAAAGCGAAGGATATTATATTGGCTGTTTGGCTCAAGCATTATAACTATTTTAATACAGATAGTTATTTACATTGATATATTGACATCTCCTGTCTACGAGTTGTATCGTCAATAACAAACAGCATCAAATAAATTGTCATATCGATTTGGATTTATAAAATAGGAAAAGGGGATGTACCAAATTTTGGCACATTCCCTTTTGTTATGAATAAATGTCTGTCTTCTGTTAGAATAAGTAAGCTACGCCAATCTGCCAAGAGCTTGCCTTCACTTCCGAATGGAACGCTTCGTTGTAGGCGTTCTTAAATGACAGTTCGCTTGTCTTGCCAAGTGCAAGGTTGTAGTTGGCTGTTACCTGCAAGTGGTTAAGAGCCATGACACCGACACCGAAGTTGAGGCTGAAGTTGGTAGACTCTGTCTCCCATGCTACCAAATTTTTCACTACTTCCGTTTTTTTCTTGTCGCCTACGTTGAAACCGAACTGCGGACCTGCGAATACGAATGCTGAGGCAAGGCTGCCCAGTCCGAAGCCATAACGGATGTTGATAGGCACAGCAATCTGCTGCAGCTTCAGCGACTCGTCGCTTGGAGTTGCGCTGATGCCTGTATTAGATATCTTCAGTTTTGCCTCGCGCTGGTCGTAGAGAATAGAACCGTCTACACCGAGACCAACGATAGGGAGCTGGAATACTGCTGTCGCACCTGCAAAGAAACCTGTGCGGTTGCTTGCGTCGATAGCATCTTCGTCGTGACTCATGCTGATGCTTGACAAGTTTACACCAGCTTTAACACCAAACTGCACCTGAGCGTTGGCAGTCTGTGAGAACATCATTGTTGCAGCTACAACTGCAAGAGTAAATAACTTTTTCATATGCATATTGTTTTTAGTTATTAAAAAAATTTCATAATAATAAATATGTATATATCTTCTGAGCATATTTCAGCCCAGAAGATAATGTCTTTTTAGTGTCGCTGACGGCGTACTGATACGCGTGCCGACGAGCCTGACGACGAATTGCTGCGTCCGCGACGCGTCTTGGCACTTGTCTTTTCTTTCGACGTGCCGCCCGCGCGACGGTTTTTGACCGAACGCTTGCCCTTTATCTTATCGTCGGCAGCAGCCAGACTGTCTATAGAATCGTTTTTCTGCTGATTGCCGAATATGTTTTTCTCGAAGTCCTTGAGTTCCTGCTCTATGCGTGCCTGCTCTTTCGCCATAGCTGAGTCGGTAGGACAATACTGTGCAAGCGTGCGTCCGAGCATGTTTGTTGTCTTGTATATCTTGCCCTGATAGCAGTTGCGCGTGAAGTAGTCGTCGACGCTCATCGTGGCAGCATTGTTCAAGTTGCTTGTCATGATGGTCTGCTTGGCAAGGAACGGCGCTACATCGTCGTATTTCACCCAGAACAGTGGATAAGGTGTCGTGCCGTCGCCGAAATCGTCCTCACGAAGCATAATCGGACAGAGCGCTATCACCTTGCGGTGGAATGTAGACGTACCCTGATCGTAGTAGGCACTCTCTTTCAGATAGTAGCCCTTCACTTCTGCCGACGGAATATCGCTGTTGTCGATGTGCACACGACCGTTGTTCACCTCATAATAGATGCCGAAGTTGTCAAGGAAAGCCTTTGGCTTCATGCGGTTAGCCTCATCGAACACTTCATTGCCGTCTATACGGTATTCATATACGTCTATTCCGCCGTTCTTGCTGCCGCGCATCATCAGCTTGAACAGGTTTGAGAACAAGTTCATCTGCGTACCCACAGGCTCAACGGGATAGTAGAGTCCGGCATTGGCATCGACAGTAAGGTCTAACTGGCGATATATGTCGCGGCGCCATACCACATCCTCCGACATGGGAACTGTAGTAGGGAAATCTATCAGCGCACGTGTTGTCATGTTGTCTGCATTAGATTTCGTCTGCTGTTGCGCCTGCTGGTTGCGGCGTTTCTGCGGCTGCGCACTTACTGTTTGCATTGCAAACATTATTATTAATAAGAACAATATCTTTTTCATCTTGCTATATCTTATTGTTGTTACCTTGTTACTATTCGATTATTTCACTATCACTTCCATAGCCTGCGGCAGGTTTCGTGTTATTCCGTCAGGACCTATAGCCTTCACGCCACGCACATAGAAACGCTTGTTGCGCGAGAGCTTGCGGAACTGCTCCTTCTGACGCTCTGAGAAACTTGCACCGTTTGAAGCCAGCGGCACGGCGTTACCCATATTGTCATAGAACACTGTCTCGAAGCTGAGCACTTTGAACTGTATGTCGAGCAGTCCGTCGTCGATAGCAGCACTGAGCGTGCTGACGCCCATGAGCGATGCCTTGCTCATGCCGCCACCCTTGAAGAGGTCGTTGCCTAAGGCAATATATGCTGTCGGATCTGGCAGTTTGCGCACCTTAAACGTAACCTGTCCCATCTGTCTTACCTTGCCCTTGTCGTTGGCAGACACCGTAAAGACAACATCCTTTCCTACTGCCGACGGAACAGCCACATACTTACCGTTGCCCTTAGACGTCAGGCTTCCTCCGCTCATGCTCACAGACACCGAGTTCTGAGGGACACCAGGCACGCTGATGCTCATCGGGTTGCTGAAGCCGGCATAGAGCACGTTCATAAGGTCGGCAGCCACCGTTGCGCCTGTCGGCGCCGGTATGACAGTATATTTCTGCACAAAATCGCGGCGCAGCATGTCGCCAGAGCCATTGCGCACGTTTATGTATCCACTGAACTGATGTTCGCCTACGCTGCCGGCAGTAAAGCTATACTTGCCAGTAGAAGAATTGATGCGCTGTCCGTTGACGTATATCTCCGGATGCTGCGTTGTGTCTACTGCTGCCATGACGATGCTTGCATTAAACTGCTCGCCAGGATAAAGCGTAGTCTTTTCCGGAATGACGAAAGCATCGAGCTTGTTGACACGAATGTCTTTCATGTCAATGTTTGCCACGAGCGTATGCAGCACTTCGCCTTCGGCATAGCGAATATCACTCTGAACCTTTGACAGGAGCGTTACCGCAGCCGCCACCGGCATCTGTTCAAACATGTACTGCTCCCAGTTCTTGCCCATAGTAACGGCATTCTTTGGCAGTGCCGTCGACAGGTTGCTGGCAATGATTTTCTTCTGTTCTTTGTCGGTTATCATACCGAGAATAAACTCGCGGTACTTGTTTATTGCATCGAACAGCTTTCTTCCCTTTCCTGTTCCTGGAGCCAGCATCACCTGACTTGCAGACTCAAGGTCTTCCTTGTTCTTTATATTCTTTATGTCAGCCTTCTTTCCGTCAGCCTCGCGCACGATAGCCCACTTCAGTTCCTCGGCAAAGTTGTAGAGCGAATCGCTCATGCGCTTAACCTGCGTTGCCTTTTCAAACCATGCCTTCACTTTTTCTGGATTGTGCTTCATCTGCTCTTCAAAGTCGCCATACATGGCAAGATTCTCTTTTGAAGAGTTTGCCGTAGTACGGTCGAGACTTTCGCCGACAATGGAAAATCCATTCAGCACCTCAGTCGATATATTGAGTGCAAGCATAGCCATAAGAACCACATACATGAGGTTAATCATCTTCTGACGTGGACTTACAGGTCTTTTCTTTATAGCCATTAGCTTTCCTTTTTACAATATTATATTATGAAACTGTTATTCGTCCAAATTGACTGACGCAGGCGCGGCACCTGGCGCAGCAGCACGCATGTTTACAGTCATCGCCTCTATCATGCGGGCATAAATCTTGTTCAGCTGTTCTATCTGCTGAGCCATGCGGCGTGTCTGCTCGTTTATCTGGTCGATAGTGCCAATCTGCTGGCTGGCACCCTTCAGCTGCATCTCGTAAACCTTGCATATACCCGTAAGAGTACGGTTAAGGTTCTCCATTTCCTCACTGTCGCGTGTGAGTCGCTGGCTCTGGTCGCTGACCTTCGAGAGCATCTCCGTCAGCTTGTTCAGTTCCTCAACATAGTTGCCAGTAGCCTCAGCCATTTCTGGTGTAACCTGTTGCTGCTGTGCCACCCAAGCACCACCCTGAGCATTTCCTACTGCGGCAGCTATGCCTTCGGCTGCATCTACAGCCTGTCCGTCAGCAGGAGGAGCACCACCATTGCCGCCTATGATGATTGTTCCGCCTCCAATACCGCCTTGTATGACTGTTGCAGGCTGGTTTTCTTCATCTGTTTCTTCGTCTGTCTCCTCATCATTGAACACATGTGTAGGCAGTTCTTTGCCGTCGGCTTCCTTGTCGAAAGGACGGTCGAAGGCAGCAAGGAAGAACACTACGACCTCCGTACCCATACCCAGGAAGAGCATGAAGTTGGCTCCAGGTATGTGTGTCAGTTTAAACAAGGTACCGAGAATAACGATTGCAGCACCCCAACTGTATGCGTAGTTCAGGAATGTTTGTCCCGGAACGCTGTCCATCCACTTCTGCAGACGGTATATCATGTTAAATTTACTATACTCTGTCATTATTTCTTACGCTTTGATTGTTTTTGTTTTGTACTTTGTGAACTTGCCAGGCTTCTCACACAACGGAAGCCGATATAGCTGCGTGGCTGGTTCTGATATTCCCATGTTCTCCATGCCGAGCGTATGTACGACTCTGGATCTTTCCATGAACCACCCCTGACACTCTTCTTCTTCAGCCTGTACGGGTCTTCCTTTGCAGCGTTGTATTTCAGCTGCGGGTTAAGGTCGTTCATGGCATCCACACCTGCTTCGGTATAGATTGTGCTTGTCCATTCAGCCACATTGCCCGCCATGTCGTATAGTCCGTTGCTGTTTGCCGAGTATATTCCCGAGCGGCTTGTTATTAGGTTGCCGTCCTTAGTATAGTTTCCCCTGTCGGGTTTGAAGTTGGCATAGAAACATCCTTCGCCACTCTTTACCTGTTCGTTTTCCCAAGGGAACTCGTTGCCGTCGCGTCCACGAGCCGCATACTCCCATTCTGCCTCTGTCGGCAGACGGTAGCGCTGTATATAGCGTGCCTCGCCGCCAAGTCCTTTCAGCAGATAGTCCGTACGCCATGCGCAGAAAGCATTTGCCTGTTCCCATGTAACGCCCACTACAGGATATTCGTTATATGTAGGATTGCTGAAATAGTTGCGCATGTACATTTCGTTATCTGAGTTGCGGAAGTCGTTAACCCAGCATGTCGTGTCGGGATATACATTTACTATATATGTGTTAAGGAAGTCCCACGGACCAGTCAGCTGACGGTTTATCGTTTCGCGCACAATGCGTCCCTCATCATCTATATAGGCTGTGTCTTTTGAAATCATTACCACCTCTTCCATGTTTACAGGAACGTCCGTATTCAGGTTTCGCTCCTCTGGGTTGAGTCTGTTGCGACGCAGGGCAGCAGCCGTATAGTCATATATCTCATAACGATAGTTCATCTGGCTGGCATCGAGCATCTTCTCGCCTGTAACAGGATTTGTAACATACAGGCTTTCTATTGCTCTCTGCTCGTCCTCGTTAGGTTTTCTCGGCAGTTGTTTCTTCCAGTTGAGGTGCGGAGTAACGGGGTCTCCGTTCTTGTCTTCCGTAATCATGTACGTCTCGTCGCCTCCGTATGCAGGGTCGGCAAGGCGTGTGCGGAGAATAGAGTCGCGCACCCAGAATACGAACTGCTTATACTTTGAGTTAGTTACCTCTGTCTCATCCATCCAGAAGCCATCCACCGAGATGTCCTTTACCGGTGTTTCTTTTCCCCACAGGCTGTCTTGCTTGTCTATACCCATGCGAAGGAAACCGCGTTTTATCATTGTCATTCCGTAAGGTGTCGGCTCTGAGAATCCCTTTCCGCCGCCTACACCGGTAACTTCGCCTCCACGTCCCGACGATGTCGCCGACTTTCCGCCGAAACAACCTGTGAAGGTCAATGTTGTTGCTATGACGCAAATAACGATTATAATTCTTTTCATTTTATATTTTATATTTAATTTTCGTTTTATTCCTGCTTGTCTGTCCGTTGCTTACAGATGTCTCACGCTCTTGTGCTTGTTTTTTCCTTTCTTCACAAGGTTTATGTCGGTCTGGTAGCCTATTATCAGTTCGTGGCTTCCATTGCCAGGATTGATGGCTGAGGTGTACATCTCGTAACTGTAGCCTATGTTTATGCCGTGAAACAGTCCGCCAATATAGGCTGTAACACTGTTTGTCGGGCTCCAGCCCACTCCAGCATACATCTTTCGTTTCTCGTGCGTGTACTGCACTCGGGCTGTTATGTCGCCTCTGTAGCCTACGCCGTCATAGCGCAGCATTGCAGAGGGGTGTATAGTTAAAAACGGATTTCTTAGCTTAATATTGTATCCGGCAGTCAAATAAAATGTCGGATCTATCTGCAACTCGTTGGTTTCGCCGAGTTCCACGAGGGGCGACGTAACGTGTGTTGCCGACAGTCCTACATACCATGCTCCGCGCATGTAGTAGAGTCCTGCGGCTATGTCGAACTGGTTGCCGTCGAGTTTTCCCGACGAGAAAGCAGGGTCGCTGCTGTCTTCGAGGTCGAGTTTCGAGCCGTCGAAGCTTTCCGTTATCAGTCCGATTCCTATACCCGGACTCAGTGTTCCGCCAAACAACTTGAACTTATATGCGTATTGCAGTTGCAGGCGCTGGTGTGTAAACAGACCGATTTTGTCGTTCATAAACGATATACCGGCTCCGTGATATGACTTCATGAAGTAGAAAGGCATGTCGGCAGCGAAATACATCGTCTGCGGATTATGCGTAAAACCAGCCATATCCAGCGCGTATGCACCGGTGGCGTTCAGCTTTGATTCCTTGCCTACTGCCGCCGGATTATAGTATGGTTCTGTTTCCCAATAGTGGCTAAAGGGAACATCGTACTGCGCCCGAGCTGTCAGGCTCACTGCGAGTACGGCTATGAACAATAGTTTTCGCATTAACACGTTGATATAACGCAGAACTTCTTGTTTTATTGTATTTATTCATAAAAATATAGTTGCTTGCCGTTGCGTTTCTCACAGTTGCCGTCGGCGGCAAGGTTTTGTCGGCTGTTGAATTTTAAGAGAATAAAATTTGGCAGTTCGCTCAGTTAGTGCTAACTTTGCAATCATAATGAAATATGTCGACGTCATATTGCCTCTGCCTCTCGAGGGCTTGTTCACCTATTCCGTGCCCGATACGCTTGCCGGCAGGATTGGCGAGCGCCAGCGCGTGCTGGTGCCGCTGGGAAAGTCGAAGAGATACACTGCCATCACCGTAAAGGTGCACGACAACGAGCCCGACTTCGAGTGCAAGCCGATATTCGACATAGTAGACGACAAGCCCGCATTGCTGCCCGAGCAGATGAAACTGTGGCTGTGGATTGCCGAATACTATCTCTCACCCATCGGCGACGTCTACAAGGCTGCACTGCCCTTAGGACTGAAAACGGAAGAAGGCTACCGCCCGAAGACGGAAACATACATTGTGCTCAACGAGAAATACCGCAGCAAGCAGGCTCTGCATATAGCGCAGGACATGCTGCATCGCGCTTTGGAGCAGCAGAAGGTGCTGACGGCTTACCTTAGCTTGTCGCACTACGACTCGATTGACGGCAATGCGACGCAGGAAAACATAACTGAGGTTTCGCGCGACGAACTGCTGAACGTGAGCAAGTGTACGACGACAACGCTCAACAACCTCATAAGGCGCGGAATACTGACTGCCTACGAGCGCGAAGTGGGCAGAATAAACGTCAGTCAGGAGCCTAACCCCGATGCCATAAAGAAACTTAACACGGCACAGACGGAGGCTTACAACAACATATTATTCTCTTTTCTGAGACACAACGTTACGCTGCTTCACGGCGTAACATCGTCGGGAAAGACTGAAATCTACATACATCTCATCTGGAAAACGCTTCAGGAACACAAGCAGGTGCTCTATCTGCTGCCCGAAATAGCACTGACGGTGCAGATGGTGGAGCGACTGAGGCGCGTGTTTGGCAACAAGCTGGGCATCTACCACTCCAAATACAGCGACGCCGAGCGTGTGGAGATATGGCAGAAGCAGCTGTCGGCAGCACCTTACGGCATTATTCTCGGCGTACGCTCGGCTATATTCCTGCCTTTCAGAAACTTGGGACTGGTTATCGTAGACGAGGAGCACGAGACGTCGTACAAGCAGCAAGACCCTGCCCCACGCTACCACGCACGCTCGGCTGCCATAATGCTTGCACAGATGTATGGTGCCAAGACTCTGCTCGGAACGGCAACGCCATCGATGGAATCTTACTACAACGCCACCAACGGCAAGTACGGGCTGGTGTCGCTGCCGACAAGATACAAGGACATAGCGCTGCCGAAAATCAACATCGTCGACACGAAAGACCTGCAGCGCAGGAAGATGATGAACGGCATATTCTCGCCCATACTGCTGAATGCTGTCAAGCATGCGCTCGACAACGGCGAGCAGGTCATTCTCTTCCAAAACCGTCGCGGCTTCGCACCGATGATAGAATGCCGCACCTGCGGATGGGTGCCGAAGTGCAAGAACTGCGACGTGTCGCTGACTTACCACAAGACTTCCAACGTGCTGACATGCCACTACTGCGGCTATACCTATCCCGTGCCGGCACGATGTCCCAGCTGCGAGGAGACAGACCTGCGCGGACGTGGATACGGAACGGAGAAGATTGAGGACAAGATACAGCAGATATTCCCACAGGCGCGCATTGCCAGGATGGATCTTGACACTACCCGCACACGCGCTGCATACGAACGGATTATTACCGACTTCTCTTCGGGCAGGAAAAACCTGCTCATCGGCACGCAGATGGTGTCGAAGGGGCTCGACTTCGACAAGGTTTCCGTCGTCGGAATACTGAATGCCGACTCCATGACAAATGCGCCCGACTTCCGCGCCTTTGAGCATGCCTACATGATGATGGCGCAGGTCAGCGGACGCGCAGGCAGAAAGGGCAGGCAGGGGCAGGTCATCTTGCAGACGAAATCGCCTGAACTGCCGTTGCTGAGACAGGTTGTCGACAACGATTTTGCCGCTTTCTACAGTAGTGAGCTGGAGGAGCGGCAGGAGTTCCACTATCCGCCGTTCTACAAAATCATTTACATCTACATCAAGCATCGCGACAAGCACACCACCGAGTCGGCTGCCTACATGGTGGCATCGCGACTGCGACAGTGGTTTGGCGAGCGCGTGCTGGGCCCCGACAAGCCGTCGGTGGCGCTGGTAAAGCAGATGCACATACGCAAGATTGTGCTGAAAATAGAAAACGGTCTGCCGTTGCAGACCGTCAGAAAATATCTCCGTATTGTTCAGAACGAAGTGGCAAGCGACAAGCAACTGTGTGCCGTTTACCTCTTCTTCGATGTCGACCCGCTGTAGCAACGGCTGCAACGGGCAGCAGCCGTGCCTCTTAGAAGTCGAGGTCCAAGCCTATTCCGAACACTTTGTTTGTGCGTGTGAACTCGTCGGTGCAAGCCGTTTCTATCTTGTTGCCTGCCAGTTCCACTGTCTGGTCGTACGACTTCTTGAAGTTGTCGTATGTAGTCCAGAAGTAAGCCACGTTCACTGTAGCGTTCTTAGCCACCTTTATACCTGCTCCGAAGCCCAGCGAATAGCTGCTCGTTACGAAGCTCATGTCCGACAGGTAGGCGCCGTCGCCCAGTCCGTAGTTGGTCTTCTGTCCGCCCACGCTCACCTGTATGGCGTCGGTGATGTCGTATTCTATACCGGCAAGAAACTCCTGCGTGTTGCCTTTCAGCAGTTTCTGCTTGTTGTCAGCCATGTGTGTGTGCTTGTCGAGGAAATAGTGATAGCCTACGGCAGCGCGCAGGTTTGGCAGTATCTCATACTGTGCGCCCAGCGAGATGAGTCCCGGCAGGTCGCCCGGAGTGTTCACGCCGTCGGCAAACAGTCCCGTGTCGTCTATTTTCGTATCGTTCTCTATGTTGCAGCGCGACGTGAACTCATATCGCGCGGCGAAGTTCCACTTGTTCCAGCGGTAGTCGATACCGATAATCGGCGCTATGCTCCAGCCCGTCTGCGTGCAGTCCAGATAGCGGTCGGCAACCATAGCCTGCGCCCCAGCCACAGTGCGCTGCTGTATGGTCAGCTCCTGTATCTTCTGCTCGTAAGCCTGCCTTACAGCCTCGTTCTCTTCCTTCAGCGCAGCCAGAGCCAGCCTCTCGATGCCGTCGGCAAGCTGTGTCGACATCAGTCCGAGATAGTTGTAGACATTCTCGCTCTGTCCGCCTATGTTGGCTGTTATGTTGCGTATGTTGCCCTCATACTTGTTTGTGATGTAGTTGAAGCGGAAACCTCCGTACACGGCAAGGTCGGGAGTAATCTTGTATGTAGCACCCAGCTGGAAGCCGAAGACATACTGGCGTCCCATGAGATAGCTCTCCACCGAGTACGACGGAGCATCGCTCGTCAGCCCGAACTTAGCCAGTGCCATCGGCAGCATCGAGACAGTGCGCTCGAAAGAGCCCAGACCGTGATTGAACGTACACTTGCCGCCACCACCGGCTATCGAGAAACCTGCCTGAAAGCCCCACTTGTCGAGGTTGTAGGCAGCCTGCACCGACGGTATGAACGGCACCGATGCCTCGCCCTTGAACTTCTTTATGCCATTCTCGTCGCCGCCGTTCATCGTGAAAGGACGATGATATGGCGTTCCCTCCATGCCCTTCACCTCGAGCCCGCTCCATATCGTGCGGGTCTGGAAGGCACTCTGATTGTTAAGCGACAGGTGTAAACCGTTCGACAGGAAGGCGACACCGGCAGGATTGCTGTAGACACCGTCGATGCCGATAGTTCCGTTACGCGCAAACATACGGTTGAAGCGTATGTTCTGGTTTGTGTTTGTCAGCAGGCCACCAGCCGTTGCCGACATAGAGAAAGCAGCCATAGCAGCCGCAAAAAGCATGTGTATCTTCTTCATAAATATAACGTATATTCCTAACTATAATTATATTATCTCCTTTTTTCGGCTGCAAAGTTACAATTAAGTGAGCGGAATACCAAATTTAATTGTTTATTTCCGAGCGCGAGTAACTTGTGCAAAGTAGCTTCCGCTAAGCGCCAGCCGCACTCCGTCTTCTGAGGGGCGGAGTGCCGTAGGCGAGATGATGTGTTGTAAATCGTTCCCGTTAACGTTCCAGTTTCCGTTTTGATTGCTCCCTGCAAAAACCGTGCCAAAGTGTTCGCGCCTTCTCTCCCGACCCCGAAAAATATGAAAATTTTTGACAGACAAAGACTCTCCAAATAGAAAAATTTTAGCCTCTGAAACTGCAAAAATCTGTTAATTTCCGAGTCAGACACAACTGTTAAAATTGTCAAAGAGTACATTTGACTCGCCTATTTCGTCTGTTTTGTCATGCAAAACACTATGCCCGACACACCCAAACACTATGTCTGACCGCCTCAAACAGTGTGTTTGACAATCTCAAACATACTCTTTGACAATTTTAACACTTCTGTTTCGCGCTCAAAACCGCCACTCCTCGTGCTATCATTCTGATTCTCAGACAATTACGACAACCTTCAAAATACAGCCATATTTTGCCCCTCAGATTTCGGAAACGGCTTTTGCAGGCACTCACGCGACAGTAAACGTGCCGAAAATTGATTAGCTTTTTCTCGATGAGTATATCGTGAAGTTAGTGTCAGTGTTTCCTCCTGAACATCGTTTCCGCCCGATAACCGTAATTAGCGCAGGTTGTCCCGAATGAAAATAAAAACGTGTTTTCCTTTTGCATTCCGCTCACTTTTACGTAACTTTGTAGGCAGAATAATCTTAAACAAAACATGACAATGAAACGAATATCACTGTTTTTATTTGCAATTTTTACCGTTGCTACGGCTATGGCGCAGTTGTCTGCGCGCGATGAGATTGCCGCAAACCCAAACATTGCAGGGTCTAACTATCTTGCTTATCCTGGTCCGATGCAGAAGATGCTGACTCCGGCACCAAAGGGATACAAGCCTGTCTATATCAGCCACTATGGCAGACATGGTTCGCGGTACCATATAGGCAAGGGAGCATACCACGATGCGCTAAGCATACTGCAGCGTGCCGACTCGCTCGACAAGCTGACGCCGACAGGCAAGGACGTGCTGCGAAGAGTGAGGATGATGACGGAAGAGGCCCGCAAGCGCGACGGCGAACTGACCGAACTCGGTGCGGAACAGCACAGGGACATAGCCCGCAGAATGTATGAGCGATTTCCAGAGGTGTTTGAGGGCAAGACTAACATCGAGGCACGAAGCACTATTATAATAAGGTGTATACTCTCGATGACTAACGAGCTGATGGAACTGAAAGCCAGAAACCCGCAACTGACAGTGTTCCACGATGCATCAGACCACGACATGTGGTATATGAATCTCGACAAGACGGAACTGCAGAAGCAGCGCGACAACGAATACATACGCGACGAATACAAGCGCTGGACCGACGAGCATGTGGACTACAAGCCGCTGATGAAGCGACTGTTCAGCGACGACAAGTATGTGGAAGACAGTGTTAACGTGGGTCTGCTGGGCTACAGGATGTTTAAGCTGGCTGCAATGGTACAGAACTCAGAGATACGCCATAAGCTGACACTGTGGGACATATATACCAACGACGAGATATACAACCTGTGGATGACCGACAACGTGTACTGGTATCAGCGCTATGGCTACCACCCACACAACGGTGGACAGCCCCAGAACCAGAGAAACCTGCTGCGACGCTTTGTGGAACAGGCTGACAGCTGCCTGCGACTGGAACGTCCGGGCGCCACGCTGCGCTTCGGACACGAGGTGGTGGTGTTGCCACTGGCTTGCATAATGGGACTGAACGGTGCCGACCTCAGCACCGACAACATGAACGAACTGGTGGAAAAGGGATGGATAAACTATCGCATATTCCCTATGGCATCAAACATTCAGTTGGTGTTCTACCGCCGAAATGCTGCCGACAGCGATGTGCTGGTGAAGATTCTGCTCAACGAAAACGAGGCTACGCTGCCACCGTCGGTAAAGCCAGTCAGCGCACCTTACTACCGTTGGAGCGACGTGCGACAGTTCTTCATGAGCCGGATAGGCGAATAAGAATATTATTATCGGATATATAACTCTATATCTCTGCCGTCCCACTGTTGGCTCCCGACAAGCTGCAGACCGTCGGGCAACAGTGGGGCTGGCGTACCATTGCCAAGAGAAAACGGTGCCGTCTCTATACGAATGGCATCGAACAAACCTCTCGAAATAAATGTTTGCAATGTCTGCAAACCACCCTCTACAAGCAGCGACTGGTATTTATGTGCCACGCAGTCGGCAATTATGTCGTCTGCCGTGCAGTCGTGCGACAGCACATACTTGTGCGGCGACCGCCCAGTCCAGTGGCGCACGTTGAGCTGGGGATGCTCTCGACTGTCGGTAACACTGCCGACAAGAATGGCATCGCTCTCGGAACGCAGCTTGTGGACAAGCATCCTGGTATATGCAGAAGACAAGGCGACAGCACGTCCGTTGTCGTCGATGAAGCCGTCTGCCGACTGCGCCCACTTCAGCGTGATGTAAGGACGATGACAGTTGTTGAACGTGAAAAAGCGACGGTTAAGCCACAGGCACTCTTTCTCAAGAACGCCGACACTGACGTCGATGCCTGCATCAAGTATGCGCTTTATGCCCTGCCCGTTGACTTTAGAGAAAGAATCCTTGCAACCGACAACCACGCGACGCACACCTTTGCTGACGATAAGGTCGGCACATGGCGGAGTCTTGCCGTAATGGGCACACGGCTCAAGGCTGACATACAGAGTGGAGTCCTTGATGAACTGCCGGTCATGCTCACTAATACTGTTAAAGGCATTTACCTCAGCATGCGCCTGCCCTGCACGGATATGGTAGCCTTCGCCTATGATGCGGTCGCCATAGACAATAACGGCACCTACCATAGGATTGGGACGGGCATTCTCGCAACCCATGCGTGCCAGCTGAAGGCATCGCGACATATAGAGTTCGTCAATATTCATCACTGCAAAAGTAAGCAAAAACTATATAAGTACAAAATATTTTGACAATTTCGCTGTCAAAAGAAACGTCCGTAAATTTTGTACTTTGACTCCTAAACCTTATCTTTGCAAAATAATTGATAATAAAACAACGTATAAACAAATAAAAAAAAGAATTATGAAGAAAATGAAATTTGCAGTATTGGCAATGGCAATGGTGGCTTTCGTGGCTTGCAACAAGCAGACAAACGCATCGACAATCAGCAAGACGGAAAGCACCGAAACGACCGAAGCACAAAGCAGTGCACCGGAAATAAACATGACAACAGCAGACGGACAAACAGTGAAACTGAGCGACATGAAGGGCAAACTCGTGTATATAGACATCTGGGCAACATGGTGTCCGCCATGCAACGCAGAGATACCACACCTGAAGGCACTCTACGAACACTACAAAGACAATGAGAACGTAGAAATAATAAGCATCAGCGTAGACGAAGACGTAGATGCATGGAAGCAGAAAATCGTAGCAAAGGAAATGACATGGAAGCAGTTTATCTGCATTGGCGACGACGCTATGGCACTCAGCGAGAACTATAACCTGCGCTCAATACCACGCTTCCTGATTATCAACAAAGACGGAAAGCTCGTCGACGACAACGCACCAAGACCATCAAGCAGCAACATTGTAGAAGTAATAGACAACTACCTGAAATAAACAACACAGGCAGCAAGCGCCACATACATGGCAACTCGCCATAGCTTACATGGCTACGTGCAAAATAATTCAGCATCTTTCTGTGGCACATATATGGCAATACGCCATAATATATGTGGCAACACAACCTCATAAACAACACCCATGCTGATGCCTCTCTCGGCAATCGCATGGGTGTTTACATTACTTCGGAAGCAAAAGCACAAAGCATACCCTGTCTGCGAGCCAGCCATTTATATCTATTTTTACTACAATATACAAATAAAAAACATGCAGCCTCCAGCCATCAAGCTAACCGTTTTCAACCCCATTTACAACAACAAACAAATAAAAATACATAACTTTTTTGTAGATATTAAAAATATTTTTTACCTTTGCAGCCGCAAAGAAGCCCAGATGGCGGAATCGGTAGACGCGCTGGTCTCAAACACCAGTGGGGCAACCCGTGCCGGTTCGACCCCGGCTCTGGGTACTGAGGCGGGGAAAGACGAAAATCTTTCCCCGTCAACTTTTTTTGGTTCTCGTAACTCTTTGGTTTGTTGATAGATAAGGTCGAGCACTTTGTTGTAGCCATTGGTTCGATAATTTTTTCCGTCAAATTCGATTTTTTCGGGAAATATCGAACCAAGTAACTTAATTTTTACCTTTATGGGAGCATCCCGAAAGAACCCTTCCATATTGTCTAACAGCGAGATAGAGTAACTTAACTTTGGTTCGATAAGGCTTCGGTTCGGGTTCTTCATTACTTCAATTTGCTGCTTGAGGTCGCTTATCTGTTTTTCGTAACGTCGGGATATACGATTGTAATTTGCATCTGATATTGTACCGCTCAATAGTTTATCGTCAAGCGTATTTAGCATATCTTCAACACGTCTAACCTCCTTCTGTAAGTCCTCAACCTTATTCCTTGTTTCTCTGCCTTGTTCGTTCCGAACGTCTGTCAGCACCTCTTTGTAAAGACTCAAGACTTCTTCATTAGGAGTGAGACATGAAACATAGCGAGCAAAACCTTCGTTTACTTCATCTGCACGTTTGCGGAGGTGCTTCCCATCATGGCAACAATGATAATAAGCATACTTCCCACCATTGCCCTTGCTTTCACTACCTGTAAGAGCATGGCCACATATCGGACACACCAAGAACTTACGCAAATATAAATCGGGATTGATGGGTTTAGTCAGTTTAGGTGTATGCTTTTTCTTCCCATCTAATATCTCTTGCACCTTATCAAAGGTTTCTTCATCTATAAGTGCTGTGTGAATGCCCTTTACATAGTGTTCGGGTTTCCCATTATACTCGGGTACAAACACTTTACCCTTATAAAAGGGATTGCGTATCATTTCCAAGAATGTACTTTCGGGAATGTTGGGACACAACTTCCTGCGAATGTAACAAGGTGCTTCCACACCCTTTGCAATCTCAATAAAGACCTTACGAATAACCGGGCCAACTCCTGGATCTATATCTACATATTTATCAACCACAAATCCATTTTCATCAGTAACGTGCTTATTCTTATAACCTTTTGGTGCTTTATTTGGCCATTTCCCTTTTTCAAGCGTGCCATGAATACCATCTTTCGTACCTTTGGAACGACTGATATTATCACCTTGCGCTTGGCCAATGTACACCCCAAGAAGTTGAGGCCATGAAGATGAATTATAGTCAATGTGTTCTTCTATAGCGTTGACCTCCACCCCAAAGTTATCTTTCAAATCTTCCACTACATGCGTACCTTGTGAAACGACCCTTGAAAATCTGTTCCAACGTAGGCAAAGCAACATATCAACCTCGTTGCTGTGCTTCTTAATATATTTCAATATGTTGGTAATTATAGGACGTTTAGCAAAGGTTTTTCCGCTCTCATCTTCCCAATGTGGAATGTCGATGATGTTATAACCCATGCGTTCACACTCTCTTACCAAGCGTTCTTCCTGCACCTCAAGACTGCTTCCCTTTTTCTGCTCATCACTGCTCACACGGCAGTAGATAATTACGTTTTTCTTATCTCTTGTAGTATTCTTGTCTCTTTTCCTTCTCATAATCAATTAGTTTTAATCACTATTATTTTCGTTTTCACTCTCTATTTGCAATTCTGCCATTCTATATAAGAACTCTTGAATGTCCTTGATTTCGTCATCGGTATATTTGCGTTTTCCGCTGTTTAGTATTTTCTTGCATAGTTCCAATGTTACCATTAAACACTATCATAACCCTCTTATTTCGTTGCTTGCTGTCTCTTACTGGACCACTCCATATGAGTGAGTAAGTCTTTTGTACGACATGAGGGCAACCGCTTAAAACCTCATTTCCAATCTTGATTTCTATGTCATGTGTTTCTATCATTTATCTCTTTATTATCAATCTGTTATCCTCTGACATTTACAAACCTAATGCAAATCTACCAACTAACCAAAAAGAAAAGGCAACTTTTTAACAAATTGCCTTGATTTTTCTTAATGTATTGACAGATGTGCCGGTGATTTTGGCAACATTGCGTAGACTCAAGCCCTTTCTGAGCAAACGACTTTCTTCTTTATATTCTTCCCTCATAGCCTCATCAGACTTGCGAAAACCAACCTTGCGACCAACCACACCGCCATTATTTCTGTAGTTGTTGTAACCACTTTCCATACGTAAACGGATGAGGCTGCGCTCCATGCTGTTGAACTGGGCCAACATAGCAATAACAAGTTGTGCTATCGGATTTTGTGTCCCATCATTATTAAGTGTTTCCAAGCCATTTTGATGGATATATAAAGATATGTGTAACTCGTTTAACTTATCTACGATATTGATGAAGTCTGCAACTCTACGACTTAAACGGCTGCACTCATAGATAAGCACCTTGTCGATATGGTTAGCCTCAACGAAAGTAAGTAACTCCGTCAGTGCCTCACGCTCTACAACTTTCTTCGCTCCGCTGATTTTCTCGGCGAACTCTTTAACTACCTCATAACCCATACGGCTTGCATACTCTCGGAGGTCGTTCAACTGCCTATCATAGTCTTGGCCGTTAGTTGAAACTCGTGCGTAAATCACTGCTGTTATATTCTTCTTTTCCATTTCTTGATATATTAAGTTATTTTTCAAGTGCAAATATACATCAAAAATCAATACTAACCAAATTATTTTGATATTTTCCTTCAATTTTCTTAAAAATAATTGATATCTTAAGTTATTTTATATACCTTTGCACCCAAAAACAAGAAATAATATGGAAAATAACTTGAGTCTTTCAGTAAGAATGCTTTGCAGGAAGCAAGGTATAACGATGCGGCAACTTGCAGAGAAAATGCAGATAGCGCCGGAGAGTTTAAGTCGTGCAATTAACGGCAACCCCCAACTCTCCACCATTCAAAGTATAGCAAGTAATCTGAATGTGGAGGTTGCCGACTTATTCAATAATTCTCTGGACCAAAGCGACCTAACAGCCATTGTCGTATTTCGTGGAAAAACCCTTGTGACGGACAATATAAACTCACTTATAGGCTTTGCCTCCGAAATAAAAGAATCGTTGCAAAGTGAGAAAATAACAGAATACGACATCAATGGGAAATATCATGCAAAATAAAAAAGACCAACTATTTCTAATCGGTCTTTTTCAGATTTAATGGATAGGCTTCATCTCTATGTTTAGTACCAAGGATTAACATCTTTCATAGTAAGATATGCACCAAAAACATATCCATTTCTTCCTTGGTAGCTGATTGACTTCTCGGAAGGGACAAAGGAATATTTCATTAGGAGACTTTCCCAAAATATACCAATATATTTATTCCCTGTATTACTATATCTTCGTTCTTCAATGGAATAATCACATACTTGAGGTTCACCCCATTCACCTTCAGAGGGAGATACTTCATAATAATATAATTTATCATTCTTGAACTCTAACTTACACCACACATTGAATTTATCATCTTCGCCAATATAATCTGTATAAGTCCAAACTGACCCTTCTAATAATTGCGAAACACCTTCTATGGTACTGCATTTTTGAGCATATTCCAATTCTTCTCTTTCTTTATTTTCTTTCCATTTGTAATCATCATATTGCTCTCCAAAGTATATTCCTATGGCAGAAATTAGCATTGCAAGTACCACCCAAGTCAAATATTTCACTACCGATTTTTTAAAGATTGCAAGAATTATTATGACCAAAAATGCTATTACAGAAATTAACAAAATCATGAGGGACAATGCTAGTAACATAATTATAAAAGTTTTTAGACATCTGTGACCCTGCGATGCTTGGTTGTTATTAAGTTGTTGAAGGCATAAAAGAAAAGCGGAGTCACCATTTGCCTAAACTGCCATGTGGGGCTTGGACTCCCTGAAACCACAGAATAGGGATGTTGCTCCGCTTGGCAGTATTTCGTAAATAGTACGAATACACACCAAGAGAGCGTTTCCCACTTTCTGATAGTTTCATAGGCTTAAAGCCCACAAGTGAAGTGTCCAAGTTCACATGTACAGAAAAGCGAAAATGCGCTATCTAATATGTCTGTCATGTGCCTGTTAAGGCAACATGACGATGCAAATATAATCAATAATACAGAAAATCAATCAAATTTTTTCTATAAATTTAATTTTGAGGTGTTTTTTGTGCTTTTTAAAACAATCTCAAATCAAAATAACTTTTTATATTAAACAGATTCTCTTTTTGCTCGTATCAAAACCACTTCAAAAGATTAAAGTGATAGAACTTGAGAATTGATGCATTTTCTTACGAAACAAGGTTTCTTATATCAATTTTTGCGCTGACAGCGTTCTGCCTATTGAAATAATCTCTGTATGGTTTCATCTTACGTTTAATAATAGTTCCCTTTGGGCTTAATGCCCTAACTTTTGCCTCCAATTCTGCAAGGTCGTTATTGTTGTCCGCGAGAATAAGACTATAAACATAATCCTTGAAAATTGTATGTTGCTTTGTGTCTGTGTCTTTCTTCAAAGCCTCATCAAGAATTGAGAGAATTGGGTTGGCTGTTGAGGTTAATACATTGCTGAGGCTGTTATCTGTAATCTGCAAGTAACGTCTAACTTGTACCATCGTACCAATGTTCAACTCAAATCGCACTTTACCCTTGAAGTAATCAAGTAAGGTCGATGGATTTTTGACAGCATTTAGGAATGTAGTATTTGACTGGGCCGTTAGTTCTTTCTCCTTATTATATATGCAGACACGCTTCTTATATCGGTCTGTCGTTACCTTATTTCTTATGCAAATTCCATTGGGGTATTTCTCTACCTCCCACTTATCGTAATTGGATAGGTTCTGTTTCGTCTGTGAGATAATATCTTTAATTTGTGTAGATGGAATATCTTTCGTAATATCACATTTGGCAACGATGGCAGTTTGAAGTAATCTGTCTGTATCAATCTCACAAATGCCTAATCTGTTTATCTGTTCAATGCAATAGCGAATGTTATTCAGGTTGATAAGTTCGGGGTATCGATCTAATAGTATCTTTCCCGTAAATTCAATAACACACTCGCAATGTAAAAAGTCTTTTCGTATCAGCAAGTAAAAAGGTTGGTCTTGCTGATATTTATATGAGGTAACACACCCATCTTTGACGATGGTCTGAAATTCTTGCTCGTTGATATTCTCCACAACATCTAATGAGCAAATGAGTTTTAATTTGTCGAATTGAATCATTCTGTTTCATAATTTTATATCTTTTATTTTCAGTTTGCTTTTTAGCAAGTTTTGTCACCTTGACAAGTGGTGACATTTCATAATTATAATGGGGTTTATGGAAAAGTCAAATTTAATTTTTGAAAATTTTTAAGAGAAACGCACAGGACACCGAATATTTAGGGCTTTTTGAGTACAAAATCAAAATGAGAAAGCGGATACGTAAATTGCCCAAACACCCCCTCCCTTGGGGAAGGGAGGATGGATGATTTGGAAAAAAGGTGCTGAAAGGCTTATGTCCGAAAGACTTTACAATCTTTTAGCAAGATTAGGAGGTAATATCGGTTTTGTCGGGTCGGGAATCCAATTCCTCAGCTCCCAAATCTTATCTAAATCCTCTAAAAATTGGTTCGAGAAAAGAACGTCAGGGGGTACGAATATAGGTTGATAACCAAGTTGTTATCAACCTATATTATTTCTCTGGGTAGCAAAAACAACATTTTTACCACTAATTTTAGTACCTTTTAGACATATCAGTAAAGTCTGCAAACGTATACAAAACAAGCACAACAGTCATTTCGGTTATTGCTTCAGGCGCGACTTAATATCATACCACAGGTGCATAATAGCATCTTTCGGGGCGTATAACATCATTCTTGGACCTGCCCAGCGCATCACTTCGCGTATCTTACAACGTTCTTCCCTGACATAGCAATGAACGGCACAATGCCGGCAATTATTCTTCCTGTTCCCAAAACGGCACAGGTCAAGCCGATGGCAGGCATAGTCGGAAAGATACTGATATTCCTCCGGCACAGCATCCAAGTTCAGATGATGACGGCAATACAGCTCAATCATCTTCCTGACAGTCTGTTTCTCTCGCTCTATCCTATTCATCGTTCAGTCTTATTTGCATCCTCCGTTTCGCCATTGCAGCCACCATTCCCTGAGTTTTTATATCCTTATTTAATTAAATCTCTTCAAGTCCAATAGATTTCAAATAATAATATGTATTATCATAGTATTCTGGCAAACGAGTATGGTCTTTTGTGTTTCCTTTTGGTACACAAATAATCATACCTTGTCTGGCTCTGGTCATTAAGACTCGATATGCATTTAGTTGGTATGACTGTGCGTCTGTTTGTCTAATTTTCAGCCATTTACTTCCCCTAAAAGAATTATGATCCCATCCATTTTCTGTATATCTGAAATCACCATCCCAAACTAAGCCAACCCAGTCGAGCTCTAATCCTTGAATATCAAACTCGGTAGCGACATCTTCAAGGAACAAAGATGAGCGTACATCACTTTTGTCTGCTAAGAACCAATTTTCTATATCAGGCTGTAAACGCACATCAATAGCTAATGGTTTTAGACGATAAGCCTGCGATGATACTACTAAACCATATCTTTCTGAGCCACGTGCTTTATGCTCTAACCACTGTTTTGCAGTGTCAATATTGCGTGTTAAAACGATTGGATATTTGTTTCTGAAACTATTATATATTGTTCGTGCTTCTTCTATATTTCTATCTAATAGGTTATGTACAAATTTTGATAAGTTTTCTGCACGGAAAGAGCGCATTGATACAGACAGATGAAGTTGTTCAACCTGTTGGGCATTTGGATTGTCTTTTATAAGTTCTGCAATGTTGCCTTCTGCATATTCTTTATCTGTTAGGTGTTTTGAAAGGTAGACTTTCCAATTGGGGAATGTCTTATTAATAGCTCTAATCCACTCTCCTATCCCTGCTTCGCCTGTATTTATTTCCTGTCCACCACCTACCAGACAAACAATAACAGCCCAATCTTTTCTTAAATCTAATGACCAAATAAGAAATTCCGCTTCTGACATTGGGAAATCTGGGACTTTTTTCATTCCTCCTCTACTTCCTCCTTTTGCTAACCACCCTGCTAAGTGCTCTAAATCCCATGACCTTTGAGCCTCGTCAAAAATAGCTACATGTTCGACTTCTCCATGTCCTGCCTCTTTATGGTCTATTGATTTTGTTTCATCTATTTCTAATTTTCCATTTTCGATTGGCAATTTTATCTTTGCTAACATATTTCCGCGATAACGATGAATAATCTGAATAAATTGCGAGACTTCACGCTTAGCATCTGTTATATTACATTTATTTCCTTTCTCACGCTCGCGTTTCTGCTTGTCTTTTGCCAATGCAGCTGTTAATACTTTTACCAACGGACCATTTCCTGAGAGATATACGGCCAAATTGCGTTCAGTATCATGTTCATCTTCTGATTTAAGAGACTGTTGGATTGCAACATTTAGACCTACAAGTGTTTTTCCAGCACCTGGTACTCCTGTAACAAAACAAATGCTTTTCTCTCCTCTTATTTTACTCTTTTCTATTATGTCAAGCACAAACTGCGTTGTATCCTCTAATGATTTTCCTGCTGCCTCATGTCGTGTAATGTCTTCTACTGTATGGCTCTGATAAAGGGCGCTTGCTGCCTCTATGATTGTAGGTGTTGGTGAGTATCTGCTTATTGCCCATTGCGCAAAATCATCATAGCTTGATGGTTGGGCATTCTCTTTGTTTAAAACAGAAATTATTAACTCTTGCAGATTTTCAGAGTTAGTCAAAATTGGGTTGTATATATGGTCGTCATATACCGAGAATAATAATTCTTGTGTAAAAGTTTTTGCTTCTGTCGCCACAAGAATAGGTACAATAGTTCTATTATGGCTATCTAAATGGAAGTTTTTCAAATCGAGAGCATAGTCCATTACCTGTTCCATGTCAGATTGCAGATAATGCTGCTTGCCTGCTTTGAATTCTATTGCAAAAACAATACCTCTTAGCAAAACAACAACATCAATACGTTTGCCAAGACGAGGGATTGAATATTCGAAAATAACCTCTCCGTGTTCATTTCTCCAATGAGATAATACCTTTTGCATTATCTCTATTTCTTCAGTCCATGCATTCTTCTGTTCACTTACACTATCTCCTTCATCATTTCGAGATATTATACCAAATATGGTGTTCTCTGATTCCATTAGATAATCTGATATGGAAGATTTGTAAAAGAAACGGTTTATCATAACGTATTAAAATAATTTACAAAATTATTATCAATATTCTTTCAGCAGTATTATACTCTATGAATGCTTATTACTACTCATTTTGTTGTGTTTTTGCAAAGATAAGAAAAAATTGCGGAATGATATTAGTATTTCGGAAATATCTTTTTATGTTGGGTGGTTATTCCTTTACGAAGTGTGGGAAGTTGGGGTCGCCGAGGTGCGGGGCGTGGGCGAAGCCTTCGTAGCAGAAGGTGTTTATGTGGGCGGGACGGGACAGGCGGCTGTCTATGATGTGGCGGGTCATTGCGCCGCGACAGGTCTTTGCCCATACTGCCTGTACTTTCAGTTCGCTGCCCCTGCGCACGTAGAACAGTGGCTGGATGACTCGCACTTCGCGGCAGACGCGCTGCCAGTCGAAGAGGTGCTGGTATTCTTCGGTTGCCAGGTGTATGAGTATGCCGTCGTCAGCCTTTACCGACTCTATGAGGATGTCTGTTAGTCGTGTTTTCCAGTAGGCAAACATGGTTTGTCCGTTGGTGGCGGGCAGTTTTATTTTCCCCTCCATGCGGTATGGCTGTATGCCGTCGGCTGGTCGCAGCAGTCCGTATAGGAACGACGTTATCCACAGGTGTTTCTGTGCATACTTCATGTCGTCGGCTGTCATGGTTTCGGCTTTCAGGTGCTTGTATGCCTGTCCGTGATATGCGAGTATTGCCGGCTGTTTCGGCGAGTCCTCGAAGAATTGCAGGTATCGCATTTTGTTTTGCTCTGCTATCTGCCGGCTGCAGTTCAGCATTTCGGCTATGTCGGCGGTGTCGTATTGCGACATGTCGAGTGCGAGAGTCCTTGCCTCGTCGTTGAAACGTGGCTCAGTCGTTGTGATGCGTGCTGCCTGTACGGGCTTGTCGCGCATTATTTTTGCCGATGCGAGCAGTATTTGCATGTTACAGTATATCTATGAGTTTGTCGATGCTGTCTATCGTGTAGTCGGCACCAGCCTCTGTCAGTTCGTCCTGCGTGCCGTTGCCGTAGGTTACTCCGCATGTCCTTGTGCCTGCGTTGGCGCCCATCAGTATGTCCACCGCCATGTCGCCTACGACAAGTGTCTGGCTTGGCTCGCAGTGCATGGCAGCGAGTGTCTTCGTCACGGGCTCCGGCTTGGGCTTTGCCTCCTTCACGTCGTCGCCTCCGACGATGTATGCGAAATAGTCGGCAAGGTGCAGTCTGCCGACGAGTTCCACGAGCGATTCGTGCGAGCGCGACGATGCTATGGTCAGCGTGTATCCCTTTCGTTTCAGTGCCGACAGCGTTTCCTTCACGCGCGGAAAGGCTTTTGGCTCAATGTTGTGCAGGTTGTCCTGGAAAATACGCTTGTATGTATCCGTGCAGCGCCGTATCACGTCTGCCGGGAGGTCGGGGTACATAGCAGTGAAACACTCGCTGAGCGGCAGTCCTATCGTAGCCGTACATTCCGCCTCGCTGCGCACTGGCAGTTGTAGTTCGTCCATTGTCATCTGCATCGTGGCGACGATGTTGCGATGGGTATCGCCGAGCGTACCGTCGAAGTCGAATACTATCAGTTTTATTTCGTTGCCCATAAGTCTGTCGGTCAGAACGTTTCGTCAGTTTGCTAACCACCTGCAAATATAGCAATAATATGCCGAAAGTCGGTCGTCTGTTGCAGTTTTTTGTCGCTGATGCGCGAAAAGTCAGGTTCACGCTGCTGTTTCGCAGTGCAAAGATATAATCAATTTTGGGCTGTTTTAGTGTCGCGTGAGTGCCCGCGAAAGTCGTTTCTGAAATCTGAGGGGCAAAATATGCAAGTATTTTAAATGTTGTCGTAATTGCTTGAAGGTCAGAATGATAATGCGAAGTGTGGCGGTTTTGAGGGCGAAAGAGAAGTGTTAAAATTGTCAAAGAGCATGTTTGAGATTGTCAAACAGTGTGTTTGAGGCGGTCAGACATAGTGTTTGGGGGTATCGGGCACTGTGTTTTGCAGGGCAAAACAGGCGAAATAGGTGCGTCAAAGGTACTCTTTGACAATTTTAACGGTTATCGCTGACTCGAAATTTAACAGATTTTTGCAGTTTCAGGGCTAAAAAATTTCTATTTGGAGAGTTTTTCTCTGTCAAAAATTTTCATATTTTTCGGGGTCGGGAGAGAAGGCGCGAACACTTTGGCACGGTTTTTGCAGGGAAAAACTAACGGGAACGGGAAAACTAACCTTAACGATAACGGGAACGGGAAATATTGACGGAAAGGCGCTTTGGATAAGTTACTCTCGCTCGGGAATGAAAAGAAAAACAAGTTTTCCTTTTGCATTCCGCTCGCTTATTACATAAAATCCTTACGCTCTACAAAATAAAATAATGTTTATTTTGTCATCACTTAAACGGATTTTTCGTAACTTTGCAGGCTGAAAACAAAATAGATTATGCAAGAAACTCGACAAAACCGCATTGCCCGCATGCTTCAGAAGGAGCTGAGCCTGATATTTCAACAGCAGACCCGCATGATGCGCGGAACGATGGTCAGCGTTACGCGTTGCCGCATCTCGCCCGACCTGAGCGTGTGCACGGCATATCTCTCGGTGTTCCCAACTGAGAAAGGAGACGAAATAATTGACAACGTAAACCGCAACGAGAAGCAGATTCGCTACGAGTTGGGCACGCGCATACGCCACCAGGTGAGGATTATTCCGGAACTGCGCTTCTTCATAGACGACTCCTTAGACTACATAGAACGCATTGACGAACTTCTGAAAAATTAACGAGGCAAGTCTGATGGGCAGCTACCACTCTTTCATAGCACGTCGCTATCTCTTTTCAAAGAAAAGCACTCACGCCATAAACATCATCAGTGGCGTGTCGGTTGTCGGTGTGGCTGTGGCTACGATGGCTCTGGTGGTAACGCTGAGCGTCTTCAACGGCTTCCACGACATGGTGGTGTCGTTCTTCACACAGTTTGACCCACAGCTGAAGGTACTGCCTGCTGAGGGCAAGACGGCTCCTGCCGACGACCCTGCACTGGAGAAGATAAAACAACTGGAATATATTGACGTTGCCACCGAAACGGTTGAGGATCAGGCACTTGCCATCTACGGCGAGCGACAGGCTATGGTCAACGTGAAGGGCGTAGACGACAACTTTGCCGAACTGACGCATATCGACGAACTGCTGATAGGCGACGGCGACTTCCAGCTGCATGCCGGCACGCTGCAATATGGCACTCTGGGCGTTCGCCTTGCACTGAAACTGGGCACCGGCGCACGCTTTCCTGGCTTCCTGCGCATATATGCTCCACGACGCGACGGACAACTGGACATGATGGACCCGGCTGCCGCCTTCACCGAAGACTCGCTGATGTCGCCGGGAGTGGTGTTCCAAGTGAAACAGGGAAAATATGACAACGACTACATCATCGTGCCCATATCGTTTGCACGCAGCATCTTCGACCAACAGGGCATGGTGTCTACTCTGGAACTGAGACTGAAGCCAGGCACCAACTTCGACAAGGCGAAGAAGGAGATACAGCAGATAGCCGGTACGAAATACAGCGTGCAGGACAGATATGAACAGCAAGCCGAGACATTCCAGATAATGAACATAGAGAAACTGCTGGCTTACGTATTCCTGACGTTCATACTGCTCGTGGCTTGCTTCAACATCATCGGCTCGCTGTCGATGCTCATCATAGACAAGAAAAACGACGTGGCTACGCTGCGCAACATCGGTGCTACGGAGAAAGACATCTGTCGCATATTCCAGGCTGAGGGACGCATGATTTCGGTCTTGGGCGCTGTCATCGGCATCGTCGTAGGACTGATACTCTGCCTGCTGCAACAGTATTTCGGCATAGTGAAACTCGGCGAGAGCAGCGGCGATTTCGTCGTGAGCGCCTACCCCGTCAGTGTTCACGCCACCGACATAGTGGTCGTTTTCCTCACAGTCGTGGTCGTGGGCTTCGCCTCGATATGGTATCCCGTCAGATACATGTCGCGCCGACTGCTGGCATAGCACATGAAACGAAACTGCGGAGGAACAGACACACAGCCTACACCTTATTATAATATAAACACAAAAGCAACGGAGCCTGCAAGACTATACGCCTGCAAGCTCCGTTGCTTTTACTTGACAATATGTCGGTCTGACTTATTTCCTATAGTTTTCCAGTCCCTTGTTGAGGAACTCGAGGAATCCAGGAATGTCCTCCTTATATACGAATGAGCCGCTGAGCGGATTGCCTTCGTTGTCGACAGTAACATAGAACGGCTGAGCATTTGTGCCGAACTTGTAACGCTGCAAGTAGCTCCACATGTCGCCCACCGTACGCAGCGTGCGCTTTGTGCCGTCGCTCTCTACCACTTCCTGCTCCTCCTTCAACGGTGTCTTGTCGTCGACGAACAGCGAGATGAGCACATAGTCCTTCGTCAGCTTGTCGGCAACAGTAGGATCGGTCCATACGGCAGCCTCCATCTTACGGCAGTTGACACAGCCATAGCCCGTGAAGTCGATGAATACAGGCTTGCCCTGTGCAGCAGCCGCAGCCATACCCTCCTCGTAGTTGGTATAGTGAGCCTCAACAACCTTAGTATTGAGATTGAAGTCCTGAGTGTTGATAGGTGGCGAGAATGCGCTGACAGCCTTGCATGGTGCGCCCCAGAGACCAGGAATCATATAGACAGTGAATGCGAGCGATGCCATACCAAGCACGATGCAGAGCACCGGCATCGGACGGTTTATCTCGCCTCCGGTCTCATCGCTGCGGAACTTGAGCCACCCTACAAGGTATGCTCCCAGCAAGCCGAAGATGACTATCCACAGGCTGAGGAATACCTCGCGGTCCATGAGATGCCAGCCGTTGGTAAGGTCGGCTACCGAGAAGAACTTGCACGCAAATGCCAGCTCGATGAAACCAAGCACAATCTTCAGCGTGTTCATCCATCCGCCAGACTTAGGCGACTTCTTGAGCCATGTCGGGAAAAGCGCGAAGAGCGTGAACGGCAGGGCTAATGCCAGTGCAAAGCCGAACATTCCAATGGCTGGTCCCCAGAAGTTTCCCGACGTAGCAAAGTCTACGAGCAGGAATCCGATGATAGGACCTGTGCAAGAGAACGATACCAGCGTCAGCGTGAACGCCATGAGGAAGATAGAAAGCAGTCCGCTGGTGCTCGATGCCTTGCTGTCGACCTTGTTGGTCCAAGACGACGGCAGAGTCAGTTCGAACCATCCGAAGAACGACAGTGCGAACACTACGAGCAGCAGGCAGAAGAATATATTGAACCATGCGTTTGTCGAAAGCGCATTGAGCGCACTTGCACCGAAGATAGCCGTTACAGCCAAGCCCAGAACAAGATAGATGACAACGATAGAGATACCGTAGGTAACTGCATCCTTTATGCCTTTCTTCTTGTCGTCCTTTGCTCTCTTGAGGAAGAAGCTGACGGTCATCGGGATGATAGGCCATACGCACGGAGTGAACAGTGCAACGAGTCCGCCGAGCAGACCTAACAGGAAGATGTAGAGCAGCGAACGGTTTGTCGTAGAGCCGTCCATGTTGTATTTCTCCAACTCCTTGATAACAGGTTTCCACAGTCCGCTCTTGTCGGCAACAACAGCAGAGTCGACAACGGCAACGGCTGCTGAATCGGCAGCCACACTGTCGGTTTTCTCCTCTTCTGCCTCAGCCTGTGCTTCGGCTTCGGGAGCATCTGCCGGACCTTTTCCGCTGTAACTGAAATCTACCGACGTAGGAGGCATGCACATCTCGTCGTTGCACGCACCATACTCCAGATAGCCTTTCACTTTGTATTCCTTGCCTGTAATCTTGAAACGCTGCTTGAAAGCACCCGAGTTCTCAAAGTATGTGAGGTTGGTTCCAAACATTTCCTCAAACTTTGTTACGGTCTTTCCCACAGGCTGCAACTTGCCTATCGGCTCCACGCCCTTAGTTGCCTTCTTGTCGAGATTGAGCGTTGCCTTCGTAGGTCCGTCGTCAGGGATGTTTGTGGAATAAAGGTGCCATCCCTTGTCAATCTTTGCGCTGAAGACGACTTCAATTTCTTCAGGAGACACTTGTTTCTGCTGCACACTGAAGTGTACAGGATTCTGAGCCCAAGCCGACAGTGCAAATACTGTCATGAGCATCAGTAGCGAAGCTGTTTTTAATCGTTTCATCATTGTATTATTATTTAGTTTTGTTCTTAATAATCAGATTTGCATGCCACATCTACATCCTGCACTCGCCCTTGTGGGTCATGATGTCGAGGACATAGCGGTCGGTTTCATCCATACCCTTACGTCCAATGGTAGTCAGGTTGCGTATGCAGATGTCTACATCGTCGTCAATGATACCTTCCACCGACGTAACGTGTCTGTTCTGTATGGCAAGCATGGCGCTCATGACAGATGTGCTGACACCCGTAGTCAGTTTCAGCGCGCAGCTTGGCTTTGCTCCGTCGCACAGCATGCCGGTAAGGTTGGCTATCATGTTCTTAACAGCATAGCATACCTGCTCGTAGCTGCCGCCCATAAGATATGTTATTCCGACACTGCTGCCCGTGCTTGCCACTACGCAGCCACACAATGCAGAGAGCGAGCCGAGATACTGTTTTATGTAGATGGCGGTAAGATTGCTGAGTATCAGACCTCTGATGAGCTCTTCCTCCGTATTGTGGTTTTCCTTTGCAAAGACAACCACCGGCATGGTGGTACAGATGCCCTGATTGCCGCTTCCGCTGTTGCTCATGACCGGAACCATAGCTCCCGACATGCGGGCATCGCATGCGCAACTCGTTACCGACAGTATCTTTGAGAATATGCTGTCGCCCATGATGCCTTTGCCCAGTGGCGAGCACATCGTCTTTCCGAGCGCGTGTCCATAGTTTTCGCGTAGTCCGTCTTCTGCGGCAGCCTCGTTCAGTCGTTTTGCCTCAAGTATAAACCGCAGGTCTTCGACGTCGGTCTCGGTAGCAAATTCATATACCTTGCGCAGCGTGAGTTCCACTTCTTTCTCTTCGGCAGCCTCTTCGCAGGTTGTTTTCTTGTCGAGCATGATTTCGTTGTCGCGTCGCAGATAAACGAAATTGGTGTGCTTGCTCTTGATGACAGCCTCCGACTCGTGTCCGCCAGCCTTGCACAGCACGCGGATATAGAGTTTGTCGGAATCGTTTTCCTCAAGCTTTATGTCTATACGGTCTTCCGCTATGAACTGCTTGCCCTTCTCTACGGCTTCGCGGTTAGAATCCTGCAACACTTCGAGCTGCAACTCCGGTCTGCCGACGAGCGCACCCAGCGCCACAGCGATGGGCAGTCCTATCATGCCAGTGCCCGGAATGCCTACTCCCATAGCATTTTTCAGGATGTTGGCACTGAGTTTCAGACTAATGTGTTCGGGCAGTTCACCCAAGACTTCCCTTGCTTTTGCAACACACAAAGCCACTGCTATCGGCTCTGTGCATCCTATAGCTGGTACAACTTGACGGTTGATCAGTTTAATTATCGATTGTTTTTCTTCTGCTGAAAGCATTTTTATTTAGACTTTAAGTTTATAGTCTGCAAATTTAAGAATAAATCATTAAATATTCACGACTAAGGTTAAAAAAATAACTTTTTTATAAAAAAAATTGTCAGAAAGAAAATATATTCATACCTTTGCAGCAGAAATTAAAGACAACATATAAGGACTAAACAGGATTCCGACACGCGAAAAATGTTGGAATTCTTTTCTTTTTTGTCTGTGATAATTTCGCATTGCAACCACTACTGCAACAAATAACATCGAATTAAATAACAAATTAAAATAAAAACAATATGGCTTACATGTCGCAAGAAGGCTATGACAATCTCATAGCCGAACTTCAGAGATTGGAAGGAATAGAACGTCCGAAGGCTTCTGCAGCAATAGCAGAGGCTCGAGATAAAGGAGATTTGAGTGAGAACTCAGAATATGAAGCAGCAAAAGAAGCTCAGGCTCATCTTGAAGACAAGATAAACCGTCTGAAGATGACTATCGCTGAAGCAAAGATTGTTGACACTTCACGCCTCAGCACCGACGCCGTACAGATATTGTCGAAGGTTGATATGACCAACCTTGCCACAAAGGCAAAGATGACATATACCATCGTGAGCGAGAGCGAGGCTAACCTGCGTGAAGGTAAGATTTCTATCAAGACACCTATTGCTCAGGGATTGCTGAACAAGAAAGTAGGCGACGAGGTGGAAATAACAATCCCTAACGGAAAGATAAAACTGAGAATTGACAACATAACCGTAGCCGGATAGGAACGGGAGATATTGTCTGCTAATGTAATAACTCTATAAAAAAGAACGTCATGAGTATATTTTCAAAAATAGCAGCTGGCGAAATACCAAGCTACAAATGTGCAGAAAGCGACAAGTTCTATGCTTTTCTGGACATCAACCCACTGGCAAAAGGACATACACTGGTTATTCCACGTCGTGAGATAGACTACATTTTCGACATGGATGATGACGAGATTGCCGAGTTTCAGGTGTTTGCAAAACATGTTGCACAAGCCATTAAGCGTGCCATTCCATGTGTTAAGGTTGGTCAGGCAGTGATTGGCTTGGAAGTAAGGCATGCACACATACACCTTATTCCCATGCAGACAGAGCGCGACATGCATTTTGGGGAAAAGAAACTGAAACTGAGCGACGAAGAACTGAAAGAGATTGCTGACAAGATTTACAGCGAGTTCAACAAATAAAAGAAAACAACGAGGAGGAAGTCGACTTCCTCCTCGTTGTTTTATATATATTCCTTACCTTTTCGTATTTCAACTTCGTTGACATACTTCCTTATCAGTGCAGACGAATCTTCTTTCTTGCAGATTAACAAGACATTGTCGTTTTCTACAACAATAAATCCCTCCAAACCGTTTATTACACACAGCTTGTCTTTCGGCAACTTGATGATGTTGTTCTTGCTATCCTCAATGATGACGTGCGAATCAAGCACAATATTGTCGTCTGCCTTCTTGCTCATAGCCTCATAGATGGAATGCCATGTTCCCAAGTCTGCCCAACCGAAATTGCAACGCATAACGTACACTTGCTCATTGCGTTCCAACAGTCCATAGTCTATTGATAAGTTAGGATACAGAGAGAAGTTTTCTTCAATATACTTATTTTCTTCTTCCAACGTGCAGTCAGGTTTCTCCTTAACTAACTTGCGCAATACTTCCGGCAATATCCTGTCGAAGCATGTTTGCAGATACCTTGAATTGCTCATGAAAAGACCTGTGTTCCAATAAAATTCCCCACTCTCCATGAACATGCGTGCAAACTCTCGTTCAGGCTTTTCGGTAAAACTTCTTACCTTATAGAGGTCATCTATATCAGTAGGCTCACCTTTCTGGATGTATCCATATCCTGGCTCCGGACGCGTAGGCTTTACTCCTAACGTCAGCAGACTGTCTGTTCGGGAAACAAACTCAAACCCATTCAGCACTGCCCTGCCAAACTCTTCCTCGTTAAAAATCATTTGGTCTGATGGCGCCACGATAACATTGGCATTGGAATTGCGCCTCAATATGCGGTAGTTTATCCATGCAACGCTTGGTGCAGTGTTACGGTGTATCGGGTCAGCCATGATGTTTTCAGCAGAAACCTCCGGTATTTGTTCTGCAACAATATCAGCAAATAGTTTATTTGTACTTATATATATATTGCTGACAGGTATGATTTTACGCATACGGTCGAAAGTCTGCTGCAACTGAGTGCGTCCTGTTCCGAAGAAATCGACGAACTGCTTGGGACGTTCCTGCCTGCTGCACGGCCACAACCTGCGTCCCTTGCCACCTGCAAGGATTATACAGTAGATATCGTTTTGTGTTTTCATGGCTGATTCTTTTAGTTATTGTTAAACTGCAACAAATGACTGTTACATATATAATATATAACGCAAAATGTTGCGGTTTTAGTATTTTTCCTGCGTGAAAATATTGCTTATCTTGCGAGCCACGACTCTGGATTCAGCAGCGACGACTCCTTTCTCAGCTGGAACTGCAACACGTTGTCGGCAGCCACAGACCCAAGAACCTGTCTTGCGGAAACCTTCTGTCCTCGCGAGACACTTACCGAGCGCAAGTTGACATATACAGAAAGATAACTGCCATGCCTTACGAGCACGCCCCACTGACCGGCTGCATTGAAGACACTTGTAACCTCTCCATCGAAAATAGCACGTGCCTGACATCCAGACGAACCCTGAATGTTTATACCACGATTGTCGAGTTTCACACCTTTCAGTCCCTCTACGTTGTATTGTCCGAAATGAGTGATTATCTTGTATGAGCCTGTGATAGGCATAGGCAAGCGTCCCTTGTTGTGTTCAAAAGTACCGTTGAGTTGTCGGTCTGCCGAACTTACATGTCCGACGGAAGCACTTTCTTTCTTTGCCTTCTCAACATCTTTCTTGTGTCTCTCGGCATCTACTTTTGCCTTTCGTTCTGCTGCTTGTCGGTCTGCTTCCGCCTCTCGCGCCTCATGCTGTGCTCTTTCACGCGCAGCAGCATCGTTGCATTTCTTTGCCTCTTCTGCGCGCTGCTTGGCTTCTGCCTCACGCTTCTTGGCTTCTGCTATTCGTTTCTCTGCCTCTCTCGCTGCTTTCTCGGCTTCCGCCTTCTTGCGTGCTATTTCGGCTGCACGTTTCTTGGCAGCCTCAGCCTCTGCTTTCTTTCTTGCCTCCTCCGCAGCGCGCTTTCGCGCCTTTTCCACTTCTATTGCCACAAGCCGGTCTATCTCAGCATTAAGTTGTGCTTGCTTTTTCTGCTGTTCTGCTATAACCTGCTGTATTGTTTTCTGCTGTTGCTGCAACGACTTTACCATCGATGCCTGTTCGGTCTGCTTCGCTTCGAGATTTACCTGTGCCTGCCGTCCTTTTGCTATCAGGTTGTTTTTCTGTTTTCGAGCATCGGAAAGCTGGTTACGCTTTTCATCTATCTCCGCCTGCTTAGCTTTTATTATTTCTCCCTGCGTACGCTGATAGGCAGCGTATTCGCGTACAAAGCGCAGACGTCGATACGACTGTGCCAGATTCTTTGCACTGAAAATGAACATCAGTCGGTCTTGTATCTTGCGATGTTTGGCTACATATCTCACAGACTTCACATATCTCTGCTTACGGTCCTGCAACTGCTGTTCGAGGTTTTTCAGTTGCACTTCCAGCATGTTTATATTGTTGCTCAGTGTATTGACGTCGGTCTGATAGTTTTCTATAGCTTTCTTGTTGGCATCTATTTCACCGTTTATAGACATCAACTGTTTCAGTCGCTGTTCTACATCTGCCTTGTTGCTTTGCAGTTTTTTCTGCTGCTCCTTTATGTTTTTCTGCACCTGCGACTTCTGGTTTTGCAAGCCTTTTATCTCTTTCGTCTGATACATCGACGCCTTATTGTTTTTAGTCGATTTCTTTGTATTATTTTTCTTTGCAGGCTGCTTTCCCTTTGCAGCGCCTTGTTTAGTTACAGCAGTTTTTTTATGCTGTGTGCGCTGAGGTGTTGTTTTCTTCTGCGCACTGGCACATAAAAAAGCGCTTAGCAGGAGTAATATAGCGACATATTTCTTCATCGTTGTATTTTCTGTTGATAATGTTTATAAATTCATTATGCGTCTTACTGCCTGTTCAACAGTTATCTGCTTATATCTTGACGACACGTCTGTTTTCTTTTCAAAGTTGCCGTCAGTGTCTATTTTCTTCAGCCTTAATGTTACCTCAAACGACGTTTCCTTACCTGAAACGGCTGGCGTGGCAAGTTTGAAGTTATGGTTTGCAGGGAAAAACTTTGAGCCTACTGCTACAAAATCGCCATAGTTCCACTGCAATGTAGACGTTCCGTTTGTCTTGCTCTGATAGGTTGCGTTTGTCCTTACGATGCGTCCTGTCGTCCTGTCGGCTGTCCATTCATATTTCATTTGTCCGTCGTTCAGTCTGACTGGAACTTCCTTTGAGTTTCCTTCTATCATTGCTGAAAACTTCTCCAGCAACTGTTCGCTCACGCGCTGCTCGTTAGGCATGAACAACTGGTTCCAGAACAAAGCCTGCAGAGAATAGAAATCGAGTCCGTTGCGGTTCAGAAAGTCTATGTCTTTATAGTTGGCGAGTATGTATTCCTTTGTCGGACGTATGATGATGAGCACGTTCTCAGGAGTCAGTTCTATTCGTCCTACCTCTACGAGTCCGAGCGGTGCCAGTTGTATTCTTATCACTTCGTTCCGTCGCATGTGCAGTTGTCCGTCTACACTGATATTCTTTGTTCCTTTCTTAAGGTTGAAAGAAATCTTCGACGATATGTTTTTTGCATATACAGTATTGTCTGATACTTTCTGCACGAATGCCAGTTCGTGTCTGCGCAATTCCATGTCGCTGCCTACAGATGTCTTGCTTTTGCTGTCGTCGCCTGTTGCCTGGCGTTGTGTTCCGCACGCTGCCAATGCAAGCACAGCCATTGACAGGATGATGTTTCTTATTGTTTTCATTTCGATATTGTTTCTATATATTTTCTTTGCCTTATCTTTTCTCTGACAACAGCGTTGTCTCTGTTTTGTTCGAGAGCCTTTTTCCAGAATTCCACAGCCTCGTCTGTCAGTCCGCACATGTAGTAAATGTCGCCTGCATGCTCATATTCCACAGCACTGCCGCCGTTTCCTTCTTCCATCATTTTGTCAATATATGTTTTTGCCTCCTCATATTTTCCTCTCATAAACAGCACCCACGCGTAAGTGTCGAGATATGTTCCGTTCTTCGGCTCAGCCTGTATTGTCTTATAGCTCATTGCCTCAGCACGCTCCAACTGTTCTCCTCTGAGAGCAAGGAAATAGGCATAGTTGTTCATGCAGTAATAGTTGTCATCTTTCCAATGCAGGCAACTGTCGTATGCTGCAAAGGCTTTCTCTATCTCACCTTTCTCGTGCAGCAGGTCGCCCATCATGCCATAGAAGTCGGAAACGATATCTGCGTTGCTGTCGCTGTTTATCTGGCTCACTCCGCGCTGAAAGGCATCGAGCGACTGGTCGATATCGTCTTTCTGCGAATAAGCCATTCCCAAGAAGTAGTAGAAAGCCATATCGTCAGGATTGTATTCATTTCCTGCCTTGCAGAGGCTTATCACTTCGTCGTAACTTTCTGTGTTCCACAGCGCCTGTACGAGTCTGAAGCGTGCCGGAGAATAGTCTGGCGAGACAGCCAGTATCTGCCTGTTTACATCGTTGATGCTCTCCTGTGGCATCTGCTTCAGCGACATGTATGCTGCCTTCATTATTGCGAAGTCTGCCACTGTAGGCTCACCTGCCATCAGGGTATCGAGCATTTTCAGTATCTCCGTTGAGTCTCGCTGCTGCTGTTCGTGGTTGGCAATGAGTCCGCGTATCAGGCTTACGCGTGTTTCCGTATCGTTTTTCCTGTCGAATATGAGTTCTCTCGCCATGTCGTCTGCCACAGAGTCGTTGCCTTCAGCCTGATAATAGTCGATGAGCGACAGACGTGCCGCAATATTGTCAGGCTCTTTCTTCAGCACTTTCATGTATTCGTCGTAAGCCTCTCCCTTTCTTTCGTTCTGCATAAGCCAGTTGCCCATCATCACACGATACTTCATGTCGTATGGATGCTTGTCTGCCAGTTTGCGCAGTTCGGCAAGCTCCATGTCTTTCTTTCCCTGCTTGGAATAGACAAACATCTTTGCCATTGTTATTTCTTCGCTGCTGCCTTCCGCCGTTTCCATGCGGTCGAGGGTGCGCAGTGCGCCTTCATTGTCGCCGACAACGTCATATATCTGTGCCAGCACGTCGAGTATGTCGGTTCGTGAATGGTCATGCTCCACGAGCCCCTCATATATTTTGGCTGCCTCGCTGAACTTCTTGTCTACAACCATTGAGCGTGCATATCGCTCTGCATAGTATTCGTTTTGCGGGTTCAGGATGTATGCCTTGCCGACATACTGCATACCCTTCTTGTTGTTGCCCATCTCAAAATAATATGCCGACAGCATATCGTAGACAGCTGGCGACAGCGAGTCGATTGACAGGCAGTAGTTCAGCAGGTCGAAGGCGGCAGCATAGTTGTCGTTCTCCTGTTGATTTATTGCCTCCAGATATGCCATGTCGAAACGTTTGCGGGCATCCTCCCCTATCCTGTCGGCTATGCTTCCTGACGGCACACGCTTTGGTGCACTGCACGACACAGCCACCATTGCCATGAGAATGACAACGGCTACCGCTACTGCTATGTTTCTCTTTCCGTCAAGCATGTCTATTTCACGCCGGTGTGTCCGTATCCTCCTGCGCCTCGCTCGGTTTCGTCGAGCTGTTCCACAAGCCTGAGTTCCACTTTCTCATATCGTGCCACGACCATCTGGGCTATGCGTTCTCCGTCGTTGACTACAAAGTCTTTATCTGAGAAATTTATCAGTACGACTCCTATTTCTCCGCGATAGTCGGCATCTATCGTTCCAGGTGTATTGAGAACGGTTATTCCGTGTTTCAGTGCCAGTCCGCTTCTGGGGCGCACCTGTGCCTCTGTCCCTTCTGGCAGGGCTATGTAGAGTCCTGTCGGAATGAGCCGTCGTTCCATTGGCTTCAGCACTATCGGCTCGCTGATGTTTGCTCGCAGGTCGATTCCCGAACTGTTTGCCGTTGCGTATGCGGGCAGCGGATGATGACTCTTGTTTATTACTTTTACTTCGGTCATGTTGCGTTGTTTTTCTTCGTTTTTGTCTCTTTGCAGAGCGTTGCACTTGCTGTGTCTGCGTATTATGCTGCAAATTTACAGTAAGTTGAGCAAAGTTCAAAATTAAATAAAGACTTTTTGGGAAAATAAGTTGGTTTCTTTATCTTTTTTATTACCTTTGCATGCCATTGCGGCATTGTTGCGGAATTAGCTCAGTTGGCAGAGCACGACTTTCCCAAAGTCGGGGTCGCGAGTTCGAGCCTCGTATTCCGCTCTCGTCTGGAAGATATATTTATTACAGCAGAAGTGGGCATCAGATTGTCGTCTGATGCCCACTTCTGTTATGTGTCTTGTGTTTATTTCTTTGCAAACTTATATATGACGTGCAGCATGGCATAGTTTGGTATCTTGTTTGCCCATGTCTCTACGTGCCCCTGAGCATTTACGGTGTAGGTGGTGTTCGACAGTTGATGCAATATGTCGAATGCTTCGAGCTTGCACGTCAGCTTACCTTTGACGAACGAGCGCGACAGCGATGCGTTCCATATCAGGTCGTCGGTGTTCATTTCGGCTGTCTGATAGCCTCTGCGCGAGAACATCTTTATGTCGGTGGCAAGCTGTATAGCCAGCGGCAACTTATATTGCAGCGTGGCGCCATAGTTGAATTCCGATGCGCTGATAGTTTCAAACTCCGTCCTGTTGCTCGTTGAGTTATACCATGTGAATTGTCCGTTGAGTCCCACTTTCAGGTCGCCCAGTGTGTATTCTGCCTTCAGCTGGTCGGTCAGCGTCAGCGTGTTCACCTTGCTCAGGTTGTCCGTCTGCGAGCCGATGATACTGCCCAGCAGATGATAGTCCGCCAGTGCTGACTCCGGCAGGTCGAGCGAGGCGGCGCTGAAGTCTACGTTGTGTTCGAGCGATGCATTCAGTTGGTTGCTCACATATATGTGTTTCTTTTTGTCGGCGTTGCGTCCGAAGAATATTTTTGCCGCTCCTGTCCAGTTGCCGTCTACGTTGCCACTCTGATAGATGTATGTTCCTGTCTGCGGCAGGTAGTATGTCCGCGTGCCGACAGCTCCGTGCCGTATGTTTCCGTTCAGAGTGAGCTGCAGCGTCTGGTTTATCTCGTTCTTGTTGCGCGTCCACAACAGCATCCAGTTGTGGGTAACCGTCTTGCCCAGATTTGGGTTTTTCAGTCGTATGGCTGACGACTGCCGCGTGTTTATGTTGCCTGCCATCTGCAGCCAGTCTGCCTGTTGCACGTGGGCATTATAGTTTACGAACAGCGTACGCTGATAGTTGTCGAAACTGATAAAGGCTACTGCCTGTGGCGTGAACGTGGTATAGTGGCGTGTCATCGTAGTGTCGAATGGCAGGTGCAGGTATGATGCCTTGTCGTAGTAGTGGGTCAGCGGCAGGTTCAGGTTCACGGTCTGATAGCCTCCCTTTGTGTTTTTCGACCAGCCGATGCCGAGAGTTTCTCCCATGCTCCTTACCATTTTCCTCATTCTATAACTGTTGTCGGCATCCATCGCCTGCATCATTTCCTCGCGCGTCGACGGCAGCTGCATTGTCAGCGGTGTCGTAGGGTCGCTCCATTTGCCGCCGAGACGGTCGAGACGGTACCACATGTCTTCATCTGAGTTGTACGACTGGCTGAAGCTGATGCCTGGCACGACGTGCAGACCGTTGTTGAACGGCATTGCGTAAGCCATCTCCAAGCTGATGTCGTAGTTGTGTTTCGGCACTTTGCAGTATGTGTTTCGCGTGTCGGCATCGCCGTTCTGCGGATAGCGTGTTGAGTATCGCGTGAAGTTGTCGGTCAGTTGTTTCGACCAGGAGCCATAAGCCTGCATGTTGAGGTGGTCGCCCCATGCCAGTTTCTTGTCCATCCAGACTCTTTGCGACAGCATCACATAGTCGTAGTCTGATGCTGTTTCGGTAGCCTGCACGTTAAGAGTGTGTTTCTCCAGAGGCGATGTCTGCTTTCTCGTCAGGCTGTCCAGCAGTGCGCTGGTCGTGCCGTAGCGGTCTACGTCGGTGTTGAACGTGGCTGAGCGGCTTGTGCCTGTCTTGTCCCAACGATGGAGCATGAACCGCGTTATGGAGTAGACAGATATTGGTTTCTCCAGCGAGAAGGTGTTGGTGGCATTCACCGTGAACTGACTGTAGAGGTCTCTGGCGTCGCTGCGGCTGAAGATGTTGCTGCCGCCGGTGGTAAACTGCTCTGCTGCGGAGCGGGTCTGGTGGTCGGTGTTCTCCCACTCGAATGAGGCATTGAAATCATTTTTAATGTTCTTGTCCTTGTCGGCGGTCTTCCATTCCAAGCCTATCATGTTTGTCTTTCTCACTCCGTTGGGTTCTTTCTTGGGCGACCAGTCGCCGTCTTCGCCAGGCTTGCGGTTCTCGTTCACGTTGTTGCTGTTGGCAAAGAGCGTTACGCGCGACCTGTCGTCGAAGTATAGTGAGAACAGGCGTGCCATGTATCTGTCGTGCGTGCCGCCTCCGGCTTCTATGTTTGCCAGTATGTTGCGGTTGTACTGCCGTTTCAGTTTCACGTCCATGACGTAGTCTTTCATCTCCGTTTGCAGTCCAGTCATGCGGTTTCGCTCAGTGTCCTTGTTGTAGACCTGCACGGTTTCTACGGTGTAGTATGGCAGGTTTTCGAGCATCATCTTGTTGTTGCCCTTGAAAAAGTCTTCGCCGTTGAGCGTCAGGAAGTCCACTTTCCTGCCATTGACGTATATGTCGCCGTTGTCTTTCAGTTCTACGCCGGGCATCTGTCGTATCAGTCCGTCGAGCATGGAGCCTTCGGGCAGCTTGAAGGCTGATGCGTTGAAGACGAGCGTGTCGCCCTTGTGTATCACTTTTATGCGTGTTCCCTTTACTGTAACGCCTTCCAGTTCCTCGCCGAGCGACGCCGTATCTTCTTCCATGAGGCGTTTCATGGATATGGGAGGTACTTCAAAATCGCGGTTTCTGCCTATATATTTAATGTCGTAGTCGACGTATCCGGGAGCATAGCCTGCGGCTTCTGCCTTGAGAATATACTTTGCCGGGCGCATCGGGACATGGAGTTCAAAGTATGAGGTGTTGTCCCAGATGAACACCGTTGTTGTGTCTACGACGGTACTGTCGCGCGTCATGACAGTTACAAACGACTTTATGTCGGCTTTGGTAAACGAGTCGATGGTGCGGCCGTTGAGCACTATGGTGCGTTCTTTCTTGGCGTTCTGCTGTGTCGTGGTGTCGTTAGGCAATGTTGAGCGAGCCGGGACTGACTGTACAAAAAGGCTGAACAGAAAAACTATTGGCAGTATTTTTCGCGCAGCAAGCACTGCCTGCGGCTCACTGCGGCTACTGTTGCTGTCTGCCGTAGCCAAGGGTTGGTTTTGTGTCTTCTCTGATTTCATATTCTTCATGGGTGTAATCGTTTTGTATATTAAACGTATGAGGTGGCGAAAAGTCAACACGAAAGACATATTATTTATTATATTTTAACATTTCATCATCAATTCTTGCTGTCAGACAGCATTGCCGGCACGAAAAAATGATAATCAATTTTGGCTCATTTACTGTCGCGAGAATGCCCGCGAAAGTCGTTTCTGAAATCAAAGGGGCAAAATATGTCCAAAATTCGCATGCTTATATAATTCCCTGACAATCAGTTTATTAACTCGAAATATAAGCGTTTTATGCGAGAAACACAAGTGTTAAAATTGTCAAAGAGCATGTTTGAGATTGTCAAACACACTGTTTGAGGGTGTCAGACATAGTGTTTGAGGGTCTCGCACGCTATGTCTGATAGGGCAAAAAGGGCAAAATAGGCACGTCAAAGGTACTCTTTGACAATTTTAACAGTTAGCATCGGGCTGAAATTTAACAGTATTTTGCACTTTCAGAGGCTATTCTGATTCTATTTGGACGATTTTTCTCTGTCAAAATTTTTCATCATTTTTCGTCGAGAAAGAAAATCCTGACGAGTTTGGCACACTTTTTGCTGTGAGCGGAAAAACAAAATATTGCAGACAAACTCTACTTTTTTGTTTTTTTATTTTGTGCTTAGAATAACAATAACTAACTTTGCATGAAAGATAAATATCAGCATGATGACTACAGGAAACAGTTTTATCAACATTCGCGGCAGGCTCGTCAGCACCGACAAGCCAATGGTGATGGGCATACTGAACGTTACGCCCGACTCTTTCTTCAGCGGCAGCCGAAAGCAGAGCGAACACGAAATAGCGGAACGCGCCAACGCTATCGTCAGCGAAGGGGGCAACATAATAGACGTCGGAGCATTCTCTACGCGGCCCGGAGCCAACGAGGTGAGCGAGCAGGAGGAAATGGCGCGCATGCGCATGGGGCTGGAAATAGTGCGTCGGCAACAGCCCAATGCAATAGTCAGCGTAGACACCTACCGTCCCGACGTGGCGCGGATGTGCGTGGAGGAATATGGAGCTGACATCATCAACGACGTGTCGGAGGGAGGAATAACGGGCATTGCAAACGTCAGCCTCGAGCCGTCGGAAAGCGAAACACCGGCTATATTCAGGACAGTTGCCGAACTTGGAGTGCCATACATACTGATGTCTGTCAGAAACGACATACAGACAATGCTGCTGAACGCTGCAAAGGAGGTGTCGATGCTGCGCCAGATGGGAGTGAAAGATATTATCTTCGATCCGGGTTTCGGCTTCGGCAAGACGCTCGAAGAAAACTATGAGATTATGAAAGACTTGGAAAAACTGCATGTCCTGCAGCTGCCACTGCTCGTGGGTATATCGCGAAAATCGATGATTCAACGGCTTTTCGGCACCGACGCCGACCATGCACTCAACGGAACGACGGCGCTGAACACCATAGCACTGATGAAAGGCGCTGCCATTCTGCGCGTTCACGACGTGAAAGAAGCCGTTGAAACCTTGAAAATTTGCGAATTGACAAGGCAAAGCAACTGCACGGGAAACGAAAACAAAAACAATGACAACATATAACGCTAAAAACATAGTATGATCACATTCTTAAACTTTGGAATTAAAGATTTCATCGACATCTTCCTGGTAGCCACAATGCTTTTCTACATCTACCGACTGATGAAGAAGTCGCGCTCGATAAACGTGTTCACGGGCATCATTATATTCCTCATTCTATGGCTCATCGTCAGCCAGATACTGGAAATGAAACTGCTCGGAGCAATACTCGACAAGTTCGTGAGCTATGGCGTCATCGCACTTATAGTACTCTTCCAGGACGAAATAAGGAAATTTCTCTACTCACTGGGTACGCACCAGCGAGTAAACAAACTGTTCAAATGGTTTACAAACAGCCACAACAAGAAAGACGCTGACAAGAAAAACATCATGCCTATAGTCATGGCGTGCATGAACATGGCTAAGGGTAAGGTGGGCGCACTTATCGTAATAGAACGCAAGACACCGCTCGACGATATAATAAAGTCCGGTGAAATCATCGATTCCAACATCAACCAGCGACTCATAGAGAACATATTTTTCAAGAATTCACCGCTGCACGACGGCGCAATGGTTATACAAAAGAAGCGCATCGTTGCTGCCGGATGTATCCTGCCGGTATCTCACGACACCAACATACCGAAGACGCTCGGACTGAGACACCGCGCCGCAATGGGAATGTCGCAGGAAAGCGATGCTCTGACTATAATTGTGTCGGAGGAAACGGGATACATCTCTGTTGCCATGCAGGGCAGTTTCCAACTCAACCTGTCTGCCGAAGAACTGGAAAGCCTGCTGACTAAGGAACTGGGAGAAAACTGACGAAACTGACAAAAATCAGTGATTTCATCGGACAAAAACGCATATTCAACTTAAACTTACATAAAAAATACACATCAAACATTTTGCTACTATGAAAATATTGGTACTAAACTGCGGCTCATCGTCAATAAAGTATGCCCTCTACGACATGGACGACCGTTCCGTAATGGCACAGGGAGGAATAGAACGAGTGGGCATGGAAGGCGCATTCGTGAAGGTTAAATTGCCTAACGGAGAGAAACGAACGATAGAACACGACATTCCGGAGCATACCGAAGGCGTGAAACTGATATTCAGCCTACTTACCGACAAAGCTATCGGCGCTATAAAATCGCTCGAAGAGATAGATGCCGTAGGGCACAGAATGGTGCATGCAGGCGAGAAATTTGCACACAGCGTGGTGATTGACGACGAGGTGATAAAGGCATACGAGGAGTGTATAGACCTCGCACCACTGCATAATCCTGCAAACCTGAAAGGAGTGAACGCAGTGAGAAGCCTTATGCCGAACATGCCGCAGGTGGGTGTGTTCGACACTGCCTTCCACCAGACAATGCCTAAACACGCATTTATGTACGCACTGCCATACGAACTGTATGAGAAATACGGCATACGAAGATATGGATTTCACGGAACAAGCCACAGATACGTGTCGGCACGGGCATGCGAATATCTGGGACTGGACTACGAAAAACAACGCATCATAACATGCCACATAGGCAATGGTGGCTCTGTGGCTGCCATAAAGAACGGCAAGTGCATAGACACGTCGATGGGACTGACTCCGCTGGAAGGAATAATGATGGGCACTCGCTCTGGAAACGTAGACGCCGGAGCACTCGTCTACTTGCAGAAAAAACTCGGACTGAGTGCCGATGAATTGTCGGATTTGCTCAATAAAAAAAGCGGAATGCTCGGCATCTCAGGCATATCGTCGGACATGCGCGAAGTGAGAGAGGCTGCCGAAAATGGAAATGAAAGGGCTAAACTCGCAATAAGCATGTACACCTACTGCATAAAGAAATATGTTGGTGCATACGCGGCTGCTATGGGAGGATGCGACATTATAGTCTTTACTGCCGGCGTAGGCGAAAACCAGGACATCGTACGCGAACTGGTGTGCACAGACATGGAATACATGGGCGTGGAAATGGATGTGGAGAAAAACTGCAAAATCAGGGCTGAAGAGGCTGTACTCTCAATGCCGGAAAGCAAAGTGAAGATAGTGCTGATTCCAACAGACGAGGAACTGATGATTGCATCAGACACCATGTCGCTCGTAAGCAACATGAAATAATCTTACAACAAACAAAAATACAGTAAGAAAACATAGGAAAAGCATTTGCCATGTGCAACAGGTTGCAGTCATAATAAAACTATTAAAACAAAAACGTAGCTTTCTCACGAGAGCTACGTTTCTATAACTTAAATTGATTCTACAAACCTGATTATTATTATCATATTAGGACTAATTCGGCACGCTTGCCTTATTAGTGAGTACAAAGGTAATGCACATTATTTACATAAACAAATAATCGCGCTATAAAAGCGCGATTATTAAACTTGTTTAACACTTTTCAATGTTTTACATTACAATTTGTTTAAATAATTAACGCAAAACATATCAAAATGTCATATTATCTTTGCTGTTAACGCTGAACAAGCTTAACGCCTTTCTTCTCAACAGAAGGAACTGTTCCGACTGTTTTTGCAGGTTTGTTCATGCGCTTACCGATAACGTTAGCCTTAACAGGAGCTCCGGCAGATGCAGGTGTCTTGAATTCCTTGCGAGCAAGTGTACCCCACTCGCCGTCAATATTCTGACCCATTGCAAATGCTATGTATTCTGTATTTGGGGTTGCTTTCCATTGTGCCACATCGGTAGAATATAGATTTCCATAAGGTCCCTGATGGTTTTCATCGTTCTTTAGATATTCCAGAACATAACTGTCGCCACCCTCTGCCTCATAAGCCTGCTTCTCAATAATCATATCGCGGAAAAATGAAACCTGGTCATTTGGAGTATAGGTAACCATCTGCCAATAACCGTTAGTTGCATCGCCACCAAAGTCACCGATAGTGATTTCCACTTCTGCTACTCCGTGTCCACCCTGTGCAGCTGTCGTTACACTTGCAATTACCATTTCGCCATACTCACCGTTTTCATCGATAGGGAGAATATATACTTCATAGTCTGTCGCTGGAACAAGTTTTGTCCATTCCTGTTCATGTATTGTAGCATAAGACTTGCCACTGAACTGCTTGATCATGTCGCCCATATTGGCAAATCCAAAAAATGAACTGAACATGTTGAACTGGCTCTCTGCTTCTCCTGCACCAAACTGACATGTGTAATACTCTACGCAGTCGCTGTTTGGCGTGAATTTCATCTTGAACGATGTCTGTGTAGTCTCAATAACTTCCCAAGCAACAGTAGGATTGCCTACTATCTCTGCAGCAGGAGTTGTGAAGTCTGCTCTTGAAGTGCTGCATGCCACACCGTATTTGTCGTAAGCCACTGTTAAAAGCGAGTATGATGTGTTAGCCTGCATCTCAAAGTCGAAACCTGTCATCTCAGCATTTGTGAAATCCTGATAGTATGTCTGTCCCGTTGTGCGGTCAACATAGTTCATCAGGGAGATATCACTTGTATATGCGTCGATGATTGACTTCGGCTGACATGTAATCTTGAAACCGTAGCATTCTGGTGTTCGCGTAATAGAACATTTAACTACGTCCTTTCCTTCTGCATTTTTCTCGTAACCGAGAAACTCAAGGTTAGCTTTTACTTCGCCAACCACACTCTCGAACACGATGCTGTCAAGCTGATTGATGGCAAAGCCCTTGTATGCCCTTGTCTTGTCTACAACCAATATTCGGTTTGGTGTTTGTGCGTAGGTTGCGAGAGCAAAAACCATTACGGCACAAAATAATACAAATCTTTTCATTACTTAGTGAATTTGATTGATTGTCCGTTGACATTTAGAATATATAATCCGTCTGGAAGATTGTCTATTCCCACACTCAGATTATCACCAGAGAAAGTAGAAGACTCTACCATTGTGCCGTTAGCCGAATAAATAGCAAGACGTCCTTCTTTGCCGTTGAAACCTTTGATTTTTATAGTATTTCCTTCTTTCAGCAGCGTCAGCTTTCCTTGCTCTGTCTCAACAACTTGCTCGATGCCGTCAGCAAGTTCAAATGTTATCTTTCTTATTTCATCGTAGCTTATTGTTGCCGTCTCGCTGCCGTCCTGTGCTACAACGGTTAACGAGTTGTCGCCTAACGTTATCTTCCTGATGGTACTCATATCGAACGACTGACTGCCACCATCGTTCTTGTTGACAACTACATTATCTTGGGCATAAGAACTCATGACAAGCATGAATGACATTACAACTGAATACAATATTTTCTTCATAATATGTGTTGTTTTTTAAAAAAGGAATGTAAACAACCTTACTGTTGCACGCAGATTGTCTACACTCCCATCTCTTAAATAAAAATTATCTAATTACAAGTTTCTTTGTTACAGCCTGTCCGTCAACATAAGCCTTTACAGTGTAAACGCCCTTAGCCAGGCTGCGTGTGCTGACTGTGTTAACATTCTTTGCAGCCATTACGCATGCACCTGCGGTGTTAAACATTTCAATGCAATCGCAAGTGTTGGTCAGCATTACATTGTCGCCAGACTGATATATATTAACGTTGGCAACCTTTGCATTCTTTACCGAAACTTCTGGATTATCCTTATATCCGAAACGTGTGTGCGTTGCATAAGTATAAGCATGTGTTTCTGCGCTGGTCCCGAGAGAAGGTGAACCATCCCATCTCTTGTATGTTGTACGGTAGGTTTCTGTCTGGTACTTATACTCATAGAAGTGCCAGTATGGAGAGAAGTCTATATTGTATCCTGAATAGTCATACTTTATAATCACGTTGCCACCGTCATACTTGTATTCATCGTCGAACATGATTGTCAAAAGGTTGTTTTCACCTGCACCGTCGAATACTATTGGACCACTGTAAACCTGAGTCCAGCCACCAATTTCCTCAACACCCTTTTTTGTCAAAGCACCACCGAAGTCATTTGGATCGGCCTGCAAGGTGGTACGGTCGGTGTTCTTGATGCTGATTGTTACATCTGTCGTGAAACCGTCAATGTCGCCATTTGCATCACCATCATATACGAACTGCAGACCAGTGAGGTAAACTCCTGAGCGCATTTCAGAATCGAGGAACAATTGCTGAACCACACTATTATCCCAGTGTAGATGTACAGGACCATTCCAGCCTCTATTCAAGTAGTCGCTGACACTCTCGTCCCATACTCTTTCATCTATATTAGCGGCAAACCAGCGATTTCCATTCGCATCATCAACCTGTACTGTTACATTTTCCTTCCATACATTATCTTCCGGGTATGTATCTCCATCGAGTATCACGCGTGCCGAAATTATTGTAGTCCCAACCTCCTTCGGAGTCCATGAAACCTTAACGTTTACACTCTCGCCTGGATTAACATCCATACCTGTTGCCTGTCCTAGAACCTCGTTCGTATTAACATCGAACACCTCAACGGTGTAGTTGCTCTGTGCGGCTTTACCTTCATTGGTTACTTCTATGCCTGCCTCTTGGCGAATAGTAGCGTTTGCAATATTTGAGGCGTTGAACTTTGTAACACTAAGATCCTTTTCACTATATTCACGTATAGAGAATGAACTCAGGAAGATTATACTCCTATCACCGGGAGAAGTTGCCTTGAATGCTATATAGCCATCGCCTGCTTCCGGCTTGAAGATGTCCTTGCCATAGAGATATTCTGCAGATGCCGTGCTGAATTCTCCAAGGTCTTTCAGCATGGTTGTCATTCCCTCTGCCGTAGGCTGCTGTCCATAGTAGACCTGCATTTCTTCCTTGTAAGGATCCTTGTTTTCATCCACCCAATTGATTGTGTAATATTTGTATCGAATCTGGTATTCCTTGCCGGGTTCGAAGTTGAACTTAGGTGATATGAGATAGTCGTCTGCCTTGTTGAGAGTAGTATAGCTCGTGTAGCTTGCGAGCTTTCTGAATGAATCATAACTCCAGGTTACACCATCACCATATATACCACCACCAATATCATTGTGGTCTAATGCTGTCCACTCGTTAAACTTCTTTTGTGTAGAGAAGTCGTTTATATAAGGTATATTCATACCAGGACCCATAGCAACAACGTTTGTCTGAACTTTAGCGCCTTCGCCGTCAGATGTTGATGCTGTGATTTCATAATAGTAACCACCCCATGTAGTGATTGTGTTGTCTACGATGTCTGTAGATGTTGTAGCTGTCTCGATAACCTTATTGTCAGGGTAACGAACAACCTTATATGTAAGTGTTGCTGCGTCAATCCAACCATCGTGCTGTCCCTTTACAGGTGCAGACCATGTAACATGTGCATTTCCACCTTCGGCTGTAAGCTTCGCGTCGATAACACCTTCTGGAGTATCGCGTCCTACGAACAAGTCCATATCTTTATAAAGACCATCGCCTGCGGCATTGTATGTAACGAACTTATAGTTGTGGTAGCCTGTCGGTACGTTTGTATCCTCGAATGTTATTTCTGCGCCAACCTGTGTTGTGTTGACTGTCTTAACGAGTTCATCGTTGCGATATACCTTAACACCGTTCAGCTGTGTCAGGTTCTCTTTCATGTAAGTCTGTGTTGGGTTCTTCCATGTAAACTTTGCCGTAGACGCACCCGAAGCACCTGCTTCACCTGTGAGGTTGCAAACATAAGAAGGTGTATTTATTTCTGCTGTTTGATAAGGGATGCTCAATGCTATCATAAGAGGATCGGTTGTGAACGGAGTTCTTGAGATGATAGCACCTGTCTTGTGGTTGATTTCAATAGCGAGAGAACTGCCGCCAGCATCTGATGTTATCCACCACAGTCGGTGATTAGTCTTGTCAAATTCCATGCTCTGCCAATAAACTTGTGGCGCACCGTTACCCATGTCGTAAGCAATTGCAATGTTCATGCCAGAAGGGCGGATTTCCTCTAACGTACATGTCTGTGTAGCTGTGTTGATAGAGCTTGTGTTAATCTTGACAAGACGTGTATTTGATTTTCCGAGTTCGTTTGGAACTACACCATAAAGATATCCGTTGTCTGCAGAAAGGGTAAGTATACCTGCGTTAACGGTACATGCCTTTGTTAGGGTTGTAGGATTGTTAGGGTCGATGACATAGATGTCAGCGTTCTGGAACTCGTTGTCTGTGTCTACGAGGTATATCTTGTCAGATACAGGGTCGTATGTCATGTCGCGGAACAAGTTCTCGAATGTTGTCCATGTGAAGCATGGTGTGAACTCTGTAGTCTCTGGGTCGAGCCATCCAAATGCCTTTGAGCCGAAGACACCGCCGAAATAGTATACACACTGCTGTGCAAATACGCGGTCGCCAACGAATGTAGCTGTCTGGTAAACTGTTGACTCTTGCTGAACAGTACCATAGTCGCGTATGCTCTTGTAGTTTGTGAAGTCGCCTGTATTGAACTTTGCCCATACAAGACTGTTGTAGCGCTTGTCAAACGGAATGAAAGCATAGCCGTCTACAAAGCCGTCGGCGCCACTGAAACGGGCTTTCTTCGGCTGAGCAGCGATAGGTGCATTGTAATTCGTTGAAGTAACTGCTGCAGCTTTACTATCCATAGGCAGCTGACCTGCAAGCGATTGTGTTGCCTTTGAGTAGACGCCTTTCGTAGGCTGTGCATTACCCATAGTGAAACTTGCAACAGCAATCACTAAAAGTGTAAGGATTTTTTTCATAACTAATTTGTTTTTTATTGTTAATAATATTTCAGTCGGTTTGTATATCTTTACCTAATCTCCATAATTCGGGGCAAATTTATATATATTTTTCAGAACTGACAAATTAATAACTCAAAATATATATTTTTTTAGTATTAAATTATAATTTAATTATAATCTGTTACTTGCCTGCGTGTTTAGACGTCTGTTGGCTTATGTGTTCTTGTATGGCGTGTCTGCCTGGTATGCTTATATTATGGGCAGCGATATGCCGTTGATTTTCTGGTAGACATCAAGCGCATAGATGTCGGTCATGCCTGTTATGTAGTCTACTACTGCCATCAGACGGGTTTCGAGATTGTCGGAGTTGATGTCATACTGGTTGGACACTCTCTGTATCAGCTGCTTTGAGTAGTATCTTTCAGGATGCACGACGGCGCTGACCATAACCTGCATGAGTGTTTCCATTATTTTATAACCCGACAGTTCCACGTCGAGCACAGGCTTGCTGTTGTATATTCGCTTGCGCGACAGCTCTGTACAGTGCCTGTAGGCACGGCATGGCACGTCTGAGATGTGGTCTACGAGGCTGCCGGAGAACGTTCCGTTGAGTATGGCTTCCTCGTTGTTGACGAATACACTGACACACTCGTGCTCCAATATTCCTATCACTCTGGCGCGCATGAAGACAATCTTTTCGTTTTCGTCGGTTATTCCTTCGTCGTCTATTCTTTTCAGTATGTTTCTGCGTTGCTCATCGTCGAAGAAAGCCAGCAGCAGTTGCATTGTCTCGTCGAACGTGAGTATCTTCAGTTTGTGCGCATCCTCTATGTCCATTATCTCATAGCATATATCGTCGGCTGCTTCCACGAGATACACCAGCGGGTAGCGCACCCACTTGTTTTCTTCGCCTGCCATCTGCGGGATGCCGAGCTCTTTGGCGATGCGGAGATATTTGTCGCGTTCAGTACTGAAGAAGCCGAACTTGTTTTTCTTTGCGTTTGACGAAGAAAACGGGTATTTCACGATGCTTGCCAAAGTGCTGTAGGTCATTACAAATCCGCCGTCCCTGCGTCCGCAGAAGCGGTGTGTCAGCAGTCGGAAGGCGTTTGCATTGCCGTCGAAATGGGTTACGTCGTTCCAGAAGTCGTCTGACACTTGCTCACGCAACTGCAGTCCCTGTCCTTCGGTGAAGAAGGTCTGTATTGCTTTCTCGCCCGAATGTCCGAAAGGGGGATTGCCCAAGTCGTGTGCGAGACATGCCGCCGACACTATCGTTCCTATCTCTTCGAAAAGCGTTCCCTTCAGTTCTGCGTGCCTGGCTATTAGTTCGTGAGCCACATCGTTGCCGAGCGACATGCCCACAGATGCCACTTCCAGAGAATGTGTCAGTCGGTTGTGTACGAAAATGCTGCCGGGTAGCGGAAACACCTGTGTCTTGTTTTGCAGACGGCGGAATGGCGCTGAGAAGATAAGGCGGTCGTAGTCGCGCTTGAACTCAGAACGGTCGTCGTAGCGTTCAGCATGGCGAGTTTCCTGTCCGAGTCGCTTGTTGGTTATGAGTTGCTGCCAGTTCATTTTTATAGCGATATAAAATATTTCTGCAAAATTACTCATTTTACGTGAAAAATAATTATTATGTCGATGAAAATAACTAATTTTGCATGCATTAGGAACACATATTATAATATATAGCTATATGAATACTAAAAATCTCTACGATTTATACAAGCAGCACCCTGTCATAACTACCGACAGCAGGAACTGCCCGGAAGGCTCAATATTCATTGCCCTGAAAGGCGAAACTTTCGACGGCAACAAGTTTGCCGCGCAGGCTCTTGCGAGTGGCTGCTCATACGCTGTGGTTGACAACAGTGAATATGTGGAGGAAAACGACGAGAGATATATACTTGTAAGCGACACGCTGCAAACCTACAAGGCTTTGGCACGCGAGCACAGACGGCAATTCGACATTCCAGTCATCGGCATTACCGGCACTAACGGAAAGACTACGACTAAGGAACTCATAGCCTCTGTGCTGCGACAGAAATACAACGTACTGGCTACGGAGGGCAACTTCAACAACGACGTGGGAGTGCCGAAAACGCTGTTCAGGATGAACAAGGAGCATGAGATTGCAATAATTGAAATGGGAGCAAGCCATCCGGGAGACATAAAGACGCTGGCTGAGACTGCAGAGCCCGACTACGGCATAATAACTAACGTGGGACTGGCTCACCTGCAGGGCTTCGGCTCGCTGAAAGGTGTTATCAGGACTAAAGGCGAACTGTATAAGTTTCTTGCATCGAAGGAAGACTCTACTGTCTTCATAAATGCCGACAACAACAATCTGCTGGAGATATTGCCCGACAACGTATGGGTAACGCCATACTCTACCAACAAGGACAACGAGGAAGACTGCATCATAGGCGAAGTAGTTTCCTGCGAGCCTTACCTGACAATGAGATGGCACGAGCCACTAAATGAGCTTTCGGAAAGGGGCGAGGAGATGACATGGCACGAGGTCAGGACACAACTCATTGGCAGATACAACATCGACAACGTCCTGGCGGCTGTGGCTGTGGGCATCAACTTCGGGGTGGAACCGAAGAAAATATGTAAGGCGCTGAACGAATATGTGCCGACAAACAACCGCTCGCAACTGATAACTACTGGCAGCAACAGGCTCATCGTAGATGCCTACAACGCCAACCCTACGTCAATGCTGGCAGCACTTGATAACTTCGAGCAGATAAACGCTGAAAACAAGATGATGATATTGGGACAGATGAACGAGCTTGGCGAAAGCAGCGAGGAGGAACACCGACGCATAGTCAACCGCATACGACAGATGTCAATGTCGAATGTATGGCTCGTCGGCGAGGCTTACGCAAAGATAAAATGCCACTATCAGAAGTTCAACAACACAGAGGAAGTGAAGAAAGAACTGAAAGAAAACCCGAAGAAAGACTGTCTGATACTAATTAAAGGCAGCAACAGCCTTCATCTTTCCGAACTGACCGAGCTGCTTTAGCAGCGAAAAATGACTTCACAAAGAGCGACATGTCTTAAAGGCATGTCTGCAAATTCAGGCAATGGCACATCTGTTGCGCGACATTTTACTGTCTGATGACAGCAAAAAACTATAATCAATATTCGCACGTTTACTGTTGCGAGAATGCCCGCGAAAGTCGTTTCTGAAATCTGAGGGGCAAAATACACGCGTATTTCGCGTGCATCCGCAACAGACTGACAGTCAGTTTGTTATTAGCAAACACATATCTTTTGTGCAGGAAAAGCAAGCGTTAAAATTGTCAAAGAGTATGTTTGACAATGTCAAACACACTGTTTGAGGATGCCAAACATAGTGTTTGGGGCAGTCGGACACAGTGTTTTGCAGGACAAAAAGACGAAATAGCCGCCTCAAAGATACTCTTTGACAATTTTAACAATTATCCCCGAGCCGATTTTTCACAAACATTCACACTTCCAGAGCCTATTCCGCATCTATTTTGCAACTTTTTCTCTGTCAAAAATTTTCATACATTTTCGACCCGAAACAAAATCTTGTTCACTTTGGCACACTTTTTGCTGTAACAAAAAAATATGGATTGCAGGCATCCCAGCCTGCACAAGGCAACCTTGCAACACTTTACTGCGCAAACCGACGCTTATACCTATAAACTTCAGCAGGCTGCAAAATAAAAAAAACTGCGGAAACATGATGTTTCCGCAGTTTTACTATTGAGAATTGCCGCTACTTATTTCACAGCAACTTTCTTTCCGTTTACAACGTAGATTCCCTTAGCAAGATTCTTTGCAGACTTGCCTACGAAACGTCCGTCGAGAGTATAGATGCCGTTGGCAGCCTCTTCAACGCTGATGCCGTTGATAGCATTCACTTCGTCAAACTCTACTGCTGTTTCTTCGAGCAGGAAGAGATATGACTTCTCTGAAGATGTGCCGACAAGACCGCCGTACTTGTCGCCAGCAAACATTGCCTTGATTGTGCACTTGCCACTCTCTGTTGGAAGGGCTACTGTCGACTTTTCGTCGTCTACAACGAACTCTGTGCCGTCGTTGGCAACAAACTTCTTAGACTCAGCATCGTATTCACCAGACATCTTAACATAAGAGTGCAGCATTGACTTGTCTTCCTTCATGCAGTCGGCACCTTCAACCTCCAATGGAGTAACCGCAGATTCTTCTCCCAGCAGCATAGTGTTTTCTACGCTGAAGATGTAGAAGTCTTCGAAGTTTGCCTCGTATGTACCGGTGAATGAACCAGTAACTTTCTTTCCGAAGTTGCGCGAGTGAGCCTCACGGTTGGTAAGGATAGAAGAAAGCATAGAGTTTGCATACAGACGTATACCTGCTGTACCGTCCCACAGTACACACTCGTATTCGTCATCGCCAGGAACAATGAACTCATATAGCATCTGTGCATTTTCAGGCATTTCAACAGTTAGACTTGTACCATTGTCTACTGATGACAGTAATTCTGCAAATGTACCTGCAGGCTGTGGGTCTTCAACTTCTGCGAACCAGAGTTCCGGATAAACCGCCATCAGGAAGTTGCCTTCCTCATCCAGTCCGTTGCAAATAGCCGTGATAGTACCAGTCTTGCCTACATAGTCGGCTATATTGACATCAATCATAGAATCGAAGAGCCAATACTTATTGCCATTAACGTTAACAAACTGATTTTCTGCATCTGCTTCTATTGTTCCGTCAAACTTAACGAAGTCGCCCTCGTGCATGTCTACCTTCACTATTGCCGGCAGGAAGTCTGTTGGCTCAGAGAAAGAAGCACTGGCTAAATCCTTGATAGTATATTCCATTCCATCGCCGTAAGGATTGCTTACTCCGAATACAACGTCGCCATAGATGAACGAACCGACCTTGTCGGAACCTATGCTCTCTGTCTGGTCGACGGTTACCATACCGTCGGCGCCATCCCACAGATTGACTGTAGTTCCTTCAACTGCAAGTACCTGCACCTTATAGTAGTCCTCTTCTGTCAGAGTGAGAGTATAGTCGCCTTCCTCCTCAATAGCACAAAGTTCTGCTATCGTTGTAGGATTGGGTTTAGGATTGTCAGCCTTGGCGAAGTAGTATTCGCTGATAGGCATAAGCGCCTCAGCACTGCGAGACCGATAGAGTCCGTAGAACGTACCTGTCTGACCTTCATACTTCGTCAGGTCGGCTGTTGCACATACCGATGTAGACAAATCTACCGACTTGTTGCCAGATATGAGTTTACCGTTCTCTATTTTACCATCGATGGCAAGATATGAGAACTCGTATGTTGACGTACCCTTGGTTGCTGTTACTTCTGCCAGAGTCTTCTTGACTGGAATAAGGTCCTTAACAATATCCTTGTTCAGTACCAGTTCATTGGTTGGAACATATTCTGGATTAAAGTATAGAGCGTTGCCATAACTTCCATTGTATGTAGCTTCAATACCACCATTTACAATCTGACCCTGCTCAAAGTTTAAATCTGTAATGTTTGAGATATATCCATTTATGAGTACACCGTCAGTGCCGTCCCAGAGATACATATAGTCGAAACCATTCTCTGTATTGGTTGCAACAACCTGTACCTTATCCTGTTCAAACTTAAATCTGACAGTATCGTAGTTCTTGGTCTTGAGTTCTGCCAACGACATTACCTCGCCCTCGAAGTCAGCCTCAGAAGGATCGGCTGTCCATGCATTGGTTTCAACGATAGTCAGCAAACTCTCAACCGCAGAGCCATAAGGATTTCCCAACATGGCCTTGATAGTTCCGGCACCAGACTTGCCTTTTACGCCTTTCTCGAATTCTTCATTTATTTTAAACTCTGTGCCGTCGTCAGCAGTGAACGTATCGCCGTTCATTGTTCCGTGCATCTGAGCGTAAGCATACAGATTGCTCTTGTCAGCCTTTATAGCCTCTGCACCTGTTACAGTAATAGGAGTGAGCGGGCTCTTCGTTCCAAATGTCAGTGTAGCATTAGTGCCTTGAATGTAGAAGTCGTAGTAATTTTCTTCGAAGCACATTTCTGCTTCTCCACTTATGGTACAGCCTGTATAGCCTGTGGAGTAATTAACATCTTGGTATGACAGGTTAGTGAAGTTGCCGTCAAAGTTGTCCATGTAGACAAGGATTGCAGCAGTACCATCCCACAGAACCATACGGTTGTTCGGTATCAGACGCAATACCTGTGCATTGTCAGGCATAGTGTATTTCACGGACGACGTATTCTTTGCATCCAGCATTTCGCGGAATGTCTTCGGAGTATCATCAACTGTAGAATTATCGGTTACTACGTATGTAGCAGTTGCTACTTCGCTTGTAACACCGTCTTTCACAGCGATAGCCTTTACAGTATATGTTCCGGCAACATCGAATGTGATAGGAGCAGAATATAACAGACCTGTTGTTGCTGTAGGTTCTGTTTCGTCTGTTGTATAGTAGATATTCGCTCCTTCTTCTGCTGAGATTGTTATCTCGTCGCCAACCTTCAGATCTGTACCAGAAACTGGACTGAATGTTGGATTTGCTGGAGCAACTACGGGAGGTGTTTCTCCATCCTCTACGAAGAAATTGCTTGTCAACGGAGAGAATCTTGCACCATTGTTTTCATAGGTAACAACTGCTGTCAGCGTGCCTGTCTTGCCAACATAAGAAGCAAAGTTAGGCGATGCTAACTTGAAGAAGTTAGTCATCTTGTACGACAGACCGTTGTCTGTCGTGAAGTAAGTATCTTCACCGCTTTCTACGAACGAGCCGTGTGCAGTGAAATATGTACCACCATCCTTAGTCGTGAGGCTTTCTATGCCAGAGATGTCCATTGGTGCAGGAATAGTAGCATTCTCTGTTACTGTCAAACCAGTAGCTTTTTTGTAAGGATAGAATGCTCCTCCTCCAAAGTTGATAAATCCGAAGTACAAGATTCCAGCTGTTATCATGCTGCCACTCTTCTGATCGCCCAAAGTTCCACTACCGTCAGTAATCATCAAACCTGCCGTACCGTCATACAGCAAATAGTCGCCGCCAGCGTTGCTGACAACATAAATTGGGTGTTCTGCAGGTATCACATAATCGCATCCCGCCTTAGCTGCTTTCAGCTCGGCTAAGCTCGATACATCTGCCTTCACGCCCAAAACGCCTGTCAACATCAACATTAACAGGACATTCAAACGTAAAATCTGTTTCATAATGTATTAATATTGTTAGTTAATAATTTGTTTTTATAAAAGTATGAGGTGGCAGGAACTTTCCCCGCCATCTCATATTTATATGTTCTGCATTGTTTTAGAATACAACCTTAACTGTCTGATTGCCTACCTTAACAAGATATGTACCACGCTTAACAGGTACATTCACTGTTGTATTGCATGAGCGGTCGGTGTAAACCTTTTCGCCCGCGAGTGTGTAAACCTCAACGACACCAGAGTTAGCATTGTTTACTATCAACTGACCGTTGCGCAGCTGAACTGTTGCGTTTGACAAAGATACAGCAGGTGTGCAGATGCCCGTAGAAGTTCCCTTGCCAACATATTCCATGTTAGAGAACTTGCTTATTATCTCGTCAAATTGTTTGTTCGGATTGCTTGATGCTTTTGTGCGTACAGCCTGAACGCGGTGATAAACGTCAGCATCAACAACTTGATGCGGAAGTACCACTTCTGTTGATGTTTCGAAATATCGTGGCTCTGCAAAGAATGGGTTGAGGAACTTGTCGCCTGCCTTGTAGTTCTGGGTTATCTTCAAGTCATCGAGGAGCAGAGCTTCTGCACCGCGTACAGCGTAAAGACCGATAATGGAATTCTCAGCACCATTTGCAAAATGTATGCTGTTTTCCTGCCATGCTTCTTCTTTTTGGTCTATATATATCAATTCCTGCTGAGTATAGTCTCCCTTGGTTTCGTCGAATGTGAACAGTGCAACGGCACAGGATGTAAGTACTCCATACTCGTCGGTGAAACCGAGCGTCTTTACAGACAGGTCGAACTCACCGTTGTTCTTCGATAGGTCGAGAGCTGGAGAGATAAGTCCAGCATCACCTGCATTATGCTGATAGAACCATCCGTCAACTTTAAGGCACTTGCGCAAAGGCAGAGCGTGTGTTGCATACCAGCCAGACTGCTGGAAATCATTTATATAGTATGTATCGAATGACTGGAAATAGACATTATCTATGTTTTCGTGTTCACCATTTCTATAATAGTTAATTTGGTTGATGAACTCCTCGTCTGTCAAGTTTGATATTTCACCCGAAAGGTCTCCCAATGAAGGATTTTCAGGAAAACGGAGATAATCCATTTTTTCGTCTGTTACTGCGATTTCGGTGTCTTCCCCTATATTCTGCTCAAAATAAGCTACATAGTTGTAAGCCTCAGCTGTTGGAACCGCATCCCATGATGCCGTATACTTGCCATCTACTATTTCTGTAGATGTCAGGTTCTCTGGAACTGCTATGTCTTCCACCATAATAGGAGCAGACGGCAGAGATACGTCTTCGCCTTTCACAGCGCAAACATCATAGTAGTAAACCTGTCCTGATGCAACACCTTCAACTGTGTAAGATGTGCCATTGACAGGCTGCATTTCCATAAAATAAGTCTTGTTACCCTGAATGTCCTTTGTGTAAACATTGAGCAGATAGCTTTCTGCGCCTTCTACGGCCTTCCAGTTTGCCTGGAACGATGCGTATTCGCCATGTCCCTCATAGTTGCTGTGTGGCAGTAGTTCAGGAGAGGCAATAACCTGTTCAATCTGTAGAAGCTCTACATCGTCCACATAAAACGGATTGAGTGAAGACCCACTTCCTGTCTCCGCACCAATAATGAAAATTGTAGTAGGACCTACTTCATCATACAAAAACTCAAAGGTTTTCCATTCGTCTGTTATTTCTCCCACAGCATTTTTAGGAAGCAATCTCCAATCTGGGCCCATATTGTTTGTTTCTCCAGCTTCAACAAAGGCAGCGTTGCATGTCTGTCCTTCGTCTGTACGAGCCTTGAACCGAAGGATTACTTTTCCACCACGTGCCGTTCCGTCAATATTTGGTAAACTTAGGCGGGCGCCACCCATATCTGTTGTTGCTTCCAAGTATACAGTGCCACCTGCAGACCATATATTTATACCGCCCCAGTGCTCCTGATCTGTGAACGCCGGTTTAACGTTCCACCATGGATACTCATATTCTCCAGGATCCATGCAGAGAGACGTTGCAAAGTCAGGATTACCGACTTCACCCGTTGTCATCTTAGAGAAATCTTCATATAAGATTCTCACGAGCTCACCGTAGTCGTCGTAGGCTTTTTTTCTGCCCGTCGGCTGTGCCATCAACGACAGTGAGAATGTTACCAAACTAATTAAAGTAATTAATTTCTTCATGTTGATGTTGTTAGGGTCCTCAGGTTTGTTAGGTCAAGGCTGTGCCGAAAGAACCCTATTTAGTCGGCTTAGCCTTTTGTTAATATTAATTTATTACATTTTCGGGCGACAAAGTTACAACATTAAAATGTTAAAAACAAATTTTTTACAATTTTTATTTGTTATCTTTATAAAATACCTTGTTTGCTCCTGACGTGATGCGCAGGGCTTCCGGATTGTTCTTCACGAAAGAGTCGATGTGTCTTACCCGTTTCTGCTCCAGTATCTCGTCTACGGCGATGAGTATGCCTGTTTCCTCCACGTCGCCAAATCCGTCGTTTATGGCAGTGCCGAACATTCTCATCGTTGGACTCAGCCCCATATACGCATTTACCAGCGGCGGGATGTTGAAACCGAGATTGCGTATTTCTCGGTTCAGCACCTTATAGTCTTCCTTGAAGTCTTCGTAGCAGAACAGGCGTGCCAGTTCGTCTTCATTGCTTTCGATTTTCAAAGGTTTCATCGGCATTATCAGGTTATCTCTGTCATTGAAATGCTTTTTCAGGAAATAGAGTATCATGTCGCGTCCCTGCCTGTCGTAAGACGGATACATCGTCATCTTTCCGAAAAAATACTTCACGTTGGGCATGATGACTGTCAGTGCTCCGAGTCCGTCCCATAGGTTGTCGAGTGCAAATAGGCTTTTCGAGCCCATCTTCGAGCTTTGGTAAGGCAGCGTAACATACGAGCGCGCCAGCTCTACGGTCTGCGGGAGATAGTCTTCGATAAATCTCTCTGAGAAATGGAAGATATGGCTTGTTGCCAGAATGGGCTGTCCGTTGTCGTCGAAGTCTACTTCGTTTCCGAGCTTGTATCGGTATCCGCCTATTATTTCTTCCTCGTCCGGATTCCATACAATCAGCTGCTTGTAGCACTTCTCCATCGTGTCGAACTCGTCGATATCGAGAGCCTTGCCGGTACCACCTCCGGCTGCGCGGAATGTCTCCTCGCGCTGTCTGCCTATCTCGCGCACGACATTTGGCGAATCATGATAGTCTACAATATATATTTCGTTATTGCTTTTGTTTGTCATCCTCAACTGCTTGTCGGGAGTGAGTTCGCTGCGAAGCAATGCCTTGTCTACTGGTGGTATGATATTTTGCATAAATTATTATTTGTAGAATTTTATTTTTGCCTGTTTTGTCTCGATGAAATCTTTATTTTTCTGCCGTTTTCTTCCTTTCTCAGCCCAGTGGTGCCGTTGTCGTGAGCAGGTCGTTTTCATACACGCGAGCCCTGACCAGGTTAGCCCATTTTGCCGGCGACTTCGACCTGTCGAATGTTTCCCACGATATTGGCTTGCCTATCGTTATCTTGAACGATTTATGTCTGTTTTTATACATTTCATCGACGAGAAACAGCATGGCTATGTTGAACTTTATGCCGAGTTTCTTGCAGATGTTTGCTATGCGGTAGAACTTGTTTGAGTTCTGTCCGCTGAAATGTATAGGTATGACGTTTCGCTGATGCTCCACGCTTTTTGTTACAAATGCTTTCTTCCATTCGAGGTCGGCTATCTTGCCGTCGGTCTTTCTCGAGCATAGTCCGGCAGGAAACATCAGTATGTGGTTTTCGCCGTTGAATCCTGCCTCCACCATTGCGGGGAAGTTGCGGCTCTGCGCTCCGGTCTTGTTTATCGGTATGCACAGCGGTGCCAGTCCGGGCAGGTTCATCAGCAGGTCGTTGACGAGATATCGGAACTTGCCGTCATAGTGTCTGCCTATTATTGCTCCGAGCGCCACTCCGTCGATGCCTCCGAGCGGATGGTTTGACACAAACGTGTAGAGGTGTCCGTCGTTAGGGTCGGGCAGGTTTTCCTCGCCTTCCACTTCCAGTCTCATGTCGAGATAGCGCACCGTAGCCCACAGCCATTCCACACCTGTCTTCTCCTTGTTTTCCCAAAGGAAAGCGTTTACTTCATCCTGATGTATGATTTTCTTGAGCCAGCGCTTCACGAAAGCAGGCATAAGCCTTACTTTTTCTCCCATCTTGCTGCGGAGCACAGCCTCGATATCAATCGTTTTTTCTGTAACTTCAATCATTGTCCTAAGTAATTATGACATGCAAATATAAATAAAAAAAACAAAAATCGTAACATTTTCTTAATATTTTTTTATTTTTGGTTTGAAAAACAGACATTTTTGTCGGTTTTCAGATTGTTTGTTTTGTTTTACGTCGCAATTTCCCGTCTCTCGGCACGACTGTTGTCGCAGCATCCTGCTTACAGTCCGTAACCTGTCGGAAAACAGGTTTTTGATTAAGAGATACCATCTGCGTGAGTGCCGTATTTTGCCGCTGAAAACTTTTTCCGCACAAATATGCGAGTATTTTGCGTACATTTATAATCGCCTGACAGTCAGCATGATAACCACAAATACAGCCAATATGTGCAGGAAACACAAGTGTTAAAATTGTCAAAGAGCATGTTTGACATTGTCAAAGAGTGTGTTTGAGGATGCCAAACAGTGTGTTTGAGGGTATCTGACACTATGTTTCGCAAGTCCGAAAATGCAAAATGGGCACCTCAAAGGTACTCTTTGACAATTTTAACAATTACAACCGACTTCAAAATTAACACAAATTAGCAGTTTCAGAGGCTGTAAAAATTCTATTTGGATACTTTTTCTCTGTCAAAAATTTTCATAAATTCAGCATTTCAGACGTTGACTTGGTTCCTCATTTTCCAAGAAATGGTAACAAATCGAAACTCAACCGAGACGCGCGAAAAGTAATAAAGATTGTTAAAAAACACATATTTTAAAAATAAAGTGGAGAAAAGTGGGGAAATGTGGAGAAAAGTTTATAATTTTGTAAGCGAATAACCCAAAATTGAAAATAATGCGATTTCTCGGAAACATAGAAGCCAAAACCGACGCCAAAGGCAGAGCCTTTCTCCCCTCCGCCTTCCGTCGCGTACTGCAGACAGCAGGCGAGGAAAGTCTGATGCTTCGCAAAGACATTTTCCAAGACTGCCTCGTGCTCTATCCGCAGAGCGTTTGGAACGAGCATGAGGACGCCCTGCGCAAGCGTCTGAGCCGATGGAACAAGCAGCAACAGCACATCTTCCGCCAGTTCGTCAGGGAAGCAATAGAAGTGAAGCTCGACGGCAACGGCAGGTTTCTCATACCAAAGAGATACCTCAACATGGCAGAGATAGAACAAGACATTGTCTTCATCGGCGTGGGAAACACCATAGAAATTTGGAGCGGAAAGAATGCCGCAGAACCATTCGTAGACGACGAGACGTTCAGCAAGACCATAGAGGAACTGATGAGCGACAGCAACGACAATGACGACAATGACTGACACGATGCCCTACCACATACCCGTACTGCTGAAAGAAAGCATCGACGGACTCGACATTAAGCCCGGAGGCGTCTACGTAGACGTAACCTTCGGAGGTGGAGGACATTCATCCGAGATACTGCAACGGCTTGACGGCACGGGACACCTGTACAGCTTCGACCAGGACGCCGATGCCGAAAAGAACATAGAGAAACGACTGGGAGAAAGAGGAAAAGGCACAGGAGCAGGCGCAAACTTCACGTTTGTAAGGTCTAACTTCCGCTACCTGAAGAACTGGATGAGATACTACGGTGAGGAAAACATTGACGGACTGCTGGCAGACCTCGGAGTGTCATCCCACCACTTCGACGACTTCGAGCGCGGATTTTCATTCAGGCAGGACGCGCCGCTCGACATGAGAATGAACAAGAGGGCAAGCATGACGGCTGCCGACATAATAGAAACATACACCGAACAGCAACTGGCTGACGTATTCTACATATACGGAGAGCTGAAACAGGCAAGGCGACTGGCTGCAACGATATGCAAGGCACGGACGGAAACAAAGATAAAGACAACGGCACAACTGACCGCCATCGCAGAGAAACACCTCAACAGAGAGCGCGAAAAGAAAGACATGGCACGACTGTTTCAGGCTCTGCGCATAGAAGTGAACAACGAAATGACGACACTCAGGGAAATGCTCGCTGCCGCAACACAACTGATAAAGCCGGGCGGAAGGCTCTCGGTCATAACATACCACTCGCTGGAAGACCGAATAGTAAAGAACTTCATGCGCTCGGGAAACGCAGAAGGAAAGATAAGCCAGGACTTCTTCGGACGTCGCGAGACACCGTTCCGACTGGTAAACAGCAAGGTAATAACACCCACCGACGACGAACAGGAACGCAACCCACGCTCAAGGAGCGCCAAGTTAAGAATAGCTGAAAAGATATGAGTAGACCAGACGACATAGAAAAAAACGACAACGCTCAGATAGACGCACTGCTCGAAAGAGCCATGCAGACTCCTGAAGCCCCTGATGCTCAGCCAGGCGACAACGGCGATGCCATCGACGACGATGACGCCGACAACAAAAAGGAAGCCGAGACACAAGAGGAAAGAGAGGAACGGGCAGCTGCCGAACTGAAAAAGGTTATAAAGGAAAATGCACGCGAGGACGAACAGCCACTGTCGCGCAACTTCACGCTGACGAAAATTCTCGGCGGCGACATACTGTCTACCGAAGCAATACGAAGCCAGATATGGCTCATACTGCTCATTGCCGCATTCACTGTCGTCTACGTTGCCAACAGATACAGCTGTCAGAAAAAACTCATAGAGATAAACAGACTGAACAAAGAGTTGCAGAATGCCAAGTACAAGGCTCTGTCAATATCAAGCGAACTGACGGAAATGTCGCGCGAGAGCAATGTGCTGAGCAACCTCAACAACAACAACGACTCGACGCTGAAAATATCATCGCAACCGCCATACATTATAAAAATAGAAGAATAAGCTGAAGAAAGACATGAGTAAGTTCAATTATAAGAAAGTAATGCCACGCTACACGCTGGTTGCCGTGCTGATGACACTCATAGCCACTGCCGTCATAATGAAGGCTCTATACACTATGACTGCACGACACGACTACTGGATGAAGGTGGCAGAACAGAAGAAGATAGACAGCCTTCCCATACCGTCGCAGCGTGGAAACATCCTCAGTTGCGACATGCAACTCATGTCGAGCTCGCTGCCGAAATACATGCTGTACATGGATTTCAAGGCTGGCGGCGAGAAAAAAGACTCAATGTGGCGCGACAGCGTAGACCAGATATGCGAAGGTCTGAGCAAGATATTCCCTCAGAAAAGTGCAAAAGAGTTCAAGCAGCACCTCGAGGAAGGACACAGCAGGATGAGCCAGAACTGGGCTATATGGCCCAAACGCGTGGACTACAATACATACATGGCAGTGAAGAAACTGCCGGTATTCAAGCTCTCACCTTACAAGGGCGGCTTCCACAAGGAAGACTTCAACGCGCGTCAGCGACCGTTCGGCAATCTGGCAAGGCGAACCATTGGTGACCTCTATGCCGGCAAGGACGTGGCACGATACGGACTGGAACTGTCGTACGACTCAATACTAAGAGGTAAGAACGGCATCAAGCACCGCCGCAAGGTGATGGACCAGTTCCTCGACATCACAGACACACCGCCTGTCGACGGAGCCGACATCGTTACAACCATCGACGTGGGCATGCAGGACTTGGCAGAACGATGCCTCGTAGACATGCTGAAGGAGATAAGTGCAAACGTAGGAGTAGCCATCGTCATGGAAGTAAAGACAGGCGACGTGAAAGCCATTGTCAACATGGAAAGAGACAGCGAGGGTAACTACACCGAAAGGCAGAACCATGCAGTCAGCGACCTGCTCGAACCAGGCTCAGTTTTCAAGACGGCATCGATGATGGTGGCTCTCGACGACGGAGTCGTTGACACTACAGCCATCATCAATACGGGCGGCGGAATAATGCAGATGCACAGCCGATACATGAAAGACCACAACTGGTCGAGTGGCGGCTACGGCACGATAAACTTCGCAAGGGCTCTCGAAGTAAGCTCGAACATAGGTATCAGCTACATCATAGACAAGCACTACAGCAACAATCCGGAGAAGTTTGTGGAGGGCATATACCGCACGGGACTCACCGACAATCTGGGCATACCAATCATGGGCGCATCGCCGGCACGCGTGAGAATGCCAAAGAAAAACGAAAGAGGACAGTACGTCAACTGGAGCAAGACGGCTCTGCCATGGATGAGCATAGGCTACGAAACACAGGTACCGCCTATCTCTACACTGACATTCTACAACGCCATTGCCAACAACGGACGTATGATGCAGCCCCGATTTGTAAAGCAGATTGTGAAAAACGGCGAGGTGATAGAGGAAATACCGCCAAAGGTACTGCGCGAAAGGATTTGCAAGGAGTCGACCGTAAAGATTATCCAGCAGGTACTGCGCAACGTGGTGCTCATCGGAACAGGAAAAATCGTCAACACACAGTCGTTCGGCATAGCCGGCAAGACGGGAACGGCACAGATATGGCAGCGCATAGGCAACAACTCAAGCGGGAAGACCGGGTATCTTGTCAGCTTTGCAGGATATTTCCCGTACGAAGACCCACGCTACAGCTGCATCGTATGCATACAGAAAAGCGGACTTCCGGCATCGGGAGGCAAGCACAGTGGCGTCGTAGTGCGCAGAATAGCAGAAGGAATAATGGCTCAGAGCATAAAGAGAAAAATCATTAACTCTGACGAGCCACTGGATGTGATAATGCCGGAAGTGAAGTTCGGAAACATGCTCGCTGCCGACTATGTGCTTTCTAAGCTGGGCTACAGCACCAGCGGAGGATGGAACGGGAAGTATGCCACTGGAAAACCGATATGGGGAACGGTACAGCCAGCGTCAGGAAAAACAATGGCATTGAAGAAAGAACCCGTCTACGCATCGCAGTTAATGCCAAACGTGATAGGCATGGGAGCACGCGATGCCGTCTACGCAATAGAGAGCAGAGGCGTCAAGGTGAAACTGGCGGGCAGAGGAAAGGTTAGCTCACAGAGCCTGCCAGCCGGACACAAAATAAAGAAAGGAGACGTCTGCACACTTCAGATGAACTGAATGCAGAACGGAAACATGACATTATAACTTATCGCGCGTACATTAATAATATTATATAAGATAAATAGAGCAAAGCCATGACACTAAAAGAATTGATAAAAAACATAAAGACATTGGCGGTAAAAGGAAGCACCGACAAAGAAATTACCGGTATTGACATCGACTCACGGCAGGTTTCAGACGGTCATCTGTTTGTGGCTATGCGCGGAACACAGGTCGACGGACACCGCTTTATAGGCAAGGCAGAGGAACAGGGTGCCGTTGCCATTGTCTGCGAAGACACGCCCGAAGAACAGAAAGAAAACGTTACTTACATAAAGGTGGCATCTACGCAGGATGCAGTTGGGCATGTTGCAACAATGTTCTATGGCAATCCGTCGGACAAACTGAAACTGATAGGCGTAACAGGTACTAACGGCAAGACTACCATTGCTACCCTGCTGTTCGACATGTTCCGCAAAATGGGACACCGCTGCGGATTGCTCTCAACTGTCTGCAACTACATAGAAGACGAGGCAATAGCAGCCGACCATACGACACCCGACGCAATAGAACTGAACAAATTGCTGGCACGGATGGTGGATGCAGGATGCGAATATGCCTTCATGGAATGCTCCTCTCATGCCATACACCAGAAACGTATCGGCGGACTGAACTTTGCAGGAGGTATATTCACTAACCTCACACGCGACCATCTTGACTATCACAAGACAGTAGAGGCGTACCGCGATGCAAAAAAAATGTTCTTCGACATGCTGCCAAAAGGCAGTTTCGCCGTTATTAACGCCGACGACAAGAATGGAACATTCATGGTACAGAACACAAAGGCAAACGTAAAGACCTACTCTACACGCCAGATGGCAGACTTCAGGGCACGTCTTCTGGAATGCCACTTTGAGGGAATGTATCTGGAGATAGACGGTCGCGAGGTGGGCGTGCAGTTCATCGGCAAGTTCAACGTCAGCAACCTGCTTGCCGTATACGGCACTGCCGTTTGCTTAGGCAAGAAACCGGAAGACATACTGGTAGTCATGAGCACACTGAAGAGTGTAAGCGGCAGACTACAACCAGTAAACTCAGCAAGCGGAATAACAGCCATTGTCGACTATGCACATACACCCGATGCCCTCAGCAACGTGCTCAATGCTATTCACGAAGTGCTCAACGGCAGAGGAAAGGTTATAACCGTGTGTGGTGCCGGCGGCAACCGAGACAAGGGTAAGCGACCCATCATGGCACAGGAGGCTGCAAGACAGAGCGACAAGGTAATACTGACAAGCGACAATCCACGTTTTGAAGACCCGCAGGAGATTATCAACGAAATGCTGGAAGGACTGTCTGCACAGCAGAGAAAGAAAACACTTTCGATAGTAGACCGCAAGGAAGCGATACGTACAGCCATAATGCTGGCAGAAAAGGGAGACGTCATTCTCATCGCAGGAAAAGGACACGAGGACTATCAGGAAATAGCCGGCGTGAAGCATCACTTTGACGACCGTGAGATTGTTGAGGAGATTTTCAATGAATAAATGCAAACAACAAAGATAATAATAGAATATGCTATACTATCTGTTTAGATTTTTAGACCAGTTCGGCATTACAGGCTCGCACATCTGGGGATATATATCGTTCAGGGCACTGCTGGCACTCATTTTGTCGCTTGTCATAAGTATATACTTCGGCAAGAAGATAATAAACTACCTGAAGCGCAGGCAGATAACGGAAACTGCACGCGACGAGAAAATCGACCCGTTTGGAACGGCAAAGGTGGGAGTACCTTCTATGGGAGGAATAGTAATCATTGCAGCCATACTCATACCGGTTATACTACTCGGAAGAATGCGAAACATCTATCTCATTCTTATGATTATCACAACGGTGTGGCTGGGAATACTCGGCGGACTCGACGACTACATAAAAATATTCAGGCACGACAAGGAAGGTCTGCACGGCAAGTTCAAGATTATCGGACAAGTGGGATTGGGCTTAATCGTAGGACTGGTGCTGTGGGCAAGTCCCGATGCTAAAATCAACGAGAACGTGAGCATCGAGCGACAAGGTATGGAAACAGTTATCAAACATCGCTCAGAGCCAGTCAAGTCGCTGAAGACAACAATACCATTCATAAAAGAACACAATCTCGACTACTCTGAAGTGATGGGATTTATGGGCGACTATAAGACTGCGGCAGGCTGGATACTGTTTGTGATAATGACCATTATTGTCGTTACGGCAGTAAGCAACGGAGCCAACCTGAACGACGGTATGGACGGCATGTGTGCCGGAAACAGCGCCATTATAGGTGTGGCACTGGGAATATTTGCATACGTCAGTTCGCACATAGAGTTTGCATCATACCTTAACATAATGTATATTCCAGGCTCACAGGAGCTTGTGGTGTTCATGTGTGCATTCATCGGTGCGCTGATAGGATTTCTATGGTACAACTCCTACCCTGCTCAGGTATTCATGGGCGATACAGGTTCGCTGACGATAGGTGGCATCATAGCCGTTTGCGCCATCATAATACATAAGGAACTGATGCTGCCGATACTGTGCGGCATATTCTTCGTTGAGAGTCTGAGCGTGATGATGCAGGTCGGCTACTACAAGTCGGGCAAGCGTCGCGGCGTAAAGCAGCGCATTTTTAAGCGTACTCCTATCCACGACCACTTCCGCACTGGTCCTGACAAGATGGAAAAGGACTGCAAATACATAATAAAAGGTCCGAAAGAACTGCAGTTTGAATCGAAAATCACCATACGCTTCTGGATTATCAGCATAATCCTGGCAGCACTGACAATAATAACATTAAAGATAAGATAGAAAACATACATACGACGATGAAGAAGATAGTGATACTTGGAGCAGCAGAGAGCGGTGCAGGTGCCGCCGTATTGGCAAAAAAAGAAGGTTTCAACGTGTTTGTATCAGACATGGGAATCATCAAGGAACGCTACAAGAAAATGCTTGACGACCGCAATATTGCATGGGAAGAAGGCAAACATACGCAAGAGCAGATACTGGATGCTGACGAGATAATAAAAAGCCCCGGCATTCCAGATGATGCGCCCATGATTGTTAAGGCGATGGAACGCAACATTCCAATTATTAGCGAAATAGAATTTGCAGGCAGGTATACGGACTCAAAGATGATATGTATTACCGGCTCTAACGGCAAAACAACGACAACATCGCTTATCTATCACATCTTCCGTCAGGCTGGCTACGACGCCGGACTGGCTGGCAACATAGGGCATTCGCTGGCTCTTCAGGTGGCTGAAGAACCACACGAATACTATATAATAGAACTTAGTTCGTTCCAACTGGACAACATGTATGATTTCAGGGCAAACATAGCTGTGTTGCTGAATATTACTCCAGACCATCTCGACCGTTATGGCGGCGAGATGCAGAACTATGTGGACGCCAAGATGCGCATACTGCAAAACCAGACGGCTGACGATGCTTTCATATACTGGGCAGACGATCCGATAATAAAAAAAGAACTGCAGAAATATAACATTGCTGCCGCTACATGCCCATTTGCAGAAATAAAGAAGAACGGCGTAATAGGTTATATAGAGGAGGGACAATACAAAATAGAATATCCTACACCATTCAACATGGAGCAGGAATCCCTGAGCCTTACAGGAAAACACAACATCTACAACTCGCTTGCAGCAGGAATCACGGCAAACATAGCAGGCATAAGCAAAGATGACATAAGGAAAGCCCTCAGCGACTTCCCTGGTGTGGAACATCGTCTCGAAAAGGTTACAACCGTAGGCGGCGTTACTTTCATCAACGACAGCAAGGCGACAAACGTAGATGCATGCTGGTATGCATTGGAAAGCATGACGACACCCGTCATACTTATCATCGGTGGAAAAGACAAAGGCAACGACTATGAGCCAATACGCGAGCTGGTACAGAAGAAATGTCGTGCCATTGTATATCTCGGTGCCGACAACACGAAGTTGCACAACTTCTTCGACGGCATAGGAATAACAACACGCGACACCAACAACATGAAAGACTGCGTCAACACATGCTATGAACTGGCACAACCGGGCGATACCGTGTTGCTCAGTCCGTGCTGCGCGTCATTCGACCTATTCAAGAACATGGAAGACAGAGGAGAACAGTTTAAAACACTGGCACGCAATCTTTAAATATTGAAACTGATAAACGGACAACATACGGAACAGACAAACAATGAACAAAAAACTGAATAACATATTTAAAGGCGACAAGGTTATATGGATGGTGTTCTTTTTCCTGTGCATCATCTCTATAATAGAAGTATTCAGTGCTTCAAGTTCGCTGACATATAAGGGACAGAGCTACTGGGGTCCTATCATCAAGCACTGTGTCATCTTTGCTATTGGCATCGTGTGTACGATAATTGTTATGAATGTTCGTTGTCAATATTATAAAATAATAACACCGTTCCTACTTATCTTATCTATCGTCTTCCTTCTATTGGTACTTCTGCCCGGACATGCCGTCAACGACGGAAGCCGATGGATTAACTTAGGGGTGATACAGTTCCAGCCCTCAGAGATTGCCAAAGGCTCTCTTATTCTTGCTGTGGCTCAGATACTCAGTGCCATGCAGACAGAAAATGGTGCCGACCGCAAGGCTATGAGCTATATACTGTTCCTATGCGGAGGATTTATCCTACTGATAGGTATTGAGAATCTCTCCACCGCCGCATTACTCACCGGTGTTATCGTGCTGATGATGTTTATTGGCAGAGTGCCTATGGTACAGATGGGCAAACTATTAGGATTCTTTGCACTATTCATCGTTATTGTCATTGCCACCGTCCTCCTTCTCGCATCCAACGATAAAGAGCAAGTGGCATCTGAAACGACAATGACAGACAAGACTGAAGTAGTGGAGAAATCTAACAAGCGCAGCATATTCCACCGTGCAGCTACATGGCGAAGCAGGATGTTCAATTTCTTGGACAAAGAGGATGTAGCGCCAGAGAAGTTCGACTTGAACAATAATTCTCAGGAGGGACACTCAAACATAGCTATTGCATCTTCAAACGCAGTGGGACGCGGACCGGGCAACTCCGTAGAGCGCGACTTCCTGCCACAGGCATATTCAGACTTCATATATGCCATCATAATAGAGGAAATGGGAATAATAGGCGGCATATTCGTTGCACTGTTGTATGTAATTCTACTGTTCAGGACAGGTCGCATAGCCAACAGGTGCGAGAATTCCTTCCCCGCACTACTTGCCATGGGGCTGGCACTGCTGCTTGCGGCACAGGCAATGTTCAACATGATGGTTGCCGTTGGTCTTGCGCCTATAACTGGTCAGCCATTGCCACTCATAAGCAGGGGAGGAACGTCAACAATAATAAACTGCATGTATATAGGTGCCATTCTCAGTGTAAGTCTATGGGCGAAGAAAAAGAATGAAACCGAAACAATAACTACATAAATTAAACATAAGAAACATATCATGACAGATAAACTAAGAATTGTAATAAGTGGAGGTGGCACAGGCGGACATATATTTCCAGCCGTGTCTATAGCCAATGCTATCAGGGACAAGCGTCCGGATGCTGATATTCGCTTCGTGGGAGCATTAGGCAGAATGGAGATGAAGCGAGTGCCTGCTGCTGGCTACGAAATTCTCGGTCTTCCCATCTGCGGATTCGACCGCAAGAACTTGCTGAAAAACATATCTGTGCTTTTCAAGATATGGAAAAGCCAACGCATAGCAAAACAATTCTTAAAGGAATTTCGCCCTATGGCAGCCGTAGGTGTGGGCGGATATGCCAGCGGTCCAACACTCAACATTGCCGCATCTATGGGAATACCGTGTCTGATACAAGAGCAAAACAGTTATGCAGGCGTAACCAACAAACTGCTTGCCAAGAAAGCTGAGCGCATCTGCGTGGCATACGAAGGCATGGAGCGTTTTTTCCCGAAAGAAAAGATAATGCTCACCGGCAATCCTGTCAGACAGTCGTTGCTTGATACCGACATTTCGCGTGAAGATGCAATAAGAGCACTTGGTTTCGACGAAAGCAAGCCACTGATTCTTCTTGTAGGAGGTAGTCTGGGTGCAAGAACGATAAACGAGAGCATCATGCAGCATCTCGACAGAATAGAGAACAGCGACATACAGGTTATGCTGCAGACAGGTAGCTACTATTTCGACGACATAAAGAAAAAACTGTCGGAACATAAGAACATACCAAACCTGAAAGTCGTCGACTTCATCAGCGATATGGGCACTGCCTACAAGGCTGCCGACTTGGTCGTAAGCCGTGCAGGTGCAAGTTCCATCAGCGAATTTTGCCTGATAGGGAAACCTGTCATTTTGGTTCCGAGTCCAAACGTGGCAGAAGATCACCAGACAAAGAATGCTATGGCTCTGGCTAACAACAACGCAGCACTTATGGTTAAGGACTGCTGTGCAACAGACAAGTTGCTGGACCTGGCATTTGAGACTGTCCGCAACGAAGACAAGCTGGCTGAGTTGAGCAGCAACATTCTGAAAATGGCTTTGCCTAATTCTGCCGACATAATTGCAGACGAAGTAATTAAAATGGCAACAAGATAAAAGAAACAATTAAGAATAAGATTTAGATAATGAAACTAAAAGACATAAAGGCAGTATATTTCATTGGCGCCGGCGGTATCGGCATGAGTGCCATTGCCCGCTATTTCATGCACAAGGGAATGGTAGTGGCTGGCTACGACAAGACCCCTACCGAGCTGACAGCACACTTGGAGAAAGAGGGCATGCTCCTGCACTATGAAGAGGACGTGGATGCCATTCCGAGAGCATGCCGCAAGCGGGAGTCCACTCTCGTCATCTACACTCCTGCCGTTCCCGCAGAACATGCTGAGCTGCAATACTTCCGTCGCGAAGGTTTCAACATTGAGAAGCGCGCTCAGGTACTCGGGCGCTTGACTGAGGCTTACAAGGCTCTCTGCGTTGCAGGCACGCATGGCAAGACCACCACTTCCACCATGTGCGCACACCTGCTGCATCAGAGCCACGTCGACTGCAATGCCTTTCTCGGTGGTATTTCCAAGAACTATGGAACAAACTACATCCTGTCGGAAAGCGAATATGTCGTTATCGAAGCCGATGAATACGACCGCTCTTTCCACTGGCTGCGACCATACATCTCGGTCATAACATCCACCGACCCCGACCACCTCGACATATACGGAACAAAGGAAGCCTATCTTGAAAGTTTCAGACACTACTCCAGTCTCATCCGTCCTGAGGGAGCACTGATAATACGCAAGGGCATCGAACTGAAGCCAGAAGTGGCTGAAGGTGTGAAAGTCTACGACTACGGCATCGGCGAAGGAGATTTCCATGCTGACAACGTACGCATTGAAAACGGCGAAATAACATTCGATTTCGTTTCGCCAATACAGTCAATTAAGGACGTTGAGCTTGGCTTGCCTATACCTATCAATGTAGAGAACGGTGTGGCTGCTATGGCTATGGCACAGTTGGCAGGTTGCAACGAAGAAGAATTGCGGTATGGCATGAAGACATTTCAGGGTGCTGAGCGTCGTTTCGACTTCAAGATAAAGACCGACAAACTTGTTCTGATAAGCGACTACGCCCATCATCCAAAAGAAATTCTGGAGAGTGCCAGAAGCCTGAGACAGGTTTATCACGACCGCAAGATAACCGTGATTTTCCAGCCGCATCTTTACAGCCGCACTAAGGATTTCTACCGCGAGTTTGCCGAAGCACTCAATGTGCTCGACGAGGTTATACTTACCGATATCTACCCAGCCCGCGAGGAGCCTATCGAGGGTGTTTCGTCGAAACTGATATACGACTGTCTGCGCAATGACATAAAGAAACAGCTTATCAATCTCGACGACGTCATCGACCTGGTGAAGAGCCGCGACTTCGACGTGCTCGTCATTCTGGGAGCCGGCGACTTAGACATGAAGATGCCGCAGATAAAAGACATTCTGGCTGAAAGGCTCAACAACAACGATAAAGCATGACATAACTATAATGAAGAAAAACTGGAGGAAAATATCGCTGATTCTGCTCGACACTGTGCTTGCCGTGTATCTGCTGCTTGCCATCACTGCCTTCAACACGCCGAAGGACAGCGGACAGACGTGCGAGGAAGTGGTAATAAACATTTCCGACGAAAACACGAACGGCTTTCTGTCGCCAAACGAGATAAAGCAGATTCTCATCGACAAGGGACTCTACCCCAAGACGAAGCCCATGTCGAGGATAAATCCACGACAGATAGAAGACCTGCTGAAGGTAACTCCATTCGTCAACACTGCGCAGTGCTACAAGACCGAAGGCGGACAGGTGCACATAGACATAACGCAACGCACACCGCTGATACGGATAAAAAGTGCCAACGGCAACGACTACTACATAGACGACAAGGGAGGCATAATGCCTAACTCCAAATATACGTCAGACCTGATTATCGCTACTGGCAACATCAGCAAGTCGTATGCGCAAAACTATATCACGCCTCTTGCTCTTTACATCATGCAGGACGACTTATGGAGAAACCAGATAGAGCAGATAAACATCCTGCCTGACCTGTCTGTAGAGCTGGTGCCGCGTGTCGGAGACCACATTGTGTTGCTGGGCAATCTGCCGAAGTCTGCCGACAAGCAGCGCAGGAACAAGGAAATCGACGAGTTTCTGGCGTTCAAACTGAAAAGGCTGGAGAAATTCTACAAATATGGCTTGTCGCAGATAGGCTGGAACAGATATAACTATATCAACATGGAGTTCGACAATCAGATTATCTGCAAGCGCAATGCAGAGTTCGACAGCGACGAGCATCAGCCGAAGACTCAGATTTACAACGAAGCAGACTCTGTAAGCAAAGACAGCACAATAAACCAAACCAAGACTCCTGCTGATAATCAGCAAAATGGTCAGAAACAACAAAAAACAATATAAGCTTATGGCAAAAGAATTTGTAGTAGCCATCGAATTAGGCTCATCGAAGATTACCGGTATTGCCGGACGGAAAAATTTGGACGGAAGCATCAGCGTGCTTGCCGTTGTGAAGGAAGATTCTACACAGTGCATACGCAAGGGAGTGATTTACAACATCGACAAGACATGCGCTTGTCTGACAAATATTGTGAAACGCCTGCGTACGCAACTGCGCACCGACATCACGCATGTTTATGTCGGAGTAGGCGGACAGTCTATCAGAAGTGTAAAGAACGTCATTGTCAAGGAGCTGCAGGCTGAGGAAGTCGTTACGCAGCAGATGGTCGACGAACTGATGGATGCCAACCGCACTATGGCTTACCCTGACCAGGAAATTCTGTATGCTGCAACACAGGAGTACAAGGTCGGCACACAGTTCCAGCTCGACCCTGTGGGAATACCATGCTCACGACTGGAGGGCAACATACTGAATATTCTTTGGAGAAAGGCTTTCTACAAGAACCTCAACAAGTGTTTCGAGACGGCAGGCATACCTATTGCCGACATGCTGCTGGCACCGCTGATGCTTGCAGACAACGTGCTGACAGAGGCTGAGAAGCGTGCCGGATGTATGCTCGTTGACTTGGGAGCAGACACCACGACAGTGTCGGTGTACTACAAAAACATCTTGCGCCATCTTGCTGTCATCCCTCTCGGCGGAAACAACATCACTAAAGACATTGCGGCACTGCAAATGGAGGAGAGCAATGCCGAGCGTCTGAAGCTGGAATATGCTTCTGCATGGACTGAGAACAACGACATCGACAACGGACAGACCATACCTATCGACCAAGACAGGAACATTGAGGCAAGGCGTTTCGTAGAGATTGTAGAGGCACGCATGCAGGAAATCATAGAGAACGTCAAGTTCCAGGTGCCGTCGGAGTACGACGACAAGCTGCTCGGAGGCATCATCATCACTGGAGGCGGTGCCAACATGAGAAACATCGAGCGTGCCTTCAGACACCATACACACATAGAGAAGATTCGCATTGCCAAGACTGTTACGCAGACTGTCAGTTCAAACGACCCCGACATCAATGCAAACAACTGCATGATGAACACCATCTTAGGATTGCTCATCAAGGGCGACATGAACTGTGCAGGCAAGGAAATCAATCCCGACGGCGACCTCTTCGACGACGGCATCGGCAATACTGCGGCTGGCAACAGCGACATACATCGCCAGCCACGCAAGATTGGCGAGACAGGCGACGGCATCGTGCTGACTGAGGCTGAGAAGAAGAAGGCTGAGGAAGAACAGCAGCGCAAGGAAGAAGAGGAACGCAGGCGCAGGGAAGAAGAGGAAGAGGAAGAGCGCAGATTGCAGGAAGAGGAGGAAAAGAAGAAAAGGGAGAACAAACCTATTAACAAATTCTTCAAGAATATCAAGAAATTCCTCGACCAGGTTGTTTCCGACAAGGTAGACTGACACTGTGCGCACTGATGTGCCGACAACAAAAGCCCAATTATTCATCAATACAAAAAACAAAGGATTATGCAAGATAACGATAGAAATGACAGTTTCCTCGACTTCGGTGAAGTTGGAAACGAGAACATAAACTTTACAGACAAGCGGCTCGACTTCGGTGAGCCCGACAAAAACAAGAGTATCATCAAGGTTATAGGTGTAGGCGGTGGCGGTGGCAATGCCGTAAACCACATGTTCCGAGAAGGCATCCACGACGTCAGTTTCGTCGTGTGCAACACCGACATCCAGGCGCTTAACGACAGTCCGGTGCCTATCCATCTGCAGCTCGGACACGAGGGTCTCGGCGCCGGCAACAAGCCTGCCAAGGCTCGCGAGGCGGCTGAGGAGAGCATAGGCGACATAAAGAACATGCTGAGCGACGGCACGAAGATGGCTTTCATCACTGCCGGCATGGGCGGCGGTACGGGCACTGGCGCTGCACCGGTGATTGCCCGCATTTCTAAGGAACTGGACATACTGACGGTGGGCATCGTTACCATTCCGTTCCGTTTCGAGGGTCCCAAGAAGATTGACCAGGCTCTCGACGGCGTGGAGGAGATGTCGAAGCACGTCGACGCGCTGCTCGTCATCAACAACGAGCGCCTGCGACAGATTTACCCGGAGTTCACGGTGCTCGACGCTTTTGCCAAAGCCGACGACACGCTGTCGGTGGCTGCACGCTCAATAGCAGAGATTATTACCGAGCACGGACTGATGAACCTCGACTTCAACGACGTGAAGACTGTCCTGAAAGACGGTGGCGTAGCCATCATGTCGACAGGCTACGGCGAGGGCGAGGGCCGCGTAAAGCAGGCTATCAACGACGCGCTGAACTCACCGCTGCTCAACGACAACGACATATTCAATTCTAAGAAGATTCTTCTGAACATCACGTTCTCAAGCGAGAAGAAGGACCAGACAAGTCTGATGATGGACGAGATGAACGACGTCAACGACTTCATGGCGCGCTTTGGCGAGGACTTCGAGATAAAGTGGGGTCTGGCTCTCGACCAGACTCTCGGTCCGAAGGTGAAGGTTACGATACTCGCGACGGGCTTCGGCATAGAGAATGTGGACGGCATGAACAGCCACCTGAAGAAGCATACGCAGGAGGAGGTAGACCGACTGGCACGCGAGGAGGAGAAGGCAGCTGAGCGTCTCGACCGCAGAAACCGATACTACGGACGCGAGGGCAACAGCGCACAGTACAAGCGCAGACCGCACATCTTCCTGTTCAGACCTGAAGACCTGGACAACGACGACGTGATACTCGCCGTAGAGAACACGCCGACGTTCAAGCGCACACGCCAGAGCCTCGACGACATACGCAAACTGGCTACCGGCGAGGATACGGGCAAGGGCAGCGAGAGCATGCGCGACACCGTGCAGGGCACTATCTCTTTTGAATAAACGTATCGGGCAAAACATCCGAAAGCCTTTGGGAAGAATCTCATCCTGCAGGTGCGGGAAACATAAGGCTTATTCGGCTGAAAACGAACGGAAAACCGTCGCCAGTTTACAGACGGCTTGTAATAACGTGACAGATACTCCGTAACAGCGTGACAGATACTCTGTAACGATATTACAGGCAGCTTGTAAAAGGATTACAAGTTGCTTGTCAAATTTCTGTAATCCTGAGTTTACACAAACGATGGCAACAGCCCTGTTCGCATAGCATGGTGAACGGGCAGTCAAGGCATAATCCAACAAAATGACAGACGAGTCAGACAGCAATGTCAGGCTCGTCTTCTTTTTCCTTCCAGCGGCTCATCATATTACGGTAGCGGCAGCATACCAAGTTATGGATATGTCGAAATCGTCGGTTTTGAGTATTGCAGCAGTCTGGTTTTAAGCCTATCTTTGCAGCGGATTATTAACAGACAAAACATTAAAAGACAATGAAATCAACAATCGTAATCTATGGTTCCTCAACCGGAACATGCGAGGCGATAGCCGAGAAGATAGCCGGCAAGCTGGGCGCTGAAGCCATCAACGTTGCCGACATGAGTGTAGACACAATCAACAGCCACGACAACCTGATACTGGGCACGTCGACATGGGGCGCCGGCGAACTGCAGGACGACTGGTACGACGGGCTGAACATGCTGCGCAACAGCGACCTTAACGGCAAGACGATAGCCCTGTTCGGCTGCGGCGACTGCGCATCCTACGGCGACACCTTCGTGGGCGGAATAGGCGAACTCTACAACGGACTGAAGTCGTGCGGCGCAACGTTCATAGGCTCTGTGCCTACCGACGGCTACACCTTCGACGACTCTGAAGCCCTTGTAGACGGAAAGTTCATCGGACTGCCGCTCGACGACGTCAACGAAGACGACAAGACCGACAGCCGCATAGACGCATGGATAGAGGAAATAAAACCACAACTATAATATAACTGACACCGAAGACATGAGCGCAGCAAGACCACTACCGACAGAAATGAAAGTGCTGATGAACCATATCTACGAGTACCGCAAGGGCGTACGTCGAATGGTGCTGTTCACCTGCAACCGCAAGTATGAGGAATTTGCCACGTCGCACCTGCAACGCCTGGGCATACCATACATGCTGCAACCGGCAGGCAAACGCAACCTCAACCTTTATTTCGGACGCAGCGAGTGTCTTGACGCCATAAAGCTCATCATCACCCGACCGCTGAACGAACTGTCGCCCGAAGAAGACTTCATTCTCGGAGCAATGCTCGGCTACGACATCTGCGCACAGTGCGAGCGTTTCTGCCTGCGCAAGGGCAACGCCAGACGCACACAGGCAGCCGAAACACAGACGCAGACAGCAGCCATCAGCTGACGCAGAGACAGCATACGGTCAGCACAAACACATGAGAAATCATTTAGAGAGAGGCTGGAAATCAGTCAAGTTACTACCATTATCAACGCACATTAGCCGGCAGCACACCTGTCGGCTAATGTCTTTTATGCCCTCGTCCACACACCGCAATAGCCATAAATGAGTAATCACCCACCGCCATCACTACCTATAAAGAATGAAAGCGGTCAGAGAAAGTAGATGCTTTCGGGACCGCAACAGAAAAGAAGGTCGAGCACCGAGAGGTTGGGCATGAAGCCGTAGCGCTGCTCGAAGACCTGCCAGTAGCGTCTGGGCTCGAAGTCGGGGTCGTCGGCAGGCTGCTTCGGGTTTATCGCCTCGCGATAGTCGGCGGTCGCTGACGGCAGACGGTCGGCGCTTACATAACCTTCGGTAAGCCGTATGTCGGGGCTTATGTCGATGAGTCGGCAGACGGTTTCGGTTATCTCGGTGTTGAAATCGAACAGATATTTCCAGTGTTTCTCGAAGAAAGGTCGCAGTTCGTCGGCATAATACATCAGAAATGGCGAGTCGCCGTAAGCCGTCTGTATGGCATTCCAGTGCTGGTGCTGCCAGTTGCCGTGCGAGCTTATCAGTATGTCGCGCACCGACTCGTGCTTCGACTCGTGTATGACGGGCACCGACAGGGCAAGCGGTCCGTTCGTAGTGGCTATGATGCACCTGTTGCGGTAGGTCTGCTTGATGAACGACTCGTGCTGTTCCATATAAACATGGTCAGACCTGTACAGTTTCTGATACCACTGTACAGGTCCGAAATAAGTTGTGCTGAGCAGGCTGTCCATTGCTTACTTTATGTTGTCGACCCAGCGGAACAGTCTGTTCCAGCGTATCTTTGAGCCATAGCTGTCGGGATTGACAGAGAGCCAGATGAAGATAGGCTTGCCCACGACATGGTCTTCAGGCACAAATCCCCAATAGCGCGAGTCTGCCGAGTTGTGTCGGTTGTCGCCCATCATCCAGTAATAGTCCATCTTGAACGTGTAGCTGTCGGTCTGTTTGCCGTTGATGAATATCTTTCCGCCCTTCACTTGCAGGTCGTTTTTCTCATACACGCGTATCGGGCGGTCGTAGACGGCAATGTTGTCGAGTGTCAGTTTCATCGTCATACCCTTCTTCGGTATGACCACCGGTCCGTAGTTGTCGCGTGTCCAGTTGTGGTTTCCGTTCAGCGGATAGCACTTGAACACGTCTATGCGGTCGCTGTCTTTCACCGGACGAATATGCTCGACGATGTCCTTGCGTGCCTGCAACGTCTTGTATGCCTTTTCTGTCATCGGCATGTAGCCATTCTGATTGAGGCTTATGAGGTCTTCGGTAGATATGCCCAAGTCTATCAGCAGCTCTTCCGGTATTTCCGTTATTGCCTGTCGCAACTTGACGAAATACGTGTACTGTACGTTGTCTGGTTCCTTGTTTGCCTTGCCGTTGATATATACGATGCGGTCTTTTATCTGCAAAGTCTGTCCTGGCAGACCGACACAGCGCTTGACATAGTTCTCGCGACGGTCGGTGGGTCGGTACTTTATCTTTCCGAACTCGGCAAAGTTCTGCTTTATGAAGTCTGCACCGTCGGCAATGATGCGGTTGTAGTGTGTAAACACATCTGCCGGCGACATTCCCTCAATGCTGCGCTGCCCCTCTGGCGAGTTCTGCATGCCGAAGGAATAGCAATACTGATAGTAGTCTTGTGGCTGATACTGGTCTGCCATCATCACTGAGTCGCCTGCCGGATAGTTGAACACAACTATGTCGTTTATCTTCACATTGCCGAGTCCTTTTACTCGACGATAGTCCCAGTGCGGCACAGGGATGTACGACTGGCATTTGAATACAGGCAAGGTGTGCTGCGTCAGCGGCATCGTCAGCGGTGTTTCTGGTATGCGCGGTCCGTAACTTACTTTCGACACGAACAGATAGTCGCCCGTGAGCAGCGATTTCTCGAGTGATGACGAAGGTATGACATAGTTCTGAAAGAAGAACTGATTGATGAAGTACACAGCCACAAGTGCAAACACGATGGCGTCGACCCAGCTCATTATCACACGCACGGGTTTCTCTGCATCCTTCCACCACTGCCAGCGTATCTTCTTGGTTATATAGGCATCGAAAATAAAAGGTATGACGACTATTCCCAGCCAGCTTTTCAGCCAAATCAGGAATGCTATATACAGCAACAGCACTACGATGAACTTAGCCCATTGCACCTTCATGTTTACGTCTTTCATTTCTGTTTTATATATATTTTTTGCCATAATGAATTGTTTTGTATCTATGTCTTAATTATATTAAACTATTATCCTCTTTATCTTTTGACTACTTCCAGTTTGATGTTCCCTTGTCTGTCGAAGAATACAAAATGGTCGATCATATTGCCAGAAGTATCACCCTTCACGGCTGTACGTACGATGCCCTTGGCATAGCCTGCTGGCGAGAAGTCTTCGGGTTTGAAGTATTCGTCATAGACATTAGTTACCTTAGCCCACTCAAAATAGTCGAAGTCAACTTCTATTGTAGGATGGTCTACCCAGTTTGGTGCACCGCCCTGTGATTGGGCATTCATTGGCAACATGCCCACAATGATAGCAATGGCAAATTGGATGCATTTCATGTTGTGTTGGGAATTATGGGTTGATACTCAGAATTTGAATAAGTCGTTAATTGTCAGCAGTCCCTCGTGTGCCTGCGTATATTCCGCAGCCAGCACGGCACCCAGCGCCAGCCCCTCGCGCGAATGTGCATCGTGGGTGATGCGTATGCTGTCTGCCAGTGAATCGTATATAATAGTATGTATGCCCGGAACCTCACCCTCACGATAACTCTCTATCGGAGGCAACTTGCCGTCGGTGCGGTCTATCTCGCCTGCTATTGCCTCAGCCAAAGTAATCGCTGTGCCGCTCGGCTTGTCGAGCTTGTGTATATGGTGGGTTTCTTCCAACTTGACATCATACTGTGGGAAACTGTTCATGATATGAGCCAGATAACGGTTTACAGCCGAGAAGATGGCTACGCCCACAGAGAAGTTGCTTGCCCAGAAAAGGGTCTTCCCCTTTTCGCTGCACATAGTCAGCATCTCATCCTTGTGGTCAGCAAACCATCCCGTACTGCCACATACGACCTTCACACCCTCGCCGAAAGCACGCATAACGTTGTCGTAGGCAGACGTCGGGTTGGTGAACTCTATTGCTACGTCCGCCGAGCGGAAAGCTTCCGACGAAAAATCATCCCTGTTGTCTACGTCAATGGTACATACTATTTCGTGTCCTCGCTCTATGGCAACGCGCTCTATCATACGCCCCATCTTGCCATAGCCTATAATTGCAATTTTCATCTGAATTATCGTGTTTAAAACCGTTGCAAATTTACGGAAAAGGACTCAAGTAGCAAAATAATATAGATGTCTAATACTAAAAAAATGCAAAAATTCTATATATAATAAGGTATATGAAAAACTTTTTGCTTACTTTTGCCGCTCCAAATAAGAACATTAGTACAATTATGCAACAGAATTTGGTTATAGTAGAGAGTCCGGCAAAGGCAAAAACAATAGAGCGCTTTCTTGGCAAAGACTACAAAGTGATGTCAAGCTATGGACACATTCGCGACTTGAAAAAGAAGGAAATTAGTATAGATTTGGACAATCTCCAGCCTCACTACGAAATCCCCGACGAGAAGAAACGCCTCGTTGCTGAGCTGAAGAAACAGTCGGAGAAGGCTGAGAAGGTGTGGCTTGCTTCCGATGAAGACCGCGAGGGAGAAGCCATATCATGGCATCTGTGCGAGGTTCTCGGACTGGATGAAGACAAGACCAACCGCATCGTATTCCACGAGATAACGAAGCAGGCTATTCTGGATGCCATTGCAAACCCGCGACACATTGACATGAACCTTGTCAACGCTCAGCAGGCACGCCGTTTGCTCGACCGTCTGGTGGGTTTCAAGCTGTCGCCGGTACTCTGGAAGAAGGTTAAGCCGGCACTGTCGGCTGGACGCGTGCAGAGCGTGGCAGTGAGACTCATCGTCGAGAGAGAGAGAGAAATACAGAACTTCAAGACCGAGCCATACTACAGGGTAGTGGCTGTGTTCAATACAGAGGGCAACGCACAGCAGATAAGGGCAGAGCTGAACACGCGCTTCAGCACTCACGAGGAAGCTCTGGCTTTCCTTGAGAAGTGCAAGGATGCCAAGTTCAAGGTCAACAGCGTAACGAAGAAGCCTGTCAAGCGTGCTCCGGCGCCACCGTTTACGACGTCGACACTACAGCAGGAGGCGGCTCGCAAACTAGGATTTACGGTCAGCCAGACAATGATGCTGGCACAGCATCTCTACGAAAACGGTTTCATAACATATATGCGTACCGACTCCGTAAACCTTTCATCACTGTGTATTGGCACGAGCAAGGAGGAGGTTACCAAACTCTATGGCGAGCAATATAGCCGTCCACGCAACTACCATACAAACTCCAAAGGTGCTCAGGAGGCTCACGAAGCCATACGTCCGTCGTACATCAGTACGCAGGAAATCGACAGCAACAAGCAGGAGCGCAGGCTTTACGAACTGATTTGGAAGCGCACCATAGCATCGCAGATGGCTGATGCCATGCTTGAGAAAACCACTATAGAGATTGGTATGGAAGGCTGCGACGACTTGTTTGTTGCCACCGGCGAAGTAATAACATTCGACGGATTCCTGAAAATTTACCACGAGTCTGTCGACGACGACGATGCCGGCAAGACCGAGACAGGACACCTGCTGCCACCTATGAACATTGGCGACACGCTGCAGAGAGACGAGATTGTGGTTACGGAGAGATACCTGCAAGGTCCGCAGAGATATACGGAGGCTACGCTCGTACACAAGATGGAGGAACTGGGCATCGGCAGACCGTCTACCTACGCACCTACCATCTCTACCATACAGCAGCGCGAGTATGTCGTGAAGGGCGACAAGAAGGGCACCGAGCGCAACTATACCATCGACACACTGAAGGGCAACAGGCTGACATCGAAGACCAAGAAGGAAATGGTGGGCAACGACAAGGGCAAGCTGATGCCTACCGACATAGGTATCGTTGTAAACGATTTCCTCACGGAACACTTCAAAGACATTGTAGACTACAACTTCACTGCCAAGATAGAGGAGCAGTTCGACCAGATTGCTGAGGGCAAATCGAAATGGGAGAGCACGCTGCAGCACTTCTACAAGGACTTCGAGCCTGAGGTTAAGAAGGCTTCAAGCGAGCGCTCGGAGCACAAGGTGGGCGAGCGCGAGATAGGCGTCGACCCGAAGACGGGCAGGAAAGTGTTTGTCAAGATTGGCAGGTTCGGACCGTTAGTGCAGATTGGCTCTGCCGACGATGCAGAGAAACCACAGTTTGCACAGATACCGGCAGACAAGAGCATCAGCACCATCACGCTCGACGAGGCGCTCGAACTGTTCAAGCTGCCGCGCACAGTAGGTCAACTGGAAGGCACCGACGTAGTCATAGGAGCAGGAAAGTTCGGTCCATACGTCATGCACAACAAGAAATACGTGTCGCTGCCTAAGTCGCTGAACCCTATGACGGTTACTCTCGAAGAGGCTACGCAGCTCATCATGGAGAAGCGCACACAGGAGCAGCAGCGACACATCAAGGCGTTCGAGGAAGACAAGGACCTTGAATTGCTCAACGGAAAATACGGACCATACATAGCCTACAAGGGCAAGAACTATCGCATTCCGAAAGCCATGCACGGCAAGGTGGCTGACCTGACGCTCGACGAATGTATGAAGATAATTGAGCAAACGCCTGAAAAGCCTCGACGCAGACAGTAGCGCTATGCCACTGCCGAACAAACATGCCAAGTGGAATGAGAAGGATTATCTTCATAGGATACATGGGAGCCGGCAAGACCACGATAGGTCGGCAGATGGCTAAATGCAACGGCTTGCAGTTCTACGACCTCGACTGGTACATAGAGACACGCATGCGGAAGAAGATTCCGCAAATCTTCGAGGAGCGCGGCGAGGATGGCTTCCGAAAGATTGAGCATAACATGCTGCACGAGGTGGCTGAGTTTGAGGACGTAGTCATCAGCTGCGGAGGCGGAACACCATGTTTCTTTGACAACATGGAATACATGAACGCACAGGCAGAAACCATTTATCTGAAGGCATCGCCCGACGTTATATGCAGCCATCTGAAGATGTCGCTCAACGAGCGTCCGCTGCTCAGGGGCAAGAGCAACGACGAGATGCTGGCTTTCGTCAGGCAGCAGATGGCTCAGCGAGAGGCGTTCTACAGCAAGGCGAAGCATACCTTCTCCGTCGATGTTCTCGACAGCAGGGAGAAGATAAGGGCGTCGATAGAACAGATACAGAACTTACTTTTATAATAACAATCATACATACTACGTGCTTTATGAAGAAATGGACAACAGAAGATTCTAAGGAACTGTACAACATTAACGGTTGGGGTACTCCATATTTCAACGTAAACAACGATGGCGACCTTATCGTCACGCCGCGCGAAGGACAAGGAGAGATAAACCTGCGCGAAGTCATGAACGAGCTGGCGCTGCGCGACGTTACGTCGCCGGTACTGCTGCGATTTCCAGACATTCTCGACAGTCGCATCGAAAAGACGGCTTCGTGCTTCAAAAGGGCGGCTAAGGAGTATGATTACAAGGCTGAGAACTTTGTCATCTATCCGATAAAGGTCAACCAGATGCAGCCTGTCGTTGAGGAGATTATTTCTCACGGGCGCAAGTTCAATCTCGGGCTCGAGGCTGGCTCAAAGCCTGAGTTGCATGCTGTCATTGCCGTGCAGTGCCAGAGCGACTCGCTGATAATATGCAACGGCTACAAGGACCAGAGCTACATAGAGCTGGCGCTGCTGGCACAGAAGATGGGCAAGCGCATCTTCATCGTGGTAGAGAAACTGAACGAGCTCGAGACTATAGCCAAAGCTGCCAAGAAGCTCAATGTCAAGCCCAATCTCGGCATACGCATAAAGCTGGCTTCGTCGGGCAGCGGCAAGTGGGAGGAGAGCGGAGGCGACGCTTCCAAGTTCGGACTGACGTCGAGCGAACTGCTTGAGGCGCTGGAGATACTCGACAGGAAGGGACTGCACGACTCGCTCAGACTGATACATTTCCACATAGGCAGCCAGATAACAAAGATACGACGCATACAGACTGCGCTGCGCGAGGCGGCACAGTTCTACATTCAGTTGCACAAGATGGGCTACAATGTCGACTTTGTAGACTGTGGCGGCGGACTGGGTGTCGACTACGACGGCACACGCTCGCCAAGCAGCGAGAGCTCGGTCAACTATACCATACAGGAATATGTCAACGACTGTATCTACACCTTCGTCGATGCAGCCAACCAGAATAATATTGCTCATCCGAACATCATCACAGAGAGCGGCAGAAGCCTTGCTGCCCACCACTCGGTGCTGGTCATCGATGTGCTCGAAACGGCTACGCTGCCGGAGATGAACGAGGAGTTTGAGCCTAACGAGGATGCTCACAAGCTCGTGAAGGAACTCTACGACATCTGGGACAACCTCAACACGCGCACAATGCTTGAGGACTGGCACGATGCCGAACAGATACGCGACGAGGCGCTCGACCTGTTCTCACACGGCATCATCGACCTGAAGACGCGTGCCGAAGTGGAAAGCATGTACTGGAGCGTTTGCCGCGAGATTAACGTGCTGGCTAAGCGCATGAAGCACACGCCGGAGGAACTGCGCAAGCTCGACAAGACGCTTGCCGACAAGTATTTCTGCAACTTCTCGCTGTTCCAGTCGCTGCCCGACAGCTGGGCTATAGACCAGCTCTTCCCTATCGTGCCTATCCAGAGGCTCGACGAGAGACCCACACGCAGCGCAACACTGCAGGACATAACATGCGACAGCGACGGGAAGATTGCCAACTTCGTAACAAACAGAAACAACTCGCAGATACTGCCCGTACACACGCTGCGCAAGCAGGAGCCTTACTATCTGGGCGTGTTCCTCGTGGGAGCATATCAGGAAATTCTCGGCGACATGCACAACCTGTTTGGCGACACCAACGCCGTACACATCTCGATAAAGGACGGAACATACCACATCGACCAGATTTTCGACGGCGAGACGGTTGAGGAGGTGCTCGACTATGTTCAGTACAACCCGAAGAAACTTGTGCGACAGCTCGAGATATGGGTTACAAAGAGTGTAAAGCAGGGCAAGATCTCGCTCGAGGAGGGCAAGGAGTTCCTGTCTAACTATCGCTCGGGACTATACGGATATACTTATCTGGAATAATATCAACACATACGAAGACTTAACATTAAGCGAAAAATTATGAAAGCATTATTCATCAACGGCAGTCCACGCCGCAACAACAACACCGCGCAGCTGCTGAAAGAGGCTATGAGAGGTGCCGAAGAGGCTGGAGCGGAAGTGGAAATGGTCAATCTCTACGACCGCCAGCTGAACTACAAGGGCTGCATGAGTTGCTTTGCATGCAAGGTGAAGAACGGAAAGAAGGGCGTCTGCTCGTTCAGGGACGACTTGCAGCCGATAATGGAGAAAGCTGTCGAGGCTGACGTGCTCGTATGCGGCTCGCCGGTCTACTGCAACTATCCGTCTGCCAACCTGCGTGCATTCATGGAAAGGCTCATCTTCCCGGCTGTCAACTATTCCGACTTTGCGCATCCCGTCATACTGAAACAGAAGGACTCGGCTACCATCTACACCATGAACTGCCCCGACGAGACTACCTACGAGCAGGTGAAATACAACGTGCTGATGGGTGCCAACGCGTCGCAGCTCGGAATGTTCGGACACACGGAGACTCTGCTGTCGATGAACACATATCAGTTTAACGACTACAGTCGATACGACGCGGCACAGTTCAGCGTCGACGCAAAAGAGCAAACGCGCGCCATACAGTTTCCCATAGACCTGCACAATGCCTACGAACTCGGCAAAAGACTGGTCAACCAGGCTGAGAAAAGACTGAAATAAAGATTATGCGGCGTGTCATGCGCCGCATAATAACCTTTTTATAACCTGACCCTCATAATTCCTACAGATAGTCCATACTTTCTCATATTTCTATATTCTCCCTATATCCCGCACCGTCTGGACTCTCTATATTTTCCTGTTCTTCAAGAGTCAATCTACATTCTTGTTTCATTATTGATTTTCTTCCTCCCTGCAAAAACCGTGCCAAAGTGTTCGCGCCCTCCCTCCCGACCACGAAAATTATGAAAACTTTTGACAGACAAAAACTCTCCAAATAGAAAAATTTTAGGTTCTGAAAGTGCAAAAATCCGTTAAATTCCAAGTCAGCGATAACTGTTAAAATTGTCAAAGAGTACCTTTGACGCACCTATTTCTTCATTTTCGCCCTGCAAAACACAGTGCCCGATACCCCCAAACACTATGTCTGACCGCCTCAAACACACTGTTTGACAATCTCAAACATACTCTTTGACAATTTTAACACTTGTATTTCTTGCATAAAACACTTACATTTAGGGATAACAAACTGACCCTCAAACAATTACAACAACCTTCAAAATACTCGCATATTTTGCCCCTCAGATTTCAGAAACGACTTTCGCCGCCACTCACGCGACAGTAAACGACCCCAAAATTGATTATATCCTTTTCTAACCTTAACGAGAACGTTAACGTTAACTCTACGATGTGAACAGCGAATATGTAGCGTGAGCATCCCCACTCGCATAAATCAGTCCCCACTAATGTTATCGTTCCAATATCTCTTTTGCGAGGGCACACAAGTCGGCATACCATTCCTTGCCGAATCGGCGCGTCAGCGGCTCCTTCAGAAACTCATACACCCTGACATTCTCTGCCCTGCCCTTCCTCACGGCATCGCTGCACACGTCCCAACGATGATAGTTAAGCCCGATGAAACCATTGGAAAACTGCTTTTCGCGTATCGGATAGAGCGAGCAACTGATAGGCTTGCAGAAGCGCGTCTTGCCCTCTCGGTATGCCCTTTCGAGAGCGCAGAGACAGCTCTCGCCGTCGTAGCAGGTGAAGACACAGTCCTTGCCGTTGACTATGCTCGTAACCATGTCGCCGTCGCGGTCGCTGTAAGCCACGCCCTGCTGGTCGATGACAGCCTGTGCCTGAGCCGAAAGGTCGTGCCAGACGCAGTCCAGACAGTCTTCCAGTTCAGCTATCTCGTCCATCAGCACAGGCGCACCGGCATCGCCCTCTACGCAGCAGATGCCCTTGCACTTGTCGTAGTCGCAGCAGAAAAACTCCGTTATGATGTCGGGCGACAGCAGCACATCGTCCAACTGCAATATAGGTAATGTCTTGTCATTCATGTGTCTTCACTTTATTTTCGTTCGATGAAACCTTCGTTTTTTCGCCCTACCACTCTATCGGCTTCTGGCTTGTACTTGTCAGATAATCGTTGCAGCGCGAAAAATGATGATTGCCAAACCATCCGCCCCTGTTTGCCGACAGCGGCGAGGGATGCACCGACTCCAGCACACAGTGGCGGCTGCCGTCGATGAGGTATTTCTTGCCGCGCGCATAACCGCCCCACAGCATGAAAACAATGTTGTCGCGACGTTCCGACAAGCGGCTGATGGCAGCATCGGTAAACGTCTGCCATCCCAGACGGGCATGCGAGTTAGCCTGATGCGCACGCACCGTCAGCGTAGAGTTAAGCAGCAGCACGCCCTGCTCAGCCCACCGCGTGAGATTGCCGCTCACAGGCACGGCACTGCCCGTATCGTCGTGTATCTCCTTGAAAATGTTTTGCAGCGACGGAGGAAACGCCACGCCGTCGAGAACGGAAAAACTCAGTCCGTGCGCCTGTCCAGGCTCATGGTAAGGGTCCTGCCCCAGTATGACGGCCTTCACACTGTCGAACGGGCAAAGGTTGAAAGCATTGAAGACGAGGCGTGCAGGCGGATAGCACGTCTGGCTCTGATACTCCGCCCTCACCGCTGCCGCCAGCTGCGCGAAATAAGGCTTATCAAACTCGTCGGCAAGCACCGACTTCCACGAAGATTCTATCTTTACATCCATAGTCTAACACTTATTTTCGCCTGCGAAGATACTACTTTTTATTCATTCACACATATATTATTAATAATAATTTATCGTATAACACCAACAATCCGGCTCGCTTTTTTAGTTCAGACCCGCAGGGCATAACTCTCAGCTAGCGTTCTCGTCCCCGTTAGCGTTCCCGTCCCCGTTAACGTTAAGAATACCGTTATAGTTAGCATCGCAAGTGTAATAATCTGAAAACTTTGTTACGAAACATTAAAACGCAACGAAAGTTCTAAACGTGTGTTAAATGTTTTTGAGAAATAATATAAACATGTTTATCTTTGCAACGTGGATTGAAAAATAAGCCAATAATTTGACTTTTAGATAAGAGGAAATAGTACTGCTTTAATTTGTCTAGTACATACTATTTGTATTAAAGACGCAAAGTATAAGTCCAGTAGGAAATAACTGACACCTCGAAAAGAACAATGATTGGGAAATAATGCCACACAGATCTTTGTTTTACGAACTGCAAATAAATATAGACCTCTACTTCATAGGTTCTAACGAGATAAGTGTAAAGATGAAAGGCTACCGCTACTACATTCGTCTGGAGTAGGAAGGCACAGACAATGCGTTCCCACACAAGATAATGGACGGCGACTATATCTTTGAGCCTGTAGAGGATATTGGAATTATGGATGTAATGCGCGACGACACGGACGGGCGCTACTACGACCTGCAATGGCGTATTGTTGCTAATCCGAGAAGCGGAATTTACATTCACAAGGGAAAGAAGATAATTCTTTAATTATCTTTTTTAATACTTATATTTACACACTTTTGGGTTGGCGGGTATGCGAATATACGCCAACTTTTTTACACTAGCTATTAGTTGTCTGTTTGCCCTGTCATATATTATTGAATTGCCTAATTGGATTAAGAAGGTTAGACTCCATATTCCCAAGATGAAAAAGAACAAATGTTTACTATTATATAGTAAAATTGCTATAAAAGACTAAACCTAACGTGAGATGGTAGAACTCACGTTAGGTTTAATTCTGTATCTCCGTATATTATCGTTTTATCATCTTCTTTCCCTTTGTGACGACAATACCCTTGTAATCACGGCTTACTCTGCGGCCTTGCAGGTCGTAAGCATCGTCATTAGTTGCTCCTGTTTCAACGCCAGTTGATACATCTTCAACAGCTGTTTCGTCTACTACTTGCGCATAATTTGAACGTCCGGACTCGCCATTGTTGTATACAGCCGTTACATAATACACGTCGCCTGCTTTTCCTTCAGCATCATTGAAATATGTAGAACTGACAAGTGCGCCGTTGATGAGTTCACCATTGCGGAATACGTTGTAGCCTGCAAGCTCTGCACCTGTTTGTGCTCCGAGTTCATATGGTGAGAATGTCACGTCGTCGAGCATAAATGCATAAGCTTCGTTTGATACCTTCTGTATCGCAAAATACTTTGCGCCCATAGGCAGTGTATATTCATATTTCTTCCAATCAGTGCCTTCTGTTTTGTCAGCACTTGACAAAGTTACGAAGTTGCTCTCGTCTGTTCCTGTCGTAGAATAGAGGACGTTGAAACTCTCTACATAAGTTTCAGCCTGATGAGCATAGAACGATATTGTCTGTGGGTTTCCTGACAGTTCCGGCGATATAAGCCAGTCGTTGCCTTCTCCTGCCGGTGAGAACGATACTGCAAGTTGTTGCCCTGTTCGAGGTTGCCACATAGCTTGTGTCATGCCCATTGTTCCATCTGTTTCGTTTCTTACTTGTCCTGGGTTGAATATTATAAACGCCATTGGTGCTCCAGCTTTCTTGAATGAATAGTTCTTTATAGAATATGTAACGCGGTTGTCTTTGTCAATAATCGCCCATTCTCCAAATGGTTTTGTTGTGCGCTGGAAAGCATCATAATCTTCGAATCCTTCAGTAATCTGTTCGTCTGCAGTGCGTGGAGCTGCCGCTGCAGTCCAGTTCAAGTTAATTCCTGTTCCTGCGTTTGCAGCCAGCAGATTTTCTGGTTTTGGCAGATTAGGCATCTTGACACTTATTTCTGCTACTTTGCTGCGGTTGTTCTCAACTGCATTGTCGTTCGCATAGACTATTTCAGCATAGATTTCACTTTTCTCATCCATGTGGTTTGTTGCTGTTACTGGTACAACAATCGTTGCTGTCTGTCCAGCCTCGATTGCCAATCCATTGGCAAAGCCAGCCTGACGGTTGTCAACCATTACGCGTACTCTGTAGTCTGCTGCCGCTACGTCAGTGGTCCCAAGATTCTCTATGTCAACCTTCAAATTGCGCTGTTCGTCCACTTTAAGTGCTGGAGGCAGTGTGGTTTCTACTACAGCAAGGTCGTTATCTTTTTGGTCGTATATCTTTACGTTGTCTATATAGAACAGATCGCCGCTCGACTGGCTGAATATCTCGAGACCTACGTAAACATGTTCTTCCCCTGCACATCCTGTCAGCGGTATGATTACCTTTGTCCAATTCTCAATTGCACTGATGTCTTCTGCCAAATCAACTTCAGCAATATCTTCGAAATTGAGAGTGTTCTTAGCCACCTTTACCTTCAGCGGTTTTTCAAAAGGTGTGGCAGTAAAGTAGTGGAACGAGATTACAGGATTTGTTGCATCCTTCATTGAAATCATTCCAGTGTGTGCCATGGCTATTGTAGGCTGGTCGTCCATGATGGTGTAAGAGAGATATCCATCGTCCCCATCTTGCGAATAGCGGAAGTCTTCGACATTCAGGAAGAACGAACGTCCAGTTGTTTCACTCAATCGCCAGTAATGAGTGAGTCCGCCGTCAGCAAATGATTCAGCGTAAGGAATGACATTTTGTTCGCCTATGATTACTGGATTTGTCTTCACTTCATTGCCGCTACCTGCTGCGTTCACTGCTTTCACATAGTAGTTCATCGTTCCCTGTCCGTCGACGACAAAACGTACCAGTACATTTCTGCCTTCTGCCTCATATTTCTGGCGTTGCCTTTCTTCTGCCTCATGGAGGTAATCTATAGTCAGTTCTTCTGAGTATGTTAACTCACTCAATCCTGTTACTTCCGGTGCATCGGCGTTAGCTCGTCTAATTTCATATGTGAGATTGTCAGGGTTAATTACTCCTCCATTTGCTCCCGTTGTAGGTGCATCCCATGTAAGGGTACTCGTCTTTGTTTCGTAGTCGTATACGAATCGCAAGTTGGTCACCTGTCCTGGCAGGTCTTCACCAATAAACACTTGTGTTGTTTCAGCCTCTCCTTCTCCTACACTGTTTGCTGCCACTACCGAATAAGTGTGGTTTCCGATTGTCATGCCTGTATCTTCGAAACTCATGGTTGCTCCAGTGGTTGGATTGGCAAATGTTTTAATGACTTCTCCGTCACGCTTCACGTCGATTTTTGTCAGTTCCGTGAGTGTTGTGCCGTCAGCTGCAAGTGATGGAGTGGTGAACTCTACTGTTGCTTTCAGTTCGCCGGTGGTCGCCGGTGTCACTTTCAGACCACTCACTTTAACTGGTACTGCAGTTGCTGCGGCTTGCTCGGTCACTTTGATTGAGTAGATGTAAACATTTTCCGAGTACTTTTCTCCTGTTGTACAGTGGTGGAAACCTACATACATATTTCCAGTTTGGGTTGCATTAAATGTTGCCGACATGGTAGTTTTGGTATCGGTTTTAACTGCAAACTTCTCTACAGCAGTTCCCATGCCAGACACTGTTGCATCCTTGCCCACATGTAAATCTATAATTTCTTCAATATCTGCATAGTCTGTATTAGATACAAATTCGATAGTGTAAGAGCTTCCGGCAGTCATAGCGATGGCTGGTGTTATAAACCAGTCGTCGGCATCGAAGTCGCGCTTGTCTACTGGAGCGTTCATGAACCAATCGAGATTCCAAGTGGAGCCGTCGCTATTTGCATCAATGACAGTATACTTGGCAAATTCTGCATCACTGTCGATAGTGCTGTTAAACACTTCCTGCGCCTTAGTACTCACTGTTGTAGCAAGAAACATCATGGCTAAGATTAGTCTAAATGATTTTTTCATAAATTAATTATTTGTTTTGAGTTAAATTGTTTTTTATTCCAGGTCTTGTATTGTCGATTCTCTTTGTACGCTTGTTATGAGTGATTCTTCCAGCATTGGTTATGGATCAGTACGTCGTCCGATGCTGTATCCTGTTCCTGCCGTGTCATCGTTTCCTGTTTTTAACGTTACATGAGTTTTATAAATGTCATTAGGTATTAAAGCTTAACCTAGCGTTATCTTAGTCTTCTATAAGATTTTCACCTGTCATGTCGGAAGGCTGTGGCAGCCCCATAATGTGGAGTATCGACGGTGCGACATCTGCCAGACGACCGTCTTTCACTGTGGCACTGTTGTTGTCGGTAACGTAGATGAATGGTACCGGATTGAGCGAGTGTGCCGTGTTTGGCGTGTTGTCGGCATTAATGGCGTTGTCGGCATTGCCGTGATCGGCTATTATGATTGCCTCATAGCCGTTCTTGCGCACTGCCTCTATCACTTCGTGCACACAGTTGTCAACAGCCCATACTGCCTTGGCTATGGCATTGTAGACACCCGTGTGTCCCACCATGTCGCCGTTGGCAAAGTTGACAACAATAAAATCGTAGACACCAGTGTTTATTGCGGCCACGAGCTTATCTTTCACTTCGTATGCCGACATTTCCGGCTTCAGGTCGTAGGTAGCCACCTTCGGGCTTGCCACGAGTATTCTGTTTTCGCCTTCATACGGCTGTTCGCGTCCTCCGTTGAAGAAGAACGTAACGTGCGCATACTTCTCCGTCTCGGCTGTGTGGAGTTGCTTTAGTCCGCAGCGCGACAGATATTCGCCGAGCGTGTCGGCTACGTTTTCCTTCGGGAATAGTATGTTCACGCCCTTGAACGATGCATCATACGGCGTCATGCAGTAGTACTGCAGTCCGCCGATAGTTTTCATGCCGTGCTCGGCCAGGTCTTCCTGTGTCAGCGCTATCGTGAGTTCCTTTGCTCGGTCGTTGCGGAAGTTGATGAAGATAACCACGTCGCCCTCGCCTATCAGTCCGTCAACATTGCTGTTGTGTATAGGCTTTATGAACTCGTCGGTCGTTCCATCGTCATAGCTTTCCTGCATGGCAGCCACCAGATCTGCCGTCTGCTTTCCTTTGCCGCTGACTATAAGGTCGTAGGCTTCCTTGACACGCTCCCATCGCTTGTCTCTGTCCATAGCATAGTAGCGTCCGATGATGCTTGCAATTGCAGCATCGTTGTCTGCACAAACCTTAGACACTTGCTCTATAAATCCCTTTCCACTCTTCGGGTCGGTGTCGCGACCGTCCATGAAACAGTGTACGAACACCTGGTTGCTCAGTCCGTATGCCTTGCCCAGCTCTATGAACTTGAACAGATGTTGCAGGCTTGAGTGTACGCCCCCGTCGGATGTCAGTCCCATGAGATGGAGCTTGCATCCTTTTTCCTTAGCGTAAGTGTATGCAGCCTTAACCTGCTCGTTGTCTTTAATTGACCCGTCGCTGCATGCTCGGTTTATCTTCACGAGGTCTTGATAAACTATTCTTCCTGCTCCGATGTTGAGATGTCCCACTTCGGAGTTGCCCATCTGTCCGTCGGGCAAGCCTACGTCTTCGCCGCTGGCTTGCAGCTGTGAGTGCGGACTGACAGCTGTCAGATAGTCGAGATAGGGCGTAGGAGTGTTGAAAATGACATCTCCTTTGTCGTGCTTGCCTATACCCCACCCGTCGAGTATCATCAATAGTGCTTTCTTACGTATTTCCATAATATAATATTTTCGTTTTGTTGTTTTCCCTTGCAAAAGTACAAAGAAAATAATTAAAATCAAAAAGAATTGTTTTGTTCGAACACATAAATTGACATTATATTTGTTTTTGAGGTGTTTTTCAGTAAAATATATCATAAAAACCGTAATATTGGTTTTTATGTTTGCATGTTTTTACATAACTTTGCAGGTGGGAAATAATATCAACAAAAACCATTTACAACGATGAAAAATATCAGACCACTTATCATCGCAATGGTGACGATGGCTGCCGGAACGGTTTTCGGACAGCCGAAGGTTTATTTTACGAAAGAAATCAGCCCTGAGTCGTTAGTGAAAATCTATAAGGCTCTCGGTGTTGAAGCCAACGGCCGCGTAGCTGTAAAGATATCGACAGGCGAAGGCGGCAACACCCACTACCTGAAACCTACGCTCATCCGCAACCTCGTGGAGGAGGTAAACGGCACTGTCGTGGAGTGTGGCACGGCATACGGGGGCACGCGCCAAGACCCGAAGAAGCACTGGGAGACCATTCACGAGCATGGCTTCGACTCTATTTTTGCCGTCGACATCATGGACGAGTTTGGCGACATACGCATACCGGTGAAAGACCGCAAGCATCTGAAGTATGACATTGTCGGCGAGCATCTTGCCAACTATGGCTTCATGATAAACCTGGCACACTTCAAGGGGCACGCTATGGGCGGCTTCGGCGGCGTGCTGAAGAATGCTTCCATCGGTGTCGCGTCGACCGCAGGCAAGGCGTACATCCATTCTGCAGGCAAGACCGACAAGCCTGAGCTGACCTGGACTAAGGAATATATCGCTGCCGGACCTACTCAGGACAGCTTCCTGGAGTCGATGGCTGCTGCGGCGCAGGCTGTACACAATTATTTCAAGGGCAACATTATATATATTAATGTGATGAACAACATGTCGGTTGACTGCGACTGCGACGGCAGTCCTGATGCGCCGGAGCTGAAGGACATGGGCATAATGGCAAGCCTCGACCCTGTGGCTGTAGACCAGGCGTGCCTCGACAAGGTGTTCAGCCACGAGCCTAAGAAGGGCGACGACAACAAGCCGCTGATAGTACGCATCAACCGTCAGCACGGAACTTACATCACGGAATATGCCGAGAAGATTGGCTTAGGCTCGAAGAAATATATTCTCATAGACTTGGATAAATGAAAAGAATGACCCTCACTGTGCTCACAGGTATGCTTGTGGGCACTTTTTCTTTTGCACAGAGCAAGGGTGAAGTCTCGGCGACAAGAGATACCGCATCCTATTCTATCGAGGAGGTTGTCGTTACGGGCACACGCAACGCTGCCGACATACGGCACCTGCCCATGACCGTGAACGTCATCGACAGGAAAACACTGACGGAGCAGCACCAGACATCGGTGCTGCCTACTGTGATGCAGCGCGTGCCGAGCCTGTTTGTTACCAGCCGCGCCCTTATGGGCTATGGCGTTTCCAATGGTGCAGCAGGCGGAATAAACCTTCGCGGCATTACCGGCGGAGCCGGACAGCTGCTCGTGCTCATCGACGGACATCCTCAATACAACGGCATTTATGGTCATCCCATCAGCGACAGCTACCAGACGCTCATGGCAGAGCGCGTGGAGGTGCTGCGCGGTCCGGCATCGGTGCTCTACGGCAGCAATGCTATGGGCGGCGTGATGAACATCGTTACACGCTCTATGGCACACGACGGGACAAAGACCAACATCAACATTGGCGCCGGAAGCTACGGTACGGTGCAGGCTGAAGCCACCAACCAGACACGCTGCGGAAAGCTGAGCAGCAGCGTGTCGGCTCAATACAACCGCAGCGACAACCACCGTCCGCGAATGGGGTTTGAGCAGTATGGAGGGCACTTGAAACTGGGCTATGACTTATCGAAGCACTGGAACACGTATCTTGATGCAGACATTACCCACTTCAACTCGTCTTATCCGGGCTCGGTAAGCACGCCGATGTACAGCGCCAACCAATGGATAACGCGCGGCGTGGTGTCGGCGGCACTGAGAAACGACTACGGCAAGACGAACGGAGAGCTGAGCATATACAACAGCTTCGGCAGACACAAGATTGACGACGGAACGCAAGACCCGTCAAAACCGACGAAACGATACTTCCGCTCGAAGGACGCGCTGACCGGAATATCATGGTTTCAGAGCGCACAACTGTTCACCGGCAACCGCGTGACGGCTGGCATAGACTATCAGCACATCTACGGACATGCCTACTACACATCGAAGGAAACGGGAGAAATCATCGACACGCCCAACAAGCAGAGCGGCAAGTCGCACAGAAACGAGATAGCCGCATACGTCGGTTTCAGGCAGGAACTGACAACATGGCTGACAGTGGATGCTGCCATGCGCCTCGACCACCACAGCGTCAGCGGTACGGAATGGATACCGCAGGCGGGCATCGTGATAAGACCGACGGGAAACGGCGAACTGAAGGCTATGGCAAGCAAGGGCTTCCGCAATCCGACAATGCGCGAGATGTACCTTTATCCGCCATCCAACGAGGAACTGGAGCCCGAACGCATGTGGAACTGCGAGCTCTCGTGGCGACAGCGCATCACCAGCCTAAGCTATGGCATGAACGTCTTTTACATTAAAGGCGACAACATGATTCAGACTATAGAGCGCAAGAACGTCAACACCGGAGAGATAGAAAACTATGGTCTGGAAGTGGAGGCTGACTACCGCATAGGCAAACACTGGCAACTGAACACTAACCACTCGTTGCTGCACATGAAAAACATTATCGTCGCAACGCCAAAATATAAAGGTTTCATCGGGGCAGACTACTACTGTCGCGACCTGACAGTCAATGCCGGACTGATGTATATTGCCGGCTTACACACATCGGCTGGCAACAACGAAACAAAGGAAAACTTCTGTCTGCTGAACGTCAGTGCCACCTACAGGCTCTCTCCTGTCGTGAGCCTGTGGCTCAGAGGGGAAAACCTGCTGGCACAGAGATATGAGATAAATCAGGGCTACCCTATGCCGAAGGCTACGTTTATGGGAGGCGTGAACCTGACATTCTGAAAAAAGCACACACGAAGAGCCTTTCTTAATAAAAAGACTATAATCAATTTTGGGCTCGATTACTGTCGCGAGAATGCCCACGAAAGTCGTTTCAGAAATCAGAGGGGCAAAATATGCCAAAAATTCGCAAGCAAACGCAATCGCCTGACAGTCAATCTGTTAGAACGAAACATACGCCTTGTATAAAGAATATGCAAGTGTTAAAAATGTCAAAGAGTATGTTTGACAATGTCAAACACACTGTTTGAGGAAGTAAAACATAGTGTTTGGGGCAGTCGGGCACTATGTTTTGCAGGGCAAAAAAGACGATACAGCCGCCTCAAACATGCTCTTTGACAATTTTAACACTTGCATCCTGTCTGGAATTTAACAGATTTTTGCAGAATTAGAGGCTATAAAAATTCTATTTGGAGCTTTTTCCCCTGTCAAAATTTTTCATATTTTTGTGGCTCGGAGAAAAATCCCGTTCACTTTGGCACGGTTTTTGCAGGGAAAAACAAAATATGTAATAAAAGTCCACTTTATATTTGCACCTTCTCAAAGATTTTGCTATTTTTGCAAGCAGAAGAACCTAAAATGACAATTATTAAATTAAGGAGAATCAACTATGAGAAAATATTTACTATTATTGACAACAGTATTTAGTCTTGCGGCAAATTCACAAGAGATTTATGAGTCATTCCTTCAGGAGGGAAAGGTCTGGACATTTAGCGACGACAACTACTGGACAGACAAGCACGAGAAGTTCACGATGTTCATACAAGGCGACACCATCATCGACGGAAACGCCTGCAAGAAGGTCTACCGTAATGACCTGAACCACTATCAGTATGCTCTCTCTGAAGAGAACAAGGCTATATATATTTACTTTGATGGCAAAGAAAAGGAAATGCTCTACGACTTCAACAAGAAAGTTGGCGATAAGTTCTCTGCCGACCACGACGAAGATGTCATTGCAGCAATAGACACCGTGAAAGTAGGAGAGCGTTTCTTCCGCCGTTTCATTTCTGAAAATATGGAACAGATAGTCTGGATAGAAGGTATAGGCGGACAGTTCAATCTTGAGATACCTTTCCCGAATGTAGGAAACACCGTAACTTTTGTTTCTTGTGAGCAAAACGGAGAAATACTTATAACAGCAAGCGACTACCGCAAACCTTCAATCACAGGCATTGGCAAGGTTTCTTCATCATCTGCCAGTGCATCTTCAAAGGTATATTCTGCCGACGGCAAGCAACTTGACAGACTGGAGAAAGGTCTTAACATCATCAAGTCGGCAGACGGAAAGACCGTGAAAGTCATGAAGTAACAGTATGATGGTTGTACCTGCATTCAGTTTTGCCATTATGGCAATGTTTGCGTCTGCTATTTCAGCGCAAGTAAAGAAACAACAAGGTAATGTCGTAATAGCTAGTGGTACTACAAATGTCATTTATAAAGATTTTGTAATACTTGATAGTGGCTTTGAGGTGAAATTAGGATCAGAATTTAATGAGACACCAAGAAATTAAAATATGGAGGTATTGTATGAAAAATAAAACTATTTATTTGAATTGCACGAAATTTTTTTTAGCGTCTTTATTATCTTTGATTTCTATTTCAACATCTGCACAGCATGATGTAATGGTGCAAGAAGGAAGGAAGTGGATTAGTGAAGTAGAAATAATGAGTGAAGGTACATATATATGTACGGAAGAAATCAAGGGCGACACGCTAATTAATGACGTAAGCTACAAGAAGATGTATAAGGATGACAAATATGAATGCGCCATTAGGCAGGAAGGTAAAAAGGTGTTTGCTCTTTTCCCTAACTTAGAAGAATCCCTTTTATACGACTTTGCCTTGAATGGTGGCGAAGAATATATATATTCAATAGACCAGCAGATTAAGATTATTGAGACAGACACGATTGAAGTTTACGGGAAAAAATATAAAAGGCAAGCAATAGATTTTGGTTATGGAGAATATATTGTAGATGGAATTGGCTGTAAATACGGTCCTGTAAATATTCTTCATTTTTATATTATAAGTCCTCGACGTCAGATTGTGCGCGAATGTTATGACGGAGATGAACTTATCTTCACCGACAAGGATTTTATCAAACCTTCAATCACAGGCATTGGCAAGGTTTCTTCATCATCTGCCAGTGCATCTTCAAAGGTATATTCTGCCGACGGCAAGAAACTTGACAGACTGGCGAAAGGTCTTAACATCATCAAGTCAGCAGACGGAAAGACCGTGAAAGTCATGAAGTAACAGTAACGGGAATTACAAGGCTTTTTCTGACTTCTTCAATGTGAGAAAAACATGATTGTCTCAAATCTACGTCGAAGATAGCTCAGATAAGCCTTTGGCAAGAAAACAATAAATCCGCAATGCAGACAAACTGGCATTGCGGATTTATTGTTCATTCAAGTTTTTACTTGGCAGACAAAATATTATATGGGTTATTCTGTTATCTTACATATTTCCTGCCGTTCCTGATATATATGCCCTTTGGCAGGTTTCCGCCAACTATCTTTCTACCGTCGAGAGTATAGATGCTGTTGTCGTGTGTCTTTCCACTGGCTACTGTCTCTATGCCGTTGACTATATCTTCATTTACTATCAGCGTATAGCTTGCCGATGCCGGATTGTAGACTTCGTCGCCTGCAAACATGGCAGAAATGATGGTTGTACCTGCATTGAGTATGTTTACCGCACCTGTATTGGTGTCAACGGTTGCCACGCTCTCGTCGCTCGAAGAATAAACGACAGCAAGGTTTTCTGGATTGAGTTTAGCTTGAGGTGCAAAAAACTCATCGCCTAAGACTACGACATATTCTTCTTCGTCGAAACGGAGTTGCGCATCCTGTTTGTCTGCTATTTCATATTCCTCGTACAGGTTGGCGTATATCATCGAGGATGATGTGTTCTTGCTTGTTATAAACGTGTTCTGTATAGAGTAAAGTATCATGTTGCCATACGTGCCGAACGACATGATGACACCGCTTGTATTATTCTTCATGTCCCAATATTTCATTTCGCCGTCGAAAGCAAGCTTTCCTATGCTCGTAGACGACAGGAAGTTGCCTTCATCGTTGTACAGGGCATATTTGCCATTGTCTACGTCGAGCGTGAATACTGTTGTGTTTTCGTCGGCAATGATAATATCGTCGTATGTGGTTACTTCGTTGCCTTTGAGCGAGTTGTTGTTCAATGCTCCGGCAGCCTTGCCGTTATTGCCACACGCAATAATATAGCGCTTGCCGCTTTCCAGTCCGCTGACATCCTCTACGCGTCTGAATGTCATCGTGCCTGTTGACGGCTGTCGGATGATGTATCGTGCAGATACGGCTTCGCTCACCTTTTCCTCAGATACGGCGATGGCAGAAACGGTAGCCGTCGCATTGAGCGTGAACGCACCGGCGTACTTCGTGCTTTCCTTAGTAGGCGTGGTTCCGTCGGTTGTGTAATATATCTCTGCTCCTTCTTCGCAAGTGATTGCGACTTCAACAGGTTGATTGTAAACGCCTGGCTCGGGCGTAAGCACTGGTGCATCTACTCCGCTCAGACCGACGAAGCTGAACGATATGCTGCCGTCGGCATTGCGAGTGATTTCTTCTACAGAAGAACTCATGAAGTAGGTGTTGTCGGCGTTCTTGTTGTAGAACTTAGCCGCCGGCGTACTTGTTCTGTTGAACTCATTGTTTTCGCTTATTGGATAAGGGTCGGTTTCCAAACCAGAAGTTGTCAGACGCTTGTTGCTTCCATATCCTGTAGTCTCAAACTCACCATCGGCAGGCACCCAAGTCATGCGCTGATGGTTTTTATCGTCGTTTGGCTGGTTTGATGCCCAAATATCCTCGTCATAGTCAACATGAACTATCAGCAGTCCCTCGCCTGGCAGGTCGGAGTCCCAACCTGTCTTTTTGCGGTTCTCAAACATGAAATATTCGTTTCGGTTTCCCTCATTATATATAATGTAGGCTTCACCGCCTTCTTCCAGTCCCTTCATGTTGTTTACCTTCTTGGTGTAAACAAGTTCTTCCGGCTCCATCCAGCCTGCCATCCAGCGCTCATAACTCGTATAGCCGCAAGGACGGTAGCCGTCGCCATTGTATGAACCGGAACACATCAGGTCCCAGGTATCCATGCCAAAACCACCACTGTAGTCAGTGTCGTAGAAATCAGGGAAGCCAAGACAATGGCTGAACTCGTGGCACATGGTACCTATACCGTTAACCTCGCCTGTCTGTCCGTCGAGCTCACCGCCGCATGCATACTTGTCTATTATCACGCCGTCGAGAGTGAGCGCTCCTTCTCCATCATCATAGCCATAAGCATCTGACAGTTGCCATTGGTGTGGCCAGATAGTATTGGCTGCTCCACCGTCGGCTTCCCCTTTTCCTGCATATACGACATATATCTGCTCTACGTTGCCGTCACCATCCCAGTCGTAATCCTTGTAGTCTACATACTGGTCAGCCAACTTGCAGGCCTCACTTATCATCTCTGCGGGATGCTTGTCGTTTCCGAACCGGTCATTTCCTCCATAGTATGATTGCTTTTCAGATACGGTAATAGGACCAACAACGTCGAAAGTCAGCTCAAACTTGCCGCCACTCTGTGCATAGAAATAGTCGTACATTGAGCCGACAAAGTCGCCTTCATTAAAATCTTTCTCGTTGGCAATGCGCTGGAAGAGGGCATTGTCATTGTCCTCCTTGAAAGAAACATTGCTGAAATTCACAAGAATAATGAGTCCTTTCTTCTTTCCAGTGTAGTCTCCGAACTCTCCTATATTCTTATGTGCAAGGCGCTTGCCATTGCTATTGTCTCGCATCTGTCGCTTGGCAGACGCTCTCTTTGCTATCTGTTGTACGTCTACTGCCTTGAACATAGAGCCATCTTCGTTGTCCTGATAGCTTTTTCCATCTTCTCCGAGCCAGTAGTGTCCAAACTCATCACCTACAAGACGCGCCTTGACGGTCTTTCCATTTTCGAGCGTGATGACCTTTACCTGTCCTGGCTTTGCCGGAATAGCGTTTACTGTAAGAGCAAAAACTGTTGTAACTGCCATGAGCAGACAACGTCTTACAAATTGCTTCAATTTGAGATTTTTCATCGATTTACTATTTATTTTCTACAAAATTGTTATTACATTATTATATCCATCTTTCATTTTTGTAACACAATGAAAGTAAAATTGCATGCAAAGTTATTAAAAAGCATTATTTCTATATAAAATATGACTGTCTTTTGTATTTTTTTAATACTTACTTGCAGAACTTGCAATCGCTGCACTTGTTGAACTCTCCACGAAAACGCTTTTCTACGAGATAGCGCAGGCGGTCGCGCAACGGCACAAGGCTGATCTGGTCGATTATCTCTCCTATGAAAGCAAACTCAAGAAGAAGTTTGGCTTCTTCGAGCGATATTCCACGCTGACGCATATAGAACAGTGCTGCATCGTTCAACTGTCCGACAGTAGAGCCGTGTGCACATTTCACGTCGTCTGCATAGATTTCAAGTTCAGGCTGTGTAAACATTCGCGCCTCATCTGTGGTCAGCAGATTTTGGTTTGTTTCCTGCGACGATGTCTTGTCTGCCCCTTTACGCACCAGTACCCTGCCGGCAAATGCGCCGACCGCTTTTTCGTCGAGTACGTATTTATACAGTTCCCTACTCTGGCAGTTCGGCACCTGATGGTCAATAAGCGTATTGTTGTCTACATGCTGCTCACGGTCGGCAATCACGCATCCGTTAAGCATACATTCTGCTCCTTCACCCTTGAATGTCAGGTCTGTTCGGTTGCGCGTAACTCCATTGTGGAGTGTCAAGGAGTGATGTGCAACCTTGCTGTCTCGCTGCTGTTCGATGTAGAGATTGCTCACGCGTACATTCTTATAATGACTTTCCTCCATGCAATAGAGTTCCAACGAAGCACCATTGCCTACAAATACCTCTATAACCTGTGTTGTCAGAAATCGTCGGTCGTCAATGGCATGGTCGCAGAACAGCAGTTTAGCCTCAGCACCGTCTTCCAACACTATCAACACACGTCGGTTTATCATCATGTCTACATCTGAACGTAGCACGTTTATGACTTGCAAAACATTGTCTACACGCACATTTTTCGGTACATAAACGAATAGTCCGTCTTGTGCAAGCATTGTGTTAAGAGCAGTTATTCCATCGTCTGCCGTATTGGCAAGTTTACCATAAAAACGCCCGATGAAATCTTTGTTTTTTGACGATTCCTCATACAAAGAACCGACAATGACTCCTTCTGGAAGACTGCCTTGTTTTTCCGTTTTACTGTACAGCTGGTCGTTAATGACGAAATGTGGCGATGTTGTCAGGTTTGGCACGTCGCAACGGAAAACCTGGTTAGGATTTACAGGTATAGTCAGTCGGTTGAGATTCAGTCCATAGTCCTCTGGCGCAAAAAGCGAAGGAATGTCCGTATATTTATACCTTTCCACCTTTTTCGTTGGGAAACCTTTTCGACAGAAATCATCGAAAGCCTGTTGTCGAACACTGTTCATAACCGAAGATGAATGGCGTTCGATAGTTTCACGCTGAGTAGTAAATATATCAATATATTGTTTCTCAGCCTGCATAATCAGCCTCCTCCTTTATCCACTCATAACCTTTTTCCTGTATTGTCTTTGCCAGCTCAGGACCGGCAGTTTTGACGATGTGTCCCTTATAGAGCACATGGACAATGTCGGGACGTATCATTTCGAGCAGGCGGTCGTAGTGGGTTATCACGATTGTAGACGTCTGCGGAGTTTTCAGTTTATTTACTCCAGCAGCCACTATTCTCATTGCATCAACGTCAAGTCCGGAATCGGTTTCGTCTAATATGGCAAGCGTCGGTTCAAGCATTGCCATTTGGAATATCTCATTGCGTTTCTTTTCGCCACCACTGAAACCTTCGTTGACGGAACGGTGGGTAAACTTAGAGTCGAGTTCTACTATCTTCTGCTTCTCTCGCATAAGTTTCAGAAACTCCGCCGCCTTCATCTCCGGCAAGCCCTGATATTTGCGCTTTTCGTTGATTGCGGCTTTAAGAAAGTTTGTCATCGACACGCCTGGAATCTCTACTGGATACTGGAAAGACAAGAACAATCCCTCATGCGCTCTTTCCTCCGGCTTCATCTCAAGCAGATTCTTTCCATTATAGTATGCCTCGCCCTCCGTAACTTCATACAGCGGATTTCCCACGAGCACTGCCGACAATGTCGACTTGCCTGAGCCGTTTGGTCCCATGATGGCATGTGTCTCTCCATCTTTGATTGTCAGATTGACTCCTTTCAGTATTTCTTTCTCGCCTATGCGAGCATGCAGGTTTCTTACTTCTAACATAATATTATATAATAATGTAATATATGCTTTTCAGCTTCACTATTTCTATATAACTATTCCTATCCTACTGTTCCCTCGAGCGATACGCTCAGCAATTTCTGTGCTTCCACAGCAAACTCCATCGGCAGTTTCTGCAAAACTTCCTTTGCATATCCGTTGACTATCAGTCCCACAGCCTGCTCGGTCGGTATGCCCCGCTGGTTGCAGTAGAACAGTTGGTCTTCGCTTATCTTCGATGTCGTTGCCTCGTGTTCAACTATTGCCGTAGAATTATGTATATCTTGATATGGGAAGGTATGTGCTCCACATTCTGAGCCCAGCAACAGCGAATCGCACGAAGAATAATTGCGTGCATTAGTTGCATTCTTTGCCACTCTGACCAGTCCGCGATACGAGTTCTGCGAATGTCCGGCTGATATGCCTTTCGATATTATAGTCGACTTTGTGTCGCGTCCCAAGTGTATCATCTTCGTTCCGGTGTCAGCTTCCTGGTAGTTGTTTGTAACTGCAACACTGTAGAATTCAGCCTGTGAACTATCGCCGCGAAGCACGCACGACGGATATTTCCATGTTATGGCAGATCCTGTTTCCACCTGTGTCCACGACAGTTTACTGTTGTTGCCACGCAGGTCGCCACGCTTTGTTACGAGGTTGAGCACTCCGCCCTTTCCGTTTTCGTCGCCGGGATACCAGTTCTGTACGGTTGAGTATTTCACTTCGGCATTGTTCATGACGATTATCTCAACGATGGCTGCATGCAACTGGTTTTCGTCGCGCATAGGTGCGGTACATCCCTCGAGGTAGCTGACATAACTGTCATCTTCTGCCACAATGAGTGTGCGTTCAAACTGTCCTGTGTTTCGTGCATTGATGCGGAAATAGCTACTAAGTTCCATCGGGCAACGCACACCTTTTGGTATAAAAACAAAGGAGCCATCGGAGAATACGGCAGAATTAAGCGCTGCAAAGAAGTTATCGCGGTATGGCACTACTGTTCCCAGATACTGTCTTACAAGGTCGCTATATTCTTTCACAGCCTCGCCTATAGAGCAAAATATAATTCCCTTTTCTGCCAGTTTCTCCTTGAAGGTCGTCTTTACGCTCACCGAGTCCATGATTGCATCCACAGCCGTGCCACTCAGTGCAAGTCGTTCTTCGAGCGGGATTCCCAACTTGTCGAAAGTCTTTTCAAGTTCAGGGTCTATCTTCCCGTCGCCATCTTTCTTTTTCTGCGCCATAGGGTCTGCATAGTATGATATACCCTGATAGTCTATTTCTGGCAGATGCAGGTGTCCCCATATCGGTTCTTCCATTGTCTGCCAATGGCGAAATGCTTTCAAGCGGAAGTCCAGCAGCCATTCTGGCTCGCCTTTCTTCCGCGATATAAGCCGCACGACATCTTCACTTAGACCCTTATCTATAATTTCGGTATCGACATTTGTCGTAAACCCGAATTCATATTTCTGTTCAGCAATACGGCGCACGAGTTCATTGTCAGTTTCCTGCACACTCGTTTCCTTATGCTTGTTAATGTCTTCCATTGCCTTTCTTAATACTTTATATTATTATAAAGACACTGTCAAGTGTATAGTCTGCGCCAATTACAGCTTCTGATCTACCTCTATCTCTGTGAATGTTTCGATTATGTCGCCTACCTGTATGTCGTTGAAGTTGACAAGCGAGATACCGCATTCCAGTCCTGTGGCAACTTCCTTTGCATCGTCTTTATATCGTTTCAGTGCATCGATATTTGCAGTGTGAACAACGATACCGTCGCGTACGACACGTGCCTTGTCCTTGCTGTGCACCTTTCCGTCGATGACAAGTCCGCCGGCAACAGTTCCGACCTTACTAATCTTGAATACTTGCTTGACTTCAATTTCGCCAGTGATGATTTCCTTCTTCACCTTGTCGAGCATTCCTTCCATCGTAGACTTCACTTCGTCAATAGCGTCGTAGATGATTGAGTATGTATTTATCTCCACACCTTCGCGCTCTGCCAACTTGCGTGCTTCGCTTGAAGGACGCACCTGGAAACCAACAATAATGGCTTTCGATGCACTTGCAAGCATGACGTCGTTCTCCGATATCTGTCCCACAGCCTTGCTGATGACACTTACCTGCACCTTCTCGGTAGACAGCTTTATGAACGAATCGCTGAGAGCCTCTATACTTCCGTCGGTGTCTCCCTTGACGATGATGTTCAGTTCATGGAACTCTCCGAGAGCGATACGGTGCGAAATGTCGTCGAGTCCGAGAGTCTTCGTTGTTCTCAGCGACTGCTCACGCTGCAACTGCATACGCTTGTTAGCTATCTCGCGTGCTTCCTGTTCTGTATCAAGAATATGGAAAGAATCGCCAGCTGTAGGCGCACCGTTGAGTCCGAGTATTATTGCAGGCTCTGCTGGTCCAGCCTCCTGTATGCGCTGGTTACGCTCGTTGAACATCGCCTTGATGCGTCCCCACGATGTTCCGGCTATGATGTTGTCGCCAACCTTCAGCGTACCATTAGCCACGAGCACCGTTGACACATATCCACGTCCCTTGTCGAGCGACGACTCAATGATTGAGCCCGTTGCCTTACGGTTTGGATTGGCTTTCAGATCGAGCATTTCGGCTTCGAGAAGCACTTTCTCCAGCAGGTCTTGCACACCAATGCCTTTCTTTGCAGAAATTTCCTGACACTGATACTTTCCGCCCCACTCTTCCACGAGCAGATTCATGTTAGCCAAGTCTTCGCGTATCTTGTCTGGATTTGCGCCTGGCTTGTCTATCTTGTTTATTGCAAACACCATCGGCACGTTAGCCGCCTGTGCATGTGCTATTGCCTCTTTCGTAGTAGGCATGACACTGTCATCGGCAGAAATGATGATGATGGCGATGTCGGTTACCTGTGCACCACGAGCACGCATGGCTGTAAACGCTTCGTGTCCCGGAGTGTCGAGGAATGTTATGCGTCGTCCGTCTTCCAGCTGTACGTTGTAGGCTCCTATGTGCTGCGTTATACCACCCGCTTCTCCGGCTATGACGTTTGTCTTGCGAATATAGTCGAGCAGCGATGTCTTACCATGGTCGACGTGTCCCATGACCGTTACGATAGGCGAGCGTGAGAGCAGATCGTTCTCGTCGTCCACCTCTTCGGTTATTGCTTCCTGCACTTCGGCACTTACATATTCCGTCTTGAATCCGAACTCATCGGCTACGAGATTGATGGTTTCTGCATCAAGACGCTGGTTTATTGATACCATAATGCCGACGCTCATACATGTTCCGATGACTTGGTTTACGCCAACGTTCATCATCGTTGCAAGTTCGCTGACGGTAACAAACTCCGTAAGTTTCAGTATCTTGCTTTCTGCATTTCTTTCTGCGCGTTCCTCCATCATGCGTTCCTGTGCAGCCTCGCGCTTTTCCTTACGGTATTTTGCACCCTTCTTGTTCTGTCCCTTGCTGGTGAGTCGTGCCAGTGTTTCCTTTACCTGACGTGCGACGTCTTCCTCGTTCACCTCCAACGGCTTCTTGTTGCGCTTGCGGTTTTTCTTCTTGCTGCTCTTCGAGCCGTCTTGCTGAACCTGCTGAGCGTTTTTGCCGCCTCCGCCGTTCTGCTTCGGTTGCTGATTAGCAGCATCGTTGATGTCGACGCGCACCTTATTTATACGCTCGCGCTTTTTCTTTTCCGAGCGCTGCATGGCTTTCTCCTCACGCTCCTTCTTGCGCTCTTCCTTAGACTTTTTCTTCGGGCGAGTGCTTTGGTTTATGGAGTCGAGGTCTATCTTGCCGAGAACGTTTACTTTCGGCTGCAGCTTGTGTTCGCTTTTCAGCGTGAACACCTTGTTTCCTGCCTTCTCGTCAGACTTGCCGTCATCGGCAGCCTGAGGCTTAACTTCTTTCTTTTCTTCACTTGCAGCCTGAGGTTTCTCCTCTGCCTTCATTTCTTTTGTTTCGCTTTCGGCTTTCGGAGTGTGTTCCTGTTTATTCTCTACAGGTTTCTCCTGCTTTGGCTCTACTTTCTTTTCAGCAGGCTTAGCCTCAGCTTTCACATCGTCAACAGTTTTCTTATGGCTTACGGCAGCAGCCTCTGTTGGTTTGTCTTGTTTTGCCTCGACCTCAGCATCCTTTTCCAGTTTCTGTACCTTCTTTTCCGAAGATTTTCCTCCGATGGCATCAAGGTCTATCTTGCCGACCGCCTTAAACTGTGGTCGGTTTCTCTCCAGTACTGTTTCAGCCTTATGGTCTTCAGCCGGTTCCTCTTTTTTCTTTTCCTTTGTTTTCTTGGCGAAAATCTTGTCTGCGCGAGTGCGCATATCCTTATCGCTCTTAAATTCTTCTACTAAGGCTTCGTATTGCTGTTCGCTGAGTTTGAAGCTCAGGTCGTTCTTCACTTCGCCTAAGTTGCCTTTCTTTTCAAGGAATTCAACTGCCGTTTGAAGTCCTATGTTGAGTTCTCTTATTGCTTTGCTTAATCTTACGCTCATATATGGAACCTTGAAAATGATATTTTTATTTTAGTTTTTACGTTTACTTAGTTCTCAAATTCTGCTTTGAGTATCTTTATCAGATTGTCGACGGTTTCTTCTTCGAGGTCTGCCTTCTCAACAAGCATTTCTCTCGGAGCGTTTATTACCGCCTTTGCCGTGTCGAGTCCGATAGCCTTTATGGCGTCGATAATCCACTGGTCTACTTCGTCTGCGAACTCGTCGAGATAGATATCTTCCTCAGCCTCGTCGTCTTCTATTTCGCGGAATACGTCGATGGTGTATTCCGTCAGCATTGATGCCAGCTTGATGTTTAGTCCGCTTCGTCCGATGGCGAGGCTCACTTCCTCAGGCTTGAGGAATACTTCTGCCTTGCGTGTTTCCTCGTCTATCGTTATGCTTGATATCTTTGCAGGCGAGAGTGCACGCTGTATGAACAGTTTTGTGTTTGTCGTGTAGTTGATGACGTCGATGTTTTCGTTGCCGAGCTCACGTACTATTCCGTGTACGCGGCTACCCTTCACGCCTACACATGCGCCTACAGGGTCGATGCGCTCGTCGTAGCTTTCCACTGCTATCTTTGCCCTTTCGCCCGGCATGCGTGCTATTTTCTTTATCGATATGAGTCCGTCGTTTATCTCCGGCACCTCTGCCTCCAGCAGTCTTTCGAGGAATACTGGGCTGGTGCGCGAGAGGATAATCTTCGGATTGTTGTTCTCGTTGTCTACGCGCAGCACTATTGCCCTTATCGTCTCGCCCTTGCGGTACTGGTCTACAGGTATCTGCTCTGCCTTAGGCAGTATCATTTCGTTGCCCTCGTCGTCTACGAGGAGCACTTCGCGCTTCCATGTCTGGTAGACTTCTCCCGATACTATCTGTCCGACGCGGTCTTTATATTTGTTGTAGAGAGAGTCGTGTTCGAGTTCGAGTATCTTCGACGCAAGTGTCTGTCGCAGGTTCAGGATGGCACGTCTGCCGAATTTTGTAAACTCTACGCGCTCCGACACTTCTTCGCCTTCCTCATAGTCGGGTTCTATCTTGCGTGCGTCGCTGAGCGAGATTTGCTTGTTGCTGTCCTGTACCTCGCCGTCGCCAACGACGATGCGGTTGCGGTAGATTTCGAAGTCGCCCTTGTCGGGGTTTACGATGACGTCGAAGTTTTCGTCGCTGCCATAAATCTTTGCTATCACGTTGCGGAAACTTTCTTCCAAGACACTGACGAGCGTGGTGCGGTCGATGTTCTTTGTGTCTTTAAACTCCTTGAACGTTTCAATCATGTTAGGCATTGCCGAACTGTTTTTTGTTGTTGCCATAGTTTATATTTGTTTTTATTTTATTCCTATAATATATTTCGTGTATTTCACGTCGCCCATGTTGAAGTCCATATCTACGTCTACAGCAACGGGACGTTTCTTTCCCTCCACGCGCTGCTTTTCGGTCGTCATCAGCGTAAACTGTTCTCCGTCTACGGCTTTCAGGGTGCCTTTCAGCTTCCTGCCGTCGGCTGTCAGCACCTCTACGGGCTTGCCTATGTGGTTGATGTATTGCTGTGCCACCTTGAAAGGCTGTCCGATGCCGGCAGAGCCCACTTCGAGCTCGTAGTCCTCATCGTCGCGGTTCAGGTGTTCTTCTATGTATCGGCTCAGCGCCACACAGTCTTCTATCCACACTCCGTCGGCGTGGTCGATTTCCACTACAATGCGGTTGTCTGTCGTTACGTCTATGTCTACCAGGAAATACTCCTTGTCTTCAAGCCACTGGCAGACTAATTGCTTTACGATGTTCTTGTCTATCATGTGAATGTTTTTGTTATTATAATGAAAATGAGGAGCTTTCGAAAAGCCCCTCATTCCACTGAACGCTGCAAAAGTATGTATTTTTTTTCAATTATCCAAACTTTTTCGCAATATTTTGCTATATTATGATGTTTGCAGGTGTTGTCCGGCTGTTGTGCAGTCGTCGAAGACGGTGCGCAGGGATGCTATTCCTCGCTGAGGTCTTCCATCTGTTCCATCATCTCGGTGTAGGATTGCTGTATGCGGCGGTGCATTGCCAAGCCGATGGCCAAGCCTATCAGTCCGCTTACGGCTCCGACAACTGCCATGCCGGTGCCTCTGCCGTCGCCGAAGACGCGATAGACTTCATGGCAGTAGAAGCCAAGCCAAACCAGCGCTATAGGTATGGAGATGAGTGTCCAGTCGGCACAGCGTTTCCTCACCTTAGCCACCTTGCGGTAGGTTTCCAGCATGTCGCCTTCATTACGGACAATGTCTACATGGGCGCGATGGTCTATTATTCTGTAGGCTATTGCCAGTAGCAACATGACGCAATTTGCAGCCCAGAATATCATCGACATGCCGTTCAGGTGCACTAAGACAAAGTATGTTACGGGTATCAGTGCAAGACATATCAGCGCAAGAATGTTCTGGCGGAAGTTGATGTCTACAACCTTGCGGTTTACCATTCGTTTCACCATGCGTTCGCTCACTATATTTTGCTTGTCGAGTTTCTTCTTCAGGATGCTCATCTGGATGCGCATCTCGTCTAAATTCATTTCTTCCATGATTGCGTTGTTTTTTTAGTTAAACATTCTTTTTCAACTGTTCCTTAATCCGATACAGCCTGACACTGACGTTCTTTGCCGTTATTCCCACTATCTGTCCTATTTCCTCGTAGCTCAGGTTCTCCAGCCACAGCAGCACAATGGCGCGGTCGAATGGCTTGAGCTGGCTGATGCGGCTGTGCAGCATGTCTATCTGCACGGTGTCGTCGTCGCGGTCTTCAAACAGGTTGACGTCCATCTTCAGCGGCATAGCCTGTCGCCGGCGTCTCTTGCGGTCGAGGGTTATGCAGGTATTGAGGCTCACGCGGTAGATCCACGTCTTGATGTCCGATTTCCCATCGAACGAGCCAAGCCCCTGCCAGAGCCTTATCAGCACTTCCTGAAACAGGTCGCTGACGTCGTCGGCATTCTTCGAAAACATGTAGCACACGGTGTAGATGGTGCTCTTGTTTTCCTTTACAATCTGCGCAAATTCGAGTTCTCTCTCATTAGTGTCCATGTCTTTTTCGGATTAAGTTACAACCATTAGACGCACAAAGATACGTAAAAACTACATAAAAAGTCAGATTTTTTCATTTTATCATCCGACTGTACCCATTCCGACGGCTGCGACTGAAGCTGGAAATGGTCGATAAATGGTCGATAAAACCTTCTCTGGCAGAGGAAATGGTCGATATTTTGCATTTCTTTCATCGCACTTTCCTCCTGTGGCTCTCGCCGTTGCGACGCATCGCGTCATTTCCTAAAGAGATAGCAAGACTGTTATGGCTCACATTGGCGATATGGTTTGCGTTTCCTGCAAAAACCGTGCCAAAGTGTGCGGATTTTTCTTTCAGGACGGGAAATGATGAAAAATTTTGACAAGGGAAAACTCTCCAAATAGAATTTTTATAGCCCCTGATTCTGCAAAAATCTGTTAATTCTGAGACCAAATGTAATTGTTAAAATTGTCAAAGAGTATGTTTGAGGCGCCTGTTTCGTCTTTTTTGTCCTGCAAAATACAGTGTCCGACTGCCCCAAACACTATGTTTTACTTCCTCAAACAGTGTGTTTGACATTGTCAAACATGCTCTTTGACAATTTTAACACTTATGTTTTCTGCACTCACGGTGCATGTTTTGAGATAACAAACTGGCTGTCAGAGTGTTGCAGACGCATGCAAATTTTGGGCATATTTTGCCCCAATGATTTTCAAAACGGGTCTCGTGGGCATTCTCGCGACAGTAAACGGGCGATAATTGATTATATGTTTTTTGCTAAAATCGCCCCATGATTTTGTCAATTCAAAGAAAATGCTTACCTTTGCACCCTCATTCTCGGAGCAGATGCCTTGCTCTTGACATGAAACGATACGGCATCAGCCTGTAGCAATGAGGGTTTTATGGTATTGGGACGCTTGTCCCTGATTTATAATTTATCCACAAATAACATTTTCGAACAACAATGGAGAAAACATTAGTACTATTGAAGCCGAGCTGTGTTCAGCGTCAGCTCATTGGCGAAATCATCACTCGTTTTGAACGTCGCGGACTCCGCATCGCGGGACTGAAGCTGATGCAGCTGACCGACGAGATTCTGCGCGAGCACTATTCTCACCTTGTCGACCGCCCATTCTTCCAGTCGCTGGCTGACTCTATGATGGACTCGCCGGTGGTGGCTATGGCGCTCGAGGGCAAGGATGCCGTGCACGTGGTGCGCACCATGACAGGCTCGACAAACGGACGCGAGGCTGCGCCGGGAACAATTCGCGGCGACTACTCTGTCAGCAACCAGCAGAACATCGTTCACGCCTCTGACTCGAGCGAGAACGCAATAATAGAAATCAACCGATTCTTCAAGCCGGAAGAAGTGATAGACTACAAGAGCAGTGTCTTGAACTATATCTACGGCGACGGAGAAATCTAAAGGTTTCTTCAGTGAACAAGTCGCGTGGCAACCGCTGCGCGACTTATTTTTTCAGTATTTTCCTGTATTCATCGGGACTGTTGAGCAGTCGGCAGGCTTCGGCAAACTGCTTGTCGTGGCGCAGAGAATACTCAATGGCACCGCGCTGATAGTAGTATGCCGACACGATGTCATACTCCAGCTGACGGCATATTTGGCTGCGATTGTAGTCAAGGTCTTTCTCTACGTTGTGCTGCAGCTTATTTTTCATAGCCTCCAGCTCGCTCTTCACGTCGTCGTAGTATCCCTCGAAACGTATCAGTTTCTCAAGTTCGCCTATATATTTCTCGCTCTGCCTGTCGTAGGTGAAGCCACTGCGAAGCACCCTTTCCTTAAACTCGGCATAGTCGGCATCGCTGAGCGCAAACTCCGACGGCGAGGCAATGCTGCCGTGCGAGGCAATATAGTCTATCTCATAGTTTCTGAGCACCTCCGTCGTATCGCTGTAGGCAAGATAGACCGTGATGTTTGCCATCGAGTCCACCTGCACCTCTATGTCTGGCTTGATGCCTCCACCGTCGCGCACCTCACGACCGGCACGCGTATAGAACACCTTAGTCAGCGAATCGGGAACATGCTCCTTATAGCCGCCGCGCGAATGCTTGTAGTTGACAGCCTGTATGCACCTGCCCGACGGAATGAAATACTTGCTCGTCGTAATCTTCATCTGCGAGCGGAAAGGCAGGTCCACAGGCATCTGCACCAAGCCCTTGCCGTAGGTGCGGGTGCCCATGATGACAGCACGGTCTAAATCCTGCAACGCACCGCTCACTATCTCGCTCGACGAAGCAGTGTTCTCGTCGACAAGCACAACCACAGGCATCAACGTGTCGAGAGGCTCCACCGTCGTGCGATAGTCGCGGTTAGCCTGAGGCAACTTGCCGCGATTGCTCACTATCAGCTCATCCTTAGGCAGAAAGACATTGGCAGTCTTCACAGCCTCCATCTCAGAACCGCCACCGTTGTCGCGCAGGTCGAACACAAGCGCACGCATACCCTTCTCCTTCATGTCAATAAACGCACGGCGCACCTCCTTAGAGCAATCCTCAATGAAAGTCCTCAGCTTGATATACCCGATACCGTCGCCCATCAGCTTATAGAAAGGCACAGCCGAATCTTCTATAAGCCTGCGCGTAACCTTCATCTGCAACGTCTTGCCCGTAGAAGGACGCTTTACCTTCAGCTTAAACGTAGTGCCAGGCTCACCGCGAAGATGAGAACTGACATAGGGAACAGTCTTGTCGGTCATGACAGAATCGTCTATGGACAATATGATGTCGCCCTTCTTCAAGCCAATCTCGGCAGCAGGCATACCCTCATAAGGCTCCTCAATGACAACACTCTTGAGCTGCTGATTGTAGCGAATCATCGCACCGATACCGGCAAACTTGCCCGTCAGCATCTCCTTCAGCTCAGAAGAATTCTCCGAAGAGTAATAGTCCGTATAAGGATCCAGGCTGCCAAGCATCGCATCAATGGCAACGCCAACCGTCTCTTTCGCATTAAGAGTATCAACATACAGCAAATCAAGAGTACGGTACAACTCGTTGAAAACCTGCAACTGCTTCGACACCTCAAACTGACGGTCGTCAACCGACTGACCACTCATGCGCAGCACACCGCCAAACGACAGCACCATCACCGCCAAAAACAACGACAAAACATATCTTCTCATAACTGACTACTATACTTTTATTATATATTACATAAACAAATGTTACACTTTATACCAACTAAAAACATATATCATACCAACATACATTATAATTAATATCGGCATATACTATATCTTGCACTGGCAGACATTATATTTAATATCGGCAGAAACACGCATTAAACACGCTGAATGTTTTCCCCTGCAAAAATACATCTTTCGTACAACATAACGCCCTATTTGCCCCGAAAAAACAATTATTTTTTACTTTTTCTCAAAAAAACCGCGAAAAAGTTTGGTCATATCGAAAAAACAACTTACCTTTGCAACCGCATTTCGCACAAAGACATACTGCTTCAGTAGCTCAGTTGGTTAGAGCACCTGACTGTTAATCAGGGGGTCGTTGGTTCAAGCCCATCCTGAAGCGCAAATAAAAAAATCCCGTAAGCCAAAGACTTACGGGATTTTTATTATTTATAATGTAGCGTTGATTTAAATTCAACCTGCTAAGTTAACTTTTGCAGATTTCCCATTACATAGAGTTTACTTAACCTTTATGGCTACAGCTTTTAACTGTTGCCAGCCGGCACGGTCGGTAAGGCGAATCATGAAGTGGTAGTCGCCCGTTTCGGCATCGGCAGGTATCTGAATGTCAACTCGCGCCTTATAGGTTTGCAGACCTGCCGGAATCGTGTAGTTCTGATTGAACACCCATGCCTTGGGTCCAGCCTCTCTCTTGGGTTCAAACTCACAATCTACGGCGGAACCTGAATGTGTGTGATGGTCGAAGTTGTTGTGTACCTCAATGTTATAGTTGCCCAGTTCCACATCGTCAGTGAAGACATACTGGAAGGGGATTACGTCGCCGGGATGGTACTGCTGGCACTCAACGGGATTGGCTATAATACCTTGTTCAGAGATGACGGGTTGCGACATATCACGTGATTCATTGTCATCTGAACTGCTGCACGCACATAGTACGCACAGCAGTGAAAGCAATAAAATATTTTTCTTCATGTTTAAATAATTATTAGTCATGGTCATGTCCTTCGTTTTCATCCTTTATTTCAGTAATAGCCTTCTGAGCAGTTGTTGAACAGCCATTGGCATCGATGACAGTAAGTTTCAGCAAGTCATCCACCACGACATTCTTGCCGGCAATGTCTACATGCATGTGGAAGCCATCGACGTTGAGCACACCGATATACTTACTATTTGTAACGGGTTGGGCTACCTTGATGGTTTTGCCAGTAGCATCGCATATATTGATCAGTATGGATGCCGTGCGTCCCTGAGCTACTATGTCAGCCTCTACGCAAAGTTCATCACCTTCTATGTTAGCCTCTTCCAACTTAATAATTGGCGCAGGCGTATCTTCATCGTCGTTGCCACAAGAAGTGAAACTAACAGTCATTACACTCACGAGAGCCAATAGAAGGCTCATGTATTTCAGATTTTTCATTGTCTTATAATTATATTTGTTTGTTAATATTTGGATGTTAGAACTCCAGTTCCGCCTTCACTGCGACGTTTCGCCCGGGTTCGGGCACGTCAATGAGGCGGTAATAACTGGTGTGATCGTAGTAGCGGCGGTCAAGCAGATTGTCTGCATGTATCGCCACGCTAAGCGTCGTGCTACCTTTCAGACGGAAGTTTTTTCCTGCAGAAAGGTTCAGCGTCCAATAGCCGTCAGTAGGCTTCTCTGGTGGTACAATCTCATCTTGTCTGCCAACAACATGTGCATTCAGCCCTACGAATCCTTCGCCATGCCAGTCGAAGATGTACTTCATACCAGCATCTACCGTCCACGGCGTGGAGAACGGCAGGGCGTATCCCTTCTTCTCGCCAGACTTCTGGCGGGCATAGAGGTATTCACCCTGTACATGGGCATGCCAATGCTGCGTGATGCGACATGTGGCTTGAGCCTCCACACCATAGCGCAGTACGCGTGTCTGGGTGTAGTTGTAGAGCTGCAAACCTTCTACATACTGCGCCGTGGGGCTCAGGTAGATGTAGTTTGGGAAATAATTCAAGTAGGGTTCCACTTCTATCTCCCACCTATCGTCAGCCCAACTCACTGAGGCATCTATCTGATAACTCTCTTCTGCGTCGAGACTGGCATTGCCACGTTCATAGCGGAAGATATGATAGTTGATGCCGTCGGCACCCAGTTCCTTAGGAATAGGTACACGGAACGACTTTCCCGCGTTTGCCTTCATAACCCATTGCCCCAGACTGTAGTTCACGCCTGCCGACCAGGTGAAGCTCGTAAAGTGTCGACGCTGTTCCGTAGACCGTTGCTGATAGACGGGGGTACCATTCACGGGTGTTGTGAACCAATCCTGATAGCTGTGTATGTGGGTCCGTGCATAGTCAAGGCGCAGTCCGGCATTCAGTATCAGGTTATCACGGAGAGTGTAGCGATCCATCACATAGCCGCCTATGCTGCCTGTCTCGAAGTCGGGAATGATAAATCCCCAGCCATCGCGACGGTTATGCTGATATTCGCCGTTCAGTCCGCCTTTCAGGACATGCTTACCGTATTCGCAGCGCAGCGACAGTCCTGCCGTATAGGTATCTTTTTCGAAACGGCGTTCCAATGTGTCGTCGGGCTTTGGCATATAGCCGTGGCTTACAGGCTCAGACAGTTCTTCGCGCACGTTTTTCTGATATGCCAGATTCAACTCTGCCGATACTCCATCGGTACGCCATGTGGTATGGCTGAGCACTTTCAGATGATTTACCCACTGGTAGGGTAAGTCAATGTCGCGTCGCGACCTGTCGTAGTCGATGTCTGAAAGTCGCACTTCCAAGCCGTGCGCATTGGCAAAGAAACCACTCTTATGGTAACTGTCGCTAACTCTTACGTCGGTGTGGAAGTTATAATCCTGATAGCCCAGCATCACACTGCCGTCACGCTCACAGCCTGCCGTGTTGCGCAAGCGTTGGTCCTTCAGTTTTATCCAATATGAATAATACTGAATGCTGTCAGTGGGTACGCGGAAGTCGGCATAGTCTATGAGCGTGGCATTGGCACGGAAGAAGAACTTTCCCTTACGTCCGCCAATCCGTGCAGATAGCCCAAGCTGTTCGTTATTCGAGCGTCCGAACAACTGCACGCTGCCGCTGAGCGGCTCCGTAGGTACATGGTTAGTGTGAAGACTAAGCACACCGCCGATGGCGTCGCTGCCGTATAGCAGGGCTGCCGGTCCCTTGATAATTTCGGCACGGTCGACGGCAAACTGGTCTATCTCCAGTCCGTGATCGTCGCCCCACTGCTGTCCTTCGTGCTTAATTCCATCCTCCACTACAGCCAGGCGGTTGAAACCCAGACCACGAATGACGGGCTTCGACTGCCCGGAGCCGATAGCCATAGCTTTCACGCCAGGGATGCCTTCCAGCGTCTGCATCAGACTGCCCGCAAAGTTCTGTTTCAAGTACTCGCGATTTACGTGCACAGTAGTCTGCGACGAACGCATCTGGTAGTCGCGGCGCTGTTGTCCAGTAACTGTGACAGCATCCAGCGTGATGGTCGTATCAGCTGGTTCCACAGCAAATAGTGTGGCAGCCAGTAATAATGTTATCATACTGATTGTCTGTTTGAATATACTACATTTATGTCCCGCGATAGAGACGGCAAAAGCAAGGGCTTGAACCCTGTTCAAACAGTGGGAGGAGCACGAAGTGTGGGGATGCCGCAAGCATCAAGGAGGACAATACTCTGACGCTGGGCAAACTGTATCTTGCTAACCTTATTATATTTGATGAGCGTGGCAATGGCTACGAACAGCAGGGGTAAGGACAGGAACTGACAGAGCACACACTCATGCAGCGAGACTGTCTGCTGACCCAGATGGCCGTGGCAATGATGCTGTACACACTCATCTGCCAAAGAATTATAATAATTGGAATCTCCGTGAACATGAACCGATGACAGTACAAGCATTGGCACAATCACTGCCAATAGCACCCAAGCGGCGATATGTCTCTTTGGTTTTGTGTTCACGGTTGCAAAGGTACGAATTATTTTTTTATGAAAGTAATTCTGATAAAGAAAATATTTTTCTCCATAACATTTTTAACTTTAAGGGTTTAGTTGTGGCTACATGGCTGACATGAATAAGTTTGCCGCTTTTTACAATGCAACGCATTTATTGAAAAATCCCTGTTCTGTTAATTTTAGCCAGCTGAACAGGGATAAATCTTACTGTTAAAGTGTGCGTATTGCGCTATTTGCGTATGGTTTTCTTGCCGTTGGAGATGAGGATGCCAGTGTTAGAAGTTGCCATGCGGCCGCTGAGGTCGTAGCATGTCGAGGTGGCGATGGCTGTGTCTGGCTGTTCCGCTTCCGATATTCCGTCGGGTTCTTCCGCCGGTATGGCTGTGTATTCGCCGTTGGTTATTGTCGACAGGTTGAGTGTGCGGAAGATAATGTCGTAAGCCTCGCATTCGTTGTTTCCGTCGAGACCGCGTCCCTGCTTGCCGTTGTCTTCAGCCAGCAGAGCCACCTGCTGGTTTTCCATTGCCAGGAGGTCGGTGTATGCCGAGAACTTGTCGGTTACCTGCATTCCCTTCTTCCAGTTCTGTGCCAGTGCCTGTCCGTCGGCATAGTCGTCTTCGCCGTCTATTTCCTTGTAGACAAATCCCACGTCCTTGCGTCCGTAGTTGTTTACGGCATCGCGTGCGTTGTTCGTATGGAACGGCAGTGCCACCAGTGCCAGGCTTACTTCCTTGTTGTCTGCCGTTCTCATTGCGGGCACGATGAGCAGCGTGTTGTTGCATGCGTTAGCCATGCCTGTTATGCCCGACACAGCCGTTGTCCACTGTCCCTCGCCTGTTTCCACATTATTATATATATATCGGCAGAAGTTCTTTTTGCCTTTTTCCACCGACGGTGCACCAGAGTCGTCGCGCACCATCAGTGCCACTGAGCCGTCGGGCAGTTCTGCCACCTTTCCTTCTTCGTAGACGAGTCCTTCGGCAAATGTCTTGTCGCCGAGAATGGTCCATGTCTGTCCGAAGTCGTCGCTGTAGATGACGCCCGTGCCGTTGCCGTTAGTCTTTGTCCTGACGGGATAGGCAGCGTATATGCGGTAGTAGTCGCCTGTCTTTATCTGCTTGCTCTGGCACAGCGAGCCAGACGTGATGAATATAGCCGTAGCATCGCCCTCGTAGAGTCCGTATATCTGGCTTGTTATCTCTGTTCCTTCGTCCCACGTCTGTCCGTAGTCTGTACTGCGGAAGCAGCCTATCTTTATCGGGTTTGCCGCCGTAGATGCACCCATGCCCACTGAGCCTGCGGCGCACATCATCAGCACGTTTCCACTCTCGCGGTCAGCCACGAGCGACGCATCGCCCATAGCCCACTTCCAGCTGCTCTTCGACGAAGTGTTGCGCTCGCACACCGTAGCCTGTTCCGTCCACGTCAGTCCGCCGTCATTGCTTCTGCGGTAGCGCAGTTCTATCTGGCTTGTCATGCCGCCGCCATTTCCTCCTATGTCGCTCAGGTGCAGACGGTAGTCAGCCACTGCGAGCAGCGAGCCGTCGCCACAGCGCACTAAGGCTGGTATGCGGTGCGATGGTGCCGTGAGAACAGCAGGCTTGTCGGGCGACTGCCACAATGTGAGCGTCAGTTCCTGTTCGTTGTCGTTGTCGGCAGCAAATGACACAGCTGCTGTCAGTACCGACACTAATGCAAGTAAAAATCTTTTTGTATTCATAATGGCATGTGAGTTAATTGTTTTACTTCCCAAATTCAACTATTTTCATAACCGCCTGTATTCCAACAGTTTACGACGCGACGAATTTCGTCGGAACACAGACGGCTTGTAATGGCGTTACAGATACTCCGTAATGGCGTTACAGATAGTCTGTAACATCTTTACAGCATATCTGTAACCGGATTACAGACTGGCTGTAAAAATCCTGTAATTTCATTACAGACGCCACAAGCCACGTCGCCGATGTCTTAAGCATCATTCTTTCAGGCTGTTATGACTTGCCGTCGTCAGCATTGCGCAATGCAAATGTACGAATAAAATTCTGAAACCGTAAACGAAATGCTGCAAAATTAGCATAATCGGCAGTTATTTTGCAAATTCTTCCGTCGCTATGCTGATATTTTAAAAAAAATTGCTTATCTTTGTCGCATTGTTTTGTCAGACAAATTAAGATTTAAGCATGAAGAAATTATTTTTACTGCTGGCACTGACAGCCACAACGCTCTGCACCTTTGCACAGGGCGACGTTTACGAGCGCTCGAAGACCTATGAATGGCCCAGCGACACCAAAGTGATAGACAAGCTGCACCGTTGGCAAGACTTGAAATTCGGTGTTCTGATGCACTGGGGCGTCTACTCGGTGCCCGGCATCGTCGAATCGTGGTCGATAGTAGACGAAGACTGGATTACGCGCGACACGACACAGACCTTCCAGCAATATCAGGACTGGTACTTCGGACTGGCAGACAAGTTCAACCCAACGAAGTTCGACCCCGCACAATGGGCTGACGTGATGGCTCAGGCAGGCATGAAATACATGATTTTCACCACCAAGCACCACGACGGCTTCTGCATGTTCGACAGCCGATACACCGACTACACCATAGCGCAACACGCCTTCAAGGACAACCCCAAACGCGACGTGCTGCGCCACGTGCTCGACGCCTTCCGCGAAAAGGGCTTCATGACAGGCACATACTTCTCGAAACCCGACTGGCACTCGCAATACTACTGGTGGGACGTCTATCCCAAGAAGGGCAGAAACGTCAACTATCCGATAAAGAAACACGCATGGCGCTGGGAACAGTTCAAGCAGTACACCTACAACCAGATGGAGGAAATACTGTCGCGCTACGGCAAGGTGGACATCCTCTGGATGGACGGCGGATGGGTGTGCAAGCAGAACGGACAGGACATCGACATGCCGCACATAGCACAGATGGCTCGCCGACAACAGCCGGGACTGATAATGGTGGACAGAACCATACACGGCGAATATGAAAACTATCAGACACCGGAACGCACGATACCCGAAACACAACTCAACTACCCATGGGAAAGCTGCATACCGCTTAGCGACGACTGGGGATGGGTACCGCGACCACGATGGAAAACACCCGAGAAAGTAATAAACACACTCATCGAGATAGTTGCCAAAGGCGGCAACCTCGTGCTCGGAGTAGGACCGACACCCGAAGGACTGATACAGCCGGAAGCCACAGAACGACTGAAAAAAATAGGACAATGGCTCAACGAGAACGGAAAAGCCATCTACAACACCGTACCGACAGAACAATACCAGGACGGAAACGTATGGTTTACGAAATCGAAAGACAACAGCAAGACCTACGTCATCTACATGCTGGACGAAAACACAAAGCTGCCTGCCGAAATAAGCTGGAGCGGACACCAGCCCAAGCAAGGCACTAAAGCCACCCTGCTGGGCAACGGAAAGAAACTCAGCACAAGGCAGAAAGGCAACAAGACAGTGGTAAAACTGCCGAAAAGACTGAAGCAACAATCGTTCGCAATGGAAATAGAAGAATAACATAATAAATAATTTAAAACAACAATTACAAACCATCTTATGAAAAAATTCTTATTATCAGCCATGCTGTTGATATCGTCAACAAGCATCTTCGCACAGGAAACAACACAACTGGTGCTACACATGAAAGACAAGACAGAAACGGTAATCAGCCTGTCGGAACTCGACAGCATAACATTCAGGACACCTGCCGATGACGGCGAACTGTCGCTGACCTGCACAATAGACGAGCTGACACCGTCGCACGCAACATACACAATACACGCCAACCAGAGCAACGACGCATACTACCAGTTCATGATGTCGGAATCTACTTACAACGCCATGATAGAACAGTACGGCAACCTGCAGAACCACGATCAGGCATGGTGGACAGAACTGGCAAAATACAAAGAAAACGCAACATGGGAAGACATCATGCACATGCAGATGGTTTACGGAACAAAGACATTTCAGTCGGAAGAAATCATCAACTCGCTTGAGCCACAGACAAGCTATGTCATATATTATTATGGTATAGACGACAACGGAAACATAACAACCGAAATAGGTACAAAGAAATTTACTACACCAAAACCAAGCGAGTCGGCAAATTCATTCACTATATCAGACATAGAAGTGAATTACGGCAGCGTACTATTTACCGTTACACCGAAAAACAACGACAAATATTTCGCCTCAGCACAGCCTGCCCAAATGGTAAACGACCGACTGGCAAATGGAATGACAATGCGAGAGATAGCACAAAACGTGATAAACGTACAGGCAAACTATAATCCCAACTTCGAGGACATGATATACACTGGAGAACAACGTATAGAATGCGGATGCTCACTCGTAGACACCGACTACATCATAATTGTATGTGGATACGATGGCGGAGTAACAACCGACGTTACAACGGCTAACTTCCACACACTGAAATAACATGTATCACATACACAAAGTTAAAATATATTAAAAGCAATAAGCGGTTTGTAACTTACAGACCGCTTATTACGTCTTAATAATAGAACGACGATGAAACAGATAAACTTCAGTAATGACATATTGCCGATGAAAGATCAGCTCTTTCGACTGGCACTGCGCATTACGCTGAACCGCGAAGAAGCTGAAGACATCGTTCAGGAAACGCTCATTAAAATATGGAACAACAGGCTCGCATGGAGCGACATAAAGTCGATAGAGGCTTACGCCATGACAATCTGCCGAAACCTCTCCATCGACCGACAACGGCAAAACAGCCGGCAAAACGAGGCTGACACAAACAACATAGCCGACACACACGCCGACAACGAGCCCAACCCATACGAGCAACTCCAACAAAACGACAGGATAAACATAATAAGAAACATTATGGATGCCCTGCCCGAAAAACAAAAAAGCTGCTTGCAGCTGCGCGACATAGAAGCCAAAAGCTACAAGGAAATAGCAGAAATAATGTCAATCACTGAGGAACAAGTGAAAATAAACATCTTCAGGGCACGACAAAAATTAAAAGAAAAACTTCAAACGATAGACAAATATGGACTATAAATACATAGAACAACTCTTGGAACGCTACTGGCAATGCGAGACAACGCTGGAAGAAGAAGATATACTGCGTACCTTCTTCAGCCAAAAAGATGTCCCGGCAATGCTGCTGCCATACAAAGACTTGTTCACGTATGAACACAGCGAACGCCACGAGGACAAACTCGGCGACGACTTCGACAAGCGTTTGAAGAACATAATTGGAGAGACCGCACCCGTGAAAGCAAGAACACTAAGACTGACACAACGACTCAGACCACTGTTCAAGGCAGCTGCCATCGTCGCAATAATACTGACACTGGGCAACGCACTGCAAGCTACATTCGACAACGAAGACAAAGCAATGCAGAACGGAATGGCAAACGACATAAACAACATAAAGGAAGGTGCATCAATGGCACAGGGCGACACCATCATAATAGACACGCTCAAACACATACAGCCAACAGTGCAACTCATAAAGTAAGAATCATTCTAAATGCTATATAATAAAAATAATCATAATTGTTTATAAAACACTAAAGCTGTGAAGCTTTATTTCTCTCAAATTTTTCATAACATACTAACACAAGTCAGAAAATGCTCTTGTTTCCAAATAGAGAACAAGAGCATTTTCGTTTGTTTATATGCGAATAAATTAGATTACTTTTTCCTGTATTGCGAGGGCGACAAGCCGACATGTTCCTTGAAGTATTTGCCCAGGAAAGACTGCGTGGGGAAGTTAAGGTCGCTGGCTATTTCCTTGATGCTCTTTGAAGAATTCTTCAGCAAGACTCTTATCTCAAGCGTTACATAGCTGTCTATCCAGTCGTTGGGTGTCTTCTTCGACACCAGCTTCACTGTTTCCGACAGGTACTTGGGAGTGATGCACAGTTTCTCAGCATACCACCCGACCCTGCGTTCCACTCTGAAATTTTTTTCGACAAGACCGATGAAGTTGGCAAAAATAGACTCGGCACGGGTGTTTTTCTTTTCGTTTATACGCTGTACGTTCCATATCTCGTTGCCCAATTCGTATATAAGTGTTTTCAGCATGGAAAGGACTACCTCACGTCTGAAATGGTGTTCCTTGTTGTCAACACTCTTCTTGATGTTGGCGAAACTGACGCAGAACTTGTCCATCGTTTCCTTGTTGAGGTGCAGGACGGGATTGGTGTGCGTCAGGAGAAACAACTGTGATATTTCATGCACTTCTTTCAGAATCTCATGAAAAAAATCGTCGCTTGCCATGATGGCAACACCCTTGCAGTTAGGACTGAGCAGGTAGTTTCCTACCACCTGTCCGTCTGTGATGATGATAAGGTCTCCCTTTACTACTTTATATTCGTTTGTATCTACCGTGTACTGCGCCTGTCCGTCTATGCACAATGCCACGAAAAGACATTGCATGCGCTTTGGCTCCGTAGGCAATGGTACATCCTCAAACTTATCGAAAAGCAAGAGGTCATCGTCAATAGAACTTGACGTATTTACAATGTTCTTTGTGTGAGAAATTGTAATTTCGTGCAATTCGCGGAACATTACTTATGGTCTGATGTTTATTAACTAACGGATTAATTACGCATCAATGTTCGCATAAGTGGCATTATTCTCTATAAACTCTCTGCGCGGCTCAACGTCGGAGCCCATGAGCATAGAGAATATCTCATCAGCCTGTGCTGCATTCTCTACAGTAACCTGCTTCAACAGTCGGGTTTCAGGATTCATTGTTGTGCTCCAGAGCTGCTCTGGATTCATCTCTCCAAGACCTTTAAATCGCTGAGTGTGAATGTTCTTTCCGTCTTCAGTACCATTGCCATACTTGTCGAGGAAAGCCTGTCGCTGCTGGTCGCTGTAGCAATATTCCCTTATGTTCTTGTATGTACAGAGATAGAGAGGTGGATTTGCTATATACAGGTGTCCCTCCTCGATAATGCGTGGCATGAAGCGATAGAACAGTGTCATCAGAAGTGTGTCGATGTGTGCGCCATCGACGTCGGCATCGGTCATGATGATTATCTTGTCATAGCGCAACTTCTCTATGTTTGCTTCTCTGTCAGCCTCACCGTCTACGCCAAAACGTACACCGATAGACTGGATGATATTCATTACAGACTCTGCTTCAAAGACGTGATGCCACTGTACCTTCTCTACGTTAAGAATCTTTCCCTTCAGAGGCAAGATTGCCTGTGTGTGTCGGTCGCGACCCTGCTTTGCAGAGCCACCGGCAGAGTCTCCCTCGACGAGGAATATCTCGCACTTCTTTGGGTCGCGGTTGGAACAGTCTGCAAGCTTACCAGGCAGTCCGCCACCACTCATCACGTTCTTGCGCTGTACACTTTCGCGTGCCTTGCGTGCTGCGATACGCGCAGTTGCGGCAAGCACAACCTTCTCGCATATCATCTTTGCTTCTTTCGGATGCTCCTCAAGATAATACGTCAGCGCCTCGCCTACTGCCTGCTGGACGGCACCAGCTACCTCGCTGTTGCCAAGCTTTGTCTTTGTCTGACCTTCAAACTGCGGCTCGGCAACCTTTATGGAGATAACAGCCGTCAGTCCTTCACGGAAGTCTTCACCTGCAATCTCTATCTTTGCCTTTTCTATTTGCTTTGAAATGACAGGATCTGCATCGGCATACTTCTTCAGCGTGCGGGTCAGCGCCATTCTGAAACCTACAAGATGTGTACCACCTTCTATCGTATTGATGTTGTTGACATAAGAATGGATATTCTCTGAATAGTCCGTATTGTACATTACAGCCACTTCTATTGGAATATTGTTCTTCTCCGTCTTGAGATAGATTACATCGTCGAAGAGGTGTGTACGGTGTCTGTCTACATATTTGACAAATTCTTTCAGTCCCTCGCTGGCATGGAAGGTCTCCTCGCGTGTCTTCCCTTCCTCATCCGGACGTAGGTCAACAAGCTTTATAGTTATTCCGGCATTGAGGAAGGCAAGTTCTCTCATTCTGCGGGCTATGACATCCCACTGATAGACTGTCGTCGTGAATATTGTCGGGTCTGGCCAGAACTGCTGACGCGTTCCACGAAGCGTAGTTTCGCCAACGACCTTGACAGAATACAATGGTTTTCCCTTCTCATATTCCTGCTGATATATCTTGCCATCGCGGAACACCTGAGAAAGCATGCGTGTAGACAAGGCATTCACACAGCTCACACCTACTCCGTGCAAACCTCCGGAAACCTTGTAAGACCCTTTGTCGAACTTACCACCGGCATGAAGCACCGTCATAACAACCTCAAGGGCTGACTTATGCAACTTCTCATGCTCGTCAACAGGAATACCACGACCATCGTCCTGTACCGTAATGGAGTTATCTTCGTTAATCGTTACTTCAATGTTTGAGCAATATCCCGCCATAGCCTCATCAATAGAGTTGTCAACGGTCTCGTTGACAAGGTGATGAAGACCTTTCTCGCTGATGTCGCCAATATACATGGCTGGTCTTTTGCGTACTGCCTCTAATCCTTCAAGGACCTGAATATTACTGGCTGAATAATTGTTCTGTGCGTTTTGAATGTCTGCCATTTCCTTTATATTCTAATATTTTGTTTTTATGCTTTTGTTTTTTTAAGAAAACTACCAAAGTATTTTCCTTGAAACATTTTATGTTTCAGACTGCAAATTTACGAAAAAAGTTTGAAATGCTAGCACATTTTACTTCAAAAAACTCAATAAAATTAAAGAAATCAGCACATGTTGCCTTCAAATTTGTCATACAACAAAAAGGTTGCGACCTATATCAGTATCGCAACCTTTAATATTTCATTATTTTGCTATAGCCTTTTAGCCTAATTTATTAACATGCATCGCAAGGCTTGACTTCAAGTTTGCAGCCTTATTCTTATGAATAATATTTCTTTTTGCCAACTTGTCCAGCATTTCCTGTACTGCCGGATACAATTTCTCTGCCTCTGCTCTTTCCGTCATAGCACGCAACTTGCGCACTGCGTTACGCATTGTCTTAGCGTAGTATTTGTTATGAAGCGTTCTTGTCTTTGTCTGACGTATACGCTTGATTGATGATTTGTGATTTGCCATCTTTTCTTTATTCTACTTCTTTTCGTTTTTATTGTAGTCCCTAGGAGAGTCGAACTCCTCTTTAGAGAATGAAAATCTCTCGTCCTAGCCGATAGACGAAGGGACCATCGCTTTTAATTGCGGATGCAAAGGTATGTACTTTTTTTTATTCCACCAAATTTTATTGCAAAAATTTTCCGTTATTCATTATTTTTTAATACTTTTGCATTGAAAATAACAAATTTCGCTCGATTTCTGATATGTTATATTCGTCGCATGCCATCGTTTTGCATACTATAAAATATGGTGACAACAAGTTAGTTGTTGACATGCTGACTGAAGTGTTGGGCAGGCTGACATTCATAGTACGCATACCCAAGACACAGCGTGGCAAACTGAAAAAACAATTCTTCCAACAACTGACTTTACTGAGCATTGAATTTGACTACAGACAGAATGCCAGCATGCAGCATTTGCGTGATGTGCAACTGGCAACGGCATTTTCTTCAATTACTAATTCTCCAACGAAACTGTCGATTGCTCTTTTCCTTTCTGAGTTTCTAACTTATGCCACTCGAAACGAGCAACCTAACAGTAATATGTTCTCTTTCATAAGCAACAGCATCATGTTTCTTGACAACGTGCAGGAACATTATGCTAATTTCCATATTGTATTCATGCTGCGACTTACACGGTTTGTTGGATTCTACCCGAACACTGATGAGAACGACACTGACAGTTTCTTCGACCTTCGCGAAGCAACATTCACTTCAATGTTACCAACTCACCCGGATTTTCTTGCTCCCACTGACTCTAAAATCATCAAAACTCTGATGCGCATCAACTACCAGACCATGCACTTGTTGCCTCTTTCACGATCAGAACGCAACCGCATAGCAGAAATCATCATCACCTACTATCGTCTGCACATGCCATCCTTCCCGAATATACGTTCATTTGAAATCCTACAAACATTATAGTTGTTTCTAACTTTATAAATAACTATAATTCCATAAATTGTTTAATGACGTTTTTAATGTAACTTTTGTTTTCTTCTAACAACTCCTCTATGTTGTCTTTGTTTTCTGTAAAACCGGCATATTCATTCTGTCTCCAATGTCTATCCATTAAATTAATTTGCGGACATTGGATTTTACTCTCTAAATTGTAGTCAGCATGTATTGCCAAACTACTATACCCTTCTTTATTTAGATTGTCAGAAACTTTACTCCCAAGTTCTCCAACTCCAATAAATATTATTTGTTTTCTATCTATCATATATTAATGTACACGCGCGAGTGATAACTTTTGATATGTTGATGGCGTCATTCCATACATTGCCTTGAATGCGCGTATGAACGAGGTGGCATTTGTATATCCCACAGCTTCATATATTGCCTGCATCGTATAGTTGCCATATTTTTCCTTATCAAGCAAGAGACGTGAAGCCTCGCGACAACGATATTCGTTCAGCAAAGTCTTGAAATTCTTGCCGTATGTTTCATTTATTACCAACGAAACATATTTTGTGTTCGACTGCGTCATCTCGGCTAACATATTCAGGTTGAAGTCAGAATTGGCAATATTCTCATGTTTCTTCATCACGTCAATGATTTGCTGCAGAAGTTGGTCTTTCTGTACTTGCGACAAAATATCTGTTCTTTCTGTTAAATTTAAATTTTCTAAGGTTTCATCGGACCTTTCCTTGTCATCTTCGTCCTTTTTCTCTAATATTTCTTCATTCTTTTTGTCTTTCAGTTCTTGCAGGTATCTATTCAGCAAACGCTGATTTTCTTCATCCTGTTTCTCAAGTTCATTGTTTTTAGAAAGCAACATCCTTTGTGCAGCATGCAGTCGTTTATTATTAAGGAAGACCAAAAACAACAGTATGCCAACAAGCAACAACACACCGCCAACAATACCTATTATATACCATAGTTTTTCAATATGCGCCCTGCGCACCTTATCTTCATACTCCGCCAGTTTGCTTTGGGCAGTGTAAAAGGATTTTGTATCGTAAACGGAATCCGATACAGAAACGTAAAGACTCATATACTTGTCTGTAGAGTCAGCCTCTCCTTCTATTCTGAACGCATCGGCAAGCATCTTATAGGCATTAGCCAACAGTTCATTGCTTTCTATGTTTTTTGAATGTGCGGCACATTTATATCCATAAGTTTTTGCCTCGTTTGACTTCCCGAGCTTAATTAACAAGTTTCCAATCTCGCTTTCCTGATACAAAACAAACAACTTTTTCCGGTTAGGACTCCCGTTGAAATGTGTGTTTTTTGCATATTCGAGTGCTTGTTTATGAGCTTTTATTGCTTCTTCATAGCGTCCCTCTGCCTTTAAAATATTAGCCCAGTTATAGCGATTATAATATTCCCAATACTCTTTATTGTTTCTTGTCGGTGTTTTCTTCTGCAATTCATAGTATTTTTTGCCGTTTTCGACATCTCCCATCCTACAATAGGCCATGACAAGGTTAATTACATAATTTGCCTGCATGTTCTGCTTTTTGTTTTTCTTAGCTATTTCATAACCTTTATGCAAATAGTTAACTGCACTTTTATAGTCTCCGAACGCATCATATATATTACTAATGTATCCTGTGCAATTTAGATAGGTTTCATCGTCTCCATCGCGCTCTGCCGCCTCCAATCCTTTAATGAAATATTCCAAAGCACGCGGATACTGCTCTGCATAGAACAGGGAGTCAGCAATCTGCTGCAGCACATGCGCTTCGGTCTGCTTACGTTCCATTGCCGACAGCATTAACATCTGGGCTAAGAACAGTGTCAATATAATTATTCTTATATTTCTCATTTCACGCATGCAAAGTTAACTATTTTTCGATAAATATACAACCAATATTCAAAAAACAATAATTATTTTTTACATTTCAAGAATTGTAAAGCATCTTTGTGTTATTTTTATCTATTATTTTATATTAAATTTTTATCTTTGCGACTGAAATAATTACAAAATGACAGAAATACTCACGTAAAAATAATAAAAACAAAACATAAAAAATCATTAGTATGAGAAAGAAATTACTATTATTCGCAACTTTATTGTTCAGCATCGGCTCATATGCCCAGACTGAATACTCAGTTTCTACATCTGTAGAGAAAAAGAAAGCACTGCTTGAGGAATACACAGGGCAGGGTTGCTACTGGTGTCGCGAGGGACATGCCGTTGCCTCGCAGATGATTTCAAAACATGGCAACAAGACATACGCAGTGTCTATACATACAGGAGGCTACGCCGGAAGTTACTACGGCATAGATTTCCGTACTGAAGAAGGCGATGCTATAGGCAATTATTTCGATTGCGAAAAACACGGCTTCCCAAGCGGAATGGTTAACCGCCACGACTTTATAGGCGACGGAACATATATTTACAGTCGCTCTCTTTGGATTGACTATGCAGAACAGCAAATAAACACCGATGCTCCTGTAAATCTTTATCAGAAAGCTGTTTACGATGGCAACACCAATACGCTGAGCATAAGGGTTGAGGGATATTTCACTGCAGAGCAGCAGGCTGCCGACCAAAGACTGTCGGTAATGATTACGCAAGACCATATCATTGCCTACCAGAACGGTGGTGGCGGCGACTATGAGCACAACCATGTCCTGCGTGCAATGCTTACACCGGCTTTCGGCGATGTACTGGAATCTCCTGCGAAAGGCAAATTCTTCGCGCGCGAATATACTTATATATTACCAGAGAAGATTGGCAATGTCAACGTTCTGCCTGAAGACCTGACTATAATATCGTTTGTAACAAACGGTCAGGAAGAAATACAGAACGTAGAAGGCGGCAAGCCGGAATACGTCAATTATGGTCTTACTCCAAAAGCAGAACTTCTGGCACCTACATTCGACATTGGTACAAAATGGGGCTACAATTTCTTCGATGTCAAACTGCGCAACAAGAGTGCCCAGCTACTGACATCTGCAAAATTTGAAGTTACTGTCAACGGCGAGACCACAGAGCAGATAATTGAGTGTGAAGTTGGTCAGTTTGACACTGAGGAAGTGCGCGTTCCTGCTGTCATTGCATATGCCGACAAGGGCAAGACACCTTTCTCTATATGTCTGAAAGAACTGAACGGAATACCTGTTGAGGAAGCAAGATATAACGGAACGTTCCAGAAGCCGAAAGTATCTGATGCTACCATCAACATACAGATTATGACCGATATCTGCGCTGCTCAAAACCATTTCTATTTGCGCGATGCCGACGGCAATATGATAAAGGAATTTGGTCCTTATGAGGACGGCAAGGCTGCAACATACCAGGAACAAATTACCGTTGAGGACTGCAAGACCTATTGCATAGAAGTTACCGACATCAATGGCGACGGCATGTCTGCCGGAGGCAAGGGCGGACTTATTGTAAAGGGGTCTAACGGTACACTTATCGATCAGTTCTACAATATCAACGGCTGGGGTGTACGCTCATTCTTTATCGTAGACAACTCTACAGGCATAAGCCAACCTTATTATAAAACCGAAACCACCAACTCCACAATTTATACCCTCGACGGACGACGTGTCAACGGCTCTCCGCAACGAGGCGTGTATATTGAAAACGGGAAGAAAATCATCATAAAATAGCGATTTCATCGTGAATCATCAGAGGTAGAAAATTCATTAACTATATATATATAGGTTTCGGTATTCGTTTTACTGAGGTTATCAGGACTCTTTCGCTTACAGATGCTGTTCCTGAGCCTCAGTACAAACGACAAATAGACAAAAACATATACATTAATAAATAAAACATTAGATTATGAAAAAATTATTACTTACAGTGGCTGTTGCCCTTACGATGTGTCTTACGGCATCAGCTCAGTTTACGAACGACGGAGTTCAGGTTTGGGACGGTAACAATTCCGTAAACTATGGTTACACCGTTAAAACAAACAACGATGGCGTTACTTACGCCTTCTTCCACAAGGTTCTTAAAGGCACCTATCCTATGGTTCTCTACGTTGTTGACAAGGATGGTAACATTCTTACAGATGAGGAAGGTCTGCTTCTCTCAAACGAACCTAACAAGTCGTGGACAGTAGTTGGACAGGACCTTACTATCGATGTTAACGGCAACGCCATAGTTTCTGTTCTTGACCAGCGCAGCACTCCTATCGGACAAGAGGGCGACGAGAAAACCGAGATCTACACCATCTATAAGGTAGGTCCTGACGGCAAGCTCATCTGGGGCAACAAGTCTCTGAACGGTGGCAAGGGCTTTTATGGTTCTTTGGCAGGCATGAGCATCTGCCCTACAAGCGACGGAGGAGCAATATTTGCATACATGTATATCGGAGCTGAGAACGGTGTCAACATCGAGAAACTCGACAAAGACGGAAACACCGTTTGGACAGAGCAGCTTCTTGATCCGGAAGGCATGACTTCTTACTCTTATCCATATCTTGTTGATGCAGGCGAGAATCAGGCATTCCTGTTCTATGCTGAAGGTGCCGGCTATATCATTAAGGCACGTCTTCTCGACATGGACGGCTCTAACGCTTGGGGCGAAGACATCGTATGCTATCGCGAAGGTTTTGGCGGTACACCTTTACACGTGCAATTTAATGTAGGCAAAGGTCCGGAAGGCGCTGCTTTTGCACTTCAGACAGAATCTGGCTACGGCAACTTCGTAAACCGTCTGTGCTACATGACTAAGGACGACGGCTCGTTTGCTTTCTCTGACGGCGAAGGCGGAACGACTATAAGCAACGACAACAACAACTCACGCCAGTATCCTGCCTTCTACTGGGATGAAACGGCTAAGGCTTTCTATTGCACATATCGTGTTTACAACCAGGCATATCAAAGCTATGTCGGAATCTATGCACAGAAGATGTCAGAAGAGGGCGAGCTCCTCTGGGGTCCTGACGGCAAGGCTGTCGTAGAAATACAGAATGCCAATCAGATTCTGAGACCAGTTATTTCCAATGCACCTGACGGCAAGATGGCTGTTTTCTATCAGGAAATGGCTGGACACGGCTATAGCGGCAAGGTGTTGACCAACCTTGTTATTGTTGATGAGGACGGCAATATGACCGAACCAATCGACGTTACCGACAACGGCGAGACAAAGAACGGACTGTGCGTTTCTCCACTCATAAACAACGATCACTGGATTGTTAGCTGGAACGAAGACTTGGGCAGTGAAAGGGAGAATGTGTTCCTACAGTGGGTTAACGTAGACGGCACTGTTACAAAAATCATAAGCGAAACTGTTGCTAAGCCTGAAAAGGGCGACAACAGCATCTACTCTATCGACGGAAACCGTCTCAACACTGTGCCAAACAACGGCATCTACATTCAGAACGGAAAGAAAATCGCAGTGAAATAATCTGCACTGACAATACAACAGGCATCTGCATGAAAATGTGCAGATGCCACTGTTGAAATAAAAAAAACAAACAATAACTAATAACAACATACTATGAGAAAAAGATTATTTATGTTGCTCAGCGCAGTGCTGGCAGTATTGGGCATGCAGGCTCAGCCTATGGCTGGCTACCTGCTGGAAACCAGTACACCGGGCTACAATGAGATTACGGGAGGCACTGTCGTTCCTGTAGCGACTGCCGACAACATCAAAAATGTCGTATTCACAAGCGGCAACACGGCAAACACTAATGCTTTTACGGCTCAGGGCTATGCCATCGGATTCGACTTCAAGTACAACGACCAGATGATGAACCAGGTGGCTATCTCGCCGCGCGGATTTATCTTTCTTGGCAAAGACCAGGTAAGCGCCGGCGGTTCATTCAGCTCATATCTGGCGTTCACATCTTCGGACAACGACAACATGCTCGGTATGCTCTACCGCAGCGACATAGCACTCAACGAAGGTTCTGAAGTGTCATACAAGACAATAGGAACGGCTCCTAACCGCGAGTTTGTCGTACAGTGGAAATCTATCACTTATCAGGTTGACGCTTGGAACGGACTCTTGGTAAAGGCCACTGCCGACTTCCAGATTCGCCTGCACGAAAACGGAAACATTGATTTCTGCTTCAACAACTTCAAGCCTATCGAAGGCGTAACGATGAACTACAACGACCAGTTCAAGATGGCGCTGCGCGGTACGGGCAACGACATTATCAACAAGGCTGGAACTTTCAGCGACACAGAAACAACGATTGGCAACGACTTCATTATGACTTGGTCTGCTACAAGCTATCCTGCCGACGGCACGGTGTTCCACTGGATTGCTCCTGAAGACTGCGCTGCTCCTACGGCTCAGCCGTCTGACATTCAGCTGACGGCATCAAGCAAAGGAATCAGTGGCAGCTTTACTGCTACCGAAACAGCCGACCACTATCTCGTTCTCCTGAGCAAGAGCGCTACACTCACAACTATGCCTGCCGACGGAACGATGTATTCTAACGGCGACATGCTCGGCGACGCAACTGTTGTTCAGTATGACACGAAGTCTACATTCAAGACTGACAACAACCTCGACGGTGCTACGACATACTACATCCACGTAGTTGGTGTAAACTCGTTCTGCATGTACGGACCGAAGTATAACACCACAAGCATTCCTTCTGCGCAGATTTCCACAATGCCAGAGGCTCCTGTGGCACTGAGCGTAACAACTGAGAACCTGCACTCTATGATATTGTCGGCACAGGCTAATGCCAACGGCAACGACATCATCATCGCCTACACCGACGTTCCTAAGTTCAACAGTTCATACCAGCAGCTGCCAGAAGGTCAGTTTGGCGAGCCTACAGGCGAGCTCAACGAGGGCGACGAGCTGGCTGACGGTGGCGTAGTGTTCTATCGCGGAGCTGCCAACAGCAACATTATCTGCGAAGACCTGGAGGAGAACAAGCTCTACTTCTTCAAGGCGTGGAGCGTTGATGCCAACGGCAACTATTCGTCTACATCCATACAGACTGGCAGCATCACTGCCGGAAACGTTACATGGACCGACAAACTTGATACACAGTCGCCATACGACCCTGCTATTGGCTGGAATCAGAGTGGCGAATGGGTGTGCCAGAATAAAGAAAACGGTAATTATCTTTCTGCAAACAACTTTACAGGAAGCCCTGTCGACGGTTCAGAGACATGGATTGAGACTCCTTGGATTGTTCTCGCAGAGGGAACTAACCGCGTTGTGTTCAGCTACAACTCATCTATCTGGGGACGCTGGGGCAACTCTTACCACACTTTCGACAGCGACAACATACAGATACAGGTAACGACCGACGACGTCAACTACACCACTGTATATACCATCAACAAGGACAACTGGCAGAAACCTCCTACGGCTGAAGAATTAATGAAGTACATGGTTCCGTTCACGGAGCATGCCGGCGAGAAGGTTAAGATACGCTTCCTGATGAAGATATACGCTACTGTAGACATTATTCTGAAAGACATTCGCGTTGAGCAGAAGAAAGACTGCGACTATCCGTTAGACATGAAGGTTGTTCCTGAGCTTACTTTCGGCGACCAGGCTGGCTTCGACTGGACATCTCAGGGCGAGGAAGATGCTTGGGAAGTACGCTACAAGAAGAGCGAGGACAGCGAATGGGGCGAGCCGATAGTAGCACGCGAACATCCGTTCGTTATCACAGGGCTTGAAGGCACCACACAGTATGATGCACAGGTGCGTGCACGCTGCTCGGCTACGAGCATGAGCGACTGGTCGGACGTAATGACGTTCAAGAGCGGACTGGCTATACCGTTCACATTCACGTTTGCTGACGAAGGTCAGTTCCCAAGCGGATGGATTGCCAAGAGAGGTGCTCTGGGCGAAGAACTGACTGAAGAAGAAAACGGCTGGAGCTACTACAAGGGCTGGTGGGGACCTGGCATGATGCAGTATACAAACAGCGACAACATCGTTAACGACTGGATCTTCACGCCTCTCATCAACTTGGGCGACGGCAGCTATAACCTCAACATCTCACTCAACATCGTCATGAACGGCTATGGCAACGACGAAAACGAGACTCTGAAGTTTGTCCTCGTACGCGAAGGCGAGACTCCTACTGAGGCTGACGTGCTGAAGACGTTTACACGCGCCGACTTCCCTGAGGAGTACAACAACGGCAACTTCACCGTGAGAATGAACGAAAAGAGCGGTCTGGCACGCATAGCTATGCTCATGTCTACACCTGTAGGCAGACCGTCGGGCTTCGAGCTCGTTGACTTCTCTATCGACTTTACTTGTCCTAACGACGTTGCAGACTTCGAAATAGTAAGTTTCGACGAGACAAGTGCTAAGGTTAAGTGGACATCGGCTGCCGACAAGTGGTTCGTATTCCACCGCGTGGAAGGCGAGACAACTAAGGACTACACCGAGATTACGACTCCAGAATATGAAATGACTGGTCTGAAGCCACACACTACCTACGAGATAGGTATCACAAAGATGTGTGAGGTGGGCGACACGGCTAAGGTGAGCATATTCGAGTTCACTACATCGGGCGAAGTCTGCGACATGCCTGCAAACATCGTGGTTGACGCAAAGAAATATGAGGCTACGCTGACTTGGGAAGGCGAGGCTGGTGCTTACAACGTGCGCTACCGCGAAACAGGCGCTGAGGAATGGATAAACGAGACCGTAAACGAGTGCACTATAACGATAAAGAACCTGAAAGACAATACTGAGTATGAGTATCAGATTCAGTCGCAGTGCAGCAAGAACGAATGGGATGTCAGCGAATATACCGAAGTGGCTACATTCAAGACTCTTGAGCAGACTCTGTTCCCACCGACGAACATCGTAGTTGAGCCTACACACAAGAACGCTATGGTAACATGGGAAGGCGTTACCGACAAGTATGCCATTGACTATCGTCCGGCATCTGCCGACATGAACGCATGGCAAACTATCGTGGTTTACGAAAAGCAACATCTCATCGAGGGCCTCACTCCTAAGACTGCATACAAACTGCGCATGCGCTCAATGGTTGACGACGACGAGAGCCTCAACTCTGAGGTTATCGACTTCACTACTCTCGACATTCCTGAGTGTATCACTCCGACAGACCTGACGGTAAGCTCACTGACAGACCACAGCGTAATACTCTCTTGGACGGCAGACGAAAAGAACCTCTCTTGGAACCTGCGCTACCGCGAGGCAGAGGCTTCGGAATGGATTGAGCAGTTCAACCTGACGGAAACAAATGTCGAACTGACAGAACTGAAGGACAACACGGCTTACATCTGGCGCGTACAGGCTACCTGCGAGGACGATGTAACAAGTAAGTGGGCTGCACAGCAGCGCTTCACAACCGAGCTCAACGGAATAAATGCAGTTGGCATAAGCGACCTCACACTCTTCGTCGAGGGCAAGATGCTCAACGTCATCAACCCGCAGCACGGACTCATACGCAACATCTGCGTCTACGACGCTGCAGGACAGCTGCTCAGCACGTACGACGTCAACACCACCGACAACGTATTCATACGCATGGACAATGCTCGCGGAAACGTTATCGTGAAAGTGAACGGAGCACGCGGAACAAAGACCGTGAAGACTGTAATTAAATAAACCTTGACAAACTAAGGGAAGATAGATGTTTTAGTAGTTAGTTGTTTGTAGTTTGGTAGTTAAGCCGAGAAAAAATGGTCTGCTGAAGACCAGAAGAAGTGTGAAACTGTTTACATCTTGGCAATAATGCCGGAAAACAGTAGGCTTAACTACCCAAACTACTGAACATAGCAACAACGACTGTCTTCCCTTAGTTTTTTATTTTTCCCGACTTGTAAACAAGCCTTCCTAAATCGCCATTTCTGCAAACGGCAAAAACCATGCCGAAACCACAGCAGTTGCCTGCAAAGATACCCGCACTCGGCAATCCGCCCTGCAAAAACCGTGCCAAAGTGTTCGCGCCTTCCGTTGCGACCCCGAAAATTATGAAAACTTTTGACAGACAAAAACTCTCCAAATAGAAATTTTTTAGCCACTGAAACTGCAAAAATCTGTTAAATTACGAGTCAGCGATAACTGTTAAAATTGTCAAAGAGTACCTTTGACATGCCTGTTTCGTCTGTTTTGCCATGCAAAACACTATGCCCGACACCCCCAAACACTATGTCTGACCGCCTCAAACACACTGTTTGACAATCTCAAACATACTCTTTGACAATTTTAACATTTCTCTTTCGCTTTCAAAAGCGCCACTCTCTGCGCTATCATCTTGACCCTCAGGCAATTACAATAACATTCAAAATACTGCCGTATTTTGCCCCTCTTATTTCCGAAACGACTTTCGCGGGCACTCACGCGACAGTAAAACATACGAAAATTGATTAGTCTTTTTCTTGTCAGCTCGTCGTATTACGTGCCTGTTTTGTGAGCTGTGCTGATATAAAATAAAAAGGAATGGGCACTTGCTTCGCGCATGCCCATTCCAAAAAATATGGATTATTTACTAAAGTTTTCTGTCTGTTATTTCACGGCAACGCGCACTGTCTTGCCTGCAACGTTCACGATGTACATTCCGCGAGGCATTGCTTTCAGCATGTATGTAGCGCCGTCGAACTGCTTGACGAGTCGACCGTCGGCAGCATAGACGCTGACTTTCTGTCCCTCTGCACCGGCAATGACGATGCCACCGTCGGCAGCCATGACTGTAGCCTCTGCCAGTGTGTTGTCGGAAATGGCTGTGCCACCGTCCTTGAGCGTTATGCTCATGTTCTTTATAAGCAGATTGCCACCGTACTCAGGCTGGCTTATGACGTGGAAGCCGAAGTAGTATGCTCCTGCCTTTTCAGGCACAATCTCGTCGGTAGTGAACGTTGCTGTCTGTGGCTCGTTGAGAACAATCTTCTCAAACAGCGTGTCGTAGTCGCTCACGTCGAAGCCCTTGCCGTAAGCAACGTGCAGATAGTCGACGCAGTTGACGTATGCTGTCAGCGCCTCGAACTTCAGTTCATACTTGGCATTGGCAAAGAGATAGATTGGCGGAGTGAGCAGCCAGTCGTCGGCTGCGTTTGCACGGTTGACGAAGTAGTACATTCTGCCTTCGCCGTTGTAGTCCTTTTCCCAGCCCCATGTCTTGCCGTCGTTGTTGGCATCGATAATCTGGAACTCGTTGAGAACAACATCCTTGTTGTTGAAGTTCTGCACATAAGGCACTGCCTTAGGGTTGCCTATCACGGCAGTGTTAGACTTTCCAGCCTCGCTCTCGGCTATGCCTTTGTTTACGGCAGTAACCGTAAAGTAGTAGGCAGCCAGTTTTGCAGGTGCAAACTCAAACGATGCCGTTGTTCCCTGAACATTCTCAGCCATGATTTGCTCGCCTTCGTTCAGCGCGATATTGTATGTCAGGTCGGCTGCATTGACAGGCTTGCCGTTGATACCCTCAACAGGTGCATCCCAGAAAAGTGTTACCTTGTTTGTATCGAAGTTGTACTTGAACTCTACGTTCTCAGGTGCCAGCGGTGTCTCTACACCTGCATATACAGACACCATAGCCTCCGGACTGTCGCCCTTGTCGTTGCTTACCACTACGACAATCTCGTTCTGTCCGTTCTCTACCGTAACCTCGACGTCTACATCGTTGCCCGGCATGGTCTTGTCCGACGATACTACTGTGCCGTTTGCTGTAACAGTGAACGTCAGTTCGCCGCTCAGCTCGCCGCCGTTGTATGTCTGCGTAGGAGCCGTGAACGACACAATACCTGTTGTCGACTCACCCTCGAACTTGGCAGAAAGGTTCTGCACGGCAGCAGGGGCAGCGTCGTCTGCCTCAGGTGCTGCGATATACATATTTACGAGAACGGCATTTTCAGGCGTGTCGATAACCTTCGTAGCCGCACCCGTTGTGGTGTTCACTTCATAGATGGCAGCCTTCTGTGTGGCATTGACAACATTCCAGTAGAGTTTTCCCGTCTTCGGGTCGAATGTCATAGACATAGGCAGCGACGACGTGATGCTTACGCCAGTGTCGCCTACGGGCATGGCAGCGCCTGAAGTCTTGTTGATGTTGTAGAGTAAGCCATCCTGTCCGATGCCGTAGAGCACGCCCTCGCTGTTGCACGCAATGGCAACCATCGGAGTATACATGACGTCTATAATCTCGCGTGTAGGCGTTTTCTCGGTAAAGTCAATCGTTCCGAACTTGCGGTCGACAACCTGCCAGTCGAGATTGAAGTTGAAGAATATGCCATAGTTCTTTCCTGTCGTCGGGTCGTATGCCAGTCCGCACGAAGAAATGCAGTTGCGGTCTAAGTCGCTGAGAGAGTACACGTAGTTGCTGTTCCATGTTTCCATGTCATACTGCACGTGGCTGACAATGTAAGACATGCCACCCAAGTCTTCAACGGCTGTATAGTTGATGCCGTCCATCTTGCCGTCGACATACACAGCTCCGCCTAACGGTGCGAGCGCCTTGCCCGACTTGAGCATCTTGAGTTCGCCGCCCGCTTTCAGTTCGAGCTGATAGATACCCTCTTTTGTGTTTCCCGAAGTCCATGAGTCTGCCTTGCGTACGCCTGCAATAACCGTCGGAGTGTACTCGGCAGCCTCTTGCGACTGGGCAGAAATGGTGTCAGTAGCACTGAACATAGCTACTGCTGCCAATGTCAGAGTAATTTTTCTTAGATTCATGTTATTAAAGTTTTTGGGAACTATATACCTGTTGTCCCCGAAAGTAGCGTCTAGCAAACTTTAGCATTTGTCTAGACATCCTTAACTTAATAATTTCCCGTTTTACTGGAAAATTACGTACCTTTGCAATACCTTTATGACAAAGGAATAATAACACAGTAAAACGGGAAAAATTATGATAGATTTCACACAGTTCAAATCGGTTATCGCAGTCATCAACCACTTCAACAACGAGGACACTTGCAAGCAGACACTTGCGGAGGTTCGTTGGGGTGATGATGTGGTTTGCCCCCATTGTGGCAAACACCATTGTGTGAGACGTGCTGACGGACGTTATCGCTGCAACCACTGCAAGCATAACTTCTCTTGTACCACAGGTACAATCTTTCAGAACACCAAGTTACCACTTCAGAAGTGGTTCATTGCCATGTATCTTATCTCTTCCCACAAGAAGGGTGTTTCCTCATTGCAGATTATGCGTGACTGTGAGGTATGTCAGAAGACCGCTTGGTTCATTCTGCATAAGATTCGCAGCCTTTATGGTCAGAACGATTCCGTTTCCCTCAAAGGTGAGGTGGAGATGGACGAGATGTACCTTGGTGGTCGTGAGGCAAACAAGCACGAAAGCAAGAAGACTGAGGGAACACAGGGTCGTTCTACCAAGACAAAGACACCTATCTTCGGTATGATACAGCGTAATGGAAACATTGTCGCTATGAAGGTGGACAATACACAGGGCGCAACCCTTATGCCAATCGTGTCACAGTTCGTTGAGAACGGTGCAACCACCTACACTGACGAGGCAAACATCTATCACAAGTTGTCTGAGAACGGCTATGAGCACTTGTTCGTTAATCATTCCCAAAGGGAATACGTCCGTGCCAATGACATCCACACCAACGGAATTGAGGGCTTTTGGGCACACTTTAAGCGTGTTATCTTCAGCACTTACCATTGTGTGAGCAAGGACTATGTACAGCGTTACATAGACGAGCAGGTGTACCGTTGGAACACCCGCAAGTGGAACGCCTCACAGCGTTTTGAGGACATGTTCAGGAAGGCTGCAAAGTCCTTTGACTACACCGACGTTCTTAGTCTTTCAAGTATTGTCAGCATTGAACATTTTCGTGAGTACCGTTTGATGTACTATAACCTTTGGAAGAGCACCCACTGTGCATAAAAAGAGCGAATCAGAAAGATTCGCCCATATGTTCGAGAAGTCCATTTGACTTGTTCGTAAATGGTCTGATTGCGTCTTAATAGTAATCATCTTAAGTTCTGCCACAATGATATGTGACATTTTCATCTATGTACCTTTTTATCTGCTGTCTGCATATATACATTTACGAAGAGCACTTTCGAAATTATTACCATTACTCATAAAATGACGTATTTTCTTTATAAAACCAATCGGATTATCTTCAATATAGCCGTTGCTAAACTCTATTGATATCTCATCTACATCTCCATCTTGAAGTGCCATTTCAATATAGTCAAATTTTACTTTAAGTACTGTGCCATCTTCAGTTCTACCGGCGGTAAACACATCACCATCATTGACATATTGTGAAAGCCATTCAATTGTATCAAGACCATCTTCAAAAGATTCATTAATACGTATTCTTGGGTATGTGCTTTCTCTCAGCACTCTTTTTACTGACTCCTTCACAATTCTATGTAGGTCAGATTCTCTAAGTTTAATTATTTGTTTCATATTACTTTCTGATTATTAGTTTATTCTTTACAATATAAATATCACGACAAGAGAGAAAAAACTTGTTGGGATATTGGTTATTTGAGATATTTGCATTATATTTGCGTTGAAATGATAATTATATTAGGAACAAGCAACAAGCATATGAAAAAGGAAAAACAAGTTATTGACGAAAACGTGGAGTATTTCTTGAGAGAGGGAATGCTGCCAAACGGTATTAAACCGATTGTAATGAGTAACGTGGAGGAATATCTTCGTTCACAAGGTGCTATAAACACCCAAGAATTATTAGAAGTTATAAACAAATATAGATAATGCAACAGTCCATTGTAATTAATATTAGATATGAAGTGTATTACGCCTAAAGGTTTGTAAATGAAGTTGAGAGGGTGTTAAATGAGAATACACGTGATTTGAGGGGTACTTCTGAAAGGGTAACACAAGTTGGTTTTTGGATAGGTAATCTTTTGTTGTTTATTCAAAGGTTGGGAAACCTTGCAGATATGAGCAGTTATATCATTTATGATAACTGCATAGGTTTTGACACCAATATGTATGATGAAGGTATTGGCGAGTTGTTTTTCAATGTGTATTTTGACAAAGAGAAAGGTTTGTATGTTGTATATATCTTGGATGTGAATTGGGATTTCAAAAGTAACCACCTATACAATACAATGTACGAAAATAAATCAAAAGAAAGCCTTATGAAACTCATTCAAGAGGCTGTTCATGAGGCTTTAGTGAATATTAACTAAAATAATAATCGGGGACAACAGGTATATAGTTCCCTATTATTAAATAAATTATACTACAAATTTTTAATATAAACATTCGACAAATTGCGTTTTTTGAAATAAAAACAATGTTTTATTACATTTTATTTTGTATTTTCACTGTTTTTCTTTACTTTTGCAAGAAGATATAAGAAAATAAAAGAAAAATGAAACGTTTATACAGAAAACTAACCATCTTATATATTTGCACTTATATAATAATATGTAATATATATGCAGACATTGCAAACAACAAGAATATCCCAATGTCTCCAGAAAAGATATTGTCAGAATGTGATGTTGCGCGCGACAAAAGCCAATATACTCGCCTGAACGAACTGGCAAGTCAGCTGCTGACGTATGCAAATGACAACAACAACCAACGATATAAAGCATACGCTCTATTCTATAAAGGACTGTCAGAACTGTTTACTGGAAAAGGCAAGCAGTCGATAAAATATCTGAATGAGTCGGAAAATATAGCAAAGGAAATAGATAACGATTCGATAGCCGCACTGACACTGAATGCTAAAGGAATATATCATGCCATGTATGAAAACAACCTGTTTCTGGCACAGAGTTATTTTCTGCGCAGTCTCGAAGCAACCAACAGAATGGAATATCAGGAACTGAGAGCACGCGTATACGGAAACCTGATAATACTGTCGCACTCGAAAAACGACACGACGGGACTGCAAAACGCTAAAGACATATATGAATATGGCGTGAAAAACAATAAGTATGAACTGCAATATCTGGGCACATACTACATCGCCATGTACAATCACCTGAAAGGAAACCAGAACGAGGCGGCAAAACATCTGGACATAGCAATAAACATTTTCAACAAATATCCATACGAAGACATTTCGTCGGTATACACACTGTACTCGCAGGTGGAACAGCAGCGCAACAACCTGAACAAGGCAGAAAGCATGGCGATGAAGGCTATTGAGCTGGCTGAAGAATACAAACAGAACATCCTGCTGTCGGATGCCAAACTGCAATATGCTACGGTGCTGAACTCTAAAGGAAACTATCAGCAATCAAACGAAGTAGCATTCGAGGCTCTGAAAGTGGCAGAGAAACAAAACAGGACTAAGGTTGTGGACTGCTATATACTGATAGCAAAGAACTACAACGCTATGGGCAAGAAAGATGATGCCATTGACTTTATGGCACGTGCAAACATGGCAATGGACACGCTCAGCACTGTGAACATGGACAGACTGATGCATGAAAGTTCTATCATGCACGATATAGAGCAGAAAGAACAGGAGGCTGTACTGCACAAACAGCGCATAGAAAACCAGCACAGGCTGAATATAGTGCTGACTGTCGCAGTCATACTGATGCTTATACTGCTGTTCTATATTCTGCGACTTTACAACCGCAGAAACTCACTCTACAAGAGCATTGTCATGCAGAATGCCAAAACAACAAAGCGCGAGAAAGAGATGCAGGAACGACTACTGCGCACTCAGGAACAACTGGAAATGCGCGAGGAGCAACTGGAACAGGCTACAAAGCACTCGGAAAACCTTATTGAAACGCTTAATAACGTGAGAAAGGAATCGAAGGAACGTGAGCAGGAGGCTATGGCAAGACAACATGCAATAGAACAGGCACACAACCAGGCTAAGCAACAACTGGAACTGCTGGAACAGAAACTGAAACCACATATAGAAGACGACAAGGCGCAGGAGATTTACGACAGGCTGTGTCAGCTGATGGAACGCGACAGAATATATACCGATACGCAACTGAACCGCGAGCATGTGGCAGAACTGCTGAACACAAACCGCACTTATCTGTCGCAGATCATAAAGAACAAAAGCGGCATGAGCTATCTGCAATTTGTCAACTCTTACCGAATAAATGATGCCATACGCATCTTGTCAGACCGTTCGCAGATAAACTATCCGCTGAAACAAATATGTTCAGACTTAGGTTTCAACTCACCTGTTACATTCTACAAACTGTTTCAACAGGCTGTCGGCATCACACCATCGGTATACCGCAAGCAATTCGTAGAACTGAAAGAGGAATAAAACTAATGTATATTATATAGGTAAAGGGATTGAATCAGGCTATACATCATAAAAATGCACAAGAATGAGTATAGCATGTTTCAATCCCTTTTACTTGTTTGCCTAACTTTCTTTTTCTATCAAGTATAGAGTCTGAATAACTGTCTGCCCGACAGCTTTCAGTGTTTGTTTGTCTATATGTTGCATCGTGTCGTCTATCGTATGCCATGTAGGTCCGAAAGAACTGCGTTCATCATAAGGATAATGCGGTATGATGTCTATGGTCGGTATTCCGGCTATTGTGTTTATTGGCACATGGTCGTCGGTGATAGCTCCACCGGTGTCCTGCACAAAATATCCACTGTAGCCTGCCGACTGCGCCGCACTCCATACCTTGTCGACTATGCGCGGTGCATGCTTCATAGAAAACTGTTCCTTATAGAACTGCGCATTCTCGCCTCCAACCATGTCTAAGAGTATTCCAAACATAATGTCCTTGTCTGCATCAGGCTTGTAGTTCTTAGCCCAATGCTGCGCACCAAGAGCCCACGAGTCTTCCATCTGCAAGCCTGTCCACTGTGGGGCTCCCCAGTCCTCAGCATCGAAACAAACGAAATCTATTCCAACATTGATGGTCGTATCATTCTGCACAAGTCTTGCTATCTCTATCATCACAGCCACTCCACTTGCTCCGTCATTGGCTGCAATTACCGGCGTATGCCAGTTTTTCTCATTTGGGTCGTTGTCAGCCCATGGGCGAGAGTCCCAATGGGCACACAACATGACACGTTGTTTTGCTTCAGGGCGAAAACGGGCTATGATATTTGTACTTTTCAATAACGTGCCATCATATCCTTTTAGGTCAGCCTTCTGCTCTTCCACATCACAACCGTACTGTTTGAAACGTTCTACAATCCAGTCTTTGCATTTTTCGTGAGCATCGCTGTTCATCGTTCGCGCACCAAAGGAACATTGCTTCTCGCAATAGAAATATGCAGAGTCTGCACTGAAATCTGGTCCGACAGCATTTGTCATGCCTTCCACATCGTTAGCCACGTCAGTTTTATTTGTTGGCTTACATGCTGCGCACGATATTATAAGAACTATTAATAAATATAGCGATAAATATTTCATTATTCTTTTTTATCTGTAATTGTAGTTTCTGTTCATTATCCCTTTGCCATAGTCAAAACTCTAAGCCAGTTGCCGCCCCAGATTTTTGCTATGTCATCCTTGCTGTATCCTCTTCTGAGCAGTTCTACTGTTAGCCTGATGTTCTCCGATGTATCTGCCATTCCCGGCACACCACCGTCGCCGTCGTAGTCAGTACCTATGCCAACATGGTCTATTCCCATAATATCGATTGCATGTTCGAGATGCGCAATGACGTCCGACATTGATGCCTTCCCGTCATTTCGCAGGAAACCGTTATACAATGTTATCTGGCACACTCCGCCTTTCCTTGCCATCGCCTTCATCTGCTCGTCGGTTAGATTGCGCGGATGGTCGCATAAAGCGCGACAACTGCTGTGCGAACAAACTATTGGCACCGACGAAAGTTCGAGTGCATCATAGAATGTTGTTTCTGCCGCATGACTTAAGTCTACAAGCACTCCACAGCGATTCATCTCTCTGACAACATCCTTGCCAAACTTGCTCAGTCCGCCCCACGTCTGGGTTCCACGAGCCGAATCGCAAAGGTCATTATCGCCATTATGGCACAGAGTTATATACACCACTCCCCTGTCGGCAAAATATTTAACCTTACTGATATCGCCTTCAAGTGCCTTGCCATTTTCTATTGCAAACATAATAGAGTGCTTTCCTTCTCGCTTGTTAGCGTATAGTTCGGCAGCGTTGCTTGCCTTGACTACATACAGTCGGTTCTTCTCTATTATATCCTCCAGTTTATTGAAAATGCCGTCAGCATAGTCGAAAGCAGACTTATCGTAGTCCTGCGGAATATATGCAGCCATAGTTACAGCATCCTGTCGTCCGTCATCCAGCTTATGCATGTCAACAAGAATACGACCGTCGCGTACTGCAAAGTCTATTCCCTGCGGAAACAGCATAGGAGTGTCGCAGTGCGTATCAAGTGTGAGAATATCTGCATGTACATCCTTAGCCTTCATAAAGAGTCTTGCCTCGTCCACAAGCCACTCAAACAGCGGCAGTCCCTGTTCTCCGAGCCATTCGGGATGCCATTGCACACCCAATATGGCGTGATGCTCGCTGCTTTCTATTGCCTCAATCACTCCGTCAGAAGCCATCGCCGAGATTCTGAAACGCTTTCCTGCATCGTCTACAGCCTGATGATGGAATGAGTTTACAGCAATCTTTTCTACATTATTATATATCTCACTCAGCATTGTGCCAGACAGTATGGTTACCGTGTGGGTAGGCTCACACTGAGGGGCGTTTTGCGAATGTTTTATCGTTGTTTCGCCTTCTCCCTTGCGCTCGCTCAAGTCTTGCGCCACATGTCCGTCCAGAGCCATTGCTAAAGTCTGGCATCCGCGGCATATTCCGAGCATCGGTATCTGTCTGTTGTATGCCAGCCGAGTTATCTTCAGTTCAGCCAAATCCCTTTGAGGATTGACATCTCCCAACTTTTCCGATGGCTCCTCGCCAACCCACAACGGGTTGTAATCTCCTCCACCAGACAGCAACAAGCCGTCAATTCGGTCGAGAATATTGACAATAGTATCGGTGTCACTTACCGACGGTATTATCATTGGCACACCTCCTGCATTTACAACCTGTTCGTAATAGTGGTTGCGCAGCGAAGCATTACCGTCGACAACGTTTGCCGTTATACCTATCACAGGTTTTCGTCTTCCCTCTGGATAGTAACGGTAAACGCTGTCGAGATGTTGCTTTAAGTTGAACGAATCCATAAAACAAAGATTTTGTTTCATCGACAGCCATGTCGTTAGCCGTCTACTCTACGTTTATTGGCACGTTGCGTCTGATACTTTGCTCGAGCGATATCAATGTTTCCGTTGCTACCACACCCGCAATAGACTGCAATTTGCCGTTTATCAGTTCCATCAGCTGCTCGTTGTCGCGTGCATACAATTTAACGAGCATGGTGTATGGACCCGTCGTAAAATGACATTCCACCACCTCCGGTATGTTGTACAACTTTGAGACTACGGTCTTGTACATGCTTCCGCGTTCAAGTGTCAGTCCCACATACGTACAAGTTGTATATCCAACGCTTTTCGGGTCAATAGCAAAGCTGCTGCCCGTTACCACACCATCGTCTATCAGGTGTTGCACTCTCTGATGTATTGCAGCTCTCGATACGTTGCATTCCAGTGCTATATCCTTGAAAGGGATACGTGCATTTTTATTCAGAATGCTAAGTATTTTTCTGTCTAAGTTATCGATCTTTTCCATCTGTGTTGTAAAATGTCATTTGTAAATTTATTTTATTTCTTCTAATTCCACTGTGAAGATAAGAGTAGAATATGCCGGTATCTTTCCTGCCTGACGTTCTCCGTAAGCCAGGTTTTCAGGTATAAACAACATCCACTTGCTTCCGACAGGCATCATAGTCAGTGCTTCTGTCCATCCCTTTATTACCTGTGTAGGCTTGAATGTCGTAGTCTGCGGATTACGGTCGTACGAGCTGTCAAACTTTGTTCCGTCAATCAGTGTGCCCTCATACTTCACTACCACGTTGTCGTCCAGCTTTGGGATTGCTCCATTGCCTTCACGCAGCACCTTATATTGCAATCCGGACGGCAGTGTTACCACTCCTTCTTTCTTTGCGTTTTCTTCAAGGAAAGCCTTTCCTTCTGCCTTCATGGCTTCAGCAGCAGCCTTCTTAGCCTCAGCGCGCAGTCCTGCCTCAAAGTCCTTTGCCTTGTCTTTCTCCATAAGCGTGTTTCCGTGCGACATTGCAGCCATAAATCCCTGATGGAACATCACGGCATTAATAGTATCCTTAGCATACTTATATTCGCCCTCCTTTGCCGGCAACATACGCTCGTTAACCATGTTTGCCACCTGCACACCTGCTATGAAAGCCTTGTAGGCTGGGTCATCTTTCTTTGCCAGACCGTGTCTGTAGCCTCTCATTACCTCGTCCATCTGCGAAGCATCCACACCGAAGTTCTGTGAGAGATACATGTCCAGTCCTTCCGTCATGTTCATACCTACGGCATAGCTCAGCGAGTCGCCAGTCGTATTGAGTTTCAGCTCCTTGCAGCAAGCCTCGCCATCTTTCTTTCCGCATGCTTTCTTATCCTTGCAGCAGTTCTTTTCGGCAGCCCTCTGCTCGGTCTTCTGCTTTTTCTGCTTCTTTTCCTTTTTGCTTTGCGCTATAGCTGGCGTAAAAGCAGCACTTGCCATTACGACAAGTGCTAACATTAAACTTTTCTTCATTTCCTTATTCTTATTGCATTTGAATATTAGCAGGCATCTGTGGTTTTGGAGCGCTCTTCTCTATGCCAAGCACTTCTATCTTGAATATCAGTGTAGAGTATGGTGCTATCTCCCCTGCGTCGCGGTCGCCATAGGCAAGTTCTGCTGGTATGTACACTTCCCATACAGAGCCTACAGGCATGTGCACGAGAGCATCTGCAAAACCTTTGATATACTGTGTAGGCTGCACTGTTACAGGCTCCTTGCGCTCGTATGAGCTGTCGAATACCTTGCCGTCAATAGTGCGTCCTTCGTAGTGCAGTTTCACATACGATGTGTCGGTAGGAATGGCGCCATTGCCTTCCTTTATCACCTTATACTGTACGCCGCTCTGCAATTTCTTTATGTCCTTTTTCTTTGCATTTTCAGCAAGGAATTTCTCGCCTTCTGCCTTGTTCTTCTCAAATTCCGTCGCACGAATCTTCATAGCCATATCATTGATTTTCTCAGGAGCAAGAATGTTTTTCTTGCCTTTCAGTCCGTCAACGTATCCCTCAATCATCTTCTTCATCGACAACATCTTGGTTGAGTCGTTGCTGAACAGACGGCGGCTGATGCCCTTGTGGTTGAACATCAGGTCAAGACCGAAAGCCACACCGGCATTGTAAGCCTGCTTCTTCTTGTCGTCAACAGCATTTGCTCCTTCGCGCAGACCCTTTATGAAAGCATCCATATAGGCTGTGTCGATATCCATCATCGCAAGGCGCTGCTTTACCTGCTGTGCCTGCTCGTTGCCGATAGCATAGCTGAGCGAATCGATTTGTGCACCTGCCGACTTTTCTTCGGCTTTCTTGTTACAAGATACGAATGCTGCTGAAGCGAAGACTACAGCAGCAAAAAGAATGATTTTCTTCATTTTCTTTCTATTGTTTTTTATTGTTTTTGTTTTGTTTCCTTATTCCCGTTCTTGCGTTTACATCACTTCTATCAGCTCTACGTCGAACACGAGTGTTGCAAACGGCGGTATCATCTGTCCTGCTCCCGACTCTCCATATCCGAGCATGTATGGAATGAAGAAGCGTGTCTTGCCGCCTTCCTTCATCAGCTGCAAGCCCTCAGTCCATCCCGTTATCACCTGGTCGAGTCCGAACACAGCAGGTTCTCCGCGCTGCACCGAGCTGTCGAACACTGTTCCGTCGATGAGGAAGCCCTCATAGTGGCACTTCACCTTATCGGTAGCCTTTGGGTTGCGTCCGGTGCCTTCTTTCAACACTTTATATTGCAGTCCGCTCTCACGCGTAACGACACCTTCCTTCTTAGCGTTCTCTTCCAGATACTTGCGGCCCTCTTCCTTAGCCACCTTGCCCTGAGCCTCGCGCTCCTTGTCCATTTCAGCTTGTTTCTTAGTGAAATATTCCTGCACCAGTTGCTGTGCCTCCTGATGCGACATCTTCATTTCGTTGCCTGCCACAACGTCTTCTATTGCCTGTGCAAAGTCTGATATAGCAAGCCCCTCAATGTCCATTTGCTTTAGCTGCTGACCAATGCCGAGACCTAAAGCATAGCTTAATTTGTTCATCTTTCGTTTACGTATTAATTGTGTATAACTTAAAATTGTATTTATGCAACCTAAAATATTGTTTATTCGTGCAAAGTTACAGTTTTTCTCTATAATTGATAATATTATTGGCGAAAAATTACTAATTTTGTGCATTCTTAACGATGTGTTTAAAAAATTTGCAACTGTAGATTATGAAAAAGAAGTTAGTAGTTCTTACCGGTGCCGGCATGTCAGCCGAAAGCGGACTGAGCACCTTTCGCGACTCCGACGGTCTGTGGGAGAAGTATCCCGTAGAGCAGGTTGCCTCTCACGAAGGATGGGAGCGCGACCCCGTTCTGGTAAACAATTTCTACAATGAGAGGCGCAAGCAGCTCATAGGATGCAAGCCCAACGAAGGGCATAGGTTAGTAGCTTCTTTGGAAAAGGATTACGATGTTACCGTCATCACCCAGAACGTCGACAATCTGCATGAGCAGGCAGGCTCGTCGAAGATTATCCATCTTCACGGCGAACTGATGAAAGTTTGTTCGTCGCGCGATGTCGACGACGAGCGCTACATCCGCGAGCTGCCTGCCGCGAGCTGCACCGTTGCCCCCGGCGAGAAGGCTGGCGACGGCTCGCTGCTGCGCCCCTACATAGTATTCTTCGGCGAGGGCGTACCCAACATATCACGCGCAGCGGAAGAGTGTCAGCAGGCTGACATTTTTCTCATCATAGGCACGTCGCTTGCTGTCTATCCCGCAGCGGGACTGGTGCATTACGTTCGCAGCGGAGTGCCTATCTATCTTGTCGATCCTGCTGACGTCTCTGCTCATATCGACGGCATAACCCACATAAAGAAAGGAGCATCGGAGGGTATGCGCGAAATAGTAGAACTACTTAGGGTTTAAGGCTGTACGTCATCTCCCTGACCGTCATCACCTTTCTTTGGCTTGGCAACGTCATAGAAACGCTGTTCGCGGAAACCTATGCCCGAGAGCATCGTCTTCAGGCTGTGGCGCTTGCCGCCGCTGAAGTAGGTTGTGCTGTGCGGCATGAATATGACGTGTGCACCCTTGATATTGCCAGCCACCGTGAAGTTAGCCAGGTTTTCGGCACCCTTAGTCTTTATTCCCACCTTGAACGTTCCGAGTCCGTCGAGCTTGACACGTCTGCCGGCAAGCAGTCCGCGCTTGATGTTCACGATGAAAGCCTCTATGCACGCCTTAACGTCGGCACGAGTAAGAGTAGTAGACTCCTGAATATCGTCGCACAACTGGCTCGTAGTCAGGTCGTCGCTGACGTCATAAACGGTGCGGGCATACCATTTGTTTTCACTTGTAGAATTCTCACGCTTGTCCTGATAAAGTCTGTATTTCACTGACATAATAGTAAATGTTTAAAAAGGTTAGTAATTAATATAAATAAGGTATAAGTGCCGCATGCCTGTCGTTGGCGCCTTTTAGACACGACTGCCGGCTGATTCTACCGCAGCGGTTGTTTCCCTACTGCGATGCAAAGGTACAACATTTTGAACCCGATTGCAAGTTTTCATACCACGCACGTATAATCAATATAGGTGGCAGGAGTTATCGTGGGTGTATGGTAAGGCGCGTATATAAATAGAGCACGGCAATCGGTGTCAAGAGACACGATTGCCGTGCTGTATTATTGTGTGTTTGTTTCCTTATGCTTCGGCTTTTGCCGGTGCAATAGGTTTGGTTATTATATCTCTACTGCATCGACGGTTGAGATGCTTGTTGTAGCCGTTGCTTCGTCCTTTCCCTGATGCACCTTGATGTTGGTTATCTTCCATCTGCTCAGCACCTTGTTGGTGTTAGGGTTCATCAGGTCGTAGCATATCGTGTATGTTCCCTCTTTGAGTGCATATTTTGCTATCTGGTCTTTCGAGAATGAGCCTGCTACGGTTGCCACTGGCTCGCCGTTTTCCTTGCCCGCCTCGTATATCCTGACGTGTGCCATTTCGCGTGTAGATGCGTTTTTCAGTGCTATCACTCCCCATGGTGTGCGGTCTGGACATGGCAGCAGGAACTTGTCGCCTGAGTTGAAGCTGACTTTGTAGTCCTTGCGGTTTGAGTCGAACTCGCTTGTTCCGCGCCAGTGGTACCATGAGCTGTATGTTGCGTCTACGCTGGCTTTCAGCAGGAATCTCTTTGTTGAGCTGTCTTTCACGTCCTTGCCATTGTGAGGCACGAACCATACCCAGCAGCTGCGTCCTGTGAATTCAGTGTGGCATGCCGTCGGGAAGTTGGCTTCTATGTTGTCCATGTCGTCTGACAGTTTAACGTTATCCGTGTAGTAGTGATACTTGACGGTAGGTGTTGACGTGTCGAGCGTGTAGCTTATGGTGCTCAGCGAGTAGCTGCTGCTTGTCGACCATGTTGCTCCGAACGAGCATGATGCTTCAGCGTGAAGTCCCTGTTTCTCAGAGGCTCCGCCGCTTAATGCGACTCCTAAGCTTATTGTCTTGCCTTTGGTGTAGCTGCGGCTGTCGTCCTTGTTTTCCGGTATAGGACGCTCGTAGTATCTCAGTCCTTCCACTTGCGTTCCGTCTTCGTTCAGCAGCTGAACGTGGAAGTCGAGTTCCTTGAACCAGTAGCCGTATATTCGTATCTGCGACCAGAAGTGGTTTTCAGAGTATGATCCCCAGAGGCTGTTGTTGTGCGGTATTACCGCCGCCGTAACGAAGTAGTAGTCGCCAGCCTGATTGCCGTTCGACGACTGCACGTAGGCTGGATATACCCTGAACTCTATGCTTATGCTTCCGCTCTTGTTCAGTTTGTCTTCCGTGCCGCTTGGTCCGTATTTGTCGATGACGTTGTTGAGTGTGAACGGGAATTGCATGGTAAACGGCATGCCGGCGTTCTCTATGTTAGCAGTGATGTTGCCCTGATGCTCGTCTGGCGTATATCCGCCGTTCCCCAAGTAGTCCCATTCCACTATCTGGTCTGTTTCCTCTGGCGTGGCACGCTCAAAGAGACAGCCTCCGTTTTCCGAGTTCATGCTGATGCGGTTTCCGCTTTTCGTGAGTTTCCAAGTTTTGTAGTATGGAGCATACTCATGATATATTTTGTCGCACGACAAGTAGATGTTGCCTTCAGCGTCGCTGGTGAAGGTGATAGGAGCAAAGCCTTTTCCGCCGCATACCTTCAGTGGATTGTCTAAATCGTTGTTGAAATAGAAGGTGGCTACATAGCCCGTGCCGTCTGCATTCAGCTGCATCGCCTGACAGATATGGGTGTAAGGCACTTCCTTTTCTTCAGAGTTGACTACCGTGCCATCCTGCGGAAACATAGCCCACCACATGCCTTCCAGCTCGGCAGCCCTTGCGCGCATGTCTTCGTTACCGCTGTCGCTGTC